>OJKP01000029.1_pt1 | contig 130558 bp, 98 predicted proteins | sample 1596521 | NCBI WGS metagenome assembly OJKP01 (sample SAMEA4350130, study PRJEB24818) | metagenome | biome: human; feature: gut; material: faeces | place: Denmark | collected 2013-09
GCAACTTGCTGAAGTCCGGATTTCTTTATAACTTTGTGCCCTGCAGATGGGAGTGTTTTCTTTTCTTTTTTCACACACAAAGATACTAAAAAATACGAACATCTGCAACTTTTATTATACTTATTAATGTGCTGACAATCAAATATTTAAGCCATAAATAAGCAATTTTTTTACCACCAAAATTGACGAAGAACCAACAAAAAATCAAAAAAAACAAAAATGAAAACATCTGATTAACATATCTTAACATGGAAATAAACGGAAATTTTCATTTTCTATCATTTTAGTGATGGTTAGACATCGGCTGTTTGAAGGATAAAAGCATTATAGAAGGGAAAGACAAAAGAGAGATTATAAAGAGATTTAGACTTGCTGTTCATGTCGCTTGGCGGTGTGCCGACAAAAGAGCAAACGAGATTAGCAAGTTAGAAGCCGGATATCTCTTGGGAAAATCCTTCATGAGCATTGTGTCTGACAAGACCCTATGCACAGTTTAACATAGTAATGGTCAATTTGTTTATCTAATCTTGTATCTTTAAACTACAAAATAGCCAAAAGATACTCATATTTGGATACTAATGGCATTTTCAATTACACAAATGCTACGATTTTGATATTTTCTTAGTAATTTTGCAAATGCATTTATGCGCTTATAAGTAATTTGAATGTTGTACTTCTAAATCGTATCGAGCATATAAAGAAAGAATAAAATACGAGAATACGATGTCCTTGACTAGACTGAAGCACTAGAATTAGCACTTCAAAAACACATCGGTTCAGCCAAGACAATGGATGTCTACGCTCCACAATATGGGCGTGGACAGACGTGTTGTTGTCTGATGTGGGCTGTGCTAGGCCTTAGTGCCAACACATATCTTCCACGCCCTTTTCTTTTTGGAAAGGGCTTTTTTGCCTTTCTCGGTACCTAAAATTCCAAGAAAGCATGAGTGATCTGAAATTACCTCCTCTCAACAAAAACAGTGTTCTTACTGGCACAGAACTTGCCACCAAGCTTCAATCTTTGGTAGGCACAAAATTTCCCCTTACAGATAAGCCACGTACCAATGGTTCAAATCTGAGAAAAGTAATTACTAAGATTCTTGATGATGGCAGTATAAAAGTTGCTGACAAGAAAGATTACGCAGTGGTACCAGTTAAAGGAAAGGGTGTGCCTCACCTTCTTGCTTGTCTGTGTGATTCATATATTGTTACCACTGGAGATATGTATAACTTGCAGGTATGGAACAGATTCCCAAATACCTCAAATGATTTAATCAGGTACAAAAACAATCAAACAATCAAGTGTAAGGACATTAGATTTGTATTCGTGAAGATTGACACCGATACTAAAATGATTCAGTCTATTGTTATCGCTACACCAGACTATATTGTCAAGAAGTTCGGTATATTTGGTGTTCCTACGATTAAGTACCAAATGATTGTCAGCGACTTAAAAAGGAATGAAATCATTAAAGGTGCTTCTTCCTGCTACTTCAAGGAGGATACTGCAAATATGCAACAACATACAACTGATAGATTTGTAGCCCAGAAACATAGCATATCGGATTTACCACAAAAAGGCGAAATACTGTCTTTGCAATGCATTAAGGAGAAAGTTGGCTCGCTTGTTGGAACCCAGTTGGTTGTATCAGACACTAAAACCAAGGGACAATTCCTTGAAAGAGCCGTCGCTAACCTATTGGGCTACAGTACAAACGACTCGCTTGTTGGTGGGTATCCTGATATACCAAATCAACTATTGGAAGTTAAAGTACAAGACTCTCCAACAGTAGATTTAGGTAAGTATTCGCCAAGTAATCCCGTTGTGATTAACAATTCGATGAATCTCACAACAGAAGATGTGCGTTATCTTATTGCATTGACAGATGAAAATGGTATCATAGAAGGATTGATTCTTTCTCCAGGCTCCTGCCTTGGTGATGCATTTACATTTGTTAATGACACAAATTACAAGTGCCAGAGATCAATACCTATGTCTTTCTTTATGGATCAACAGGGTAAAGCTATATTTAATCCGTAAGACCAAAAGCTTTCTCGACTAATTTATCAACCTCAGATGCAAGGACTTCTTTTTCTTTGTTATCTGAGGTATTGTTTAATCTTTCAACTAATAATATTATTTGCTTTGACGCATCACAATTTGGATCGGGGATTGGATATTCCTCAATGTATTGAGACAAATAACGTCTTCTTCCAGAATACAATTTGTTGGTAAATTTGGAATCGTGATATTTTGTCATTATTGAGGAATTGCATACTCCCTCAATCAGCAACAAAAGGTTTTCCTCCTCTTTTGTTGTTGCACATATCCAATAACAGTTGCCATTAACAACAGCACCTGTATTATCAAAGCAAAATCTTGGTTTCGCACTTATATCAGGGAAGACGATCTTTGGCAATTCCCATAAGGCTGGATTCTGAGGAACCCAATATTCATACCAATTTCGATTGGCTTTAACCAAATATGTGCGTGCTTCTAACTGTTCTTTGTTGGCTTCCAAATATCGCTTAGCATTTGGAAATTCTTCTATGTCATAAACCTTTCTTTTACCCCCTTGTGAATAATGAGGATAAAGGACTTTTATAATCGCATTTCTGTCTATATTCCAAGTATCTATGTTCTCTTGAGACAACATAGGTCTTAATAATTTATCTTCTATTTGAATGCCCATTTTATTCCACATTTGTGAAATAAACACATTATCTGCACATGATTTTATGCCAACTCGAACTTTAAATAAGTCCTTTATTCTAAACTTTGCGTTTGATTCTACAGTATTTATCCATTTGCTGCCATTAGTGTCCTCTAATTGCCAAATATCGGATTTATTCGAAGTATTCTTCAAGATTCCCGTTTTGTATTCATAGCAAATACCATTAACTCTATAAATGCCAGGGGTGTTGGATTTGAGTATGTCAAATATATTATTTTCATCCTTAATATTTGCATTTCTAGCTTCTTGACACACGTATATGCTAGAGTATTTAGATACAGAATTTGTTGACTCTTTAGGATTCTTTTTAGTACCAATAAATATGGCTGGTAATACGGCAGCATCAAAAAGCTTTGTATCACCAAGATCTATTACTTCAAGTACATTATAGTTGTCTAATAGATATTTACGTATATCCGCACCACTTTTTGTACATATATATCTGTTTGAAGTAATGACTCCCAAAATGCCACCGACCTTTAATGCATTAGTCATTGCCATAAAGAACGGGTAATAAAGGTCAACTCTCCCTGAAAGGTTGAAATCTCTTGCAAGTTGCTGTGCTTTTTCAGCACCTAAAACTTGCGTTCGAACATAAGGAGGATTGGCAATTATTATGTCTGCAAAACCACGTCTGATTTTTTCATTAAACAAATCATCGTTGTTTGGGCATATGGTAAGGAAATCATCATTCAAGAAGGTGCTATCGTTGGTATTAGAGATGCTGAAAATCAATTCTTTTGCCATCGATAAGTAATTTTCATCTGTATCATATCCGATTAGATTAGATGATGCAACCCCCGATTTTTTTATAAAAGAACTTAAAAGAGCTCCATCACCACATGCAGGATCTAGGACACATGTTGATTCACAAATGTTCTTAGTGTAGGAAATAAGTCTGTCAGACAGAAAATTCGCTAAAGATTGTGGCGTAAAAGTTGCACCAGTCATTTTCTTTTTATTTATCTGCTTTTTCATCTTTTAAGCTTTGTCATTTGTATATAAATCCTCAGAAACAATAGATGAATCTCATATCAATATTACCATAATTTGGCAACAAAATTACTATTAATTTTCCAAACAATCTCACCTTATGATATAAAAAATACCATAATTAGGTAATTTTTTGTTCTGTGCTCAGGTCACATTGCCAATTTGTAACATAGACTTTTAAATATTGAAATGACATCAACCTTAATCATTGAAGTCTATTTCAAATGTATAGGATAATCTTTATCTTTCTAACAATATTAGCAACAGAATAATCAGACCCACTGATTTTCAGCAGAAATGCTGTTTGTCAGTGGGTTTGTTGTTCCCAAAATGAATTCCACAAGCCATGTTGAGAACATTAGATTACTTCGTCCTGTGGTAGTGAGCATCGAGCGAAAGGAAGATAACCAAGCCGAAAATGACCATATCAAGGACGCAGAAGAACCAGAATAAATACTGCATTTGAATTCATTGGAGAAAATTTCATTGACCTCACGGAAAGAAGCGAAGCTGTTACATGCATTATAACTCTGCACACGAAAAAAACTGCCATATCTCCCAGAATCGGCGCAACACTCTGATGTAAATACAATAAAGGCTGGAAGATAAACTTGAGAACGGAATATCTTCAAGCCTATCTTCCAGCCACAATCAAATATCTTCCAGGCAAAACAAAATATCTTCCAGCCATCTCCAACTTCACGAAAATGCTGACCAAGATACATAAATTCGAGAACATTTTTGATTGGTCAAGAAGTTTGCTTCATCATATACAAAAGGCATATATTTAGTCATATAGGGATAAATGATTTTTGGCTTAGAAAAATTCTCCCAATCATTTCAAATAATCATACAAGAATATTGGAAAAGAGTTTAATATGGAAACCATTTCATCCGTATTCACATATTTATCTTTCTGCGCTTCAAATATGCTTTTCTGATTGATCGTTGATTTTTCTGGTGGGATGGTCTTGCAACCACTTACTAAATAATGAGCCTTACATACATTTTGAATTTTCAAACTTTCCCAGTTGTTCTTGACGGTTTCCTTGTCTGTCTTATCAAGGTCGATGAATCGAAAGGCTTTTGCTTGTGCATAAGCGAAACGTTCGGCCTTACCTTTGAATAAATGCTTGGCGCACTCGTCCCTTGTCGCAACATATTTCCAATAGTCAGCATCTGGTATTTCCTTGGTGTATTTCAATGATTCAATCATGGGATAGTTGATGTAAAGTTTCCCATTTTCAGTTTCGTCATCAAAGAAATCCAGCATCTCGTCCAATATATTGTTGACCTTCTGTGCACCGATTCTGTTTTGGAAATCATAATCAAAAAACAAGAATACCTGTGAAAATAGTGTATCCAAGCGTTTGTCCTTTGGCAATATAACGCCATTATCCTCAAACGGCAATGAGCGAAACAAATCGTAACCGTTGGCTCTTAGATTTGAGTACAATGTTGGGAGATCATGCCTGCACTTAACTACGCATAGTTCTTCATTCGGCAGGAATAGTTTTCCTATCGAATCGAAAACCGTAGGCTCGGCTTTTCCACCTTCAAATACGAACAATATCATACGCCAAACGTACCCCCTCTATACAGTTTCTCCAAGTTGTGACCAAATCGAAGCTCTTTGTCCGTAAGATTGCATACCGCACTTATATTGTTGTTCTTTAATATGAAGAAACAATCAGGGCGTAGCAAATCATTTGACAACAAAAACGTGTCATGAGTAGTCAAGAATAACTGATTGTCACTCTTGAACAATCGGCGGCAAAGGGTATATGAAAGCTCATGGTGGTAAAAAGCATCAAATTCATCAATGAAGATAAATGAAGCATTCACCATCTCTTTCAACCAGTAGTATTGCAATTCTAAATTCATTGTGCCCGTAGACGCAACTAACACAAATGGCATACGGATGCCATTGATAACCGTATAAAGCATGTTCTCGCCCTGCATGGGTTTAGCAAACACAAAATGCTGACCGCTCACTTCTTTCAGAAAATTCGAGAAATCTTCTGTAAGATTATTGTTGATGATATATTCCTCTATGTTGCTTCCTCCCTCTTTAAGTCCAATAAACTCACGATTGTCAAGGCTTCTGAAGAACAACATATTCTCAACAAAGTTTCTTAGCTTCAGCAAGGCATGCCCTTCAGGAAAAGGCACAACACTCAACAGATAATTGACAATCGAGATGTTATTTGCGCTGTTTTTCAAATTGTCAATGGCTGCATCCGTCAAAGCGAACTCTTTGTTCAAGCGCAACGTATCCGTGTCCTTATATAGTAGTTCCTTGTCATTCAAGAACAATTGCTCCTTTACGATAATCCCTTTAAGCTCCTTTGCCACCTTTGAGTAGTTATATGATATGACATCTTTACCGAAATTAAAGACATACTCAAAATCTACAGGCAGGTTGTATCCATACGCCGAAGCATAGTTCAAATAGTAATCGGGTTTCTTCCACTTATGCGACAAATGATTGGCTATATCGAAGATAGCCAACCCTAAGTTACTTTTTCCTGATCCATTTGGACCATATATGATGCCATTCTTCACAATACCGTTCTTAATGGCATCCGTATTGAAAGAATAGCTGCATGGATGCGACAAATTCCACTCTATGTTATCAGCAAATCCACGATAATTCTTAACGGCAAATCTTGTTAGCATAGCTAATATTTACTTTTTTAAATTATATACGGCAAAGTTACAAAACATTCTTTGTTCCGTAAAATATTTACGGAACAAAGTCGCTAATATGGCAAACTTTCCCATAAAATAACCTTCTTTTAATCTTTTTCGTATGCATTTTACGGAAGATTTCTATAAGCCAAAATTATTCTATGCAGATATCACGCAGCGATTGAATTTTTGTATTTGTAAAGAAGTCATGTTTTGTAATAACACAACATATTTTATTGCTACAAAAAGCGAAGAAACATTGGAATATCTTTATAAATACCTGAACTCCCCAATTGCTGATTGGTATTACAGAACTAAATCTGTTCAGCTTGGGGAAAAGGCAGTGAGAATGTTCTCAATTTATATGTTGGAGATTCCTATTCCTCCAATGATAAAAGATATTGAGACTTATAAATTATTGGAACTTACGCCAACGGAGGTTGCATTTATTGAAGATAGAGAATATTGATTTCTCTATCTTCAATAAAGCTATCATAAAAACACATCACGTAATGACTATAAAGCCAATTACTTTGTGTTCTTTATCAGTCAAATTATACAAATCAAACAAGAGCATTTCAATTTCTAAAGTTTGTTCTTTTGTATAATTTGACTGAATTTTATTTACCTTACATCTAAATGTGTCGTTAACAGAATCGGATATTTTTTTTACTGGTATTTTATCAAAAAAGATCTTTCTCAGTTCTCTCGTTCCGCCAAGTAACTCTGGAAAATTATCACGAAAGCAGAATTTGAACAAAGAAGAATTCAGAAAAGCCGCCAAATATGGGACATGCGTACCAGTTATCATAAACGACTTGTCGTTTTGATAGAATCCTCTTTCGTCATAGTAAAAAGGCATAAACTTAGTCATATTGGGGTACATTACTTTTGGCTTAGAAAAATCCTCCCAATAGCTTATTCTATCTTGCGTTTCAAACCACTCATTACTAGTTTTCTTACGAGCTTTTATCTTTTCGCCATTCACGTTGTGCTCCTTACCTGTCTGTTCCAATCTTTCAATGCCAAATGAAAGAAGATATTCCTTCACTGCAGGATACTGTTCTATGTCGTAATGACGTGAAGGGAAAGTGGCTATCAGATACAATCCTGCCCAGTTATATCCATACCGTTTTATATCCCTGCCTCGGAGAGTCGGTCTTTTTTGTACGCATCACAGTAAATCAGAGCCATTTGAGGCCCATCTGTAAAAGTACAAAATTTAATCCAAAAATTCAAAGAACGATATATTCAATTAATTTTCAATAACTTAGGCTACATGTTCCGGATTTTATCCGGACAGTAGTGTCTTGATATCTATAAGACGCAAACCAGTTAAGATAGAGAAGAAAGAAGCGCGTCTAAGTACATCACTCTCGCAAGGGGTATCAGCCAACCGCTTCACTTCGTCAAGAGTGAGCGATGCTCGCAACTTGTCCTCCGATGGAATACCTTTCACCTTGGCACTCACATCCACTGTGAGATATTCGTCAATGAAAGCTTGCTTCACTCCTGCCTTGACGATGGCGAAATAGGTAGAGGCGGTATTGCGTGACACCGTCCCTTTCTTGTTTCCTCCCAAAGGAGCGCGAAGCAGAAACATCTTGATGTCCTCCAACAATTTCACCGTTACGCTCTTGAAAGGTATTGGTTTTCCTTCTGAATAAATCTTCAACAATTCACCCACCCGATTCCAATTCACAATGATGGCATTGGAACTATTGGGATGGCGTTTGTCTATGATGTCAATGAAATATTTAATGAAGTCTTGTGCGCTACGTTCTTTCTGTTCAATGATTTCTTCCTCACGGTCGGAATACAGGGCGGCATTGTCATATTCATGCTGCTGAAGTTTGCGCACGTTGTCCGCATAGATGCAAGCCTCTTGGTCTATGCGCGACTTGCATTGGATAATGCCATTTACGTCACGCTTCGGCTTGTAGTTGAACGAGCCGTCAGGCAGCACACGGGCAATGGACGACATATCCCATTGTGGTGTGGAGATGGTTCGGTTTACCGATTCAACCACACGACTTGGCTTGTTGTCTCCTTTCTTATACACAGGGTACGACTCGATGAAAAGATACCACTCGTTGTCATGGTGAACGGACTTGCGCAGCTTCACGGTCACCTTGGTGTTCGATAATGCTTTCCTCACCAATGGTATAACAGTCCTCTGGTTCCATACTGTATCTTCTGGGCACAGGTTTCTCTCTTTCTGCAAGACTTTCTTTTCTGGTAAGGAACATGGTTTCCAAGGCTGAGCGTTTGATTCGGGTGAGTCGCTTGCCGACGTTGATGGCAGGAACTGTACCGTTCTTTATCAGCCGATAGAGTGTAGTACGTTCCACTCCGAACATCGCCACCGCTTCCTTCACCGACACATATTCCCTAATGTCAGGAATGTGCTGTGCCAAACGATCCAGTTTCTCGTTCTTCTCCTTTGCGTCCTTCTTTCGTTTCCAAGCCACCTTGCTGCACTTAGGCGAACAATACTGGCTGTCAAGAGTCTTGGCAAGGAACACTTCACCACAGACCTTACACTTGCGTTTGATTTCAAATCCTATTGCTGGCATGTTTTCTACTTTTAAGTATGCATTAGTATGTATTGGTAGGAACAAGTCCCACATTATCTACTTTTTTGTTGTGTTGCAAATGTGCTGCAAATAAGAGATAAACAAGCGCATAACAAAGGCATAAGAAACAAGAACCCCATAAACGCAAAAAGCGTGCAACTCATTGAGCTGCACGCTTTTGCTTATTGTTTATTATGTGTTTACCTTTCGGCATTACTTCACCTTTTGAAAGTTGCAAACTTAAGCATTTCCATAAGAATAAGAACCTGATAGTCCCATAAATTAATGACCTTTAACGGCTTTTGCATAAAATCATACAAATACCGCCTTTAACCATCTTGTTATTCGAATATCGTCAGTTGTCCTGTTTCTTGCCTCCCGGCATGATGATGGTGAAACCGTTATCCTGACAGATGCCGGATGCAATGGTGTCGCCTTGAGCTTCGGCTTTCTTCAGCCATTCCTTAGCTTGCGCCTTGTCTTCTTTCACTCCCTTACCGTTGAGATAGCAGATGCCGAGACTGCGTTGTGCCTGGGCGAGACCTTTCTCGGCTGCCGTGCGTATCATGCTGACGCCTTTCTCCTTGTCTTGTGCCACTCCTTCACCATTCAGATAACATCCGCCGAGCTCGTAGATAGCCTGTATGTCGCCCTGATTTGCTGCCTGCTCATACCAGTGGGTAGCCTCTTTCAGGTCTTTTCCCACTCCTATGCCTTCAACATAGCAGACGGCAAGCTGGTACTGGGAGTCAACGTTACCCTGGGTGGCAGACTTGCGGAACCAGCGTGCAGCCTCCTTGTAGTTCTGCTCCACTCCGATTCCCTTGAAATATAGAGAGCCGAGTAAGAACTGCGACAGGGCGTCACCCTTGTCGGATGCCATTCTGAACCATTTCATGGCTTCGGCAGGGTCTTCGTCCACACCGTTGCCATTCATATAGCAGGTGCCCACATAGCATTGGGCTTCCACGTTGCCAGCCATAGCATCTGCCATTGCGTTTTTGAATGCCTTGGAGTTCTGTGCCGTTGCACCCATTGCCATGGCTGCGGACAGGAGTATTGTCAAGAATGTCTTTTTCATTGTCGTCTGGATTTTTGATAGGTTTTATTACTGGCGCAAAAATAATAAAAAAACGCGTAACGGCAAAATATAGCCCTGTATTGAATCCACAAACGTATAATACAAAACCGCCTGATGACCGATTTGTGATAGCGATAGGCTTTGGTCGAAAAAATCCCCCCTGCCGTGGGGAACAAAACCCCACATTAGGGGGATGTGTTCCCCACGGCAAGGGGGAAAATACAGGTGCTATATAAGTGTCTCTATTATTTGTCTTTCTTGCCGCCGAAAAGGCTCTTCCACACCTTTACGGCACCCTCTTTCACTTTGCGTGTGATGTCGGCCTTCTTCTGGTTGATGACAAGATCGACATCCACGTCGCCACATTTGATGGAAACCACACCGCTGCGCTTCTCTTTGCCTAAGTTGTCTTCCACTTCCACGTATATCTTGTCATTGTCAGCCTTGCTTGCCTTCACCCATTTGGGTTGGTCTTCGATATACCAGTCGTCGTAGTTGCAGGTCACGGTGACAGACTGTGCTCCGCCTTCCATCCTTGACTTGAAGTCAAGGTAGTCCTCAGAGAGACTTATCTCCACGTTCTTGTGCTTGTCAACCTGTGCAACCTCTTCAACGACAGTTTTTTGGGCATCATTCTTCGTTATAGGTTTCGGTTTTGGTTTCGGCTTGTTAATCCTTTTCAAGAGATAGTTGCATGCGCCAATCTGTGCGTCGCATTTGTCCTTTCCAGCCTCGGTGGCGTAAAGTCCTTTGGCTTTTCTGAAATTTGCTATAGCCTGTGTAAGCGAAGTCTTGGTGCGTTGTTTCTTCAGTGCCATTCCCTTGCTGTAAATTCCGTCAGCAGCAGTCTGCGCATGTGCTCCGATGGCAACGAAAAGCATTGCCAGACAGAGGCATATTCTGATTATCTTTTTCATTGTATCTTATTTTGGTTTATGAAGTCATTCAATCTATTAACTCTCTCTCTGTATTTACTCTCATATTCAGTGCCTTCCACCAACTGAATCTGTTTCGACAGTTCCTGGCAGGCGGATTTCAGTTCCTTTGCCACGTTGCCCATCTTGGTCTGCACTTCAGTAGCCTTTGCCTGCAGGTCGCCGTCGCTGCCTATCATGTCAGCCAGTTGCTTGTATGAAGTATATGCCTCCATGAGCTTCTGTTCGTAGTCGTCTTTAGACCGGTCCTGACCTTTCAGCGCCAGCATGTCGGCAGCCGTTATCTTGTCGTCGATAGCTTTGGTCTTCTGCTCTGCTTTCTGCTTCTGCACCATGGCAACCTGCTGCTGCTCCACCTCCTGCTGCTTCTGGTTGGTGTGGATGGCGAATGCACCACCGATGATGAGCAATGCAGCCACGGCAGCGGCGATGATGACCATTGTCTTCTTTGAAGCTCCGCCGCCAGCCACTTCGCCGGATTCCAGGGCGACACGCATCTGGGCGCAGGTCTGGAAGCGCTGCGACTGGTTTTTCTGACATGCTGTCTCAATGATTTTCTTCAGTGTCTTGTCCTTTATCTTGCCCAGCGGCAGTTTCTCCTTCAGCTGCTTGTGCAGGATTTCGTGGCGCGCTCCCTCGAAAGGTGTGTGTCCCACGATACACTGATACAGAAGTATGCCGACGGCATAAATGTCAGTTGTCTGATTCTGGTGGCTGATGTCGCCGAGAGCCAGCTCAGGAGCGGCATATTCCGGTTTTCCCATGAACTTGCCGGCAACGGTGAGCTGCTTGTCGCTTGTCGTCAGCGTGTTCATCTTCTTGGCGATACCGAAGTCGATGAGCTTGATATGTCCGTCGGTAGTCACCATGATGTTCGAAGGGTCGATGTCGCGGTGTATATATCCGGCATCATGCAGCGCCATGAGTCCCGACAACACGTTCATGACCACTACTTTGGCAAAGCGCTCCGGATCCTTCTTGTAGTCGGTGAGCAGTTTCACGGCGAACGGCACGTCCTGTCCGTTTCTGTCCTGTGTCTTGCCGTTCAGGATATCCGACAGCGACACTCCGGTGAGCAGTTCGCTGACCACATGATAGTGTGTCACCACCTCGCCCACGTTGTTGCGGTCGCTAATCTCTATGAATCCGAGCATCTCCACGAGGTTGTCGTTGCGCAGCTGTATCTCAGCCTCACGCCTTGCTCTCTCGTAGGCATTTGCCGGCAGGTCGTCGAACATGAATTTGATGGCTACTGGGCGTGACACTCCCGTACGCTCGTCGACGCAGACTCCCTTGAATACTTTTCCCATTCCGCCTTCACCGATAGGCGGTTCTTCAGAATTAAACTGATAACAAATGTGGTTTCGCTTTTCAGCTTCACCTTGAAGTTTTATTATTGCCATAATCCTATGTTTTGTTTCTTTAATAATGTTCTGTTGATTATCTGTTCCTGTCGTCGGCAAGGCATTGCGTTAACCTGCCGCCGCTTTTATTTCGTGTTATTCTTTATCTTCTCCAATTTCTCCTTTATCTTTTTTATTATGCCCTGGGCTTTAGGGCTCGAACCGTATGACTTGCTGCCCTTCGACACTTCAGCCATTGCGGTCTTGTTCTTCTTGGCATAGGCGAGAACACCGTTAACCTCCGGTTCCCGTTGTTTGCCGCATAGAGCCTTTAAGTTCTGAATTGCCTTTATCACCTTGTCAGCATGAAGTCCCTTCTGCTCCTTGGTCTTTTTCTCATTGCCATTGTGATATCCCAACATGTTGTCGAGTGCCGTCAGGGCCTGGTTGACAGATGTCTTGAATTTGGCAGGGTCGCCATAGGCAACGGTCTTCTTTCCTTTTCCGGCATCCTTGTTGTCCTTGCTGCCATTCTTGTCGGCAGCAGGATGCTTGCCGGAGTCGGCATTCTTGTCGACGTTGGCTTTTCTTTCTGTATCAGCCTTCTTGTCGGCAGCTTCCTTCTTGTTGTCCGCTGTAGAGGCATTTCCCTTGTTGTCTCCGTCAGCGGCTTCGTCCTTCTTCTTTGTGGTGTCGTTGACATCCTTCAGGAGATTCTTGTCCGACAGGTTTTCCGTGATTTTGCCATCAGTCTGGGAAGGTGTAGCAGCCGGTCCGTTGCCGATGTGAAGAGCTTTGCCGGATTCCTGTGGCGTGTTGCCTATGCTTGCCGTGTCATTGCCGGCACTGCCGCTGTAGAGGCATATTCCGATGATGAAGGCAGCCAGGGCAGCAATGCCGCAGATTGCTGTCAGCATCATCTTATACCACTTGTCGTGGAGCTTGGAGTTGCAGTCCATCTCTATTATTGCGATGGTGTGGTTGTCGTGGTGTCCGCCCTTGGCGAATCCCAGTCTGTCCACTTCGCTCGATATGCTTCCCACCACATTTGCTGTCTGTCCCTTGGCGGCGAAGAATTTCAGCAGCTTCTTGTGCGGCATGCTTCCCCACACGCCATCAGTGCAGAGGATGAACCGGTCGCCCTTGCGATAGCCCATCTCTTCGATATCAGGGTTGTGGTCGGTCTTGCTTCCGAGACTTTTGGATATCACGTTGGATTGGGGAGAGACGCGAGCCTCCTCTTCCGTCATCACCTTCTTTCTCACCAGTTCTCCCACGAGCGAATGGTCTTGCGTGCGGAAGAGCATCAGTCTGCCGTGCATCCTGTAGCAGCGGCTGTCGCCGGCGTGGCATACTATAGCAGATTCACTGTTGATGAGTATCGCCACCACTGTGGTTCCCATGCCGCGCAGCTCCTTGTTGGCTGCCATTGCGGCGTTGAGGGCATCGTTGGCTTTTGCCACGGCGATGCGCAGAGCCTGTTTGCGTGGCGTCAGCTGATTGCAGGAGTTCAGATGTCTGGCAATCTCCTGTTTGGCTATCGCAGAGGCGGTCTTGCCTCCCGGTCCGCCACCCATTCCGTCGCAGACCACGAAGAGGAAGCCAAGCGGCGTGTCTATGAATCCCAGGTCGTCTTGGTTTTCTTTTCGTCCGCCCTGCATGGAGTTGGCAGCTCCGTGTAGGCTGATTGTCTTGGAGAATATAGGGAACATCGGTTCTTTGTTTTTAGCTTTTTTCTTCGTTACTTTAGTTGTCGGAGCATTGCCCCAAAGTGGTCATCAGACCTTTTTACCTCAACGGTCATCAAACCGTTTAATGGAGAGTTCTTTTTAACCAGCATTAGCCGGATGCCGCCTTTGGGGCGACATACGGCTATAGGCACTGGTTACTGTTCGCTTCTCACTCAGTATCCATAACGGACAATAGAGTCATTTATTGCCGCCGGGATATGTCTGTTATTCAGTTATGATAGGTATGGCTCGGTTTGAAGCGGAATAGTATATGGCGAAGACAGCATTTGCAGGAACGCTGAATGTCACTTTCTTCGTGCCGTTCATGCTTGTTTCTTCTTTCTTGGGCTGGAATGTGGAGCGTGCGAGGTCTTTGTAGGTGAAGCTGTATACATCAACCTTCTTGACGGTTTTCTTTGTCAGCGTCACCACCTGGAACATTTCGGCTTTCACGTCACCGTTGTATTCCACGTCGAATGTCGCCATGCCACTTTTAGACTTCAGTCTGATGACCTTTTCCGGTATCGAGTCGAGAATGAGGGCATCGTCCTTTTCTGTGACCTTCACGAATTCAGCCTTTTCTCTGTTTACCATCACTTCGCCCGGCTTCAGGAGGATGTCGAACAGAGGATTGTAAGCCGTGTTCTTCTCCTTGCCGATAGACTCGATGTTGCTGGTCATTATCTTCTCTTCCACACCATTCGAGTTGCGCATCTTGATGTAGTTGGCGCTTGCCGGTCCTCCGTTATACTGCTCCACGATGATTCCGCGTCTCGTGCGGTTGTTGGTCAGTGTCACCACATCGCGCAGCGGACTCTGTTCGGAGATGTCCTGGTTGGGGTTGACGGCAGAAATCTTCAGTGTCTTGATGTCGCCGAAGGGCATTGTTTCCACCGTACCGTCGCTTTTGAACACGCTTACCGTCTCGAATGATTCACCGGCATATTCACCTTCTACCGTTCTGCCCGACTTCAGCATGTAAGTACGCTTGAGTCCCGAGAGAGCATTCTTTGCGCTGCGCACACCCTCTATGCGGTCTATCTCGTCCCATCTCAGAATATAGCTGTCGGGAGCGAGCTGCAGGAATCTTACCTTCATGCCACGTTCCAGGATGCGCACGTTGTTGAATGTCTTGCCATCCTCAGCCAGACGCTCCTCGAAGTCGAGTTCGTCCGGTTCGCTGGCTATCGAGTCGCTGACATCCACTCCGGCAGAGATGTTGCAGAGAGTGAAAGACTTGTCGTTGTCGTAGCCCATGAGCGCATCATTGTCTTTTGCCCATTTGCGCCATGCCTTGTCGAGCTGGCTTTCCTTTCGTGTCACTTCCTTCACCGTGATGTCAGAAGCGCTGATGCAGATGATTGCCTCGTCGGTGCTCACCTCCATGTATCCGTCCTTTTCCTGATGGGCAATGAAGCCGCTGAGCACCGAACCGTTCTTGAGGTATATCTTCTGTGTGATGGCGGCAGATGCGATTGTGCATATCGCCGTCATCATTATCGACATTATTATCTTCTTCATGTTTGTCATCTTTATAGTTTCCTCCTTGTTTACTCGTATCTTGTCTACTTGTCTACTGCCAGAGCCAGTATTATAACAGCCGAATTACCGTTTGGGGCCTATTTCACTACGTGAGGGTTCTCCACGAGCTCCTTCACGAATTTCGCCTTTATGCCATAGTTGAAGCCCTGGGATACCGATACTCCGGAGTTGAGCACTCCCACGAGCATTCCCTTCTTGTTGAAGATAGGAGATCCGCTGGCACCTCCGAAGGATGCGGCGTCGAATCCGAAGCTGAACTCTGTAGGCATCTGTGTGATGCTTCCGCCACGTGCCAGCACCTGTATGCCCTTTTCAGAGTCGGTCTTCTGAAGACTGATTCCGAATGGGAAACCGATGGTGTAGATGTGTGTGCCTACGGTGAGGTCGTTGTCGTTCACGTCCATAGAGTCCTTCAGGTTGATGAATGTGCTGCCGTGAGGCAGTTCACCCTTGTCAGACTGTATGAGAGCCACGTCCACATTCGTGTCGTCGCCGGCAGAGAGCACTCTGCATCGGATGAGGTTCTCCACTGAGAAATACTTGGCCTGTGGGATGATGCTGATGCCATCGTTCACGCCGGTTACTTTCACCATAGTGGTGTATGCCTGCAGACCGTCGGCAGACTTCATCTGTATGTTGTTCATGAACTCTTTGTTTGTAGCCATTGCCGAGAGCTGTGTCTTTATCTTCATCTCAAGTTCGCTTACCGACGTGTCGAAGAGCCAAGGCTTAACGACATGCAGATTGGTGACGAGCTGTCCGTCCTGCGAGACAAAGAATCCCGTGGCGAAACTTGTGCGGTTGAGGATGTACTCCTGTATGGCAGATATATCCTCAGCACCCACGAAGTAGTAGTTTGCAGTGACGAGCACTACGGCCTTGTTTGCCCACGACTTGTAGTTGATGCTGTTTATCTCTTCCTGCGAGATGGAAGTGGCTCTGCTGATGGGGACCCATTTTGTCGGTATTCCGGCCGATGCAGCAAGGTCGAGGTCGCCGCATGTCACCTCCAGGTGGTTGTTTCCGATTATCATGGCTATGGAAGTGTTGTAGCGTGCATACAGCTCTTCGTCGCTATACTCCTTGCCTCCGCCGAATCCGCCACCGATGAGTTTCATCAGTCCGAATCCTACTCCGACGAGGACTACCAGTCCTGCCACTGCTCCCACGATATATTTCCACGACTCGCTTGGCCATGGCAACTGTGTGGCGAGGTTCACCGGCACTCCGCCGCAGACCACGGCGCTATTCTTCTTGATGCGGTATGGCGTGTCCTTCGGTATGCGCACACCGTCAACGGTCGTTCCGTTCTTGCTGTGGTCGAAGATATAGAACTTTCCGTCGCGTCCCTGTTTCACTGTGGCGTGATAGCGGCTCACCGTGGCTCCCGTCACCTGTATGTCGTTGTTGAAATGGCTTCCGATGCCGTAGATGCCCTTGTATGCCGAGTTGTCCTCAGGCATCGGCACCTGGTTCCACTGCAGGTCCACGTTGCCGAACGTTATCTTGTCGCCACGTGTCACCTTTGCCGGTGTGCCCGGCTTTATCTGCTGTCCCATCACGAAGGTGCCGTTGTGGCTGCCTCTGTCTTCTATCATCATGTCACCGCTGTCGAGCAGTGTCAGTTCAGCGTGTACCGAGCTTACCATCGGGCTCTGTATGACGATATCACAACTTGCGTCGCGTCCTATTTTCAATATTCTCATAGTGTAGCGTTCTTTTTATTGATTATATAATAATATGTATACTATTGACAGTTGCCTGGCATCAGATTCTCAGTCCGGCAGACTTCTTGTCGTTGTCTTCACTCGGAGTGTCGTTCTTTTTCTGCTGCTTGTCCTTCTTTGCGGCGTCGGCAGCCTTTGAGTCGTTTTTCTTCTGCTGCTTGTCGTCTTTTGCCTGTTGCTTGTTGTCTTTCTTTGTCTGTTTCTTGTCAGCCTTCTGCTCGTCCTTCTTGTTGTCGTCCTTGCTTTCGGCTTTCTCTTCCTTCTGCTTGTCCTCGTCTTTCTGGGTCTTCGTGGTGTCAGCCACGGCAGCCGGTTTCTCCTGCGTTCCGGCAGAGCTGCCGCCTCCCATTGCCGCCTTGATGCCGAATCCGGCTATGGCAATGACTGCAAGCGCCACTACTGCTATGATGGCATACTTTATTGCCTCGCCGCTCTTTGGCACGCGGTTCCAGTCGAGGCGTGCCACGTGGGCGAACGATACGCTGTCTTTGCGTGTTACCGGCACCGGCACATTGGGCGCTATCCTGATGCCGTTGACATAGGTGCCGTTATGGCTCTGGTCAACAATCGTCATCTTTCCCATCGACGTGACGTTGAGGATGGCATGTCGGCGGCTTATGACATCGGTGCTGTCGTTGATAACGATGTCGCATCCTGTCTCTCTTCCAATAGAATATACTTTCATAGTCAGAATTATTTGTTTTTAGTTATTTTCTTGATGGAATCGGTGAGGGTAGCCACTGCGGCCTGGCTTTTCTTCACGGAGTCTTTGTATAATGCAATGCTGTCGGCGGTTGCCTTGGTTGCCGCATTGGCGGTGCGATATTGCATCACGTTTGTCATGATGCTTGCCGTGAGTCCCACGAGCATTACGGCGATGATTATTCTTGCTGCTTTGGTCATCTTTGGAGTTAGTTTTGAGTACTTTCTTGTTTCTACGAGGGCAAGCGTAAGATTGTCGTGTCCGCCGCCGGCGTTGTGTCCCAGATTGTCCACGTGGGTGGCGATGTCGTCGGTCACGGTGGCGAGGCTTACGCTTCTTTTCGACACCAGCTTCAACAGTTCCTTCTCAGGCATCGTGCCGTGTATGCCGTCGGAGCAGAGCATGAAGCGGTCGCCCTTCTCATACGCCACCTCGGCAATTTCAACCTCCACCGTTTCGGCGGCGCCGAGAGCCCTCGTTATGATGTTAGACTGTGCAGAGAGGCGTGCCTGCTCCTCTGTTATCACTTTCTGCTTCACCATCTCGAACACCATGGAGTGGTCGAATGTGCGGAACACCTTCCTTCCTCTCCTCAGCTGGTAGATGCGGCTGTCGCCCACATGAGCCACGATTGCCGACTGCTTGCCGATTAGGAGCACCGTCGCCGTGGAGCCCATTCCCTTGAGTTGTGGCGTCTGCTTGCCGGCCTCTATAATGGCGTCGTTGGCTCTTCTCACGGCATCGGCAACCACTGTCTTCGGGTCGTCTTTCTCCGAGGCATCCGTTATGGAGTCTACGATTTCCTTCACGGCAATCGTGGATGCAGTCTTTCCGCCCGGTCCGCCTCCCATGCCGTCGCAAACGGTGACGAGGTATCCCAGCCTCGTGTCGTTCCATCCGAACGAGTCCTGGTTTTCGCGTCTTCCTCCGATGCGGCTTTCAGCAAATGCGATGACGTCGGCAGAGCTGTCTGAATATATCTTCTGCAGATCCATTATTGTTGATTTATGATGAACGGTAAAACGATGACCATTGCCATGGCGCAGATGGCGAGGAAGACCATTATCGCGGCAAGAGCCTTGTTCTGCTTTGCCCATTCCATTGTCTTCTCCATCGTTGTAGGCTGGTAGGTGAGAGCCATCGTTATTGCTTGCTTGAATTCTTTCACTGTCTGGAACCTCTTCATCTGGTCCTTCTCTGTTGCTTTCCATATCACCCGCATGAGTTGCGGCGGTATCTTGTCGCTGGGCGGCAGCTTCTCGGATATCTGTGCCGCGAGTGTCTCGGTGTCGTTTCCCTTGTCCATGGGGTTGCTGCCGGTTATCAGCTCGTATAGCGTGATGCCAAGCTCATAGATGTCGCTGCGGCCGTTTATGCTCTCGGCTCCCGAACTCTCGTCCCTCTTTATCTGTTCGGGCGATGAATATTGCGGTGTGCCGATAAATCCGTATTGCGAGAACTTGTTGCCGCCGTTCACCCTTGATATTCCCAGGTCCATGAGTCGTACGTTGTTGCCGTTTTCCACCATGATGTTCGACGGCTTTATGTCGCGGTGTACCACTCCCTTCTGGTGTATGTATGCCAGAGCGTCCATCACCGGCATTATCAGCCGGCAGATTTTCTCGGCGCGGTTGTGAGTGTTGGGGAATGCTGCTACATATTTGTCAGCGTCGTCTCCCTGCACATATTTGCTTATAATCCAGATGGGTCCGCGGTCGGGGGCATATTCGCAGTATCCGAGCATCTCCACGAGGTTAGGGTGTCTGAAGGCGAGTGAAGCCTCCTGACGTGCCCTTTGCCTTATCATGGGGTTGTTGGCGAAATAGTCTTTCACTCTCTTAATCGCCACCTTCACTCCGTCGTCGCATCTGAAGCCAAGATACACGTCGCCCATAGCGCCGCTGCCCAATGGCATCTCTGCTGGGTTATAGCAGTACCACACCCCTTCGGCAAAGAGGTATATGTATGCACCACGTTTTAATACGGTCTTCTTAGGTTGCATCACATGGAGATTGTTCCGCCGTGGTTAGGATCGATAGATCCGTCCATTCCTACAGTGCCGTTTGTAGGTTTGTATCCGCTGTTGCCGTATGGGTCGTAGGCTTCGGTGCGTGTCTGTCCGTTGCGGAATGGCGGCACGTCACCGAATTCGTCGCTGTCCTCCTCCGTTGCCACGGCGATGAAGTTAGGGTTCACTCTCAGGTTTGCCTTCTCTGCATCGATGAGGATGAGCAGCAGTTCGTAGTTGTTGCCTATTGTTATGATGTCACCGTTGTGGCAGGCTTCAGCGTCGAATCCGAGCTGCGTTCCGTTGAGTCTTGTTCCGTTGGTGGATTCCGGGTCTTTGATAGAAGCTATCACGCCTTTGCCCTCCTGTTGTCTCACCACGATTACGGCGTGGTTGCCCGACACGGTGCCTTCGGCGAGCTGTATGTCGCAGTCTGCGCTTTGTCCGATAGTGTTGCGGCCAATCTGCAGAGGCCAGAACTCTCCTGCAGCTGTTCTGGAAACAGAGTACAGGAATCCTACAACCGGTTTTCCTGGCTGTATGGTGCGCTGCCTTTGTTGTGGCTGTTCTCCGGCATTGTTGCCTGGCTGCTGTGTTTCGTTGCCCATCATTCCCGGCACCACGGTGCCTCTTGCTGCCTGGCGTCCGCTTCTTGAATAGAAGCTGTTGCCAAGTCCGCTGTTCATGTTGTTTCCACCCTGTCCGTTGTCTGGTTCGAGACCTTGGATTACTGTTCTGTTCTGAGACATAAGCTATTTGTTTTAAATGAACTCTCGTTAGATTAATTTTTCTGTGCAGTACAACTGTCTTGCACATTTCTTTTTCACATCTACAAATGTACGAAAATTAACAATACAAAAAAAATGGTAAATGTTTCGTTTGTGTGTATTTTGGATTGAACGTGTCGTATCTTGGATTATTCGTACTTAAAAAGTTCGGTAATCTGCATCAGATTTATTTTTATTGCTCTCCGGAAAACCTATTGCAGGGCTACATGAGGGCAGATATTTATATGGTAGGTATTTGTTTTCCAAACAGGCTGGTCGGATCCTTGGCAATGATAACAAAAACTTTAAGAAATGGGAACGCTGCTTGCCCCGGTTGTGAACGCTGCTTACCCAAGTGGGGCATGCTGCTTGCCCCGGTTGGGCATAATCAGAGCCAAAAACGTACCCATAATGTTTCATGTAATGAACGTTAGCAAAGGAGATGCAAAAAGCACCATAAGAGCAGACTTCTTTTGGTTGTAGTCATGGCTGTATTTATAAAAAACGAAAGAAGCCTCCCGTCTGCGATGAGACGGAAGGCTTCCTGTTAATTTATGATTTTCAGACGAGCAGATTACTGCTCTGTGATCTGAACTGTTGCACGACGGTTGAATGAGATTGGTGAGAGTGTTTCTACACCACCGTGAGCCTGAGTTGAGATGTTGTCAGCATGTACACCCATCTTGATAAGCTCGCCCTTAACGATTTCAGCACGCTTAACAGAGAGCTTCTGGTTGATCTGAGGAGTACCTGTTGCGCTGTCGGCGAAACCTGTAACCATGATCTTAGAGTTGTTAGTCTTGGCGTACTTAGCAAGAGCCTCAACGTTGACGAGGTCCTTAGGATTGGCAACGTCTGTCTTGCCGATGTTGAAGAATACAGATACCGGAGTAGTGATGAACTGCTTGATAGACTCAGGCATTGCAACCTCCTTTGGTTTCTCGTTCAGCATAGCCTTCAGACGGTCGTTCTCTGACTTAGAGTCAGCGAGCTGAGCGTTGAGAGCGTCGATCTGTGACTGAGAGAGAGCCTTGATAGCGTCAACATCTGGCACCTTAGCCCAACCGGTCTTGCCGATGTTGAGAGTGAGACCGAGCTCTGCATAGAGGTAGTTGTCGTGAGAATCCCATCCGCGAGGACCGTTGTTTGCGTGTCCCTCTGAGTAGAAGTCGTTCTCCAGACGGTTCCAACCCAACTCGAGGTTGATGGCAACGCGCTTGTTGATGTTGAACTCGTTGAGCAAACCGATGCTCATACCCATTGCATACATGTCAGAGCTCATGTTGCGTGCGAAGCCTGCACCAGCGAATGGAATACAGTTGTAAACACGCTTAGGGTTGTAGCCGCAGAACATGTTGCTCAGGTTGAAGAGCACCTGCTCCTGTGCGTTCCAGTATTTGAAGCTGTCGCCATTTGCCTTACCCCAGATACCAGACACCTTTGTGCGGAGTCCGAGACCAGGAGTGAACCACTTACCGATAGCTACAGAAGCCTGTGGGTTAGAGCGGAAACTCTTGAGAGGGTTGTTTGATGTGTCGAAACCATGCTCGAGTGAAGAATAGAACGCAGTCCACTGCACTCCACCCTGTACGAACCAATTACTCCAGAAAGAGTTAGTTGCTACGCTATACTTTTCTGTTGCTGTTTCTGTTTCCTGTGCCATTGAGGTCAAGGAAACGCCGGCTATAGCCAGCATAATTAAGAACTTTTTCATAACCGTATAAATAAATCTAATTCGTTATTTCTATATTTTTGTGAATAAAACTTCCGTTTCCTCCTTTAAATATTGTGATATATGATGCAAAGTTAATCTTTTTTTTCTAATTACATAACTTTTAGTATGAAAAATGCTATATAAATGTATATTTTTGTGTTTTCTGTTCATCATAAAGCGCTATGGCGACGACAGCAAACGTTATGTAGTGGCAACAAAAAATCCCGACAGGCATGTTGCCGATCGGGATTAGTCCTTTTTTGTGCATTCAGCAGCGCGATGATTATCGACGCAGACCGAGAGCCTTGATTATAGTACGATAGCGCTCAATGTCGCGGTCGTAGAGATAATCGAGCAATGCACGACGCTTACCTACCAATTTGGTCAGAGACCTTGCGGTAGTATGATCTTTACGGTTTTTCTTCAGGTGCTCCGTCAAGTGGGAAATACGGTATGAGAACAATGCTATCTGGCTCTCAGCTGAACCAGTATCAGAGTTAGACTTTCCGTACTGTCCAAAGATCTCTTGTTTTTTAGCTTGATCTAAATACATTGTTTTGATTTTGTTAAAATTGTTATTTATATTTGCATAAAGCGGGTGCAAAGGTAAGAATATTATTTTGTTTACAAAGCAAGAGATCTTGAATAACTCGGTATTTTAATATTCTTTTGCATTTCGGGCCACTGATGCGTACGCATTGCGCCATGGCTTGCGGATTCTGCCGTTTGCCGCCTGTCGTTTTTTACAGAGAGAATCTGTATCCGGCACTAAACGTAAACACGGAGTTCTTGCCATCTATGTTGTCGTAGACCTTTGTCAGTCCGATATTGTAGCGCGCATCGAGAATCACGTTCATGTATTCGTATGATATGCCCACGGGAATGGCAAAATCCACTTTCTTCAGTTTCACGTCACCCTTTATCTTCTTCACGCTCTCCGTAGAGCCCACGCCTGCCTGGTCGCGCACGAAACTCGCCTCGGTGTATTCCATCTTTCCGTCCACGTTGAATCCCACCTGCACGCCTACTTTCAGTGCGAGGTTGTCTGCCACGTATGCGCTTGCCATCAGCGGCACATTCACATAGTCGTGGTGTTGTTTCCAGTCTCTCACTTCGTTCCATTGCTTGGTCGACATGTCGTGTGCCTCCTTCACATCGTCGAATCTTTCGCCCTGTCTGCTGTAGTACGCACCTATGGATGCCGCCAGCATGTCGCTGAACTGGTATTCAAAGTCCACACCGGCCATCAGTCCCGGTTTGTAGTTCGAATGCGTGGCATCGCCGTATGCCGATGCGAGAGAGGTGTACACCTTGTCGCCCGTCACCTTGGATATGGCCACACCCAGTCTTGGGATTATGGAGAAAGTGCCAGCCTTTGGCTGAGCCATTATTGCCACGACGCCGATAACCAATGATATGGCGGTAAGAAATATTCTTCTCATAGTAACTTGTTTTTTTGTTTACCTTTTTTTTATATTAACGCCCCGATACACTGATTATTGCACGTGGCGTGTTAATAATCTGTTGCTAAATGAAAGAAATGGCATGCGCTTATTTGTCATGTAAATTAAAAACACTACCTTTGCACTCATATTATTAAGGTAAATTATGCAAGATATCAGAAACATTGCGATTATTGCCCACGTAGACCATGGTAAGACTACATTGGTGGACAAGATGATGTTGGCCGGAAACCTCTTCCGTGACGGAAAGGACCTGAGCGGCCAAGTGTTGGATAACAATGATTTGGAACGTGAGCGTGGTATCACCATCCTCTCAAAGAACGTTTCAATTAACTGGAAAGGTACAAAAATCAATATCATAGATACTCCGGGACACTCCGACTTCGGTGGTGAGGTGGAGCGTGTGCTCAATATGGCAGACGGATGTCTGCTTCTCGTCGATGCCTTCGAGGGACCGATGCCACAGACACGTTTCGTATTGCAGAAGGCCCTGCAGATAGGACTCAAGCCAATCGTGGTGGTAAACAAGGTGGACAAGCCAAACTGTCGCCCGGAGGAGGTTTACGAGATGGTGTTCGACCTGATGTTCTCTCTCAATGCCACAGAAGACCAGCTCGACTTCCCCGTTGTATACGGAAGTGCAAAGAACGGCTGGATGAGCGCCGACTACAAGGAGCCAACCGACAACATCGAGTATCTGCTCGACAAGATCGTTGAGGTGATACCGGCTCCGAAGATGCTCGACGGAACACCACAGATGCTCATCACCAGTCTCGACTATTCAAGCTATACAGGCCGTATCGCCGTGGGCCGCGTGCATCGCGGTTCGCTAAAAGACGGAATGAACGTGACCATCGCCCACCGCGACGGTTCTATGGAGAAGACCAAGATCAAGGAGCTCGACACCTTTGAGGGAATGGGACACGCCAAGACGGAAGAGGTGAAGAGCGGCGACATCTGTGCCGTGGTAGGTCTGGAGAACTTCGAGATCGGAGATACCATCTGCGACTTCGAGAACCCTGAGCCACTGCCTCCAATCGCCATCGACGAGCCTACCATGAGCATGCTCTTCACTATCAACGACTCACCGTTCTTCGGCCGCGAAGGAAAGTTCGTTACCAGCCGTCACATCAGCGACAGACTGAAGAAGGAGCTGGAGAAGAACCTCGCCCTGAGAGTGGCTCCTTTTGAGGATTCCACCGACAAGTGGATCGTCAGCGGACGAGGAGTGCTGCATCTCTCGGTACTCATCGAGACCATGCGTCGCGAGGGCTACGAGCTGCAGGTGGGCCAGCCACAGGTTATCTACAAGGAGATAGACGGAGTGAAATGCGAACCTGTCGAGGAGCTCACCATCAACGTGCCGGAGGAATTCGCCAGCAAGATGATTGATATGGTGACACGCCGCAAGGGAGAGATGACATCCATGCAGAACCTCGGCGACCGCGTTGACATCGAATTCGACATTCCGTCGCGTGGTATCATCGGTCTGCGTACCAACGTGCTCACCGCCTCACAAGGCGAGGCCATCATGGCACACCGCTACAAGGAATACCAGCCGTTCAAGGGCGAAATCACACGTCGTGTAAACGGCAGTATGATAGCCATGGAGACCGGCACGGCCTATGCTTACTCTATCGACAAACTGCAAGACCGCGGAAAGTTCTTCATCGATCCGGGTGAGGAAGTATACGGCGGAGAGGTAGTAGGCGAACATGTTCACGACAACGACCTCGTGGTGAACGTGACCAAGGCAAAGCAGCTCACCAACACGCGTGCCAGCGGTTCCGACGACAAGGCTCGTATCGTGCCACGCACGGTGCTCTCTCTCGAAGAGGCTCTCGAATATATCAAGGGCGACGAGCTCGTGGAGGTGACTCCGAAGAGCATGCGTATGCGCAAGATTCTGCTCGACCACTTGGAGCGCAAGCGTTCCAACAAGGAATAATGCGTTCCCCCATAAAGAAAAAGCGCAGCTGATACGCCTGACCTGTTCAGGTCAAGGCAGCATCAAATATACAGAGGCGTGAAGGAGTTTGAAGAGAGCTTCCGACACGCCTCTTTTTGATGGATACCAGTGATGGGCGTTGAATTTATTCTATTCTTCAAATCCATCATACATTGCCACATATCCCAACAACAGAATAATAAAAAAGAAGATGACAGACCTCAACAGACGGATACTCCATATCGCCCTGCCAGCCATCGTGAGCAACATCACCGTGCCTCTGCTCGGACTCATCGACGTGGCGATAGTGGGCCACCTCGGTTCGGCAGCATATATAGGCGCCATCGCCGTGGGCGGAATGATATTCAACGTGATGTATTGGCTGTTCGGATTCCTCCGCATGGGAACGAGCGGCATGACATCACAGGCTCTCGGACAGCGCAACCTCACCGAGGCAGTACGTCTGCTTGTCAGGTCGGTGGGAGTGGCTATGGCGGTGGCGTTGGTGATGATACTGCTGCAGGTGCCATTGAGGCAGATGGCACTCAGCGTGATGCAGCCCTCTGCGGCAGTGAGAGAGTTTGCCGAAGTTTATTTCGATATTCTGATATGGGGCGCCCCGGCAATGCTCTGTCTCTATAGTCTCACGGGATGGTTCATCGGGATGCAGAATTCCCGAATGCCGATGGTCATAGCGATAACCCAGAATGTGGTCAACATCGTGGCGAGTCTCGGTCTTGTCTTCGGATTGGGAATGAAGGTGGAAGGCGTAGCCCTCGGCACCCTCGTGGCCCAGTATGCCGGATTCCTTATGGCAGTGGTGATGTGGGTAGTGGTGTATGGCAGACTGTGGAAACATTTCCAGTCAGAAGCCCTCTTCGCATGGCGCTCGATGAAAGGTTTCCTTGGAGTAAACCGCGACATCTTCCTGCGCACGCTCTGTCTCATCAGCGTGATGCTCTTTTTTACCTCCGCCGGGTCGTGGCAGGGTGAGACGGTGCTTGCCGTCAATACGCTGCTGATGCAGTTTTATATGATATTCTCATATTTCATGGACGGTTTCGCCTATGCCGGCGAGGCGATAAGCGGCAAATACTACGGTGCCGGCAACAGTTCGGGACTGCAGCAGTCTGTGCGCAACCTCTTCGGGTGGGGAGCAGCGATGACCGTGATATTCACCTTATTATATATAATAGGAGGCGACGCGTTCCTGTCGTTGCTCACCGACGACCATACTGTGGTGGCAGCAGCCCACGGATATTCCTTCTGGGCATCGCTGGTACCCCTCTTGGGTATGGCGGCATTCATCTGGGACGGAGTCTTCATCGGCTGCACCAAGACCCGCGGCATGCTCCTCTCGATGTTCTTCTCGTCAGTCACATTCTTCACGGTGTATTATTCCCTGCGCTCCTCCCTTGCCAACCATGCCCTCTGGATAGCCTTCCTCGCCTATATGGCGATGAGAGGTATTGCTCAGACCCTGCTGTGGAGGAGAGAGATGAAGCGGGTGGAGTAATTAACCCTGATCGGTCATTAGGATAAAAACAAAGGGCTGACACCTCGTTAGTGAAGTGTCAGCCCTTATGACTGATTTGGGGATATACTATGAAAGGGGAGCTTGTTAGAGTCTGAATGTGATAGGCAGAGCGTATAGCGTTCTCACAGGTTTGCCGTTTATCTTGCCCGGAGTCCAGCTTGGCATCGCCTTCACCACTCTCAGGGCTTCGGCGTCGAGAAGCGGGTCTACACCGTATTTCAATTCCACGTTGCTCACGCTGCCGTCTTTTTCTATTATGAACGACACTACAACCCTTCCCTGTATGTTGTTCTGGATTGCCACAGGGGGATAAACGACGTTGTTGCTGAGATAGTTGAAGAGTGCTGTTTGTCCGCCAACAAACTCCGGCTGTTCGTCAGGGGCTTTGAAAACCTCACTGTTGTCCGTCGTCCGGGCGTTGCCGCTTGCCTTGCTGCCGCTCATGGCGGCATACAGCTTGTTCAGTTCAGCCAGTGTGTAGGTCTTTGTCTCGAAGCCGCTCAGTTCGTCAGCCTCATAGAACATCATGTGTTTCCTGCCGTCAGATGATATGAAGAACACGTTGTTTGTAGGCACCTTGTCGTTTTTGAACACCCATTTCGTTATCTTTGAGAATTCCTCGTCCGAACAGGTCATGAGATGGTTTTCAATCGCCTGTTCAATTCCGTTCGGGTTGTTCACGGTGATGGTCGCCTCCTGGTATTGCATGTCGTTTTCTCTTACCGTCCTCGTTTCTATGAACACGGGCTGCTGCTGCGTTCCGTCCACTTTGATTTCCATCTGCATTCCAGCCACATACAGGAAGTTGCCGGCAAATATCGGGAAGCATACGCTTGCCCAGTTGTTGTCGATGTCGCAAAACATTCCCAGGTCTTTGTAGTCGCCGCTCTGTCGTCTCATTCCTGTTGACGCCCGTCTCAGTTTTCCGCATTCTTTGGCGCTCTGGTCGTCAAGGTTGGGGTTGATAGGTATGCTGATGTTGCGGATTCTTCCGTCTGTCGTCACGTCGGCAATGTATCCCAGTGTGCCCTTTATCCATGCTGGTTTGCTGTTAGCCTTGCCAGGGCTGTCCTGGAAGTGTGTTGCCGTGGCTATCACGTTATACCATCCGTTCTGAGGCTCCGTCTGCTCCGGGTTCAGTGGCAGATATTGGTCGTTGAAAGCCTGGTATGGTTCGGTGTAGGCTCCGGTGCGGGCATTGGGGCGGTATTTGCCAGCCTCGGTGTCGGCATAGAATATCTGTGCATACGTGTCGAAGCTTCCGCCGTCGGAATACCATTGCATCAGTTTGCCGCTGTTCACGTTAGGCAGACGTCTGAGGTTCACCATGTCGCCGTTGACGATGAAGAACCCCTTGAAGTCTGGAACTGTCAGTGTTATGTTCTCCGATTGAGCTGATGTTCCCAGCGGCGATATGAAGAGCGCTGCCAGGATACTGAACATTAGATTTTTCATGTTTGTTTTTTTATCCCCCAACTGTCATCAGGCTTGATTGTATTTTGATTTGACAATTACATTGAAACGGCTAATGACCGTTTTGAGGGTATGGTTTGACTTGCTTTATCCTTATGTCCGCAGATTTTTTCAATTCTGCGGATACACCAGGTTCTCTTCCTTAATATTGCGTAGTGTTTCGAGATATTTCTCCGATTCCCAGCGCGCCATTGGCAGGTCGTGCAGGAGCCAGTTGCCGCAGTCCTTCGGCGCAGCGCCCGGTATGTCACCTTCGAATCCGGCAACAAACTGGAACGTGCGTTTCATCAGTTCCACGATATCCTTCGATTCGTAGTCGCCGCGGATGAGCAGGTAGTTTCCGGTGAGGCATCCCATCGGTCCCCAATATATGATGCGGTCTTTCCACTCCTCGTCGTTGCGCAGATATGTGGCGGCCAGATGCTCTATGGTGTGCAGCGCTCCGGCGTGTAGAGCCGGTTCGCGGTTAGGCGCCTTCATGCGAATGTCGAATGTCGTTACCACTTCGCCGCCCACCTCGTCTTTGCGAGATACGTAGATGCCCGGCAGCAGCAGTTCGTGATTGATGGTGAAACTTGGAATCTTCTTCATAGTGCTTACTGTATTTTTTTTGTTGTGGATATTCAGTTCTGCTTTTGTCAGGGGGCGCTGTCATTGCGGCAATCCTCCTTGCGAATATATTCAGATTGTCAGATGCTCTGCAGGAAATGCTTTGTCACGTTGAACGATCCCTCTGCGAGGCGTGCCCAGAAATCGAAATACTGCGAAGCCTTGTTGTCCTTCAGCGGTATGTCGCTGATGATTCTGAAGCTGATGAACGGCACGTGGTATATGTGGCATGTCTGTGCTATAGAGCAGCTCTCCATGTCCACAGCCTTTGCGTTCGGGAAATGCTCCAAGATGCCCCCCATCTTCTCCTTGCTGTCAACGAACCATTCTCCGCTCACTATCAGTCCGCCATGCGCCGGAGTGTCGCCGCCAGCCGCCAGTGCTTTCTCCACGAGTTCCTTGGGAGCCTGGAATTTTGCCGGCATGCCGATAATCTGTCCGTATTCGCATTCGTCGCCACAGTAAGCGTCGTGGTATACATATTCCGTGCCCACCACCACGTCGGTGACGTTCATCTCCACGTCGGCACCACCAGCCACGCCGGTAGAAATCACGAGGTCGGGAGCGTAGCGGTCAATCATCTCCACCGCTCCGATAGTACTGTTCACCTTTCCTATGCCGCATTTCTGTAGAATGATCTCTTTGTCTCCGATGCGTCCGGTCACGAAGTCTTTGTGGTGGAACCTTTCCACCGTGGTGTCGCTCAGTAGAGTCTTCAGCTGTACGAACTCCTTGTCCATGGCGACGATAATTCCTATTTTCATATTCTGTTTTCTTTTTAATCTTTTTGCAAAGGTAATGCAAATCGAGTGGAGAACGAAATGAATTCATTCATTTCTTATCCCGAGATGCCGCTTACCTTATTCAAAGGTAATGCAAATCGAGTGGAGAACGAAATGAATTCCTTCATTTCTTATCCCGAGATGCCGCTTAGCTTATTATTTAAAGGTAATCATAGCCCGTTGGCGGAATTAGATTAGTGCATACTTAATCCTAATGTCAGTTTGTGTTAAAATGGGCAACGTGCTTGCCCAAGTGGGGCAACGTGCTTACCCATCATGGGCAACGTGCTTGCCCCTGTTGGGCAGATTTGCTGTCAGGTGTCTGCCCAATAAGCTAATGTTGTAACACCCATATTCCTGTTTTCAGGATTCTGCCAACGCATACAATTCCTGTCGTCTGAATTCCTTTCATCTGATAATTCTTTTCATCTGACAATTCTCTTTTCATCAGCAAACCATCCAGACAATAGGCTGACAGTTGCCTGGTAGTCAACTGTTTGATTGCCAGAATATTATGATAAAAAAACCAGACAATCTGACAGTTTTTCAGAAATTCTCTTTTTACTAAGAATCAGCGATATGGGCAACTTTTGCTCATATCGACCAACTTAAATTAATTCCGCCAACGGGTAATCATAATATATAATTTTGCAATGCAAAGTTCAACTTTCCATTTCCCGATACCTGTAATTCATTTGTTTTGTCTAAATTTGCAAACGAATACAAGACAATAAACAATTTATAGCTATAATGAAAAACTGGAAACAATATCTGCCGGACGTGCTGGCAGTGCTGCTCTTTGCAGTGATTTCTTTCGCCTATTTCTTTCCTGCCGACATCGACGGCAAGGTGCTCTTCCGCCACGACTCCCAAGCCGGAGTAGGACTCGGACATGAAGCACAGGAATATCGTGACCGCACCGACGGCGACATCACACGCTGGACGGGATCCGGATTCTGCGGTATGCCGACATATCAGATTTCACCGGCATACAAGAGTCTCACCACGCTCACCGACATCGTAGACGTGTATCATCTGGGACTGCCCGAAAACGTGTGGTATCTTTTCGTCTACCTGCTCGGATTCTATATCATGCTCAGGGCGTTCAACTTCAAGACCTATCTTGCGGCGCTCGGTTCCGTGGTGTGGGCATTCTCCAGCTATTTCCTCATCATCATCGCCGCCGGACATATCTGGAAGGTGATGGCACTGGCATATCTGCCGCCGATGATAGGAGGTATTGTGCTGGCATACAGAGGAAAATACCTCTGGGGACTCTTCGTTACGGCGCTCTTCACGGCATTCGAGATATTTGCCAACCACGTGCAGATGACATACTATTATCTCTTCATCATCTTCTTCATGGTAGTGGCATACCTCGTTGACGCCATCCGCAAGAAGCAGATGGCACACTTCCTGAAAGCCACCGGAGTGTGTGCCCTCGGAGCCCTCATCGGAGTGAGCATCAACCTCAGCAACCTCTACCACACCTGGGAATACAGCAAGGAGTCGATGAGAGGCAAGAGCGAGCTCGTGAAGCAGCGCTCAGCCAACCAGACCGACAGCGGACTGGAGCGCGACTACATCACGCAGTGGAGCTACGGAGTGGACGAGACATGGACGCTGCTCGTGCCAAACACCAAGGGAGGAGCCTCGGTGCCATTGGCACAGAGCGAGACGGCGATGCAGAAGGCAGACCCACAGTTTATGGAGGTATACCAGCAGCTCGGACAATACTGGGGCGACCAGCCAATGACCAGCGGACCGGTGTATGTGGGAGCCTTCGTGCTGATGCTCTTCTTCCTTGGAGCCCTGATAGTGAAGGGACCTATAAAGTGGGCGCTCGTGGCAGCCACCTATCTCTCCGTGATGCTATCGTGGGGACATAACTTCATGGGACTGACAGATTTCTTCATCGACTATATGCCGATGTATGCCAAGTTCCGCACCGTGGCGTCGATACTCGTCATCGCCGAGTTCACCATCCCGCTCCTCGCCATGCTCGCCCTGAAGGAATTGATAGAAAATCCGCAGGTGTTGCAGGAGAAACTCACCATGCGCGACAAGCTGCCGGTTACGATATTCGTGTCGTGGCTGTCTGTCTTCGCCCGCAAAAAGCGCGACTATATCCTCATCAGCTTCCTCATGACGGCAGGAATTGCCCTCGCCTTTGCATTGATGCCTACGGCATTCTTCTCAGACTTCATATCCCAGAACGAGATGCGTGCCCTCTCGCAGATACCTCAGGAATATCTCAACCCGCTGCTCGCCAATCTTCGCCAGATGCGCATCGCCGTGTTTACGGCAGACTGCTGGCGCTCGTTCTTCATCATACTCATCGGCAGCGCCTTCCTCATGGCTTTCATATACAGTAAACTCAATGCCAAAGCCATGGTAGGACTCATCTGCGTGCTCTGTCTCGTTGACATGTGGCAGATAGACAAACGCTATCTCAACGACGGAATGTTCGTGGAGAAGAGCGTGCGCGAGAATCCTATCCAGATGACAGCTACCGACAAGCAGATACTGCAGGACAAGACCGAGTGTGGCAACTACCGCGTGCTCAACTTCGCGTCGAATACCTTCAGCGAGAATGAGACGTCATACTTCCACAAGAGTCTCGGCGGATACCATCCGGCCAAGCTGCGCCGCTATCAGGAGATGATAGAACGCTATATCCAGCCGCAGATGCAGAAGGCTATGACGGCAATCGTTGAGGCCGGCGGAGACATGACAAAGGTGAACGGCGACAGCATCTATCCTGTGATAAGCATGCTAAACGCCAAATATTTCGTGATGCCGCTCAACGGCGGACAGACAGTGCCTATCATGAACCCCTATGCCTATGGAGTGGCATGGTTTGTGGATAAGGTAAGCTTCGTAGACAATGCCAACCAGGAGATGGATCTTATGGCGAAGATAGACTTGCGCCACGAGGCTGTGGCAGACAAGAAATTCGCACGGCAGATAGGCAACGCCACGAAGCAGGACGGCAACTCGCTCGTCACCATCACCTCATACCAGCCAAACGAGCTGACCTACGACGTGAACTCCGACAAGGGTGGAGTAGTGGTGTTCTCAGAGGTGTACTATCCGGGCTGGACAGCCACCGTTGACGGACAGCCGGTAGAGATGGGACGTGTGAACTATATCCTGCGTGCCATCAACGTGAAACCGGGCAAACACAAGGTGGTGCTCACCTTCAAGCCAGCCACGGTGACTACCACAGAGACCATTGCCTATATAGGATATTCACTGCTCGTTGTAATCCTCCTGCTGCTCGTATATAGAGAATACAGAAGACGCAAGGCAGGCAAGACAGAAGAGTAGAAACCGAAACTGACAAACTATAGATCTAAGATGAAGAAACTATTGTCACTTCCGCCAAACTTGGTGGACTGCTTTCATGATATCACCGGATACGACAGGAAGGAGTGGTTCTGCTCCAATGACCCGGTAGGGAAGAAACTCGGTTCGGGAGGCGGCACCACATGGCTGCTGCAACAGGCTTATGCCGCCGATGCCGCCGGAAAGACCTTCGACGAATGGCTTTCTGCCGACAGACGCCTTATCCTGCATGCCGGCGGACAGAGCCGACGGTTGCCGGCATACGCCCCGTCGGGAAAGATTCTGACGCCGATACCCGTGTTTCGATGGGAGCGCGGACAGAGACTGTCGCAAGATCTGCTCTCGTTGCAGATACCGCTATATAAGCAGATAATGGATGCAGCGCCACGCTCGCTTCACACCATGATAGTGAGTGGCGACGTGTATATCCGTGCCACCGACCCCCTGGGCGACATACCCGAGGCAGACGTGGTGTGCTACGGACTATGGCTCGGACCGGAGATAGCCAAAGACCACGGCGTCTTCGTGTCGCGTCGCGACAACCCCACAGAGATGGAATGCATGCTCCAGAAGCCATCGGTGAAGACTCTGGGCGAACTTCTCAACACCCACCTCTATCTCACCGACATCGGCATCTGGCTGCTCAGCGACAAGGCGGTGAAGATGCTCATGAAGAAATCGCTGAAGAATGGCGATCTGACAAGTGGCGATATAATCAACTACGACATGTATTCAGAGTTCGGCTGCGCCCTCGGCGACAAACCGACGTCACCAGACAGTGACCTGGCCGACCTCACCGTCGCCGTGCTCCCGTTGCCGGGCGGCGAGTTCTACCATTATGGCACGAGCCACGAGATACTCTCCTCTACGCTCGCCATTCAGAACCTCGTGAACGACCAGCGCGAAATCATGCACCACTCCCTCAAGCCGCATCCCTCACTCTTCGTGCAGAATGCTGAGAGAGACTGTCAGCTGACGGCAGAGAACCAGAACATCTGGATAGAGAACAGTTGGGTGGGCAAGAACTGGACTCTCACCCGCGAGAATATCATCACCGGAGTGCCGGAGAATGACTGGAGCCTGCATTTGCAGCCAGGACAGTGTGTTGACATCGTGCCGGTGGAAGAGAACGGATACGTGGTGCGCCCCTATGGATTCAATGACAAGTTCCGTGGCAGTCTCTCCGACCCATCAGTGGAATACCTCGGAATGCCATTCACGCAATGGGCTGCAGAGCGCAACATAGATATAAACGGTATCGAAGGAAAAGAAGACCTGCAGTCTGCCCGCATATTCCCAGTGGTATACGATACCTACGGCATGCAGCTGCTGCTGCGCTGGATGATAGGCGGCAGACAGGAGCTCAGCGAGGAGGAACGTGATGAAGCACTCGCTCTCTGGCAGGAGGCACGCCGCCTCAGTGCTGACGACATCTCTAACGAGGCAGACCTCGAACGCCTCACCAGACAGCGCAACGAATTCAGAGCGTCGAGCTGGGCATCGGTGGCAAAGAACTATCGCCACAGCGTGTTCTATCAGGTGGACCTCAGCGATGCCGCAAAGGAGTTTGCCCTCTACGGCATCCCGGCTCCGGAACCTATTGCCGACTCCGCTCCGCTGCTGACGAGGATACACGACAACATGTTCCGCTCAGAACTGTCGAGACGCTGCGGCGACACCTCTGGTTCGGCGGAATATGAAGAGAAGGCTTTCGCCCTTCTCCGTCAGGGGCTCATCGCTCCGCAGGCCGCCGTGAAGCAGCAGCCACGCATGTCAGTATATGCCGACCAGATAGTGTGGGCACGCAGTCCGGTGAGAATCGATATCGCCGGCGGATGGACCGACACGCCGCCATATTGCCTGATGGAAGGCGGAAACGTGATAAACCTCGCTATAGAACTCAACGGCCAGCCGCCGTTGCAGACATACATCAGACCCTGCAGCGAACCGCATATCATACTGCGAAGCATCGACCTGGGAGCCTCTGAGCAGATAACGACATTCGAACAGCTCGCCGACTTCAGGCACGTGGGCAGTCCGTTCTCCATCCCCAAGGCAGCCCTCGCCCTTGCCGGATTCCTTCCGGCATACGCCGTGGAGCAGCACAATACGCTGAAAGACCAGCTGATGGCATTCGGTTGCGGAATAGAACTGACATTGCTCTCTGCCATCCCTGCCGGCAGCGGACTGGGCACGAGCAGTGTGCTCGCCGCCACAGTGCTCGGAGCCTTGAACGACTTCTGCGGACTCTCCTGGGACAAGGGAGAGATAGGCAGGCGCACTCTGGCATTGGAGCAGATGCTCACCACCGGTGGAGGCTGGCAAGACCAGTTCGGCGGAGTGCTCGAAGGAGTGAAACTGCTGCAGACGGAGCGTGGCTTCGACCAGAACCCTACGGTGCGCTGGTTGCCAGGCGACCTCTTCACCCGCAATGAATACAAGGCTTGCCATCTGCTGTACTACACAGGAATCACACGCACGGCAAAGACCATCCTCTCGGAGATAGTCAGACGGATGTTCCTCAACCACAGTGGAGAACTCGCTATGCTCAGAGACATGAAATGCCATACGCTCGACATGTATGACGCCATACAGCGTGCCGATTTCCAGCGCATGGGAGGACTGATACGCAAGACCTGGACGCAGAACCAGGCGATGGACAGCGGTACCAATCCCGACAGCGTGAGGGCGATAACGAATATGGTCGACGACCTCTGCCTCGGCTACAAACTGCCGGGAGCCGGTGGCGGCGGCTATCTGTATATGGTGGCAAAAGATCCTGAAGCGGCGGCCCGCATCCGCAAGATAATCAATGAGAACCGTCCCAACGCCAATGCCCGCTTCGTTGACATGACGCTCAGCGAAACCGGTCTGCAGGTGAGCCGCAGCTAAGTGAGGCTCAAAGATAAAATCATTGGATGATATGATATTCAGAACAGAAGTAGACATACCAAAGCCGACATTCAGCATAGAGCCATTGGAGCAGATGCTGTTTGTCGGCTCTTGTTTCGCCGACAATATCGGGCGCCGGTTTGCCGACGAGAAATTCCGTGCCGTGGTGAACCCCTACGGCGTGATGTATAATCCCGTGAGCATCCTGCACACCGTGCGCCGCTTCGCCATGCCGTTGCAAGCTGACAGCTACGACCGTCTGGTGTGCGTCTTCACCCTCGGCACCAACCACGTCTACCGTCTGCGAGAGACCGGCGAGATTGTGGACAACTGCCAGAAGCGTCCGCAACGCCTCTTTCAGGAAGAAGAACTCACCATCGACCAGTGTCGGGATGCCCTCGCCGAGGCAATAGGCATTCTCCGTGGCGTATGTCGGGACCTGAAGGTGATAGTGACCGTCAGTCCCATCCGCTATGCCAAATACGGATTCCATGGCAGTCAGCTATCCAAGGCGACATTGCTTCTGGCTGCCGACAAACTCTGTAGTGAATACGACTGCTGCAGCTATTTCCCGGCCTATGAGATAGTGAACGACGAACTGCGCGACTATCGCTTCTATAAGGAAGACATGCTCCATCCCTCGGATCAGACCGTCAGCTATATCTGGGAGCGCCTTTCCGCCCTCTATTTCAGTGCTGCCACTCATGCCTTTCTCAACCGCTGGCGACCCATCCGTGAGGCTCTCGGCCATAAACCCTTCAATCCCGACAGCGAAGAACATAAGCTCTTCGTGCAGCGCACTCAACAGAAAATTGCTGACTTGAAAAAGGATTATCCGCTGCTTGATGTCTAACCACCAAACGGCCTGATGACCTCTATTGTGTTGTTTTTCTGTTGTTTATTGAAAAAAATAAGTCCGGGGTTAATCATTTTGCATTTTTTTATGTACTTTTGTAATTAGAAACAAGAAAGAACACCGTCGCAAGTCAAAAGAAAGGAATGGTCATGGCGGTGGATGCCTTTGAAGAGGCAATGAGATTGTTTCGAGTAATTACCCACTAAACCAACTAAAACTCATCAGTTATGGATCAGAACTATCAACCACAGCAGCCTAATCAGCAGTATAATAACGGTTATGGTAACAACAACGGCTATCAGAACAATGGCGGTTTTCAGAACAACGGCGGCTTCCAGAATAACTGCGGTTTCCAGAATGGCTTCGGCAACGGCAACATGCCTCCAAAGCCAGACAACAATATGGTGCTTGCCATCCTCGTCACTTTGTGTTGCTGTCTGCCCCTCGGCATCGTAGGTATCGTGAAGGCAAGTCAGGTGAACTCACTCTATATGGCAGGTCAGTATCAGGCTGCCGTGGCATCAGCTGCCGACGCCAAGAAATGGAGTATGATAGGACTTATCTCCGGATTGGTGATTAATGTCATTTCGTTCATATTTTATTTCATGGCAGGTATGTGCAGTGCAATGATGTAGAGCAAAACTGACAGGTGGCATACTCCAAGCGTATATATATAATAATAGGTATAACGGCGGTCATCCTGGGCGGACTGTTTCTCGTAGACCCGTCTAACGCTGTCTACGCTCCCAAATGTCCGATGAAACTCATCACCGGACTGAGCTGTCCCGCCTGTGGCATACAGCGCTTCCTGCATGCTCTGCTCCACGGTGAACCGATGGCGGCGCTGCGCTATAACTATTATCTCGCCTTTTCGCTGCCCTATGCCCTGCTCTTCATAGTGGAGTGGGCGATGCCGCATGGCAAGAGGCGCGATGCCTTGGCCAGGGTGATAGAACACCGCTGCGTGGTGTGGTTCTATATCATCACCTTCTTCATCTGGATGATAGTGAGAAACATCCTTGGCATTTGACGACCATATACATATCCCCCTTGTCTACTCGTATCTTGTCACCTTGTTTACAGCCAAAGCAAATTGAAAGCCTGCGAAACTTTAAAATATTATATTCACCCGATAAACCTCCTGTGATATGGACAGAAATCAGATAGACCAGCTGCTTATGGTATACGGCAGCAAGATTCCCGCAAACATGTATCCGATGGTGAAGAGCCGTCTGGAGACAATGGACAGCAATACCGCCAACGTCGCCTTCATGCAGATGAAAGACCCCACCATCAGTCTGCTGATATCAATATTCCTTGGCGGCTACGGCATCGACCGTATGTATATCGGCGATGTTGGTCTCGGTGTCATCAAGCTGCTCACCTGTGGCGGATGTGGAGTGTGGTGGCTCGTCGACCTCTTCCTCATCATGGACAAGACCAAGGAGAAGAACGCCCAACTGCTGCTAAACGGCGGTATGATGGGCAACGGATTCTGATCTGTCCCGGTCAATGGATTTATGTCGAAATTGGGCACGGGCGTTGCCCATTTTCCGGTGGTTTACTATTTTTTTCTAAGGTCGTGGTGTTTTATATCAGCAAGGCAAAGCCATGACACAAAAGGACTGAAACCTTGCAGATGAAAGGTCTGCCTATTGCAGATTGGTAGAATATACCCTGCTTTCTGACTATTTGTCGGTTGGCGGGGCTTTTTTTTATGCCTGATAGTCAGAGACTTCTGCCGATTTGTCGTGCTTCTTCGCATGGTATGCCCTTTGCGCTATCGGTAGCGAACAGAATGAGCAAACCCCGAATCGGTCATTAAGACTTGTTTGGATTTCACATCTTTAGGATATTATCTCAAACGGCCAGATGACCGTTTGATGTTAAGGTAAAAAGAATCAGGATAAAGAATAATAACAAAAGAAAGGAGACAAAAATATGACATTCGACAAGTTTACAATCAAGGCGCAGGAGGTGGTGCAGCAAGCCGTCAACACCGCGCAGCAGAACGGTCAGCAGACTATCGAACCTGTACACATCCTCAAGGGAATACTCCTCAAGGGACGTGATGTAGCCAACTTCATCTTCCAGAAGCTCGGCGTCAACGCACAGCAGATAGAGACCCTTGCCGACCAGGAGATACAACACCTGCCGAGAGTTCAGGGCGGACAGCCATATCTCTCTACCGACGCCAACAACGTGCTCGCCAAATCGCAGAGCCTCGCAAAGCAGATGGGCGACGAGTTTGTCAGCGTGGAGACGATTCTTCTGGCTGTCATTTCAGATGGAGCCACGGCAGGCAGAATATTGAAAGACGCCGGGTGCACGGAGAACGACATGCGCAAGGCAATTCTCGAATTACGACAGGGACAGAAGGTGAGCTCGCAGAGCGGCGACGAGAACTATCAGAGTCTCGACAAATACGCAAAGAACCTCGTGGAGCAGGCACGCTCCGGCAAACTCGACCCGGTGATAGGCCGTGACGACGAAATCAGACGAGTATTGCAGATACTGTCGCGACGTACCAAGAACAACCCGATCCTCATCGGTGAGCCGGGAACCGGTAAGACAGCCATCGTGGAAGGACTCGCCGAGCGTATCGTCAGAGGTGACGTGCCGGAGAATCTGAAAGACAAACAGCTCTATTCTCTCGATATGGGAGCACTTGTGGCAGGAGCCAAATACAAGGGTGAGTTTGAGGAAAGACTCAAGAGCGTAATCAACGAGGTGACCAAGAGCGAAGGCCGCATAATCCTCTTCATCGATGAGATACACACCCTCGTGGGAGCCGGAGGCGGAGAGGGAGCCATGGATGCCGCAAACATCCTGAAGCCGGCATTGGCACGTGGAGAACTCAGGGCCATCGGAGCCACCACACTCAACGAATATCAGAAATATTTCGAGAAGGACAAGGCTCTGGAAAGACGATTCCAGACTGTGATGGTGGACGAGCCAGACGAGATGAGCGCCATCTCAATCCTGCGTGGACTGAAGGAGCGCTACGAGAACCACCACAAGGTGCGTATACAGGATGATGCCTGCATTGCCGCCGTAAAACTCTCAGAGAGATACATCAGCGACCGTTTCCTGCCAGACAAGGCAATCGACCTCATGGATGAGGCTGCAGCAAAACTCCGTATGGAGCGTGACTCCGTGCCTGAGGAACTCGACGAGATTACGCGTAAGTTGAAACAGCTCGAGATTGAGCGCGAGGCAATAAAGCGAGAGAACGACCAGCCCAAGATTGATCAGCTCGACAAGGATATTGCCGACCTGAGAGAACAGGAGAAGCAGTATAGAGCCAAATGGGAAGGAGAGAAAGCCCTCGTGAACAAGATTCAGGAAGACAAACAGCAGATTGAGAACCTGAAGATTGAGGCTGAGCGCGCCGAGCGCGAAGGCAACTATGAGCGTGTGGCAGAGATACGCTACAGCAAACTGAAGTCGCTGCAAGACGACATCAACGCCATACAGAGTCAGCTGCGCAACGCACAAGGTGCTGAAGCCATGGTGAGAGAGGAAGTCACTGCCGATGATATAGCAGAAGTGGTGAGCCGCTGGACCAGAATACCAGTGACGCGTATGCTGCAAAGCGAGCGTGAGAAGCTGTTGCATCTTGAAGAGGAGCTCCACAAAAGAGTAATCGGACAGGATGAGGCAATCACCGCCGTCAGCGATGCCGTGCGTCGTAGCCGTGCCGGACTGCAGGATCCCAAGAGACCTATCGCCTCGTTCATCTTCCTCGGCACCACAGGTGTGGGTAAGACGGAGCTGGCAAAGGCACTCGCCGAATACCTCTTCAACGACGAGACGATGATGACGCGTATCGACATGAGCGAATATCAAGAGAAGTTCAGTGTGTCGAGACTCATCGGAGCACCTCCAGGATATGTAGGCTATGATGAGGGAGGACAGTTGACCGAGGCAGTGCGCCGCAAACCATATTCCGTCGTACTCTTCGACGAGATAGAGAAGGCACACCCCGACGTGTTCAACATCCTGCTGCAGGTGCTCGACGACGGTAGGCTTACCGACAACAAGGGAAGGACCGTAAACTTCAAGAACACCATCGTGATAATGACCTCCAACCTCGGAAGCCAGTACATACAGCAGGAGTTCGAGAAACTCAACGCCCAGAACCGAGACACTATCATCAGCGACACCAAGCAGAAGGTGATGGAGATGCTGAAGAAGACCATCCGTCCGGAGTTCCTCAACCGTATCGACGAGACTATCATGTTCCTGCCGCTCACGAAGCAGGAGATAGCACAGGTAGTGACGTTGCAGATGAACGCCGTGAAGAAGATGCTCGAGCCGCAGGGCTTCACGCTCAACGTGACCGATGCCGCAATACAGTATCTTGCCGACGCAGGCTTCGACCCGGAGTTCGGTGCACGTCCGGTGAAGAGAGCCATCCAGCGCCTCGTGCTCAACGATCTCTCAAAGAAAATCCTCGCCGAGGAGGTAAGCCGCGAGAAACCTATCGTTATCGATGCCAACGGCGCCGGTCTGCAGTTCAGAAACTGATGCGGGGTATAGGAATGAAACTGATTAATGAATGATAAAGAAAAAAACGGAGTATTGACCACAAAGGCCAGTATTCCGTTTTTTTTTCCCATCCCCAATCAGCCTAATAGCCAAACGGCCATTAGAACTGAACCACAAACAGGCATCATGATTGAACTTCTAACGGTAATTATGACTAATTCCTGATGTTCATTATGGCTAAACGTTTATTATGGCTAAACGGGGTAGATGGCCGTTGGGGAGTATTGGCGTCAAGTCCTTTTGGGCGCTTCGCTCTTGACAAACTGCATGGGAGTCATTCCCGTGTGTTGTTTGAAATAGCGGCAGAAGAACGAGAGATCGCTGAAATTGTATTCACCAGCCAACATCTTCATCGACGTGTTGCCGGAGCAGAGCGATAGCTTCAGTTGCATAACAACATATTCGTTTATCAGCGCCTTCACAGTGTTGCCCGTTATCCGCTGCGCTATAATGTTGAGATATTTTGGAGTGATGTTCAGCAGTGAGGCATAGTATGTCACATCGCGCGAATCCTTGAAATGAGTCTCGAGATACATCATGAAGAGATTGAAAAGTTCCCTTACCCTCGGACTGCCCTCTTCGGGTTTGCGCTTCTGCGGAAAACGGTAGATATAGTCGTAGAACCCCACGAAGAAAGCCTTCAGCTGGAGAAGCACGAGTTGGTCGAGACACATACATTCAGGCTGGTCGAAATAAATCTTAAGCAGTGAGAACATGTCGTTTATGATGTTGGTCACTATAGGTGATTCCGTGCGGCAACGGTCCGCCCGCAACTGGGAATAGACAGTCTGCTCCATCTGCAGACTCGCCTCGCGTAGCAGTGTCGCATCGTATTCCAATACCTCCACACTGAAGTCCTCGCCCCTCTCCGTCAGTGTCACCATGTCGTTGGGAAAGAGCGTTATCACCGATCCGGCGCAGAGCTTCCACATTGAAAAGTTCACGCGTATCGAGGCGCTGCCCGTGCGGCATATCATTATCATTCCGCTATACATCACCTTCGCTTCCGACAGCCATCTCTCCAGACTTCTTGTGCCGAGCGAGACCGAGGTGTTCCCTGTCGGGCTGCCTCCTTTTAGGATTGCCGCAATGCCGCCGTTAGTGATTCCGTCAGGGATTATGTCGGTTGTTCTTTTGTCCTTGTCTTTTTCCATTCCTTGTTTGTTGTATGTTGTACGCAATGCGGGCCTCTGTCGCTGCAAGGTAGTCCCCGTAGCCAGACCTTTTTGTGTCTGTAGTTCTGATTTATGCCGCAAAGGTCGCAAATATATGTAAGATATCACCATATCTGTTCTGAAAAATCCCATATCGTTGGATATTTTTGAAATCAAGAAGATAAAGAAACTCCGTAACTTTGCACCCGATTTCAGTTGGCAATTACAATACACACAGAAATATTATTATCAGTTAATGAAAAGAAGAATTATTTGCTGTGCCGTCGTCGCCATGATGATGGCACAGCATGCCACAGCCCAGACGCCACAGCGCAAGATTACCATTGGCGAGTTGTTCACTCTGGTGGAGAGTGGCAGCAAGACGCTGAGAATGCAGAAAAGCGGAGTTGATGTTTCGGCACGAGGAATTGAAGAGGCAAAGAGCAAGAGGCTGCCCGATGTGGGTGCTTCACTACAGATGAGCTACAACGGAAACGTGGTGATGACCGACCGTGACTTCGGGAATGTAAAAGGATTCTCACAGCCACACTTCGGAAACTCCTTCGCCCTTGAGGCACAGCAGGTGGTGTATGCCGGAGGAGCCATCGATGCTGGCATCCGACTCGCCGAACTCCAGAAGAGCATGAGTGAAAATGCCGTGGCGCTGACACGCAACCAGCAGCGTTTCCTCGCCCTGGGGCAGTATCTCGACCTATATAAACTCGACAACGGCATGAAGGTGTATCAGAGCAACATTGCGCTCACCGAAAAACTCATTGCCGACATAAACACCAAACAGCAGCAGGGCATGGCGCTGAAGAACGATGTGACGCGCTACGAACTGCAGATGGAGCAGCTGAAACTCGGCAAGAGGAAACTCGAAGACCAGAAGATAATTCTGAACCATCAGCTCTGCAATACCTTAGGTCTCGAAGACGTGATGGTGGAGCCGGAGGTGGACCTCGACAGGATTGGCGATGCCAGTGTCAAGGAGGCAGACCTGCAGAGCACCGCAGCCATGCTGTCGCCCGTCATACGCCAGTCGGCGCTCGAGATGCAGGCATCATACCAGCAGCTGAAGCTCGCCAAGAGCGAGATGATGCCAAAGGTGGCTCTCGTGGCGTCGGAGAATTTCATGGGACCGTTCACCTATGACATCCCGCCGATAGACAATAACTTCAACGTGTGGTATGTTGGAGTGGGGGTGAGATATTCGCTCAGTTCGCTGTTCAAAAGCAACAAGACCGTGAGGAAAGCCAAGGCGCAGCAGCTTCAGAGCCGTGAGGCACATGCAGTGGTAAGCGAACGGGTGAACAACGACATGCAGCAGGCATACACCATCCATCAGCAGGCTTTCGTGGAACTCCACACCCAGCAGAAGAGCGTGGAGCTCGCCAGCCAGAACTACAAGGTGATGAACAACCGCTATCTCAACCAGCTGGCGCTCGTCACCGACATGGTGGACGCCTCTAACCTCAAGCTCAATGCCGAACTTCAGGAGGTGAATGCCAGAATAAACGTGGCATACACATATTATAATATGATGTATGTGGCAGGAAACCTGGGTGAATGAATATCCATCCACCGGTTGACGTCTCTATAAACAATACAGCCATACAAGGCGAAAAAGAAGAATACACATTCAATTTATTCCATAAACAACGATTGACAGAAAATGAAACAGAAGAAAATATTCCGTACCATATACAACATCTGTGTGCTCATCATCCTCATTGCCGGAGCATGGCTCGTGGTAGACCATTTCGTGCATTTCGGCGAAGGCGAATATACCGATAATGCCACTGTGCAGCAACATATCACACCAGTGAACGCACGTGTCGGGGGATTCATAAAAGAAATACGCTTCAACGAATACCAGCCCGTACACAAAGGCGATACGCTGGTGGTGATAGAAGACAGTGAATACAGGCTCCGCCTAGCACAGGCAGAAGCCGACCTGCAGCGTGAGCTTGCAGGTGGAGCTGCCACCACATCAGGCATCGATGCCACACGACAGAGCATCTCGGTGTCTGACGCCGGCATCGACGAAGCACGCGTGAGGATGGAAAACGCCAAGGCCGACGACCACCGCTACGCACAGCTTCTCAAAAGCGACGCCGTGACCCAACAGCAATACGACCAGATACACACCGCATATCTCGCAGCCAAAGCCCGCTATGAGCAGGCGGTGAGAGGCAAGGGGACGCTCGCCCGCACCGAACAGGAACAGGGACACAGACTCTCGCAGAACCATGCCTCGGTGGATGTGGCGCGCGCACAGGTGAGCCTTGCCAAGCTGAACCTCTCATACACCGTCATCGTGGCTACCGCCGATGGAGTGGTGGGCAAGAAGAACATACACGTGGGACAACTCGTGCAGCCCGGACAGGCGATGGTAGACATCGTGGACAATTCCGAACTGTGGGTGGTGGCAAACTACCGTGAGACGCAGCTGCCGGGCATTGCCGTAGGTTCGAAAGTTAAGGTCACTGCCGATGCAGTGCCAGGCAAGGAATTCGTGGGCACAGTGGAGCGTATCAGCGACGCCACAGGTTCGGCATTCTCTATCATACCGCAAGACAACGCCACTGGAAACTTCGTCAAGGTGGAACAGCGCATCCCCGTGCGTATCCATCTTGATGGCGACCGCCGGTCATTGGCGGCATTGAGGGCAGGAATGAACGTGGAGTGTACTACGATCAAGAAATGACGATGGACAATAACGAAAACAAGAAACCGCAGGCAGGACCACCGCTGATGGCTTTTGCCATGCCGATGTATCACGACTTCGTGCCCAAATGGATAAGGCCGTGGATATACGTGGTGCTTGCCTTCTGCTTCCAGTTCTCCAACGGCATGTATCTCGGAGCGATGAACAATGTGGTGGGGGAGTGGGGCATAATGCGCGAAGACGTGCAGATGTGTCTCTATGCCACACTGATAGGTATGGCGCTCTATTTCCCCGTGCTCTTCAGGATGAAGTTCCACTTCTCAAACAAATCCCTGCTCATGGCTTCGGCACTCGTCATCATCGTGTGCAACCTGCTTGCCACGTTCCGTCTGCCGCTGCCCCTGCTTTGGATTCTGTGCGTGTTGTGTGGAATGGCAAAGATACAGGGCACCTTCGAATGCATGTCGAACATACAGTTGTGGATGACGCCGAAGCGCGACTTTGCCGTGTTCTTTCCGCTGCTGCATATCGTGCTGCTCACTTCGATAGAGTTTACGGGATACCTCGCGGCATGGTTCGCCTTCGACATGCATTGGACATACATGCACTGGCTGGTCATCCTGCTGATGATAGGTGTGCTGCTCGTCCAGGCACTGCTCACTCGCCCCTTCCATGCCATGCCGCAGATGGTGCCGCTCAAGGGTATAGACTTCTTCGGTGCGGTGTTGTGGTGTGTGTTCTGGTTGCAGGTGGCATGGCTGCTCGACTATGGCGACTGGCTCGACTGGTGGCACTCTTCGCAGTTCCGCCTCGTCTCAGGCACCACCCTGCTCACCTTTGCCGTATGCCTTCAAAGGATGCTCAATCACCCGAAGCCCTATTTCGAGTTAGCCATGTGGAGATACCACAATGTGGTGCCTGTGATATTGCTTATCGGAGTGGTGGAGGCTCTGTTCAGTACGGAGCACGTGCTCGAGATGGTATACTACGAAGAAGTGATGCATTATGCCGACCACACTTATGAGGAGCTCAACCAGTGGTCGCTGATAGGAATCTGGGCAGGTTGCCTCTTCTCGTTGGGATGGCTCAAGATCATGCGCTGGAATGTGTACAAGCTCATCGCCGTGGCATTGTTCGCCTTCTGTCTCTATGCCGGAGGATTCTATTTCCTCGTGGATTCAAGCATCGCCATCGAGCAGCTCAGCCTGCCACTGGTGTGGCGCGGGTTCAGCTATGCCGTGTTGTGTATAGCCTTCATGTGGTGTCTGCATGAAATAATGTCGTTCGAGCATTTCTTCCAGGCGCTCGCCGTGTTCAATGTCCTCCATATGTTCGTGGGAGGACTCGTGGGAGCTTCGCTCCATGCCCGAGGGATGAAATACTATGTGGGTGACGGCTTTGCACGCTGCTCCGGATATATCGACAGCGTGAGGATGTCGGCACGTCATGCCGACTTCCCGGCTATGATGGAGAGCATCACCCAGGGATTCATGGCGCAGAGCATCAAGATACTGTTCGGCTGGACGCTCATCGCCGCCCTGTTCTTTGCCATATTGATGCTCTTGTGGGACATCCCAATGGTGCGCCGCCAGGTGAAACATATCCCCGACTGGCCCAAGGTGGGTATGGGAGTGCTCCGCGGTTTCCATCGCCAGCAGCGTCTCAAGGAGCTGCGCCGGCAGCGCCGCCTCTCTCAGGTATAGAGCTATTGTGGCATGATGCTGCGCAGCATTCCCTATATGCCCGGAAAGCGGCTGTCGTGGCCTCTATATAATCGGTGAAACACTATATAAATCATAAAGGATGGCAGAGAAGAAAATCTACCATCCTTTTTTCTTGTTTTAATTTGGACGCTATCTCTTTTCTCTATATCTTTGCACTGGAAATTGCCGATACCCTTCGGCTTATACCATGTTACACACATTTAAACAAAATAAAATTCTTTCTAACGATGAGCATTAAAGCATCAGCAGCTAAACTGCGAATTGACCGTGAACAGATTAAGGACTTCATGTTCTTGACCCTTGGCGTGATTATGTACGCCTTTGGTTACACAGCATTCATCTTGCCTGAGAAATTTGTGATGGGAGGCGTGTCGGGTTGCTCGGCACTTCTTTACTATGCATGGCATTTCCCACCAGCATATTCAATCTGGCTCCTCAACTTTGCCTTGCTTGGCATCGCCATCAAGACATTGTCAAGACAATTCATCGTGCGTACCGTGTTGGGAGTTACGATATTGTCTATCGTAGTGGCTGTTTTCCAGCCATTCTTCGCTGCGCATCCTATAATCACAGCCGGCGAAGACAGGTTCATGCACCTTCTTATCGGAGCGGTGCTCGGTGGTGGCGGACTCGGTCTTATCTATTCACACAACGGTTCTACCGGTGGTACCGACATCGTTATCGCCATGCTCAACAAATATTTCCGCATGAGCTTTGGAAGAGCGATGCAGTTTGTGGATATCACCATCATTTCTTCCAGCTACCTGCTCTTCCACAGCACCGAGACAATCGTATATGGTGTGGCTTTCACGCTGATTGCCAGCTATATGTGCGACTATGTGGTGAACGGAGCAAGACAGACCGTGCAGTTTATCATCATATCAAGAAAATACCAGGAGATTGCCGATGTTATCAACAACAACGTGCGCCGCGGTGTTACCGTGGTTGAGGGCAAGGGATGGTATTCAAAGAATGAGGTGAACCTCCTCGTGGTGATGGCTCGCCGTCATGAGTCGCAGGATATATACAACTATATCAAGAAGATTGACTCCAATGCACTTGTGTCGCAGACCAACTGCCAGGGTATCTTCGGCGAAGGCTTTGACAATATAAAATAATAGAGATATACCCTCGGGAACGGGGGCAGCCTCAAGGCTTTGCCCATATCCCGCGGATTGACATAATAGCTGGGAACTCTCTCTCAGTAAACGGGTTGGCAAGTAAACAAGGACCCTGAACCGGATTCTGCAATGCAGCGGCCGGTGATGTTCCTTGAGAGGATAAAAGAAATATCCTTGTTTACTCGCCAACTCGTCAATTCGTTTTCTGACGGAAGGTCTGGCTACAGTACAAGAGACAAGGAAAAAAGATTATAACAACAAATACACAATGATATGGAACAGAGACTTTTGATTTATAATACTCTGACAAGAAGGAAAGAGCCGTTCGAACCATTGCATGCCCCCAACGTGGGAATGTATGTCTGTGGACCTACTGTTTATGGAGATCCACATCTGGGACACGCTCGTCCTGCTATAACATTCGACCTCGTATTCCGCTATCTCAAGCATCTCGGCTACAAGGTGCGCTACGTAAGAAACATCACCGATGTGGGCCATCTGGAGCATGATGCCGACGAGGGCGACGACAAGATAGAGAAGAAAGCACGCCTCGAACAGCTCGAACCGATGGAGATAGCACAGTATTACACCAATCGCTACCACGACGCTATGAAGGCGCTCAACGTGTTGCCGCCAAGCATCGAGCCACACGCCTCGGGCCACATCATAGAGCAGGAGGAACTCGTGAAGCAGATCATCGACAACGGATTCGCCTACGAGAGCAACGGCAGCGTATACTTCGACATCGAGAAATACAACAAGAAATACCAGTATGGCATACTCTCACACCGCAACCTCGACGACGTGATAAACGAGAGCCGACAGCTCGACGGAGTGGGGGAGAAGCGCAACCAGGCAGACTTCGCCCTCTGGAAGAAAGCGTCGCCGGAACATATCATGCGTTGGCCAAGCCCTTGGAGCGACGGATTCCCGGGATGGCACTGCGAGTGTACGGCGATGGGCCGCAAATACCTCGGCGACCACTTCGACATCCACGGTGGAGGAATGGACCTCGTGTTCCCACACCACGAGTGTGAGATAGCCCAGGCTGTGGCAAGCCAGGGCGACCAGATGGTGAAATACTGGATGCACAACAACATGCTCACCATCAACGGACAGAAGATGGGCAAGAGCCTCGGAAACTTCATCACCCTGGAGCAGTTCTTCACCGGCAAGCACCGTCTGCTCGACCAGGCATACTCGCCGATGACTATCCGCTTCTTCATGCTTTCGGCACACTATCGCGGAACAGTTGACTTCTCTAATGAAGCACTGAAGGCAAGCGAGAAGGGACTGGAGAAACTGCTCAACGGCATCAGTGACCTCGGTCATGTGAACGTGAGCGACAAGTGCGACCCGGAGACAGAGAAGGTGGTGAAGGAGCTGCGCCAGAAGTGCTACGACGCCATGAACGACGATTTCGCCACACCACAGGTAATCAGTTATCTCTTCGAGGCATGCACCGTTATCAACAAGCTCATCGACCATAAGGCAACAATATGCAGCGAGTGTCTCGATGAACTTACTTCCACTATGCACACCTTCGCCTTCGACATCCTCGGACTCAAAGACGAGCGTGCCGACAGCAGCGATGCCCGTGAGGAGGCTTTCGGCAAGGTTATGGATATGGTGCTCGACCTTCGTGCCAAGGCAAAGGCTGCCAAAGACTGGGCTACGAGCGACCAGATTCGCGACGCTCTCAAGGAGGCCGGCTTCGAGGTGAACGACACCAAGGACGGTGTGACCTGGAGACTGAACAAATAAATAAGATAGATAATACAATCTTGGAACTATAAATAATGCGGATTGCTTATCCTGTTGGCAGGAAGGCAATCCGCATTATTGTTTATCCCAAATCTGTCATCAACAGATTAAGCCCTAATGACCGTTTGGGGTTTAAAGGTATTGCATCAATACATCCCAAACGGCGATGATATGGCACACACTGCCGGCGAGGACGAAGAAATGGAATACGCTGTGCATATATCTGCGCTTGTTCAGACTGTAGAACACGGCACCCGTGATATAGCTCACTCCCTCAGCGATAATCCATATCACCGCAGCCTCGCTCACATTGTTTATCAGTGGTTTGAAAGCCACGAGGATGCTCAATCCCATACCCACGAAACACGCCGTCTCCAGATTACTGTGGTCCTTCAGTCTTCTGAAACTCATCACCGTGCCCACGATGGCACACGTCCATATAAACACGAACAGTCCCCATCCCCAAGCACCGTCCTCTCTCAGCGCCGTCAGCGTCAGTGGCGAGTAGCTGCCCGCAATATGCCAGTAGATGGCAGCATGGTCCCATTTGCGCAATCTCTCTTTCCATACGCTTCGTGCGCTCAGCGCATGATACACCGTTGAGGCTATATACGAGCAAAGCATGCCGAAGAGATATAGCGATACGCCAGCCGTAGCCCATGCGTTCTGATGACCGATACAGAATATCAGGAACGCGATGCCCACGCCTACGCCCATCACCACGCCGCCGAAATGCGACCACGAGTTCCACAACTCTTCCTTATGTGAAAAGTGAATCTTCATTGTCTTCTTTTATTAATTGTTTCTTTAATGTCGAATATAGGAAATGTTTCTTATCTTATGCAAAGATAATGCAAGGCAGGATAAGCGCAAAGCGAAACCTTCAAAAACTTCGTGTTTCCAATCTTTTATATATAACAAACCCGTTGGCGGAATTAAGTTAATCGATATGAGTAAAAGTTGCCATAACGCTGATTTTCAGTAAAAACCAAGAATTTTCCAAAAACTGTCAGACCATCTGGTTTTTCGTCGTAATACTCTGACAAACAGGTAGTTGACTACCTGGCAATTGTCAGCCAACTGTCTGGATGGTTCGCTGATGAAAGAAAATGTCAGATGTGGCGAATTCAGACGACAGGAATCGTATGCGCTGACAGAATTCCGGAAATAGGAACATGGGTGTTACAACATTAACTTATTGGTCAGATGCCTGACTGCAATTCTGCCCATCAGGGGCAAGCAGCGTGCCCCGGATGGGTAAGCACCGTTCCCCAGTTGGGCAAGCAGCGTGCCCAATTTTTACCCAAATCGGTTATTAGGGCTAGCTTGATTATTCTGTTTTCAGCAATAGTTGCATTTTTTTCTTTTTGTGAGTGGTGCCGATTATCGTTTGTAGATGGATTCATCTATGGGCAACCTGTATAAAAATACGTGAAGCGGAAAACCCTCAGCCATGCCATTCCGCTTGTTGTAACATTACACCAGTCCAAAGTCCGATTGCAGCGATAAATGTATGCGATAGACTATGGAAACTGGAACTTCATATATTATGCATATATATGAAAAATAGCGTATTTCTGTTGATATCGGTCAATATTTTGCGTATTCAAAGGTGTAAATTGTAACCAAAGGATTGCAAACGTTTACGTAGTTTTTGGTCATAAAACTTATAGATTTTTTTGTTTTAAATCAATTCTTGTAATACCTTTGCATCAACAAACACTGATTTTCAGAATTACATGCTACATTAATACTAACAGCTAAGACATTCAAAAATGATGAAAAAGGGCTTCGACGTGGTGTCGAGGCCCTTTTTGGTAATCGTCAGCAAGCTGCCTGCATTCCTTATCCGTGGTATAAAAATGTTATGGATAATTCTGCTTTCGTAACAAAATATTGTATTATGAAATAAATAACTGTCATTTTATTTGCGTGTTTTAAAATGTTGTTTTACTTTTGCAACCGCAAACACGAATACACTTGTATGTTGCTATTGATTGTTGCAATTTTCAAACAAAGTGTAAGAGAGGATTGAGAAAAAGCCGGGTTGGCTTGAAAATAAAAGAAATAGATCCTTCGGGTAGAAAGTTGTTTAAAGGTATCAACCAAACATTATAATATGGACGCAAAACAAGGATTGTATGCCTCAGCCTACGAGCACGATGCGTGCGGCGTGGGTATGGTGGTAAACATACATGGAGGCAAAAGTCATGAGTTGGTGGATAATGCCCTGCGCGTGTTGGAGAACATGCAACACCGTGGTGCCGAAACTCGTGACAAGACAGGTGACGGTGCTGGCATTATGGTGCAGATTCCTCACGAGTTTATTCTCCTGCAAGGCATTCCGGTGCCCGAAAAGGGGCGTTACGGAACTGGCTTGGTGTTTCTTCCGCGAGAAGAGAAGCTGCAGAACAAGATTCTGAACATCATGATTGAGGAGATCGAACGTGATGGTCTGGAACTGATGCATCTGAGAAACGTGCCCGTCAACGAAGATGTACCGGGTGTGGCAGCACGCGAAGTGATGCCCGACATACGCCAGATATTTGTGGCGCCAATGCCGTCACTCTCCACCGCTTCGGAAGGAGGAGAAACCGTTTCGCTTGAGACAAAGCTTTATAAAGTGAGAAAGCGCATCGAACGCAGAATCTTGCCGCTCGGCATCGATTCCTTCTATATCTGCTCTTTGTCATCAAAGAACATCGTTTATAAGGGAATGCTCACCAGCGGACAGCTGCGCCGCTTCTATCAAGACCTTACCAATCCCTATTTCACTTCAGGACTGGCACTTGTGCACAGCCGCTTCTCCACCAATACATTCCCGAAATGGAAACTGGCACAGCCCTTCCGCCTGCTCTGCCATAACGGTGAGATAAATACCGTGCGTGGCAACCGCGCATGGATGAAGGCACGAGAGAGCGTGCTCAGTTCGGGAGCATTGGGCGACATCAAGGACATCCTGCCCATCGTGGAGGATGATATGAGCGACTCGGCTTCGCTCGACAATGTGTTCGAGTTTCTGATTATGAGCGGAATGAGTCTGCCTCAGGCAATGGCAATCCTCGTGCCGGAGTCGTTCAACGACAAGAACCCTATATCAGAAGACCTCAAGGCTTTTTATGAGTATTACTCCATCTTGATGGAGCCATGGGACGGACCGGCAGCGCTGATGTTCTCCGACGGACGGTATGCAGGCGGTATGCTCGACCGCAACGGCCTTCGTCCGTCACGCTATACTATAACCAAGAGTGGCATGATGGTGGTGGCAAGCGAGGTTGGCGTAATGGACTTCGAACCATCCAACGTGGTCAGCAAGGGCCGTCTCGAACCAGGCAAGATACTGCTTATCGACACGGAGAAAGGCAAGATATATTATGACGGCGAGATAAAAGACAAGCTTGCCCATGAGCATCCCTATCGCCAGTGGCTTTCTACGGGCCGCATCCAGCTGGAGAATCTCAGGAGTGGTCGCAAGGTGGCAAACTCCGTTGACGACTACGACACTAAGCTGCGTGCTTTCGGTTTCGGAGAAGAAGACATCGAGCGCACCATCATACCGATGTGTACCAAGGGCCAGGAGCCTGTGGCAGCCATGGGTAACGACACGCCGCTCGCCGTATTGAGCGAGCGTCCGCAGCTGTTGTTCAATTATTTCCGTCAGCAGTTCGCACAGGTCACCAACCCTGCCATCGACCCAATCCGTGAGGAGCTGGTAATGTCGCTTACAGAATACATCGGCCGGGTGGGTAGCGGAATCCTTACACCGGACGAGAGCAACTGCAAGATGGTGCGCCTGCCACAGCCGGTGCTCACCAATACCGAGCTCGACCTGCTTTGCAATATCCGCTACAAGGGATTCAACACCGTGAAGCTGCCGATGCTCTTCGATGTGGAGAAAGGCGAAAGCAGTCTTCGCAGCGCCCTCGACACTCTGTGTAAGAAAGCGGAAGAGAGCGTGGATGAGGGCGTAAACTATATCATTCTCACCGACCGCGACATCGACGGCAAGCACGCTGCCATTCCTTCGCTTCTCGCTGTCAGTGCCGTACACCATTATCTTATCTCCGTGGGCAAGCGCGTCCAGACCGCCATCATCGTGGAGAGCGGCGAGATAAGAGAGGTGATGCATGCCGCCCTGCTGCTTGGCTATGGAGCCAGCGCCATCTGTCCATACATGACCTTCGCCATTATAGACCATCTGGTCGCCACCCATCAGATTCAGGAAGAATACCACACCGCCGAGCAGAACTACATCAAGGCTGTTGACAAGGGGCTGAAGAAGATAATGTCGAAGATGGGCATCTCCACCATCCGTTCTTACCGTGGTGCCAAGATATTCGAGAGTATCGGTATTTCAGAAGCATTGCTCAGAAAACATTTCGGCACGGAGATAAGCACCATCGGAGGTATCGGACTGAAGGATATCGCAAGAGAATACACAGAGCTCAATCAGGCAGCCTTCTTCCCCTCTCCTGTAGTGAAGGCAGAAGAGAAGTATTTCCTACCCAACAACGGCCTTTTCAGTTATAGAAAAGACGGCATAGAGCATGCCTGGAACCCCGAGACTATCACCAAGCTGCAGCTCGCCACACGCTTGGGCAGCTATAAGCAGTTCAAGGAGTGGGCGGCAATCGTCGACACCCATTCCGCCACGGGAGATGCCGAAAAGGGCGAGCGCCCCATCTTCCTCCGCAATCTGCTCACCTTCAAGAAGGCAGCCACGCCGACACCGCTCGACGAGGTGGAACCGGTGGAGAGCATCGTTCGCCACTTCGTCACAGGAGCCATGTCGTTCGGAGCGCTCAGCATCGAGGCACACGAGGCACTAGCCCTGGCAATGAACCGTCTCGGGTCACGAAGCAATACGGGAGAGGGCGGCGAGGACAACGCCCGCTACCACACCGAGGTAGACGGCGTGTCGCTCAGCAGCAAGACCAAGCAGATTGCCTCAGGCCGTTTCGGCGTTACAGCCGAATATCTTGTCAATGCCGAAGAACTTCAGATCAAGGTGGCGCAGGGTGCAAAGCCTGGTGAAGGCGGACAGTTGCCCGGCTTTAAGGTGAACAAGATCATTGCCAAGACACGTAATGCCATTCCTGGAATCACGCTCATCTCGCCACCGCCACATCACGACATTTATTCAATCGAAGACCTTGCCCAGTTGATTTTCGACCTCAAGAATATCAATCCCACCGCCGCAGTCAGCGTGAAGCTTGTTGCCGAGAGCGGTGTGGGCACCATTGCCGCCGGTGTGGCAAAGGCAAAGGCAGACCTCATCGTCATCTCAGGAGCAGAGGGCGGCACGGGTGCAAGTCCGGTATCGTCGATGCGCTTTGCCGGTATCTCGCCGGAAATCGGACTTGCCGAGGCACAGCAGACACTGGTGCTCAACGGTCTGCGCGACCAGGTCCGCCTACAGACAGACGGCCAGCTCAAGACTGCACGCGATGTAATCATCATGGCAATGCTTGGCGCCGACGAATTCTCTTTCGGCACCCTGCCGCTCATCGTGCTCGGCTGTCTGATGATGCGCAAGTGCAACACCAATACATGTCCCGTAGGTGTAGCAACGCAAGACGAGACCCTGCGTGCCAAGTTCCGCGGACGTGCCGAATACGTGGTCAACTTCTTCACATTCCTTGCCCAGCAGACGCGCGAGTATCTGTCAGAACTCGGCGTAAGACATCTTAAGGACATCATCGGCCGCACAGACATGATAGAGGTCATTCCGCAGGACAAGTCGTCAAAGTTGGGAACCATCGACTTCAGCCGGCTGCTCCACCGTCCCGACACGGACAAGGCACTCCATTGGGACCGTAGCGGATTCACAAAGGTCAGCGGCGTGAAGGATGAAGACATCATCAGTGCCTGCGAGAAGGCGATAGAGAACAAGGAGGAGGTGAATCTTGACTACGCCATAAAGAATACCGACCGTGCAGTCACCACAATGCTCTCTGGCGTCATAGCCAAGCGTTATGGCGAGGAGGGACTGCCCGATTCCACCATCAACATTAAGTTCAAGGGATCGGCAGGCCAGAGCTTCGGAGCCTTTGCCGTCAGCGGCATCAACGTCAGACTGGAAGGCGAGGCAAACGACTACTTTGCGAAGGGACTCTCCGGCGGACGCATCAGCATTCTGCCACCATCACGTTCGAGCGCCGACTTCGTGGCTGAAGACAATATCATTGCCGGCAACACTGGACTCTACGGAGCGACAGGTGGCGAGCTGTATGTCAACGGCCGTGTGGGCGAGCGTTTCGGCGTGCGCAATTCAGGAGCCACAGCCGTCATCGAAGGTGCCGGCGACCATTGCTGTGAGTATATGACCGGTGGCCGCATCGTGGTGCTTGGTCAGATAGGCCGCAATTTTGCCGCCGGTATGAGTGGAGGTCTGGCTTACGTCTGGGACCGTGAACATACTTTTGATTATTTCTGCAATATGGATCAGGTGGAGATATCGCTCGTCGAGGAAAGTTCGGCACGCAAGGAGCTCCACGAACTCATCCGCCAGCATTACCTCTACACGGGTTCTGCCTTGGCACGCCGCATGTTGGACGACTGGAACCGCTATGTGGAGGACTTCATCCTTGTCACTCCTATCGAATACAAGCGGGTGCTGCAGGAGGAGAAGATGCGCCAGCTGGAAGAGAAGATCGCCAATATGCAATTAATAAATAACTAAGGAAGATATGGGAAAACTAAAAGCTTTCATGGAAGTGCCCAGGCTTGAAGCCGGGTATCGTCCTTTACACGAAAGAATACATGACTTTGGCGAGGTGGAACAGACTCTCAACTCGCGTGACCGCATGGCTCAGGCAAGCCGCTGCATGGACTGCGGTGTGCCGTTCTGCCATTGGGCTTGCCCGTTGGGCAACAAGGATTCTGAATGGAACGACGCTCTCTGCAAGGGCGACTGGGAACTGGCTTATCGTCTGCTCAATGCCACAAACGACTTTCCCGAATTCACGGGACGCATCTGTCCGGCGCTCTGCGAAAAGGCTTGCGTGCTCAATCTTACAGACCACGCCCCGGTAACCAACCGTGAAAACGAGGCTGCCATAACAGAGATGGCATGGCATGAGGACTATATCAAACCGATGACCTTCCCACGCAACGGCAAGAGTGTAGCGGTGATAGGTGCCGGTCCTTCGGGCCTTGTGGCTGCCAACCGTCTTAACCGCATGGGCTACGGCGTGACCGTGTTCGACAAGAACGAAGCGGCAGGAGGTCTGCTGCGCTACGGCATTCCCAACTTCAAGCTCTCAAAGAACATCATTGACCGTAGGCTCGACATCCTCATCGAGGAAGGCATACGGTTCGTATATAATACTGTGGTGGAAGCCTCTTCATTACCCGAAGGCTTTGACGCCTACGTCCTTGCAACAGGAACACCCGAGGCGCGTGACCTCAAGAGCGTGCCCGGCCGCGAACTCAAAGGTGTACACCTCGCCTTGGAACTGCTCTCGCAGCAGAACCGCGTCCTATCTGGAGCAGAGTATTCCAAGGACGAGCGTGTCACCTGCAAGGGCAAGGACGTGCTCGTCATCGGCGGCGGCGACACCGGTTCCGACTGCATAGGCACCGCCCATCGCCAGGGATGCAAGAGCGTCACTCAGATTGAGATTATGCCACGCCCCATGGAGGGTCCCGACGACCCGAAGAATCCATGGCCGAACTATCCGCGCGTGCTCAAGACCACGTCGAGCCACGAGGAGGGATGTACGCGCCGCTGGAACATCAACACGCTGGAGTTCATAGGCAAGAACGGAAAGTTGTGCGGCGTCCGTGTGCAGCCCATCGATTGGCAGCCGAATCCAGAGGGAGGCCGTCCATTGATGGTTGAGGCTGGCGACCCCGAGGTGATAAAGTGTGAGGCGTGCTTCCTCGCAATGGGATTTCTCAAGCCTCAGCACCCTGACTATCCCGATAACGTCTTCGTCTGCGGCGATGCCTTGAACGGAGCCTCGCTCGTGGTAAGGGCTATGGCAAGCGGCCGCGATGCGGCGCACAAGGTGGACAGCTACCTGCAGTCAGTTTGAGAGAACAAGAAATTTTTGTAGCTTTATTTCCCCAAAAAGAGAAAGATATATGTGCGGAATTGTAGCAATATTCAACGTAAAAGAACAGACGCCGGAGCTGCGCACCAAGGCTCTCGGCATGAGTAAGAAGATACGCCACCGTGGTCCAGACTGGAGCGGCATACATTGTTCGGGCAGTGCCATACTGGCGCATGAGCGTCTGAGCATCGTCGATCCCGAGAGTGGAGGCCAGCCTCTGTTCTCGCCGGATGGCAAACAGGTGCTGGCCGTCAACGGCGAGATATATAACCATAAGGAGATCAGGGCAAGATATCAGGGGCGTTATGATTTTCAGACAGGTAGCGACTGTGAGGTGATCCTTGCGCTTTACCGCGACAAGGGAATTGACTTTCTTGAAGACCTGAACGGCATTTTCGCCTTTGCCCTTTATGACGAGGAGCAGGATGCCTTCCTCATAGCCCGCGACCATATCGGAGTCATTCCTCTTTATATAGGATATAATGACGACGGAAAAGTATTCGTGGCAAGTGAGCTGAAGGCTCTTGAAGGCGAGTGCGACCGCTATGAACCGTTCCTGCCCGGCCACTATTATTGGAGCAAGGACCCCGGAATGAAGCCTTGGTATAAGCGTGACTGGATGGAATACGACAATGTGAAGGACAATCCCGCCAGCAGCGTTGCCATACGCGATAGTCTTTGTGCGGCAGTGAAACGCCAGATGATGAGCGACGTGCCGTATGGAGTGCTGCTTTCGGGCGGTCTTGACAGTAGCGTCATCAGTGCCATCACCGAGAGCTACGCCGAACGCCGTATCGAGACAGACAGCCAGAGCAGGGCTTGGTGGCCCCGTCTCCATTCGTTTGCCGTGGGACTCAAGGGAGCGCCCGACTTGGCGAAGGCGCGTCTGGTGGCTGACTATATCGGCACGGTGCATCACGAAATCAACTATACTATTCAGGAGGGATTGGATGCCCTTCGTGACGTTATCTATTTCATCGAGACCTACGATATAACCACCGTGCGTGCCTCCGTGCCAATGTATCTGCTGGCGCGCGTGATAAAGTCGATGGGCATCAAGATGGTGCTGTCGGGTGAGGGAGCCGACGAGATTTTCGGTGGCTACCTATATTTCCACAAGGCGCCTTCGGCAGAGGAATTCCATAAGGAGACCGTCCGCAAACTTTCCAAACTGCATCAGTATGACTGCCTGCGTGCCAACAAGAGCCTTTCGGCATGGGGCGTGGAAGGACGAGTGCCGTTCCTCGACAAGGAATTCCTTGACGTGGCGATGCGCACCAATCCCAAGGCAAAGATGTGCAGCATTCTCCCAGACTCCGACCCGAAGGCGTCTATGGAGAAGCGCATCGTGCGTGAGGCATTCGAGGATATGCTGCCCGAAGAGGTGGCATGGCGACAGAAGGAGCAGTTCAGCGACGGTGTGGGATATTCGTGGATAGACACTCTGAAGAAGATCACCTCTGAAGCCGTGACCGACGAGCAGATGGCACATGCTGCCGAACGTTTCCCGATAAACACGCCTCTCTGCAAGGAGGAATATTATTATCGTTCCATCTTCGAGGAGCATTTCCCCAGCGAGAGCGCAGCCCGCAGCGTGCCCCACGAGGCAAGTGTAGCTTGTTCCACAGCTGTTGCTTTGGAGTGGGACGAAGCGTGGAAGAACATGAACGACCCAAGCGGACGTGCCGTTTCCGGCGTACACGAAAACGCTTTGGTGCACTAAAAACATAGTTCCTGTTTATAAAAGTAGCCGTTTTGCAACGTCAAGAGAACTTACTCTTGCATTGCAAAACGGCTGTTTCTTATGATTGTCTGATGCATAACCCCAAATCAGTCATTCACTCATATATAACGGCAATCACTCCTGCATACGAGAACTATAGGAGACAGTCGCGCAATCATGCCGAATTCAAAATGCTATATTTTTCAGCCGATGATGACGGAGTTCGGGAAATAATGTATATCTTTGCCTGTATGTTTCGCCCATAGAGAGGCGACACGATTTTGAAGTAATGTAAACTTAAAACAGAATGAAAACGATAAACACGAGAAAGACTATACGAAAGTATTCCGACAAGCCCGTAAGCGACGAACTCCTCAACAGGCTCCTGGCTGAGGCAATGCGTACCCAGACGATGGGAAACCTGCAACTCTACAGCGTGGTGGTGACACGTTCGGCAGATATGAAAGAGAAGCTCGCGCCGGCGCATTTCTGTCAGCCGATGGTTACGCAGGCACCGGTGGTGCTCACCATCTGTGCTGATTTCAACCGCACCACACGATGGGCAGAAAACCGCAAGGCGACGCCGGGATACGACAATCTGCTCTCGTTTCTGAATGCAGCCACCGATGCGTTGCTGTATACCCAGACCTTCTGCAACCTCGCCGACGAGGAAGGACTCGGCTACTGCTTCCTCGGCACCACGGTGTATAACCCCAAGCAGATAATCGACACGCTGAAGCTGCCGCGCCTCGTGATGCCTGTTGCCACGATAACGCTGGGGTGGCCCGACGAGAATCCGCCGCTCACCGACAGACTGCCGCTGCAGAGCATCATCCACTCAGAGACCTACACCGACTACACCCCGCAGCACATCGACGAGTATTATGCCGAGAAGGAGGCACTGCCGGAAAACGAGGAGTTCGTGCGTGTCAACAACAAGGAGACCCTCGCACAGGTGTTCACCGACCTGCGCTACACCAAGAAAGACAACGAGGCAATGTCGGCAACGATGCTCGATGCCCTGCGCTCACAGGGATTCCTTGACTAAGGAGGAAGATCCTGACAGTAAGAAAACTAAAGAAACACAACAATAATCAAAACCTATGTTACGCCCCTCTGCCATAAGTCATTGGTAGACAAGCAGACCGTGCGCACAGTTTACTATCAAGACCTATGATAACATTTTTCATTAGCTTTGTAGCCCTTGTGCTGGGCTATCTCTTGTATGGAAAGTTCGTAAGCAAAGTGTTCGCTCCTGACGACAGAAAGACTCCCGCCGTGGTGATAAACGACGGCATCGACTATGTGCCGATGCCCAACTGGAAGATTTTCATGATCCAGTTTCTCAACATCGCCGGCACGGGACCGATCTTCGGTGCCATCATGGGAGCCAAGTTCGGTCCGGCGGCATACCTCTGGATTATCCTCGGCTGCATCTTTGCCGGTGCCACCCACGATTTCTTCAGCGGTATGCTCTCCATGCGTAACAACGGAGCCGACCTGCCCGCCCTCATCGGCAAATACCTCGGCAAGACTCCGCGCAACGTGATGCTCGTGTTCAGCGTGGTGCTCCTCATCATGGTGGGCACGGTGTTCGTGTATAGTCCGGCAGAAATCCTCGGCCATCTCAGTGGCGGTTCGCTCCTATGGATAATAGTGATATTCGCCTATTATGTAGTAGCCACGATGCTTCCCATCGACAAGATTATCGGCAAGATATACCCCATATTCTCCTTCTCCCTGCTCTTCATGGCAGTAGCCCTCATCGTGATGCTCCTCATCAAGATGCCGGTGTTGCCGGAGCTGTGGGACGGCCTCGGCAATATGGCAAAGGAGCAAGACCCGTCGTTCACCGACAATATCTTCCCATGCCTCTTCATCACCATCGCCTGCGGAGCTATCAGTGGCTTCCATGCCACACAGAGTCCGCTCATGGCGCGCTGCCTGAAGAGCGAGAAGATGGGTCGACCCATCTTCTATGGTTCAATGATTACCGAAGGACTCGTGGCTCTCGTGTGGGCTACGGTGGCAATGTGGTTCTTCTACGATTCGCCGACGCCGGGCTATGAGCAGCTCGCAGCGGCAAAAGGCTTCCACACGTCAGCGCCGATGGTGGTTACTACCGTATGCCAGGACTGGCTCGGAATGCTCGGTGGCGTGCTTGCCATCCTCGGAGTGGTGGCAGCCCCGATAACGAGCGGCGACACCGCTTTCCGTTCCGCCAGACTCATCGTGGCGTCAGCCTTGAAGCTCAACCAGAAGCCGAAGATGAACCGCCTCTATGTCTGCCTGCCCATCTTCGTTGTCTCCATCGCCCTGCTCGCATGGCAGAGTTCCAATCCTGACGGCTTCAACGTGATATGGCAGTATTTCGGATGGTCAAACCAGACCCTCTCGGTGTTCACCCTGTGGGCAATTACAGTGTATCTCGTGCGTAAGAACAAGCCATACGTCATAACCCTCCTTCCAGCTCTGTTCATGACAGGCGTCTGCTCCACATATCTCTTCATATCCAAGCAGGCATTCGGACTGCAGGAAGACCTGGCATATTACCTCGGTATCCTCACCGTCATCATCGCAATGGTGTGGTTTGTGGTATGGATAAGGAAATACGGCGAGAAGGCGAGAGAGATAGGCGAGACCTCCACGGACTGATGACGGCTAATCCTGCAGCATTATGAAAAACCGCCGCAGCGTGTTCCTGCGCATTGCGGTGCCATTCCTCTCAGGAGTAGTCATGGCGTCGCTCGTCCATCTGCCAGTGCAGCCCCTCGGCTGGGGACTTGTGGCGGTGGTCATGGGCTTGGTGTCACTCCTGCTATTCAATAGCGGCAGGTCATCATCCTGCTTTGCATGCCTGTTCGCATTCGTTGGCGGAGCATTTGTGACGACTCTCAACCGGGAGTATGCCACAGGTGCTCCGCCTGCTGATTATATGAAATACGACGCCGTGGTGATGAGCACTCCGCAAAGACACGGCAAGGTGGTCGGCTTCGACGCCCTCGTGGTGGATGTGGCAGACCGCCGCATTTCTCCTTTTATGGCAAAGGTCAGCATTGCCGGTCTCGACACCTGTCGCCTCCGCATTGGCAGCGGCATAGAGGCATTGTCGGTTTTCACGGTGCCCGGACAGAGAAAAGATTCTAAGATTCCCGTACAGAGAAAAGCTACCACGGCGTCAGAACGGCGATTCGACTATTCCCGTTATCTCCAGACCCAGGGCTTCAGGGCGCAGACCTTCGTTTATGCCTCCGACATGAAGTTGAAGCAGATCTCCGCCACTTCCATTCCCGTTTGGCATCGGTTGCGGCTGCATCTGCTTGCTTTCCGTCAGCGCCTGCTCGCGCAGTTCAGAAGAGGCGATGTGTCGGGCGGCAATCTCGCTGTGATTTCAGCACTCACCCTTGGTGACAAGACGATGATAGACCGCCATGTGCGCACGGTGTATAGCGTGTCGGGAGCGTCGCATGTGCTGGCGCTTTCAGGTCTGCATATAGCTATTATATACACTCTGCTGATGCTTCTGCTCGATGGCAGACGACTGTTCCGTCTGCGTATAGCGGCACGGCTTCTCGCCATTGCCACGGTGTGGTGGTATGTCATGATTGTCGGACTGCCCGTCTCTGCGGTCAGGTCGGCGCTGATGCTGTCGGTATGTAGCGTGGTGGCGGTGGCAAACAGGGAGAGTCTCTCTCTCGACCACCTTGCGCTGGCGGCATTCGTAGTGGTGGCGGTGAGTCCGATGAGTGTTTTCGATGTAGGGTTCCAGATGTCGTTCATAGCCGTAGCCTCGATATTGCTCTTCGTTCCGCAGATGGAACGCCTCCTGTTCCGGTCACCTATCTGGCAGCGTCAACCCATGCGCTGGGTCAGTGGGATGGTTACGGTGTCGCTTGCCGCACAGTTGGGAGTGTCGCCCCTTACGGCATATTATTTCGGCAGGTTCTCCTGCTATTTCCTCCTCACCAATTTCATTGCCATCCCTATTGCGATGCTCCTTCTGTATGGCGCTTTGACGATGTTTCTGCTGTCGTGGCAGCCGGTGGTGAGCGGTCTGCTGGCTTATGGACTCGGTTCGGCAGCCCAGCTCCTCAACGATGCTCTCGCCCTTATCGCCGGTCTGCCGATGGCGAGCATAGAGAATATCGCCATAAGCCCGTGGCAGGTAGTGGCGGTTTATGGCGTCGTCGTGCTGGTATGGCTCGGAATGCGTATGATTGGCGGCTATGGAGTGATGCGGCCCTTCAGAATGGGCAATGAACCGTAGGGGCTGAGGTAAGCCAAACAAAATACACTCTTATAAAAAAGCGAAATACGAGCAAGTCCTAATGACCGATTCGGGATAAACCCCAAACAGCCTAATGACCGATTCGCGATAATTACGGCAACAGAAATATATGCCAGAATTTTCCCCCACCGTGTGGGGAACAGTTCCCCCTAATGTGGGGTTTCATTCCCCACGCAGTGGGGGTAATTCGAGGTAGTGCTTATTGTTGATGTTTGGGGCTAATTTCGATAGCAATAATTCCCGTTTCAGATTATCATAAACCCCAATCGGTCATTAGGGCTGATTATGCGAGAAGACCGCAGAACTTGTCGAGCTTCTTCTTCAGATACCGTTTGAAACCCTCGTCGCCCAACACTTCGATGTCGTCGAACAGTCCGAGCACGAAGCGCCCGATGCCTATGTAGCTGCAGACGTCGAGCGAGAGCAGCCATGTTCCGTTTTCCTCTTGCGTCATGTTGTGTAGGGTGCGCGGAAATTCTTCAGCCATCAGGTCGTGAGACAGTTGTCCGAGACGCATCTCCACCCTTGTTGTCTCTTCAGAACTGAACATGAAGGCGTCGGTGAACATCTGTTTGTGTCTGTCTTTGAATGCCCAGTTGTCAGACAGCGCCTCTACATCGTCCATGCGCACTATCTTGAACGTCTTGTTCAGTCCGGAGTCCGGTTCGAAACATCTCACCTCCCTGTTGCTGTCCATGAGCATGAACGGCTCCACGAGTCTGTCCCTCCTCGTCTTGCTGTGAGGCGACGAATATCCGCGTATCACTACCTGGTTCTCGTGTTTTATCGCGTCGTGCAATACGCTGATGATATGGGAGTCCTTGTCGCTGAGAGAGTCCTTTGCCAGTATTCCGAGGTCATAAAACCGCTCCATCTTCTTTTTCAGCGTTTCCACGATGGCATTCTTCTTCTTCACCTTGTTGAGCAGGCGACTGATGACGATAGCCTCCTCTTCGGTGAAGGAAATCTTTTCTATCAGTCTGCCGAAAAACGGCGACGACCTGTCGATGGAGTAGCAGTTGCCGTATTTCTCTACTTTGAATCCGGCATCGCGGAAGAATTCGATGTAATAATACAGGTTGCGTTTCGATGTCTCCATCTTCCGGCATAGCTGTTCTACGGAGTAGCTTCTGTTTTCAGAAAGCAGCAGAAGCAGTTGGAGTTCCTTTTCGAGTTTGTCGTGTCTCATGGGCAGATGGAGTTTGTGGGTGTTATGCTGATGATTTTATGAATGTTGTCAAACGACCTTGCGAAGTTACTAAGAATAATCGACATTCACGGTGTTTGAGGCAAAATAAAATCGGCACAACGTATCACACGTCATGCCGATTATGATGATGTTCTGACTATTTACTGTCGTCAGTTCAGCCTATGGCTTATTTCGTAGCCTTTACAGACTTGCCGTCCTGCTTGATTACGAATACCGACTTGTCGACTGGCATTTTGTCAATCTGCTTGCCGTCGATAGTGAAGATAGCCTTGTTGCCATTCACCTCTATCATTGTAGCACCCTTGATGCCGTCGGTGCCGCTGAGAGTCTTCACCTGTACAGGATCAGACTTCAGACTCTCTACTCCGTTGCATATTCCGGAAACGGTCAGAGTGTAGTAAGCGTTGGAATCAAGCGCACCGAATGTCATGTCATTATATTCAGTCTCCTTGCCATTAACCCCAGGGAAGTCTCTCTGCTGCTTGCCGCTCACCTCTACGTCGTCGATGTAGAGAATACCAGATGAACGACGGTTGTACTGCAGTTTCACAGCCGTAGTAGGATCAACCTCGATGTTGTATACCTCGCCGTTGCCCGATGTCAGTGTTATCTCGTCAGCCAGTTTCCACTCTTCACCGTTCTCGATATATACCTCGAGCTTTGAGCCCTTGCCAGGCTGCTGTGCTCTCATCCAGAACTTCACGTTGGTGATGTTTGCACCGCCGTTTGTCATGACGAGATACTGGTTCTTCTGGGTGAATCGCAGTGACGGACTTGCCACACCGTAGAAACCATCATTTGTGCCGAGGAGGTTTGTGGATGAAAGCCATCCCTCCGGCATGCCGGTGATTTCATTGGTGAAGTCGTATGAGGTAGTGATGGTCTCACCGTCGTAGAAGTTTCTCATCAGGTAGAGCTTGTAGCCCTGAGCGTCGGCAAGAGCGTCCCATGAGGCAGTGAACGACACTGGTGACAGATCTCTTATCTTCACGTTTTTCACCTGAGTCTTATCGAATGGCAGTGAGTTCGTGGCAGTCTTCGTGATGGTAGGCTTCTTCTTGAATGTGCCGATGCTGCTTGATACGCAGACTGCATACTCAGTGTCATAATCAAGGTTGTCGAACTCGAAGTTTGTTGCCGTGATCTTCAGGTTGTTGTATGCAGGTATGTCGATGAGTATCTCGTTGCCGTCGTTGTCTGTGCTCACCTTCTTGAGGCTTACCACGTATTCCGTAGCCTTGTCGGCAGCCTGCCAAGAACACTCGATGCTCTTGTATGTCACCCTGTCGATATTCACTTCTGCCACGGCAGCAAGACCCTGGTCAGAACCCTTGATGATGAACTCCACGTTGTTGCCGTTTCTCTTTATCTTGTCGAGATAGATGGCAGAGGTGCCGCTCCAGTCCTTGAAGTCGTGTGAGCTGACGTTGCCCGAACCTGGGAATGGCACTGTCTCCTGCTCGTAGTAGTCGTTAGACTGCACGTTGCCAGCCTCCACGATGTCTATGCGCTGATGGTTAGGTAGGGAGTTCACCTTGTTGTTCACCCATGCGTCATAATTGTAGTCGATATGCCATACGAGCATTCCCTCGCCTTGCAGGAATCTGTCCCAGCTTGTTCTTCTTCTGTTCTCGAGGATGAAATACTCGTTTGGTTTGCCGTCCACGTTCACCTTGTATGCCATGTAGTCATCGGCGAGCGGTTTCAGCACGTTCACGCCCTCTGCCGTGTTGTCGAGCTCTGTCAGCTTCATCCATCCCAGCTCGGCGCATTCGAATGCCGAGTAGAGAGGAGGTGTGTGGCAGCTGTTGTTGTAAGAACCCGATGCCATGGTGTCCCAGTATCCCGGAGTGTATGTGGCGTAGGAGTTGGCGGTGTCGTAGTGGTCCATGAATCCGAGCACGTGTCCGAACTCATGCACGAACGTTCCGATTCCGGTAGGATATTTTCTGTTGCTGCCGTCGATTTCGTTACTGCAGGTGTAGCTTCCGATGCCGGTGCCGTCTTTTGTCTTCATGTATGTTCCCCACTGTCTCATGTCGAAGGCGTGAGGCCATATCACGTTTGAATAGCCGGAGTCGTTGGAACCAAATCCGGCGTAGTAGAAGTAGATGTTGTCTACATATCCGTCGCCGTCGTGGTCATACTGCGCGAAGTTCACTGCTCCCTCTTGGTCGAGCTTCTCCACTACAGTCTGCAGGATTGTTCCGGCATTATTCTGTCCTGACTGCATACCGTCGCCGAAGTCATACTGTGAGTAGTCTATCTTCACCGGTCCGTATACGTCGAACGTAGGCTTGAACTGTCCCTGTGAACTTGCTATGAAGAAGTCTCTTGCACTTCCGTTGGCACCGTTTTCGTATGTGAAACCCTCCTTGTTCAGCATATCGGTGTAATACTGCTTCGGATCGGACACAGTAGAGAACGAACGGTCGTTGAACTCCACGAGGATAACGATGGAGTGCTGCTCGCCGAAGTGAGGGAAGTCGTTCATGAGCACTTTCTGCGGTTTGCCTCCCACCTTCTTGATGCCCTTGGCGATGGTAGCCGAGTTTTCGCTCAGTGCCATCTTTGCTACCTCAGTCTTGTCGATGGTGTTGAGCAGAGCCATTGCCTTAGGGTCGCGCATGCTTGCATCGGTAGCTACGATATTGCTGCTCACCAGTTTCTGTCCGGAGATGATGGCATACTCGTAGTTGCTTGTCTTCTTGTTGAATATTAGCGGGAATCCGTCTTCCGTCGTTGTGTAGTGTCCCCACTCGTCGCCTCTGAGTCTGATGCTTATCTCCGTGCCGTCGGCCTGTTTCACCTTTATCACGCCAGGGTAAGCCGGTATTGCCGTTGCCGTCTGCGAGAGGCATGCTGACAGGAGCAGGGCTGCAAATAGTTTTTTGAATTTCATTACTGTGAGTATTAAGTTGTTTTCGTTATTTTGTCGTCTTTACGGTCTTGCCGTTGCTTTTCTTTATCACGATGCCCTCGGCGTTGCGCTCGTTGTTGATGCGTCTGCCGCTGATGTCGTAGATCTGCTCTGTGGCGCCGGCAGAAGCGTTTACGCTGTTGATGCCCGATACTTCGTCGGCTGTTGTCACGTAGTGCTTGTCGGAAGTGATTGTCTTCTCGCCGTTCTTCACTCCGTATACAGTGAGACAGTATGTTGTGGCCTTCTCCAGTCCGTCGAACGAGGCTTCAGCCTTTCCGCCCACGCTCTTCTCAGTGTATCTGTCCATCTTTGAACCGCTCTGCTTGTTGCCGCTGATGCTTACGTCGTCGATCACCACATAAGCAGTTCCTGTGCGGTTGAACAATAGTCTCACCTTGTCGGCAGCGTTGAAGTTGAGCGAGAGGTTCTCCTTAGTCTTCTCCGATGCGTCGATGGTCTTCTCTGTGACCCATTGTCCGTTGCGCAGTGCCTGCACCTCCACTGTAGAACCCTCAGAAGCAGAGCTTACGTAATACCAGAAATCCAGGTTGTTCACCTTTGCTCCTTCGAGAGACATCGTGAGATAGTTTCCGTTTGCCGTCATCTTCAGCGATGGAGCAGTCTCGCCGAATGTACCCTTGCTGCTGCTGAAGTTCTTGCAGTTTGTTTCCCATCCTGCCGGCATTCCGTCCATTCTGTCTGTGAAGTCGTAGGCAGAAGTCACCTTCTCTCCGTCGTAGGTAACCTTTTCGAGGTTCACCACATAGTCCTGGGCACCGTCGATGGCATCCCATGAGGCGCTGAACGAAGTCTTCGTCACGTCCTTCTCCACGATGTTCTTCACTTTCTCGTCAGTGAAGAATTTTTCTGTTGTCTTCACCTCCTTGGTGTCAGCATCTGTGATGTAAGAACCGTTGCAGCTTGCCAGGCTCACCTGATATGTAGTCTCCTTCTCAAGACCCTCTACAGAGACATTCTCTCCGGTCACGGTCTTGTCGGTGTAGTCCTCCAGGTCGGTCAGCGAGTTGTCCTCGTTCACCTTCTTCACGTTGAGCAGATAGTTCTCGGCTTTCTCCACCTTGTTCCACGACAGGTCGAAGCCGTTGTATCTCTCGTTGCTTGCCGTGAGCTCCGGTTTTGTGATTCCCGAGTCAGCTCCTTTGACATAGAACGACACCAGTCCGTTGGTATCGCTGATCTTGTCGATGTCGAGCAGATGCACGGCATCCCACGACTTGAACGAGTATTCCGTCACATTGTCAGAACCCGGGAAAGGCACGCCCGTCTGATAGTATCCGGTGCCGGAGTATCTGCCGTTTGCCTCCACGATGTCCACGCGCTGGTGCCTGCCGACGGTGTTCACCTTGTTGTCTCTCCATAGATCCTCGTCGTAGTCGATGTGCCATACGAGCATTCCCGAACCGGGCAGGTATGCGTCCCATCCCTTTTTCTGTCTGTTCTCCAGCAGATAGTATTCGTTCTCGTTGCCAGGCACCTGTATCATATATGCCTTGTTGGATTCTCCCAGATAAGGCAGTTCGTTCAGATTGCCGCTTCTTCTTGTTATCACCTCAGGCTTCAGCCATCCCAGCTCGTAGCATTCGTATGAAGAATAGAGTGGGGGAGTGTTGCTGTTGTTGTTGTAAGAGCCGGAGCACATGGTGTCCCAGCTGCCGGGGGTGTAAGAAGAGTATGCGCCGTTGGTGTCGTAGTGGTCCATGAATCCGAGGCAGTGTCCGAATTCATGCACGAAAGTTCCGATACCAGTGGTGAAGCCGTCGCTCAGTCCGTCTTCCTCGTTGCTGCAGGTGTAGCTGTTGATGTTCACTCCGTCTTTGGTCTTCACCTCCACTCCCCATTCATTCATGGTGAAGGCGTGGGGCCAGATGGTGTTGGCGTCGTTGGAGTCGGCAGAACCTTTTCCGGCGTAGTAGATATAGATGTTGTCGACGTTTCCGTCGCCGTCGTGGTCATACTGCGAGAAGTCCACCTCGTCGTCGATAGCCTCCACTACAGCCTTCACGAATGTTCCCATGTTTATAGGAGTGTTGTATGTTCCGTCGCCGGCGTCATGCTGTCCGTAGTTTATCTTCACCGGACCGTATACGTCGAAGGTTGGCTTGAACAGTCCGTGAGAGCTTGCTATGAAGAAGTCTCTGGCACTGCCGGTAGCACCGTTGATGGCGGTGAATCCCTCTTTGTTCATCGCTCCGTCGTAGTATTCCTTTGGGTTCTTCATTGTGGAGAACGACTTGTCGTTGAACTCCATCAGGATGACTATCGAGTGCTGTTCTCCGAAATGGGGGAAGTTGTTCATGAGCGCCTTCTTAGGTCTCTGCACCACCTTCTTTACTGCAGTCTGCTGACCTACACGCTTCTGCAGGCTCATTTCCATTGCCAGCTGCTGCGCAGTCTCCTTGTTTATGGATTTGAGTAGTTCCGTGGCCTGTGGCGAACGTTGCTCGGAGTTCGTTGCCACGATGCCGCTGCTCTTCAGCTTTCCGCTGACGATGGTGGCATACTCATAGTTATTGGTTGCTTCATTGTAGATCAAGGGGTATCCGTCCACTGTCGTAGTGTAGTGTCCATGCTCGCTGCCGTGCAGACGGATAGAAATCTCCGTACCGTCGGCCTGCTTTGCCTTAATCACCCCAGGGTAAGCTTTCACGGCGAATCCGTTCTGCGCTGAGCAGAACAACAGTACCGCCAATGCAAGGGTCTTGTGTAATTTCATTTTTCAGAAGTAATGATTTAAATAATTATTGCTACAAATAAAGAAACGATACCAGAGCCCAGCCTTCTGTGTCCTTCAAACAGGACATGAAAGACTGACGGAGACAAATGCTCCATGCTCTTTTGCATTGAGCAAAGATAGGTTAAATTCTTTGACTTGCAAAAAAATAAATACATATTTAAATTATTATTAACACAAAGCCTGTAAATGTAGTTAAAATCAGTGTGTTAGATTGTTAAGGCAGATGTTGTCGGGGTGTTATCTTGCAAGATTTTTACATAAAATAAGCTTCGGCTAGGCAAAACATTCAAGCGAGCTTGATGATTTTGCACTCGCCTTGCATTATTTTTGCAGGATAGCGTAAAAGTGAATAACTTTGCAAGCCTATATGGTCAATTGAAAAAACAATGATAAAAAATATCCTTCTCGTGGCATTTGGCGGAGCCGTGGGTTCCGTGTTGCGCTATCTCGTTTCTAAATGGCTTCAAGAAGCATCGTCTGCGGCATTCCCCGTAGGCACACTGGTCGTCAACGTGGTAGGCTGCTCCCTTATCGGACTCATCTATGGCGCATCGGACCGTTGGGGCATCAGCGGCGACATGCGGCTGCTGCTCACCATAGGCTTCTGCGGCGGTTTCACCACCTTCAGTACATTCATGAACGAGAGTCTCTCGCTCATGCGTGCCGACAATCTGCTGTCCCTTGCTCTCTATGCCTCGCTCAGCGTAGGACTTGGATTGGTTGCCGTTTGGGCGGGCAGCAGGATATAACAGAACCCCCAAACGCCATGATTGACGTTTGGGGGGGGTAAACTTACTGAAGACCGTTTGCTGTCCACTCGCTATGCAGCCAGAATCCCTTGTCCTCCATGCTCCAGCCGTGCCACCTGGCGCCGGAAGAAAATATAGTAGAGCACTCCAGCCACGGTGAGTCCCACGGGGAAGGCTCCCCATATTCCCATTATTCCGTATCCCATGTGTATGCCCAAAAGCCAGCTGCAAGGCAGCGACACTAACACGAAGGCAACGAAGGCGATGTAGACCATCGGCTGCACGTGGCCCGTGCCTCTCAGTGCGTTGGCATAGCAGCATTGCATGCCGTCGCCAAACTGATACACTATCATTATCAGCGTGACATGGGCGCAGATTTCGGCTATCGTGGCGTCGTTGGCAAAGATGAATCCCGTTTCGTGGCGCAACAAGAACACCGGTATGCTCACCACGCATCCTATCATGCAGATGATGTGGAATCCGGCAGCCGTGACGCGTCGCAGTTCCGTGATGTCATTCTGTCCCACGTAGAAGCTCACTCTCACCGACACCGCAGCGGCAATGCCGTAGTATATCATGAAGAACACCTGTGATACAGTGATCATCACCTGATGGGCAGCCAGTGCCGTGGTGCCGAGCCATCCCACCAGCACTCCCGTCAGCGAGAACGCCGCCGACTCCATTCCCATCTGCAGCGACACGGGCCAGCTCTGCTTGTTCACCTGGCGGAACGCTTCGCCGCTGAGACGCGCCTCTCTGAACGAACGGCTATATACCTTATATCTCTTTGATATCATGAATATCGCGAATGCAACCACGAACATCATCACTCTGCTGAGCATTGTGCTGAGTCCGGCTCCGAGCAGTCCCAGTTCAGGCAGCGGACCGGGACCGTAGATGAGCAGGTAGTTGCCCACGATGTTGGCAACGTTGCCCGCCAGCAGGATATACATCGACATCTTGGTGTTGCCGATGGCGTCGTAGAACTGTTTGAACGAATTGAACCAGCAGGCGAAAGGCACCGAAATCATGTTCACCAGCAGATACGGTCTGACGAGCGGCAGCAGTTCCACAGGCTGCCCCAGCTTGTCAACGTTCAGATACACCGCCGTGAGCACACCGAGCAGAATGATGGAAGTGAGAGTGCCGGCAGCCAGTCCGTTTTTCATCACCGAACCAATCTTCTCCCTCTCGCCCCTTCCGAAGAGCTGACCCACCATTGGCGTCAGTCCGTAGCTGAATCCCAGTGCCAGCACGAGGATAATTGCCATTATCGTGTTTACGAAACTCGCAGCCGCCAGTTCCATCACACTATGGTGTCCCACCATCAGCGTGTCGGCAAATCCGAGGATTATGGTGCCCACCTGTCCCACGACGATAGGTATTCCGAGCGACAGCAACATACGGTAGTGGTAAGAATATTTGTTCTTCTGTTGAATGTTGATTTTTCTTTGTCCGGTTGTCATAAATTTGGATTTTGGCTGCAAAGGTACTCTCTTTTCTCTGCATTCCAATATTATTTGTGCAAATACTTGGTACGGCGTCCGGATTTCAACCCCAATCGGGCATTAGGGCTTGCTTGGATTTCTGCTATGCCGCTTCCCCTGCCGGCGGCAGGATGGGCTGATGCCGGCGGCAGCTGATGGGACGGCAGACAGGTCTTTAGTGCGAAAAGCAGGGCAAAATTTGTTACTTTCCACAAAAAACCGTAATTTTGCCTTCGTTTTAAAACAAGATTATATTATACACATGACAAGAAGGCTACCACATGGCACCACTCACTTGAGGGATGCCAACGATGTGGTTTTGTCTTCAGCGCAAACACATGTGGAGAGTTAACTTGAGTATTATTGAATATGTCATCAATAGAAATAAGAAAAGTCAGCACGAAAGCAGACCTGAAGGCGTTCATCGACTTCCATTACGACCTGTATGAGGGCAGTCCGTACGACGCCCCCAACCTGTTCAGCGACGATATGAACACGCTGAGCAAAGACAAGAATGCAGCCTTTGAGTTCTGCGAGGCAGAATATTATATGGCGTTCGACAAGGCGACGGGAAAGATGGTGGGCCGCGTGGCTGCCATCATAAACTACAAGGCAAACAAGAAGTGGGAAAGAAACGACGTGCGCTTCGGATGGATAGACTTCGTCGACGACATCAACGTGTCGAGGGCACTCCTCTCTGCCGTGGAGCAATACGGCAGGGAGAAGGGTATGACACACGTGGTGGGACCGCTCGGATTCACCGATATGGACCCCGAGGGAATGCTCACCATGGGATTCGACCAGCTCGGCACCATGGCGACGATATACAACTACGACTATTATCCCAAACACATGGAGAGGCTCGGCGGATTCGAGAAAGACAACGACTACGTGGAGTTCAAGCTCTTCGTCCCTAAGACCGTGCCGGAGAAATACGCCAAGGTGGCTTCTCTCATAGAGAAACGCTATAACCTGCACGTGAAGAAACTCACCAAACGGGAAATCTTCGAAGAGGGCTACGGCAGACGAATCTTCGAGATCATAAACGAGACCTTCGCCGGACTATATGGGTATTCGGAACTGACCGACAGGCAGATAGAACAATACATAGGCATGTATTTCCCGATGGCAGACCTCGACCTCATCACGCTGATAGAGGACTGGAACGCCGACAAGAAGATCGTGGGAGTGGGCATCACGCTGCCGTCGCTTGCCAAGGCACTGCAGAAATGCCGCAGAGGCAGACTCACACCGTTCGGATGGTGGCACATCCTCAGAGCCATCAAGTTCGGACACACCAAGATAGTGGACCTGCTGCTGGTGGGCATACTGCCCGAATACCGTGCCAAGGGAGCCAACTCGCTCCTCTTTGCCGACCTCATCCCGAGATACGTGGAGCGCGGATATGAATGGGGGGAGACCCACGTGGAGATGGAGGCAAACGACAAGGTGCAGAGCCAGTGGCAGTATCTCGACTGTGAAAACCACAAGAGGCGCCGCTGCTATATCAAGGAGATAAAGTAATGCCTGTAGCCTGTTCCTTCCTCCAGAGGAAAGGTCAGGGATTGGGAAACCAACCCGTCAACCCGTAAAACATCAACCATGAGCGAAATCAATATAGAAAACCAAGAACAACAAGAGCCACAAGAGCCACAGGTGCAATACACCGATGAAAGCATCCGACACCTTTCCGACATGGAGCACATACGCACACGTCCCGGAATGTATATCGGAAGACTCGGTGACGGATCGCTGCCCGAAGACGGCATCTACGTGCTGCTCAAAGAGGTGGTGGACAACTCCATCGACGAGTTCCGCATGAACCAAGGCAAACGCATAGAGGTGGACATCGACGAACACCTCCGCGTAAGCGTGCGCGACTACGGACGAGGCATTCCGCAGGGAAAACTCGTAGAGGCGGTGAGCATGCTCAACACGGGAGGAAAATACGACTCAAAGGCGTTCAAGAAGAGCGTGGGACTCAACGGAGTGGGTATCAAGGCGGTAAACGCCCTGAGCCTGAACTTCGAGGTAAAATCGTATCGCGACGGCAAGGTGAGAGCCCTGACATTCGAGAGGGGAGAACTGAAGACCGACGTTGCAGAGGATACCACCGACGAGAACGGAACATACATCTACTTCGAGCCAGACGCCAAACTCTTCAAGAACTACTCTTTCCACGACGACATCATAGAGACGATGCTCCGTAACTACACCTACCTGAACACGGGACTCGCCATAATGTATAACGGCAGACGGATACTGAGCCGCAACGGACTCAAAGACCTGCTCAACGACACGATGACCACCGACGGATTGTATCCCATCGTGCATCTCAAGGGCGAAGACATCGAAATCGCCTTCACACACACCGGACAGTATGGAGAGGAATACCACTCATTCGTAAACGGACAGCATACCACACAGGGCGGTACACACCAGAGCGCATTCAAGGAGCATCTGGCAAAGACGATAAAGGAGTTCTTCAACAAGAACTTTGAATATACCGACATCCGCAACGGACTCGTAGGAGCCATCGCCATCAATGTGGAGGAGCCGATGTTTGAGAGCCAGACCAAGATAAAACTCGGTTCGCAGACCATGAGCCCCGACGGAGTGACCGTGAACAAATATGTGGGCGACTTCATAAAGACAGAAGTGGACAACTTCCTCCACCGCAATGCCGACGTGGCAGAGGTGATGCTCCAGAAGATACAGTCGAGCGAAAAGGAACGCAAGGCGATGGCCGGAGTGACAAAGCTGGCAAGGGAGAGGGCGAAGAAAGCCAACCTGCATAACAGGAAACTCCGCGACTGCCGCATACACTTCAGCGACGTGAAAGACGACCGCAAGGAAGAAAGCGCCATATTCATCACCGAGGGAGACTCGGCAAGCGGAAGCATCACGAAGAGCCGCGACGTGAACACACAGGCGGTGTTCTCGCTCAGAGGAAAACCTCTGAACTCCTTCGGACTGACGAAGAAGGTGGTGTATGAAAACGAGGAGTTCAACCTGCTGCAGGCTGCCCTCGACATAGAGGACGGACTCGACACGCTGAGATACAACAAGGTGATTGTGGCGACGGATGCCGATGTGGACGGAATGCACATCCGACTGCTCATCATCACGTTCTTCCTGCAGTTCTTCCCCGATCTGATAAAGAAGGGACACGTGTTCGTGTTGCAGACACCTCTGTTCCGTGTGAGAAACAAGAAGACGAAGATAAAGTCGAAGGCTGTGAAGGCTACGGCAGCGGGAAAGGGAGATTTCGTGACACGCTACTGCTACACCGAAGAGGAACGCCTCGACGCAATACAGGAACTGGGTCCCGATCCGGAGATAACACGATTCAAAGGACTCGGAGAAATCAGTCCTGACGAGTTCAAGAACTTCATCGGACCCGAGATGCGCCTCGAACAGGTCACGCTGCACAAGACGGACCAGGTGCATAAGCTCCTGCAATATTATATGGGAAAGAACACACCGGAGCGCCAGAACTTCATCATAGACAACCTCGTGATAGAAGAAGACAGACCGGAGGAAGAAGAATAACGGTATGGTAGAGAAACATGACAGACTAAAGCGAAATACAATGAGAAGAAACATTTATTGCTTGATATGCCTCGCCATGGCAATGTTTGCCATCGGGGCTTCGGCACAGTTGCAGGTGAGGATGGACAAAGACAGTCCGATGCGTAAATTGCAGCTCGCCGAGATGCTCGTCACCAATTTCTATGTAGACTCCGTAGACGAGAACAAACTCGTGGAAGACGCCATCAGAGGAATGCTCGACAAGCTCGACCCGCACTCCTCATACACCACACCGAAGGAGACGAAGCAGATGAACGAGTCGCTGCAGGGAAACTTCGACGGCATCGGAGTGCAGTTCAACATGGTGGAAGATACTCTGCTCGTAATCCAGACCATCGCCAAAGGCCCGTCGCAGAAAGCAGGCATCGTGGCCGGCGACCGCATCGTGGCAGTAAACGACACGGCGATATCAGGAGTGAAGATGCCGCGCGACCAGATTATGATGAGGCTGCGCGGACCGAAGGGCACTATGGTGAAACTCTCTGTGGTGAGGCGCGAAGTGGCAGACTCGCTGACCTTCAACGTGAAGCGTGACAAGATTCCGGTGAAGAGCCTCGACGCATCGTATATCATCCGTCCGGGAGTGGGATACATACGCATCGGCAGTTTCGGAGCCACTACATACGATGAGTTCATGACTGCCGTAAACAAACTGAAGGCTGCGGGAATGAAAGACCTCATTCTCGACCTGCAGGACAATGGCGGCGGATATCTGCAGGCGGCGGTGAAGATTGCCAACGAATTCCTGCCCAAAGACGATATCATAGTATATGCCAACGGACTGAAATCCTCGAGAATGGACTATCGCGCCAACGGGTCAGGCAAGTTGCTCGACGGCAAGGTGGTGGTGCTCGTGAATGAGTTCACAGCATCGGCATCCGAGATCGTGTCGGGAGCCATGCAGGACAACGACCGAGGTATGGTGGTGGGCAGACGCACCTTCGGTAAGGGACTCGTGCAGAGGCCCTTCGACATGCCCGACGGTTCGATGATACGCCTCACCATCGCCCATTACTACACTCCTACGGGCCGCTGCATACAGAAGCCATACAAGAAGGGCGACCAGAAAGACTATGCCATGGAACTGGACAAGCGACTGAAGCATGGCGAGCTGATGAATGCCGACAGCATACACTTCGTCGACTCGCTGAAGTTCTACACCCTGCGCAAACACCGTGTGGTATATGGCGGCGGAGGAATCATGCCAGACTATTTTGTGCCGCTCGACACGATGACATACACCAAGTATCACCGTCAGCTCGTGGCAAAGGGAATGGTGACAGACGCCGTGCTCCGCTTCATCGACAACAACAGGAAGTCGCTAAAACGCAAATACACGGATTTCAGTAAGTTTGAGGCAGAATACCAGGTTCCGGAGTCGCTTATTGCAGACATCAGGGAGAGAGGAGAGAAGAAGGATGTGAAGCCGAAAGACGACGAGGAACTGAAGCTCACCTTGCCCCGCCTTGCCAATCAGGTGAAGGCTCTTGTGGCGCGCGACATCTGGGATATGGACGAATATTTCCAGATTGTCAACGAGACGAGCGACATCGTGAAGAAAGGACTGGAAACGATAGAGAAGATGTAGTGATAATTATCACAAACGCAACAATGGCTGTATCATCAAGGCTTGATGCCCGCGTGATACAGCCATTGCTATATTTGCTCTATGGCGATTTCCGTTTCTGATATCCAAAGACTATGATGGGATAACAACAGATGTCAGTTGGAATACATTCGGAATGCCGCCATCGTCAGAGACGAGGATTAGAAGTTGTAGATAACGCCGAACTTCAGATCGTTAGTGTTGAAGTGGAAACCGAAACCTTTCTCTCCGTAAGGATGACCGCCCAAACCCTTGAAGTCAGGGTCGTCGTTGTCGCGGTAGCCCAGGAAACCGAGTGCAGCGATGAAGTCAACGCTCTTTGTGAGGCTTACCTTCACACCTGGTGTCACACCAATCTGCCATGCATTGTAGCTGTCGCTTTCGTGGCCGTCATACTTAGCCTTGTAAGTGTTGATAGCGAAACCTGCATCCAGAAGGAATGAAACAGGACCTGCCTTGGCTGCTGTGTAGCGTGCGAATGGAGCAGCGCCAACACCATTTACCTTCAGTCCGTCATAATAGTTGTAGTCGTAGTCGAACTCCAAGCCGATTGCCCACTTGTTTGTGATATTGTAGCCCACCTGAGGAGCAACTGTGAATGATGTATGGTTGTCTTCGTAGTTACGCCAGAAACCAACTTCACCACCTACAAAAACCTGTGCGTTGGCAGCCACTGTCATGACAAGTGCTACCAAAGTCATAAAAATCTTTCTCATGTTTTCTTTCCTTTTTGGTTATAAATATTGTTGTTATCTTTGTTCCTTGATTTTACACTTCAGCCCGTATTGACTTTGCTCTTCAGCTCGTGTCAATTTAGCTCTTTAATTCGTATTAACTTGACTTCCTGTTGTCTTGCTTTGTCCGTTTTACTAACAGCATCGAATCACTTTAACGAACCATATTCCGCTCCTTTTGCGAACCTCAATTTGTCTCTTTGACGAATTGTAAAGTGTTGTTTACGGATGCAAAGGAAAGCATTTGTGTTCTAAATGCCAACGTTTTATCTATAAAAATACCATACATTAGGAATTTTTAAAGACTATTACGGAATAAGTGAACAATCCGCTTGTCTGATTACCTCTTATATATTATCCTGCCAGTGACTTTTTATTGTAGTCAGTAGGATGTCGCTTGACAAAATGTTTACTGATTGCAGCCGCTCCTATCCTTTTTCTTCTTTCACGAACCATCCGTTGCGTTTTATGTATTCGTAGCCGAAACGGCAGCGCAGGCAGTCGCGGCGGTCGCAGTATTCCTTTTTCAGTTGCACGATGGCCTGGCTGTCGGCGGCGGTCTCTATCTCCAGTCCGCATTCCTTCCACATCCTTATGATGTTGTTGTCCTCAGCCTTCAGTTCTTCGAGCAGCCGGAAGGCGCGGTCGGTGAGTGTCTCGTCGCCCTTGTGTCTGCCGTAGGCAAAGAGGATAGGGATGGCGGTGTTGAGGATGAGCACTCTGACAGACTGCTTTGACAGCTGCTTTGCCGACTTCTTGCCTTCCGCCCCGAAGGAGTAGTGGGTCTCCCAATATGGTGTGACGTGGGTGGCAAACAGGTCTGTCATCTCGTCGACGCTGCGGCATTCTATCAGTTGGCTCAGATTTGAGCGCCGGTTGTAATAGAGGTTTGCGAGCTGTGAAATCCTGATGTTGGGGAAGTTCTGCGGACGGAGTCTCAGGAATTTCCATTCCGTCGCCGACATCTGTTCCAGGTGGAACTTGTGGTTCAGATATGAGTATTCCCGTCTCAGCTTGGTCAGATAAATGTCGTTTGCCGCCTCTTCGCGGTGTCGCTGCGGAATAGCCTGTTCGTCGAGCAGTCCCGCCTGTCCCAGGAATATCGCCTCTATCTGGAATATGTCGTCGCGGTGGTGGGCCACACTCTGCTGCGACAGTGTGGCAGCCCATTTCTCAAAAGCCTCGCCGTTCACTCCGAAGCCGAAGTTGCGTGCGAGCGTCATGAAGTATGCGTCCTCCCATGATCCGTTTCTCTCCTTCACTCTCCTGCTTATCGCCTCTGTCTTCTGCTCCAGGCGTTCCGTCTGCAGGGCGCTCATCCAACTGTGTACAGTCAGTTTCTGCAACTGTCCTATCACTTCGTGGCAAGGCGGGAAACGGTCCTCTTTCAGCAGTCTGGAGTAGTTTGTAGTCACATATTCCGGCACGTCCATCTGCATCTGTCGCATCGTTTCGCCCCGGCTGCTTCTCACCGGCATGTCGTCTTCGCCCACCACGTGAAGAATCACGTTGTCGTATGCCTCGTCCTTGTCGTGGCCATGCAGAAACCAGTCAGATGCCTTGTCGTGAATCTCCACATTGCCAACCCACAGCATCCCGTCCACCTTTATCTTCGCATTGAAGAAGTCAGGTCCGGCGTTGCTGTTGTGCAGTCCCGGGTCAATCACCTCCACCGTCTCTCCCTTGTTCGTGGTCATCCGGTGTAGCGGATACATCCTGTGGCGCCAAATATAATGAAGAAGAATTTCCATCGTGTTTCTCTGTTTGCTGTCAAGTCATGTCGTCATGACTGGCTTGGGATTCATAATCACCTGCGAAGATAACAAAAATCATTGAAATGTCGTCATCCCATGGCAAAAATCAGTTTTTTTTGTCTCCCGGCGAGATAAATTCCACAAATCATGCGTGTTCTGAAAAATATCCGTATATTTGCAAATACAAATTGCAAATATAACAAGCATGGGCCAGTGGTCATGCCATTTTGGCCCGTTGTCGTTTTAATCAAGAATCAACAGCAATGACTTATTCAATTGAAAAAGTAACGACATTGATAGGGGCGCGTAGATATGGAGACCAAGCCGCCAACATCGGCTTTCTGCTCACCGACAGCCGTTCCCTCTGTTTCCCTGAGGAAACGTTGTTCTTTGCCCTCAAGTCCGGCCGTCGCAATGGCCATGAGTTCATACCCGACCTTTATCGTCGAGGAGTGAGAAACTTTGTTGTGGACGCATTGCCACAAGACTATGCCACCACTTATCCAGGTTCTAATTTCCTCAAGGTAATCAGTCCGCTCGAAGCGCTGCAGCGCCTTGCCGAGCGCCATCGCGACGAGTTCAACATCCCCGTCGTGGGCGTAACGGGCAGCAATGGCAAGACCATCGTCAAGGAGTGGCTCTATCAGCTGCTCTCTCCGTCGCTCAGCGTCACGCGCAGTCCTCGTAGCTACAATTCCCAGATTGGCGTTCCGCTCTCCGTCTGGCTGCTCGGCGAGCAGTCACAGGTGGGAGTATTCGAGGCAGGCATCAGCCAGCCCGGCGAGATGCAGGCACTGCGCAACATCATACAGCCCACCATCGGCGTGATAACCAATATCGGCAGTGCCCATCAGGAGAATTTTCCTTCGATGGAAGCCAAGGTGGACGAGAAGCTCGACCTCTTCCGCGACGCCAGCGTGATAGTATATCCCGGCGACAGCAAGGAGATAGCCAGCCGAGTGGGCAAAAGGGCGTTTAAGGGCGAACACCTGTGGTGGTCGGTTGCCGACGCCAATGCTCCGCTATATATAAAGAATGTGGAGAAGGGCGAGACCTCCACCACCGTTACCTATATATATAATAAGGTGGGCGGGGAATGTCAGTACACCCTGCCTTTCATCGACGAGGCATCCATCGAGAATTCCATCACCTGCTGCGCCGTATGCCTATCGCTCGGTCTTTCTGCCGCCGACATCGCCGGGAGAATGCCGAAGCTGGAGGCTGTCGCCATGCGACTGGAGGTGAAGCAGGGCCAGCATGGCTGCACGCTCATCAACGATTCCTACAATTCCGACATCAACTCTCTCGACATAGCCCTCGACTTCATCAGCCGCCGTCCCGACCACAAGGGGCGTCGCCGCACGCTGATTCTCAGCGACATCCTGCAGAGCGGAATGACGCGCGACCAGCTTTATGCAGAGGTGTCAGAACTATGCGTCAAGAGGGGAGTGGAGAAATTCATCGGTGTGGGTCCCGACCTCATGGCAGAGGCAGACAGAATCGGGGTGGGAGAGAAATACTTCTTCCCCGACAGTCAGACCTTCATCAAGAGTCCCGTCTTCAGCACACTCCGCGATGAGGTGATACTAATAAAGGGAGCACGCGCCTTCGGTTTCGACGGCATCAGCGAACTCCTGGAGCAGAAGGTGCATGAAACCATCCTTGAGGTGAACCTCCAGGCAGTGGTAGACAATCTCAACTACTACCGCTCTTATATGAAGCCCGAGACCAAGCTCGTATGCATGGTTAAGGCAAATGCCTATGGCAGTGGAGCGGTGGAGGTGGCAAAGACATTGCAGGACCACCGTGTGGACTATCTCGCCGTTGCCGTTGCCGACGAGGGAGTGACGCTCCGCAAAAACGGAATCACGAGCAATATCATGATAATGAATCCGGAGATGACGGCATTCAAGACGATGTTCGACTATGACCTCGAACCGGAGGTCTACAGTTTCCGTCTGCTCGACGCCCTTGTCAAGGCTGCCCGGCGCGAGGGAATCACGGGCTACCCCGTACACATCAAGCTCGACACCGGAATGCACCGTCTCGGCTTCAATCCCAAGACCGACATTGACGAACTGATACATCGTCTGCAGTCGCAGAACGCCATCATCCCCCGTTCTGTGTTCTCGCATTTCGTGGGTTCCGACAGCGACGACTTCGACAAATTCTCCAAGATGCAGTTCGACCTCTTCGATGAGGCGAGCAGCAAGCTGCAGGCAGCGTTCCCCCACAAGATTCTGCGCCATATCTGCAACTCTGCCGGCATCGAACACTTCCCAGAGCGCCAGCTCGACATGTGTCGTCTCGGTCTCGGACTATATGGTATCGACAGCCGCGACAACCATATACTGAACAATGTGAGCACTCTGAAGACCACCATCCTGCAGCTGCGTGATGTGCCGAAGGAGGAGACAGTGGGCTATAGCCGCAAGGGGCATCTGACGCGCGACAGCCGCATCGCAGCCATTCCGATAGGATATGCCGACGGACTGAACCGCCACCTGGGCTGTGGCAACTGCTACTGTCTGGTGAACAGACAGAAGGCGCCTTATGTTGGTAACATCTGCATGGACGTGGCGATGATCGACGTCACTGGCATACCGTGCAAGGAGGGTGACACAGTGGAAATCTTCGGCGACCATCTGCCAGTGACAGTTCTCTCCGATGTACTCGACACCATCCCATACGAGGTGCTCACCAGTGTGTCAGACCGCGTGAAGAGGGTGTACTACCAGGATTGATATCTTAACCCCAACGGTCATTTTGCCTGTATTCTCACAGTCAGGCAATACGGTTGCCATAAAGGATGGCAAGAAATACATGAACAGATAACATAAAGACAAAACTTTGTTGCTTCCGTCAGCATTCCGATTCACAATGCGAATGCTGGCGGATTTGTTGTTTTTGTCTTTTTATCTATTTTAAACCAAAAAACTTGACATTTGTTAGTAATGTTGCTATATTTGCATTATATATCTATCGTTAAAACAAATAATTTATGAAAAAGATTTTAATTTCATTGTTCTTTGTTTTGGCAAGTTGCTGCTTTTCCTCTGCAACAGCAGTTACCAAGACTGTTACGTTGAACTACGAACAGAGCCAGTTCTCGTTTTCTTTTGATTCGTTGGGGTATTTGCGAATCGTTCCACATGATTGCGTCTATGTCTACGACAAGAATACGGATGTTCCTGGGCTTCCTTATTTGTCTGTGGCTGTATATGTGCCAAGTGATCAACTCTATCAGAACTGCAAACTTTTTTATGAGAAGTCTTTGATTTTCGAGGATTGTGTGATTGCCCCTGCACCTATACTTCAGCCTACATCTATGACAACATCTGAGATTCCGCAAAAGAGTTCTTATTCAAATGCTATTTATCCTGTGGATGGTGTTTCCTTTACAGGTGAGAGTGTAGTAGGTGATTTTAAAGTGTTGTATTTTACAGTCTGTCCTTTTGTTTATGACAAGGCTAATAAAAAACTGTATCTGGCTGAAAACATAAAACTTGATATTGACCTAAAAAAGAATCCTAATACGAAAGCCCAATTCTCCAATCCCCCTGTTGGTTTAGGTATGCCAGAATATTTGAAGCTATTGGTTATAAATCAAAATGATTTTAATTTCGCAACAGACACATTGTTTTCTACAGATTATTTGCCCAATAAACTGGATTATGTGATAATCACCAATAACGATTTGGCCGACTCTTTTATTCCACTTCGCAATTGGAAACGCCAAAAAGGAGTATGGACGGAGATTGTTACCGTAGAAAGTATTGACCAAAAATACGAGGGTAAGTCTCTGCAGGAGAAAATAAAAAGCTGTTTGTTTGACTTGTACAAAAATAGATATCTGAAATATGTGCTTTTAGGTGGTGATGATACTATAGTTCCTGTTAGGTATTGTAGAAACACATGTTTGTTGCCTAGCGGTGATGTCTTACCAACAGATATGTATTATTCTTGTTTCGGTAAGACTTTTGATTGGGATTATAATAAAAATGGAGTATACGGAGAACCGGATGATAGTATTGACCTTATGCCTAATGTATATTTGTCGCGTCTGCCAATAAGAACAGCAAATGAGACTAATATTTATACCGACAGATTGATTTCATATGAAAAGATGAAAAATCCAGAATTATGGAATAATAAAATGCTTTTTTGTGGCTATAAGTTGAGTGATATCTTGAATAATGGACATTCTGATGCTGAATGTATGGGAATTAGGTTGTACAATGAAGTTATTAGTAAATATTGGAATGGTGATAGAAAAAGGCTTTCCGATACATATAATGATTTTGGGTATAATAGAGTCTGTAGCATGGCTATTCAAGAGCAGTTGTCTACAGGGTACGCATTCGCTGATTTTATATCTCATGGTGCCCCATGGTGCTATAATCTGAGTTCAGATGGACATTATGATAATAATGATGCAGCAGAACAGACAAATACTGGATATACTATGATAACAACTACGGCATGTTGTACCAATGCTTTTGATGATTGTGATTTAAAAGGAGGATATGGAGACCCTTGCCTTAGTGAAAGCCTTATTCGCAATGAGAAAAGTGGAGTGTTGTCCTATTTGGGCTGTTCGCGCGAAGGTTTTCATTTTCGTGGGTTTGCTGATGGTCCGACGTTGCAGTATGAAATGAAATATTATGAAAATCTGTTTGGCGACAAATACAAGAACAAAAATTATGCGAAGCTTGTAGCCTATTCAAAAGCTAGTTTTGCTTCTGTTTGTAATGGCGATAATGAGTATAGATGGATACAGTTCTGCCTAAATCCAGTTGGCGATGCAGAGATGCCAGTATTTACAGACATGCCTAAGAAATTACCGAGTGCAAACATTGATATAAGAAATGGCAATTTATATGTTAAAACAGAAATTGATAGTTGTACAATATGTGCCATGAGTCGATTGGATAACGGCCTTTCTTATTATAAGGCTTTTCATAACGTAAATAATGTATGCTTTCCTAATATTGTGGATTCGCTGACTTTATGCATCTCTAAGCAGAATTATATACCACAAATAATAGGTGATGTCGATTTCTACAATAAATTATTGCATCCTGCAAGTGGAACAATAATTGGTGCAGGTAAAGATTTGCCAGGAGGTGATTTAGTTATTGAATATAATGTGCCCAATACCGCAAGCGCCGCTAACATCGTCGTTTCTCCTTATGATGGTAGCCCATCGAAATCTTATCCTGTTACAGCTGGTGATAATAAGTTAAGATTAAGTTCCGGTCTGTTTAGAAAAGGAGTGCTTGCTATTTCATTATTTGTCAATTCAAAGTTGGCGGATAATATTAACATAGATAACAAATAAGATAATGCTATTATGAAACGGGTTATATCATTGATTACATTGTTGCTCCTCTGTATGAACATTGGAGCACAAAATAAAGAGACTTCAGAATACAAGCCTCTTCTGACAAATGGAAAGGTGTGGAAAGTCTTGATAAAAAAGGACTTTTGTCCTGATGCATATGAAATGATTAGAGTCTCTGGTGATACCATTGTAAATGGCAGAACCTGCAAAAGAATAGTTGTAGAAACAGATACTTATCTTCTAAATTATGCAGCGTATGAAGAAAACCAGAAGGTATATTGTTATTATCATGATACTACAGAAGCCAAATTGATGCTCGACTTTGGATTGGAAAAAGGAGATGTGGTATATGCTGGCAATACTTGTGTTACCGATGTAGACTATATAACTGTCAACGGTATAAAACGTAAGCGTATTACTATTGATGACCATCGAAATCGGATCATTTATTTCGTAGAAGGAATAGGCTTGAATTTTGAATTTTGGATGGATCCCAGCTTTGCCTATCCTGATAACGAACAACGCTATATGGTAGAATGTTACGATAATGGATTGCTCATTTTTTCACAGTCAGACTTTGCTGGTACAAATTCAATCGACACAATTTCGACAGATGATACTGTTGATTATGCAAAGTATTCTTTGACAGGTATCCGAATTGATGGGAAAGATACAGGTCGGATTTTTATAAAAAATGGCAAGAAATACCTGACCAAATGACATAAATAAACTTTGTTGCTTCCGTCAGCATTCCGATTCACAATGCGAATGCTGGCGGATTTTCTTTTTATCAGTGTCAGGCGATTCTCATTTCTTTTTGGAACAGGGAAAGGAGAAACAGATTGATGCGATGATTACGGATTAATACTGTTTGTTTTCTTTTTTATTGATTTTTTTGCGGAAAGAAGAAAAAAACGCTATCTTTGCAGACTAGAACAAACAATATTAATCTTATATTAAAACAAATGGCTTCAATACAAACTACTAAGATGTCCAACTTCCGTTGGGTTATTTGTGCTTTGCTGTTTTTGGCAACTACTGTCAACTACATGGACCGTCAGGTTCTGTCGCTGACATGGAAAGACTTTATCGCTCCAGAATTCCACTGGACCGACGATGACTACGGAACGATAACCGGTTGGTTCTCAATCTTCTACGCTGTATGCAACCTCTTCGCAGGTAAGTTCGTAGACTGGATGGGAACAAAGAAGGGCTACCTCATCGCCATCTTCGTATGGTCTACAGGTGCCGTTCTCCACGCCCTCTGCGGTGAGGCAGCTATGCTCATCGAGGGATACGACTCTATAGAAGCCCTGCGTCTTGTGCAGGCAGGTTCCGATGCTGCCGTGGCAATCGCCACCGTCAGCGTATGGCTCTTCCTCTCGTGCCGCCTCGTGCTGGCAGCCGGTGAGGCAGGCAACTTCCCTGCTGCCGTGAAGGTTACGGCAGAATACTTCCCAAAGAAAGACCGCGCTTTCGCCACTTCAATCTTCAACAGCGGAGCTTCAGTAGGAGCCCTCGCCGCACCTGCCACCATTCCGTTGCTTGCCAACGCCTGGGGCTGGGAGATGGCATTCGTGGTAATCGGTGTGCTCGGTTATATATGGATGGGCCTCTGGATATGGCTCTATGACAAACCACGCAGGAGCAAGTTCACCAACACTGCCGAGCTTTCATACATCGAGCAGGACGAGGAAGAGGAGAAAGCAGCTGCCGAGTCAGAAGAGGGACACACTGAGGAGAAGACAATCGGATTCCTCAAGTGCTTCACCTTCCCACAGACATGGTCGTTTATCGTGGGCAAGTTCATGACCGACGGCGTATGGTGGTTCTTTCTCTTCTGGGCTCCGGCATACTTCTCCGATGTTTACGGCTACACCTCAGACAGTCCTATGGCTATCGCCCTCATCTTCACACTCTACGCCATCGTTACGGTGTTGAGCATCGGCGGCGGTTACCTCCCCACATATTTCGTTGACAAGAAGGGTATGAATCCATACATCGGCCGTATGCGTGCCATGTTGATATTCGCATGCTTCCCGTTGCTCGGTCTTATCGCCCAGCCAATGGGAGAAATCAGCGCATGGTGGGTGGCAATCATCATCGGACTTCTCGGCGCAGGCCATCAGGCATGGTCAGCCAACCTCTATTCCACTATCGGCGACATGTTCCCTAAATCTACCATCGCCACAATCACCGGTATCGGTGCCATGGCAGGAGGTATCGGCTCGTTCCTCATCAATAAGGGTTCAGGTATGCTCTTCACCTATGCCGAGAACGCTGCACAGTTCAACTTCATGGGCTTTGAGGGCAAGAAGGGCGGCTACATGATCGTGTTCTGCATCTGTGCCGTGGCATACCTCATCGGATGGGTCATCATGAAGATCCTCGTGCCAAAATACAAGCCAATCGTTGTGGACTGATAATGAACCGCGGTTTCTCCTGACCGCAAGCAGTTATAAAATATTACAATGAACTGCCTGATGACCGTTTGGGGATAATCCGCAGTAAGACATCACGGGTCTGGCATACAGATAAAAACAGCTGTAAGTTCTTCGAGTCAAAGAGACTCAGGACTTACAGCTGTTTTTTGTATGCCGAATGTTCTTGTTTTTTTTTCGGAAAGGAGATGTGCGGTGTTGTTTCCGGGAAATCTCTTGCATACAACACCAGGACAGACTCAACACCTTCGTGTCAAGGGAGGAGCAAAAGCCGCTACCGCAACCAACCTCAGAAAAGCCAGTTGCTTGCCACGCATGCAATGATGATGATTGCAGCAAGAATAGAAAGTGTGACGAAGAGAACACGGGAAATCATCTTGCGTCTCTTTCTCACTCTCAAAGATTGCTGCTTGAAAGATTCAGCATCGTCCTTATGATGCCTATGGTGGTGATGGTGGACGTGTTCGTGATAGTGATGTCCGATGGTAGCTTTAGTATTTATGTTCATTGACTTAATATTTTTTTTGACCGTCCATTGTCAGCGACAAGGTCACATTGAGGGAAATAATAGTAGTTATAATAGTTCGTGCAGCTTGTGGAGTCATCCGTCCCTCCATGCTTGCATTGCGCTTCCGTGTATGGAAACATATTTACACTGTTACAAAAGTAATGAATAATTCCGATATAAATAGGTGACGTGTTTTCATTAACGTTTTTTATATTTCCGTCATCCCTCTCCGCTACGTCTCAATGCCGTTGGGAAACACGGCATGAAAGCCCTCCGGCGGACAATCCTCATGGCAATGATGTGGCATTAACTTTCTCAATCTTTCTTTCCGTATATCCGCAAAAGTCATTAACTTTGCATCCGTTGCGCCGTTTTCTCCATACTGCCGGAACAACCTTCTGGAGTTCGGAGCGGAGCATTAGAGTTTTGATAACAGACTATTCTACCTAATTGCAAAAATGGAAAAAAATAAGACTTATACCTTTGACGAGGCCTTTCGTGCCTCTATGGAATATTTTGGCGGAGATGAACTTGCCGCAAGAGTGTGGGCCAACAAGTATGCGCTGAAAGACAGTTACGGCAATATCTTCGAACAGACGCCGACAGACATGCACTGGCGTATCGCCCGTGAGGTGGCGAGGATAGAAAACCACTATCCCAATCCGCTCACAGAGCAGCAGGTGTTCGAACTGCTCGACCATTTCCGCTATATAGTGCCGGCAGGCAGTCCGATGACCGGCATCGGCAACGACCACCAGGTGGCATCGCTCTCCAACTGCTTCGTGATAGGTCTCGACGGCGACGCCGACTCCTATGGCGCCGTGATGCTCATGGACGAGGAGCAGGTGCAGCTGATGAAACGCCGCGGCGGAGTGGGCCACGACCTTTCGCAGCTCCGTCCGAAGGGCACTCCGGTGAACAACTCTGCACTCACCTCAACAGGTGTCGTGCCATTCATGGAACGCTTCAGCAATTCCACACGCGAGGTGGCACAAGACGGCCGCCGCGGAGCCCTGATGCTCTCTATCAGCGTGAAGCATCCCGACAGCGAGGCGTTTATCGACGCCAAGATGCAGGAAGGCAAGATCACTGGAGCCAACGTGTCGGTGAAACTCGACGACGAGTTCATGCAGTGCGCTATAGATGGCAAGGAATACACACAGAAATTCCCTATCGACAGCGATGCGCCGATAGTGACTAAGAAGGCAGACGCCAAGAAACTGTGGGAGAAAATAGTACACAACGCATGGAAGAGTGCCGAACCGGGAGTGCTCTTCTGGGACACCATACTCCGTGAGAGCATCCCCGACTGCTATGCCGACCTCGGATTCCGCACGGTGTCTACAAACCCATGCGGAGAGATACCGCTCTGTCCGTATGACTCATGCCGACTGCTCTCGGTGAATCTCTATTCATACGTGGTGAACCCATTCACACCGGAGGCATACTTCGACTTCGACCTCTTCAAAAAACACGTGGCGCTGGCACAGCGCATCATGGACGACATCGTGGATATGGAGATGGAGAAGATAGACAAGATAATAGAAAAGGTGAAGAGCGACCCTCAGGCAGATGTGGTGAAGGAGACTGAGCTGCACCTCTGGCAGAAGATAAAGCGCAAGAGCGCCATGGGACGCCGCACGGGAGTGGGAATCACTGCCGAGGGCGACATGCTGGCTGCCATGAACCTGCGCTACGGCACTCAGGAGGCGACAGACTTCTCAGTGGAGGTACACAAGACGCTTGCCCTCGCCGCCTACCGTTCGTCGGTGGTGATGGCAAAGGAGCGCGGAGCCTTCGAGGTGTACGACTCAGAGAGGGAGAAGAACAATCCGTTCATCAACCGCATCCGTGAGGCAGATCCGGAACTCTATGCCGACATGCTGAAATATGGCCGCCGCAACATCGCATGCCTCACCATCGCCCCGACAGGAACAACCAGTCTGATGACCCAGACCACAAGCGGCATCGAACCGGTGTTCATGCCCGTATACAAGCGCCGCCGCAAGGTGAACCCTACGGACACCGACGTACACGTGGACTTCGTTGACGAGTCAGGCGACTCGTTCGAGGAATTCATCGTCTTCCACCATAAGTTCCTGACATGGATGAAGATTAACGGCTACGACACCGAGAAACGATACACCCAGGAGGAACTCGACCAGCTCGTGGAGAAATCGCCATATTATAAGGCCACGGCAAACGATGTGGACTGGCTCATGAAGGTGCGTATGCAGGGAGCGATACAGAAATGGGTGGACCACAGCATCAGCGTGACCATCAACCTGCCGAACAACGTGGACGAGCAGCTCGTAAACCGTCTCTATGTGGAGGCATGGCGTTCGGGCTGCAAGGGATGCACGGTGTATCGCGACGGATCACGTTCGGGAGTGATGATTGCCGTGGAGAAGAAAGACAAGAAGAAAGCGGAGGAGAAGCATATCTGCGAACCGCCGACCGTGACAGAGGTGCGCCCCAAGGAACTGGAATGCGACGTGGTGCGATTCCAGAACAACAAGGAGAAGTGGGTGGCATTCGTAGGTCTGCTCGACGGATACCCATACGAGATATTCACCGGTCTTCAGGACGACGAGGAGGGAATCTCGCTGCCAAAGAGCGTGAACAAGGGAAAGATCATCAAGAAGATAGACGAAAACGGAAAGAAACGCTACGACTTCCAGTTTGAGAACAAGCGCGGCTACAAGACCACCGTTGAAGGACTGTCAGAGAAGTTCAACCCCGAATACTGGAACTACGCCAAGCTCATCTCCGGCGTGTTGCGCTACCGCATGCCTATTGCCAACGTGATAAAGCTTGTGGGCCAGCTCCAGATGGACAGCCAGAGCATCAACACATGGAAGATAGGAGTGGAGAGAGCCCTCAAGAAATATATAGTAGACGGAACGGAGGCAAAGGGACAGAAATGTCCGGTCTGCGGTCAGGAGACACTCGTATACCAGGAGGGATGCCTCATCTGCAAGAACTGCGGTTCCTCACGCTGCGGATAATCCATAAAAGACCCATGATGAGACTCACACAAGGAAAGATATTCATCAAAGACATGCGTTTCCACGCCCGTCATGGCGTGTTGCCGCAAGAGACGCTCACCGGCGGAGACTTTCTCGTCTCCGTCGAGGCGGTCTGCGGGCTGCAGCGTGCCACAGAGACCGACGACGTGGCAGACACGCTGAACTATGCCGACATCCACAGAATGGTGAAAGAAGAGATGGCAGTGCCCTCGAAACTCATCGAACACGTGGCAGGAAGGATAGGCAGACGCATCCTCAGCGAGATGCCCCAGATAGAAGAACTGACAGTCAGCGTGACCAAAGAAAACCCTCCGATGGGGGCTGACAGCAGGGGTGCAGGTGTTCAGTTGCACTGGAGAAATGACGAAAAAGACAACTAAATGTTCAATATTCCGCATTTTTGTTATCAAAGACAAAACTTATGACTAAATTTGCAGAAGTGAAGAAATACAGCTGTTATAGATTGATACGCGCGCTGCTGGTGGCGGCGTTTATGATTCTTGTGGTGGCAGACGTCGCCGCAAGACAGTTCACGCTCGTCATCGACGCCGGACATGGAGGACATGATGCCGGGGCAAAGGGCAGTTTCTCATACGAGAAGAACATTAACCTGAAGATGGCGCTCGCCTTCGGACGCTATGTGGAGAAGAACTGTCCCGACGTAAAAGTGATATACACCAGAAAGACCGATGTCTTCGTGCCGCTCCACAAGCGAGCCGACATCGCCAACAAGAACCGCGCCGACGTGTTCATCTCCATCCACACCAACGCACTGCCCGGAGGCAGGATAGCCCGCGGAATGGAGACCTACACGATGGGAATGCGGCGGTCTAACGAGAAACTCAGTGCTGCGCAGCGCGAGAACGCCGTCATCACCTATGAGAGCGACTACAAAGAGCGGTATGAGGGCTACGACCCCAACTCGCCTGAGAGCGCCATCATGTTTGAGTTCATCCACGACAAGAATATGGCGAAAAGCGTGGAACTCGCCAAACACGTGCAGAAAAGCGTGTGCTCCACGGCAAACCGTCCCGACAAGGGAGTGAAGCAGGACGTGTTCCTGGTGTTGAGAGAGACATCAATGCCGGCGTGTCTGATAGAGCTGGGCTTCATCACCACTCCCGACGAGGAGCGACTGCTCAACGATGATGCCAGCATCGACAATATCGCCAGAGGCATATACAACGCCTTTGCGAAATACAAGAATGACAACTACTCCGGCGTCAACGTGCCATTGGTGGCGCCACAGAAGTCAGACAAGGTGAGCCTGCCGACGCTCATTCCGCAGGACGATACGGACAAGCAGAAGAACCGCAATGCCGCAAGAAATGCTGAAACAACGGCAAGCAAACCCAAGACAGCCCCCAGCCAACCGAGAAAGGCGGCGGCGAAAACCGTCAATGCCCCTGCCGGAACGTCAAAGGCAGACGATGCCGACGCTCCCGTTTTCAAAGTGCAGATAATGGCAAACGCCACGAAGGAGGCAAAGAACAGTCCGCGCTTCAAGGGATACGACGGAATAGACATGTATGAGGAAGGCGGAATGTACAAATACACCATCGGCGCCTCTACCAACTATAATGCCATCAACCGTCTGAGAGCTTCGCTCGCCACAGAATTCCCGGGATGCTTCATCGTGGCATTCAGAAACGGAAGCAAGATGAACATCACCGAGGCGATACGCATCTTCAAGCAGCGGCGCTGACATGATAACGCTGCCAGCGGAAGGCGGTTTTGCCGACGGGAGCAGGAGTGGTGCAAGTGATATCATACATATATAATATATACAACAAACAGAAAAGACCCTATATGAAGTATTTTACCAAAGAAGTGAAAATCGCCATCGTGGCAATCGTAGGTCTCGTAGTGCTCTTTCTCGGAATGAACTTCCTGAAGGGACTCGACCTCTTCTCGTCCGAAAGCAAATACTACATATCCTTCAAGGACATCAGCGGACTGAGTTCCTCATGCCCCATCTATGCCGACGGCTATCAGGTGGGTGTGGTGAGAAACATCCAATACGACTATGGCCAGACAAAGGATATCATCGTTGAGGCAAGCATCAACAAAGACATGCGCATACCTAAAGGCAGCAGCGCAGAAATAGTTAGCGACCTCATGGGCAACGTGAAGGTGAACCTGCTCCTTGCCAACAACATGCGTGAGCGCATCAACCCGGGAGAGACCATCGTGGGAGGCATCAACGACGGTGCGATGGGACAGATGAAAGACCTCATACCTATCGTGCAGAAGATGCTGCCGAAGCTCGACTCCATACTCTGCAGCGTGAACACGCTGCTGCAGGATCCTGCCATTGCCAACTCGCTTCATAATGTGGAGACCGTCACCGGCAACCTCACCACATCTACAAGACAGCTCAACACGCTTATCGGAACGCTCAACAGACGAGTGCCGGGACTTCTCGCCAAGGCAGACAACGTTATGGACAACACGGAGGTGATAACAGGCAAGCTCGCCAAGGTAGACGTAGACGGCACGATGCAGAAGGTGAACACCACGCTGCAGAACGTGCAGGAGTTCACCCATCAGCTCAACAACAACCAGGGCTCCCTCGGACTCCTAATGCGAGATCCTAACCTCTACTACGACCTGAACGCCACAGTGAAGTCGGCAGACTCCCTGCTCATCGACCTCAAGGCGCATCCGAAACGCTACGTACACTTCTCCATCTTCGGAAAGAAGGATAAATGATAAATAGCGGAAAAGTAGACAGAAAGAATAACCATAATCTCCCCTGAGGGGATAACGAGAGGAGGCTGGCTTCCGATCCATGATTCATTGTCGCTATGAGATGAAATCATGAGGAAGCCAGCCTCCTTCCTGTTCCTGCAGGTCGCGGCGCGTTTTCTCTCCGTTTTCTAAATTCCACTATAAAAGCACGTTACAAATTTGTTGCAAAATAAAGTCTACACCCATTTGTGTAATCCGATTTTTTTTGCGAAATTTGCACACGCTTTTCGGGATATTACCCTATGGAGATATGGCGAAAAGCAGAAAAACAAGTAATTAAAGACAAGTCTAGCGACAATTCTTTTTTATCAGAAAGTATATATATGGCCGATACTCCCAATGCTCTATGGGACAAGAGTCTCTTGCTCATTAAAGAGAATGTCTCACCGCAGCAGTTCAATACATGGTTCAAGCCAATAGTGTTCGAGGCTTACAAGAAGGAGACGAACACTCTGTTGGTGCAGGTTCCGAGTCCATTCGTTTACGAATACTTGGAAGAGAACTTCATTGATCTGTTGGGAAAGGTGCTTACACGCACTTTCGGCAAAGATGTCAAGCTTTCGTATCGCGTCGTTACCGACAAGACGAACAATCTTGCACAGATACTCACTTCCGACCCTCCAGCCGGAATCAACGACCAGAAGCCGAAGCAGACACGCAACAACCAGTCGCCGACACCGCTCGACGCTGCCAAGCCACAGCAGATAGCATCGCAGCTCAACACCCACCTCACCTTCAGCAACTATATCGAAGGAGCGAGCAACAAGCTGCCGAGATCCGTGGGACAGTCTATTGCCGAGCATCCTAATACCACACAGTTCAACCCGATGTTCATCTACGGACCGTCGGGATGCGGCAAGACACACCTCATCAACGCCATCGGAGTGCGCACCAAGCAGCTCTATCCGCAGAAGAGGGTGCTGTATATCAGTGCGAGACTCTTCCAGGTGCAGTACACCAATGCCGTGAGAAACAACACCGTGAACGACTTCATCAACTTCTATCAGACCATCGACATGCTGATAGTGGACGACATACAGGAGTGGGTATCGGCACAGAAGACACAGGAGACATTCTTCCATATCTTCAACCACCTCTTCATGAACGGCAAGCGCATCATACTGGCGAGCGACCGTCCTCCGGTAGACCTGCAGGGAATGAGCGACCGACTGCTCACGCGATTCAGCTGCGGACTCATCGCCGAGCTGGAGAAGCCGAACGTGGAACTATGTATGGATATCCTGCAGAACAAGATAAAGCGCGACGGACTGCACATCCCGGAGACCGTGGTGCGCTTCATTGCAGAAACGGCAAACGGCAGCGTCAGAGACCTCGAGGGAGTGATAAACTCGCTGATGGCATACTCAGTAGTATACAACTGCAATATCGACATGCGGTTGGCAGAGCGGGTGATAAAGCGTGCTGTCAAGATCGACGACAACCCGTTGACCATCGACGATATCCTTGACTCCGTGTGCAACCACTTCTCCGTCACCGTGGCAGCCGTCAACGGCAGAAGCCGCAAGCGTGAATATGTGGAAGCGCGTCAGGTGTCGATGTATCTCGCACAGAAATACACCAAGATGCCGGCATCGAGAATCGGTAAGCTACTTGGCGGCAGAGACCACTCTACGGTGATCCACAGCTGCACCAAGGTTAACCAGCGCATGACCACCGACAAACTCTTCATGGACGAGATTACGAGCATTGAGAACTCGTTCAAGCTGAAGAGGTAAAATAAAAACATCATTGTTGCGTACTTCCTTTCTCAAGCGAAAAGGTAAATCGTGTGCTGGCGGTCATTCGTCAGGACAAGGCGACAATGCGGATAAAGGCAATAATCTATAATCCTTTTTCATTTCGTGAAAAGGATGAGGACATAGGCAATCATAAATAAGAAAGTAACTGGGGAAGTGTGTCAAAAGGCGCATTTCTCCTTTTTTTATTTCATTTTTCTTTGTAACATCCGTTGTCACATTCCCATTGAATGCCATGTGATAATTAGTAAAATTAAAAATATGTTACATAAAACCTCTTGTTTTTTACCTTTTTTGTTACATATTTAATAATAAAAGCTTTTGGGATTGGAAATAAATACTTAATTTTGCAGCAGTAAAATGAAAAGTGCGACTAAATGTCGTTTATCCCCATCGACTAAAGCCATCACCTGCGGTGCTGAAAGGCGCCATCGCTAATTAGATTTAAGAATATGTAAGTTGGCAGGCGATTCGCAAAATGAATCCATAGGGTCACTCGCTGAGAGTATGGCTCCCCCAAAAGTATGCCAATAGGCAATATGTAAGCTTAAAGATGAAAAGCAGCTGGAAGATGGCTGAAGCCACTAAAGAAGTATTAATGTGTCGTAAATTAAAAAAGAAATCAGTTATGAAAACTTCTGACAAGACTTCAATGGCAATCAACGGTTATGCCAATTCCGGTAACATAGTTCGTTATGTGTGGCCATACGCCGCATTGCTGATTATCTGCTTAGTGCTGGTGGTCTTCTTTTGACGTGTCCGGCGGCAAGGCTCCATACCACTGCATATTCTCATGGCTGTCTTATCTTTGGATAAGTGGCGGAAAAGCCGTTCGTTCAATCAGAGTCTGACTATGGATAAAGAAAAGTCTGACTGATGCATGGAGACGGGACAATTAAAAAAGATTATAGAGAGAACTGTTCACAAACATTGGACAGGAACTATTGAAGATAGAAATATTGATTGTTGATTATATGAATTTGATGTTTAGTATTTGTACCATTAAGTAAGAAAAAAGCATTTTTTTGTAGATTAATTTTTTTATATTGTAGATTAGATTCAACAGTCGGAGTTGTCGTGAGACACCTCCGATTTTATTTGTCCTGTCCTTCGTCGTTTCGCTTCATTCTCACACCTTGTTTCATGAGATACTTCCGCTATTTTTGTCATTATGCATCCTCCGTTCCGTCGTCCTCGTTTTCCGTACAAAAAATACCATTTTGGGGCACGCTGCTTGCCCAACATGGGTAAGGTGCTTTCTCAACAGGGGCAAGCTGCTTGCCCCACTTGGGCACGATTCCTGCTATATTTTTCTTACAAATTCCGGAGGATGTGATATGTCCAAATCCCGTCTGATTTCCAGATTGAATATATATTTCTTGCCACTTGGTGACGGTGAAAACTCATTCAAATCGAATCTGATTATTATTTTACCGTCACTTATTCATCCACTTGGTTTTTATTTAGTACTTTTGCACTCGGTTATTTGATCATTACGTTTAGAAAATCAAGGATTGAAATGAACAAGGTCTTGTCATTTGTGAAGAAGTGGACCCTACTGTGTGCCATGCTGGTTGGCAGCGTGTTGTATCTGTTGTTCAGCGACGTTCCGCTGCTCCAGCCGATGGGCGATGTCATGGGTCCGGCGTTGGTGGAAATGGTACCATACGTCATTTTTGCCCTGTTGTATGTCACATTCTGCAAAATAGACATATCCAACCTGCGACCACGCGCTTGGCATTTCTGGTTGCAGTTTATTCGCACATCCATTTCCGCCTTCTTCGTACTCCTTATGATGTGTTTCGTTGAAGGCGATGTGAAACTCGTTCTTGAAGGATGTTTCATCTGCTTCATCTGTCCCACGGCAGCCTCAGCAGCCGTAGTGACAGAGAAATTAGGCGGCAGCATAGCCTCTCTCACGGTATATACGCTGATTGCCAATATCGTCACCAGCATCATCATCCCCTTGTTTTTCCCGATGGTGGAGAAGAGTGCCGATATAACGTTCCTCTTCGCCTTTGGCATGATAATGCGCAGGGTGGTAACGGTGTTGCTCCTGCCCCTCTGTCTTGCCCTGCTCACGAGGCGCTATCTGCCTAAAGTGGCAGGAGCCATAAAGCGCCGCAAGAACCTCGCTTTCTATATGTGGGCGTTCAATCTAAGCATCGTCACAGGTATGACCGTACACAATATCGTCGACGCCGAAGTGGGAGGCATCACCCTGTCGCTCCTTCTCATCCTGCCTCTGTTTGTATGTCTCGTGCAGTTTGCCATCGGCAAGTGGGTGGGCGGCTTCTTCGGCGACAGAGTAAGCGCCGGACAGGCTTTGGGCCAGAAGAACACCATCGTTGGCATCTGGCTCACCGTAACCTTTCTGAATCCCGTGGCTGCCGTAGCGCCCGGAGCCTATGTGTTGTGGCAGAATCTCGTGAATTCATGGCAACTCTGGTGTAAGGAGAAATACGGCTATCTCAAGTGGTGATGCGTCAGTGGAATAACCGTTTTTCGTGGCGTTTGTCATAAGGTTTGGCCTTCATCCATGCAATATTCTTTGGGACGGTAGATTTTATTATCAGACAGGCAGATGAGTCCGTTGGCAATCATGGCCAGAGATTAGTTTTGGCGTGACGCTCTAGTAATGGTGAAAGAAAAACTTGATCAAATTTTGACCTGTATTTTTGTCGGTTTTGGAGTTTGGAAGAGGGAGCATAGCGGGCTATTTGACCGATGACAAATTTCAAAAACGGCAAAAAGACAGAGCATAAGAATAGAAATCCTTATTTCCTCAAAATTGGTCAAGTTATTTTTTTACCATTACCTAAAACTCCTGAAAAATTTGCTCTTGTCAAAAACAAATCGTAACTTTACAACCTCAAACTAAAAATTGAATGATATGAAGAAGGCCATTGTTTCATTCGTTTTGTCTTTGATGTTCCCGTTGGTACTTTTCGCCGACGGTTACACCTCATTGTGGAAACAATACAATGAGGCCGAGACCAAGGATTTGCCAAAGACGCAGATCAAGATTCTGAACAATATAATCGCCCAGGCAAAAGCCGGCAAGAGCTATGGCAACCTGCTGAAAGCGGAGTTTGATAAAGTAGCGACTGCATTTGGCATTTCAGATGAATTGTTCCAGTCAGAACTGTCCGCCTTGAAGAAGGCTGCGGGCGAAGCCTCAGCAGTAGACCCCGCCTTGGCTGCGGTATACAACTGTGCCCTTGGCTGCAGCTATTCTCTTGTTGCTAAAAGTTACTACAAATCTGACAGCAAGAAACTCAGTCGCGAGTATTTCGACAAGGCACTTGCCGATCCCGAAATGCTTGCATCAAAGAAGGCGCTCGATTATGCACCGTTTGTGCGTGAAGGCGTCGACAGCGAGATATTCGGAAACGACCTGCTCAGTCTGGTAGGTTATTACTCAGAGCGTTATGCCCTTCTCAATGACTATTATAACAAGGCGGGCAACCGCAGGGCTTCGCTCGTCACCGCTCTTTGGATGCTCGAAAAGAGAGTCAAGGCCAATCCCGTGAAAAAGGTCATCAGGGGTAATACCTATCTGGCAAGCCTCGACTCCCTGGTGGCTCTCTATGGCGACCTGAAGGAATGTGGCGAGGTGGCTATCGCGAAATACGATTACATGGCAGACTGTCAGGGTGTAACACCGAAACAGAAAGTTGATTATATCATGTTTGCCAAGCAGAAATGGGCAGCTTGGAAAGGTATAAACCGACTTGAGCGATACTATGCGGAGATGGTGCGGCCGGGATTCGAAATGAATGTAGGAAACACCTATCTGCCGAACCATGAAGACACCCTGAGCATCGAGGCACGCAATCTGAAACATCTAACAGTCAGCCTTTACCGACTGGATACCAAGTCGTATCTCGATGACAGGACAAACAATTTCAACATAGACAAGGCAAAGAAACTCATCATCGCGAAGTCAAAGGTGGTGATTGACCTGCCGGTGGTTTACGAAAACGAATACGACATCAACAAACTCTATGCGAAGCTGCCGAAGATGCAGCCGGGAATGTATTATGTGGTGGTTGAGGCAGACAACAAGAAGCTGAAACCGATAAATGCCGTTTTCACTGTCTCCGATGTATTTGTTGGTAGTCTGCCATTGCCGGGCGACAAGGTGAGATACGCCATCATGAGCGCCACTACCGGACAGCCGCTTGCCGGCGCAAAACTGCAGTTGTGGCGCGACAACAAGGTGAGTTCAACGCTGACCGCTGATGAGAAAGGCGAAGTGGTGACAAACAGCCAGGAGCCATACTATGATTGCGTAAGAGCCTATACCGATACCGACAACTATATGATTGGCGAACGCGAGTGGAACAGGTTCAACTATTATGGCGACAAGATTCATCGCAGCGTGGTGTCACTCTTCACCGACCGTTCCATCTATCGTCCGGGACAGACAGTGCATGTGTCTGCCGTGGCATACAAGCAGGAAGGACTGCATTCATCAAAGGTGACGACCGGCGCCGAACTCAAATTCACCCTCTGTGACGCCAACAACAAAGTGCTGGCAGAGAAGAAGGCGACAACCGACGACTATGGCACGGCATCAGTAGACTTCAATCTGCCCGGCAGCAATGTCTTGAGCGGCAGGTTCTCGGTTAGATGCATGGGCAACGGCACGAGATATGCGGCATTCCGGGTGGAAGAATACAAGCGGCCTGCCTTTGATGTGAAGTTCGACGAGGTGACCGACGAATACCACGATGGCGACACACTTGTGGTGGGCGGTACGGCGATGACATTCAGCGGTGTGCCGGTGCCTGGTGCAAAGGTGGCATACGACGTGCAGCGCAGATGCTCCAGCTGGTTCAGGTATTACTATGGGGCGAACAACGATGCCCAGCAGATGCTGACCGACACCGTAATGACCGACTCAAAGGGTAGGTTTGAGGTGCGCATCCCGGTGGTATTGCCAGCTGACTATCAGGCAGACAACGAAGGCTACGATGTGAAGACGCCTGGCAGATTCGTATGGCAGACACGCTATCGCTTCACTGCCACAGCCACAGTGACCGACAACGGAGGCGAGAGCCATTCAGCCGAGACGAGCATCGTATTGGGATCGAGAGCCACCGAACTGAAATTTGATTTGCCGGAGAAGATGATTAAAGACAGTGTGGCGACAGTTGTCTTCAACCGCTACAATGCTTCTGCAAAACAGATTGACGGAAAGGTGACATACTGGTTCGACTCCCAGACAAAGAAATATACGGCGAAAGCCAATGAAAACATAAAGATAGACTGGCGGAAAACCAGTGGCATACTCTCCGGCAGACACCAGCTGTGGGCAACATGCGGCAACGACACAGTGATGCGTGAGTTCGTGCTCTTCGGCATAGACGACAAGCGTCCGGCAGCCGATACGCCAGACTGGGCATACATATCAAGCAAGGAGTTCCCGAGAGATGGCAAACCGGTTTATGTGCAGGTGGGCACGTCGTGCGACAACACCCTCGTGCGCTATTCCATCATCTCCAGCGACAAAGAACTGGAGAGCGGAACCTTCAGTCTGAGCAATGCCGTCAAGACCATCCCGTTTACCTATAAGGAAGAGTATGGCGAGGCGGTGCTCCTCAACTATCTGTGGGTGAAGGATGGCAAGGCATACAGCAATAAGTTCACCATCACAAGACCGCTGGAGGACAAGAGGCTCGACCTGAAATGGGTGACCTTCCGCGACAGACTCACACCGGGACAGAAAGAGAAATGGACGCTCAACATCTCGCGTCCGAAAGTAAACGATGTGATAAACAAGCGCAACGCCAGCACTGACGGTCAGAACAACGGACAGCTCCTGGCTCTGATGTATGACAAGTCGCTCGAACAGATAGTGAAGACCAGCTTCAACTTTAGTCTCAATCTGTCGCAGAACAGTCCCTACACCAGATGGAGAATGTTGCCGGAGATAACAGAAAACGGATTGTCTTCATGGCAGACGATGCCTGTGATGAATGGAAAATCGTTTGATCTCAATACATTGGACAATTCTGTTTCCATACTGAGCTGGATGCTGATGCTTAATGACAGAAGTGATGACAGGGTTTCACTTCCACGCAGAGTCATGGGAAGTGCAAAGAATTCCGTTTCCATCCGAGGCGAAGCAGTAGAAGAAACTGCTAATGTATTGAAGGCAAAGGAAGAAAAGGCGGAAATCCTTGACTTTGCTCCGCTTGGTAACGATACCTCCGACAGAGGCTCGGCTGGCGTGGAGAATGCCGACGGTGAAGAGAGAGCTTCTGCTGCCGTGCCGCAGATACGCGAGAACCTCAACGAGACAGCCTTCTTCTATCCTGCCCTCTATGCCGACAAGGACGGCAATGTGGATATAGTGTTCACGTTGCCGGAGAGCGTCACCACATGGAACTTCCGCGGCTTTGCCCACGACAAGGAGATGAACTTCGGAATGATAGAGAGCGAGGCAGTGGCGAGCAAGAAGGTGATGGTGATGCCTAATGTGCCGCGCTTCGTGAGAGAGGGCGACAAGGCTACGATGGCAGCCCGTGTGGCAAATGCCACCGACAAGCCGGTTGCAGCCCTCGTCAGAATGCAGCTCCTCGACCCGGAGACGGAAAGAGTGGTATGCGAGAAGAAGCAGAACGTGACCATCGACGCCAATGCCACTGCAAACGTGGACTTCAGTTTCGACGCTCAGGGCGACACTCCGCTCCTCGTATGCCGCATCACGGCAGAGGGCAAAGGCTTCAGCGACGGTGAGCAGCATTATCTGCCGGTGTTGCCGAGCAGAGAGAGTGTGATGAACACCGTGCCGTTCACCTTCACCGGCAGCGGCGAGAAGACAGTGGCCATGGCTGACCTCTTCCCGAAGGGGGTAGAGGACAAGAAACTCACCGTGGAATATACCGCCAACCTGTCATGGCTCATGATACAGACGCTGCCGTATATCTCGACAGTGGACTACAAGAACGCCATATCCCTTTCAACGGCTTATTATGCCAACGCCCTCGGACGATATATCATGAACCAGTCGCCGGTGATAAAGCAGGTGGTAAACATCTGGAAACAGGAGCCGGCAGACAGCGACAACAGCCTGATGAGTGCTCTGCAGCGCAACCAGGAACTGAAGGCCCTCGTGCTCGACGAGACGCCATGGGTGATGGATGCCGACAACGAGGCTGACCAGAAGAGGATGCTCATTACATTCTTCGACGAGTCGGCGATGGACTACCGGCTGGCTTCGCAGCTCAAAGACCTGAAAGACCTCCAGAATAGCGACGGCTCATGGAGCTGGTGGCGAGGAATGAGAGGTTCGGCAAGCATAACGGCACAGGTGTTGCAGACCCTCGCCCGTCTCAATGTGATGGCAGGCTATCAGAAAGCCACGGCCAAGATGATAGAGAATGGAATGGACTATCTCAGAACAGTCGTGATGAAGGAGTTTGAGGAAATGAAACGTATGGAAAAGAAGGGACAGAAACCGATGATCTGCGACTACCATGCCATACAGTATCTATATATAAACACTCTGCTCGGCAAGGATCCTTTCTATGACTCCGATTATGTGGAGCTGAAGAACTATCTCCTCAAATATCTTGAGGCTGACCGCCACCGCGACATCTATTCAAAGGCGCTCATGGCTGTGGTGCTCAATGGAGACGGCAAGGCTAAGAAGGCAAAGGAGTATGTGGAGAGCATACGCCAGTATACGGTGACGAAGCCGGGCATGGGAACATATTTCGACACATGGCATGCCGGATACTCGTGGTTCAACTATCGCATTCCTACCCAGACTGCTGCGATAGAGGCTCTGAAGGCTGTAGACCCTGCCGACACGGAGACCATAAACCAGATGCGCCTATGGCTCCTGCAGAGCAAACGCACACAGGCTTGGGACACACCGATAAACACTGTAAACGCCGTGTATGCCTTCCTCGACGGCAACTATAAAGAGCTGTCTTCTGACAAGGAGGAATCCATGACGCTTGCCGTAGACGGCAAGAACAAGTCGCTGCCTAAGGCTTCTGCCGGACTGGGATATACCAAGGTGGTATACGACATCGACAAGCAGAACTCTCTCACGCTGACCAAGACCGGCGAGGGAACATCATGGGGAGCTGCCTATGCACAGTTCACGCAGGCGGCTGCCGACATCGCCGACAGCAAGTCGGGCATCAAGGTGGTTCGCCAGGTGATGGTTCCGGAAAACGGCAAGGCTGCCAAGGGTGGCGCTCTCAATGTAGGCGACCGCATAGCAGTGCGCATAACCATCACCGCCGACCGCGACTACGACTTCGTGCAGATAGTAGACAAGCGTGCGGCATGTATGGAACCTGTGGCGCAGACCAGCGGCTACGGATGGGGATACTACTGCACACCGAAAGACAACGCCACCCATTACTACTTCGACCGTCTCTCGAAAGGCGAGCACGTGGTGGAGACGGAGTACTATATCGACCGTGCAGGAAACTACACCGCCGGAACATGTACCGTGCAGTGTGCCTACTCTCCTGAATTCTCCGGCAGGGCCGGCGGCATGGAGCTGAAGATTGTGAAATGATAGTATCGGCACGATAGAATGTCAGCCGGTATTGTCAGATACGACACCATATAGAATAACAGACATATAAAAACAGATATATAATAGATGAATAACAAAACGATGATATTATCCTTGCTGGCTATGGCGTCGGTTGATGCCATGGCGCAGCGCATAACGGCAAAGAATGAGATAGTAGACTGTGGCAGCGTGATGTATGAAACCCCTGTTACGGTGAAGTTTGAACTCACCAATAAGGGTAGCGAACTGAACATCGACCAGGTGAGGGTGAGCTGCGGATGCACCACGGTGGACTATCCGCGTACGGCAATCCCCAAGGGCGACAGCTTCACTGTTACGGCAACCTACGATGCACGCCAACTCGGACACTTCGAGAAGGAAGTGGCGCTCTTCTGCAATTCCTCCAAGCATCCCTTCTATCTCAAGATGAAAGGAGTGGTGGTGGATGAAATATCTGATTTCACTGGTACCTTCGAACACAAGATCGATGGTATGATGGTGGACAAGAACGATGTGGAGTTCGACGACGTGAACCGTGGCGACTATCCCGTGCAGCTTATCCATATCAAGAACAACACGGGCGAGACTATCAGTCCTGTGGTGATGCATCTTCCGGCTTATCTCACGGCAAGCGTGTCGCCGACCAACATCGCTCCGGGCAAGACTGGCGTTGCAACGCTGAAACTCAACTCCAAGAAGCTGCGCGACTTCGGACTGACACAGACCTCCGTGTTCCTCGCCAAGAAACCGGGCGAGAAGGTGAGTATCGACAAGGAGATATCCGTATCTGCCGTGCTGCTGCCAGATTTCGACAATATGTCGGAGACGCAGCTCGCCAATGCACCGAGCATAAAGCTCTCTGCCACGGAACTCGATTTCGGTGACTTCGGCGAAAAGCCAAGCAAGACCGAAACGGTGATAATAGAGAACACCGGACGTTCGGTGCTCGACATCCGTTCGATGCAGATGTTCACCACCGGCATGAGCGTGAAGCTCAACAAGACGAAGATAAAGCCGGGCGAACAGGCAAAACTGAAGGTGACGCTGAACAAGAAGCAGCTGCGCAACGCCAGAAGCAAACCGCGTGTGCTGATCATCACCAACGACCCGAAACAGCCGAAGGTGGTAGTGAAAATGAAACTGAAAACACGATAATCTTAATCTAAATACACAGTATGGACCATCCAGAAAACAGTAAAGAATACGTGGGACTGCAGGTGAACCAAGGTGTGGCGCAGCCCTCCATCATAAACCCATATCTGAAGCGCAGCCGCTTCCAGCGCCGCGAACTCTCCGTTGCCGAAATGGTGGAAGGAATCGTGAAGGGCGACGTCACCGTGCTCTCACAGGCAGTGACCCTCGTAGAGAGTGTCAATCCGGACCATCAGCAGAAGGCACAGGAGGTGATAGACAAATGTCTGCCATATAGCGGCAAATCCATCCGCATCGGTATCAGCGGTGTGCCGGGAGCAGGAAAAAGCACGTCGATAGACGAGTTCGGAGTGCATGTCCTCGACCGCACTGGCGGCAAGCTCGCCGTGCTCGCCATCGACCCCAGTTCGGAGCGCTCCAAGGGAAGCATCCTTGGCGACAAGACTCGTATGGAGAAACTGTCGGTAAGGAAGGAATCGTTCATCCGTCCCAGTCCTACGGCAGGATCCCTCGGCGGTGTGGCACGCAAGACCCGTGAGTCGATAATCCTATGCGAGGCAGCCGGCTACGACAAGATTTTCGTGGAGACCGTGGGAGTGGGGCAGAGCGAGACAGCCTGTCATTCCATGGTAGACTTCTTCCTCCTCATCCAACTTGCAGGAACCGGCGACGAACTGCAGGGCATCAAGCGAGGCATAATGGAGATTTCCGACGGAATAGTGATAAACAAATGCGACGGCAGCAACGTGGACAAGTGTCACATCGCAGCCACCAACTTCCGCAACGCCCTGCATTTCTTCCCGCCATCAGACAGCGGATGGGTGCCGAAGGTGCTTTGCTACAGTGGTTTCTATGGAACAGGCGTCAAGGAGGTGTGGGATATGATATATGAGTATTTCGACTTCGTGAAAGGTAACGGATACTTTGACTATCGTCGCAACGAGCAGAACAAATACTGGATGTATGAGACGATAAACGAGCAACTGCGCAACAGCTTCTACAACAATCCCGATATCCAGCAGAGGCTGCAGGCATACGAGAACAGTGTGCTGCTCGGACAGAAGACCAGCTTTGCCGCAGCCCGCGACCTTCTCGACATTTATTTCAAGAAACTGTGATGGATAGAAACAACGGAAAAGAGGTGACACAGCATACCCATTCCTGTGGCAATGCGTCGCCTGCGGTAGAGATAGACAGCGGGAGCGGTTTCTGCTTCGGTGTCACCACTGCCATTCGCAAGGCGGAAGAGGAACTTGCCAACGGGGGAACGCTCTATTGTCTGGGCGACATCGTGCACAACAGTATGGAGTGTGAGCGGCTGAAGAAACTCGGACTCGTCACCATCAACCATGATGAGATGGAGCGCCTGCGCAATGTCAAGGTGCTGCTCAGAGCCCACGGCGAACCGCCGGAGACCTATGCCATGGCGGAGCGCAACGGCATAGAGATAATCGACGCCACATGTCCTGTGGTGCTACAGCTGCAGCGTCGCATAAAGAGTCAGTATGACGCCCATGGCGAAGCGCAGATAGTGATATTCGGAAAACCCGGACATGCCGAAGTGCTCGGTCTTGTGGGACAGACCCAGGGCAGCGCCCGCGTGATAGCCCATTTCGACGATGTGAAGACGCTCGACTTCTCCCGCGACATATATCTGTATTCGCAGACCACCAAGTCGCTCGACGAGTTCCACCGCATCATCGACTACATACAATGCCACATCTCGCCCGACGCCACGTTCCGCAGCTTCGACACCATCTGCCGACAGGTGGCAAACCGTATGCCTAATGTCAGCAGCTTCGCCTCGCGCCATGATCTTGTGCTCTTTGTGTGTGGCAGAAAGAGCAGCAACGGCAGGGTGCTCTTCAACGAATGTCTGCGCATCAATCCCAATACACACCTCATTGAGGGACCGGGAGAGATATGCGACGAGTGGCTCCATGGTGCCGCCACGATAGGAATCTGCGGAGCCACGAGCACTCCCAAGTGGCTCATGGAGGAGTGTATGCAGAAGATATTGAATGGCGAACAAGGATAACCCCCGATCTGTCTGATTACTGATTTGGAATAAAGAATAATAGAAGACTCTTGTCCAATGAATCAATCTTGTGTCATGTTGAGGCTTGTAGCCATTATCGTGATTGCCATAATGGCATTGTGTGTAGGTTGGCATCTTGTAGCGGCGATGCTTGTAGTCATCGCTGTTGTTATCGCCATCTTCTGTACTGTCTTCAGTCATTCCTCAGAAGAGAGGCAGCCGTCGAAATTGCACCGATACAGTCGTGAGGAAAGGCGGATGGCAGAAAAGTTCGAGGCTAAGCGGCGCAGGGAAGAAAACCTTCGCCGCCAGGAGAGATATCGCCGGAAGCGGTATGAGAGGGAGCAGCGACTGCAGAATCCGCCCAACTGCTACACCGACCCCGATGATCCCGATCCCAATGCCGAAGGGTATTATTAGTATATATAATAAAAGGTATGAGACTTTTGCTTAGTCCCATACCTTTTGTCTTCTTCTTAGGATATCTTTATCCCAGCTTTTCCATCGTTTCCTCAAACTTCTGTTTCAGCCATTCCTTCTGTTCGGGGATTGTCATGTTGCTGTTGTCGAGCACCATAGCGTCGTCAGCCTGTTTCAGAGGCGAAGTCTCGCGATGTGTGTCGATATAGTCACGCTCCTCCACGTTCTTCAATATCTCGTTGAAGTCGGCAGCCATACCCTTCTGCTTCAGTTCGTCGTAGCGGCGCTGCGCACGCACCTCGGCAGATGCCGTGACGAAGATTTTCAGTTCGGCATCGGGGAACACCACTGTGCCGATGTCTCTGCCGTCCATCACGATGCCCTTCTCCTTGCCCATCTCCTGCTGCTGTCTCACGAGTGCCTGGCGTACGAAAGGCAGGGCGGCAACCGGGCTCACATGGCTCGACACCTCCATCGAGCGTATCTCCTTCTCCACGCATTCTCCGTTGAGAAAAGTGTCGGGGCGACCGGTTTCGGTGTTCAGTCTGAATGATATGTTTATCTCCGGCATCGCCTTCTGCAGGGCTTCGGTGTCTATCGTGTTGTCGGCTGCAAACATGCCGTGGCGCAGGGCATAGAGCGTCACCGAGCGATACATAGCTCCTGTGTCCACATATATATATCCCAGTTCCTTGGCGAGGTCTTTTGCCATCGTGCTCTTTCCGCAGGATGAGAATCCGTCGATGGCGATAACGATGCGATTGTTCTTTGCTTCCATTTCTTTCTTTATGGTGTTTTGAGTTTTGTCATTACAGAGAATACGACACGTTGACGAGCAGCGAGTTTGCCGACACGTGGTATTTTGCATATCCCACCTGCAGCTTGAACCTCTCCAACTGCATTCCGGCTCCGAACGACAGTCCGGCTCCGTGGCTGCTCTTTGAGGCGTCCTCGCCAGTGCCCTCGGCTATCTTCATGTCGTGTGCACGACGGAAGTTGTATCCTCCGGCCACATAAAACTGGTCGGAGAGTATCAGTTCCACTCCACACACGAGGTGGTTTATGAAGCTGTAGTCCCAGTGGTTGAGGTCAACGAGAGTTGCCGAGATTCTGAACGGCATGTTTGCAAATCTTTTGCTCGCTCCTATCTGCAGGTCGAGCGGCATCTTGCCGTAGTCCTCGTCGTATGCCTTGAACTGTCCGCCGAGGTTCTTGGCCACTGCCGACACTGAGAACTCCGACTCCGGGTCGTAGTAGTTCAGTCCAAGGTCTATGCCAGCCGCCATAGAGCTGTATCCGCCGATATACGATGCCACCCATCTTGCCGTTATACCTCCGGCGAGGTTTTTTGCCAGCATATAGCTGAAGGTTCCTGCCAGTGCAATCTCCTGTGCAGAGAATTCTCCCGTCTGGATGTTGTTCTGGTCAGTTTCCTTCATCTTGCCGTAGTTGATGTATTGTCCCAGAACCGCCCACGATGCCTTGTCGTTTACCACCCTGTTGAATGCGGCGCTTCCCGTTATCGCCCCCTCCATATATGTCATGAAGTTGAGGTTCAGCGTCTTGTCGCTTACCGACGACAGCAGTGCGGGGTTGCTGAACGTGAGCGACGGGTCGTCTTCTATGATGCTCACGTTGTCGCCACCGAGGGCTGCCGCATGAGCGCTCACGGGCAGCCTCAGGAAGTTGTATTCCGTCTGGCTCTCCTGTGCGTTTGCCGTGGCGGTCGCCACGATGCTCAGTATGAGGTATAAAAAGATTTTTCTCATTCTTGTCTTTTATGGGGAGTCTGTCCTTGTTTTGCAGTTATGGACAGTTCCTTGGTGATAAATAGGTTGCCGCTCTTTGTCCGTCGGGTCATCCGTCTGCTTACTGGTGCAAAGTTACAGCATCTCAACGTTAAAAACGAAAAAATCCCTTTTATATTGTTTTGAGTCCATTCATTTTCATCAGGTCGGTAGTCTGATGCTCCAAAGCGGGTGGCTTTTCCCGGCTCCCGGTCCCTTCTGAAATGACCGATTTTATCTAAAAACACGGCGTTTCTTTAGCGTTCTCGAAAAAACTTTGTATTTTTGTGGCTAGATATTAACGGGACAGATAATACCGCAAGATTATGAATCAATTCAACCGAAGAAGACTGCCGGCCGGCATCCAGTCGTTCAAGAAAATAAGACAGGAGGATTTTGTATATGTTGACAAATCAGACTTGGTTTGGCATCTGGTGAACTATGGCGACCGGTTTGTCTATCTTAGTCGGCCGCGACGTTTCGGCAAGTCGTTGCTCATCGACACCCTTCAGTCATATCTTGAGGGGCGTAGAGAACTCTTTGATGGTCTGAAGATCATGGACCTTGAGTATGACTGGAAGCAATATCCCGTTATCCGTCTTGATATGAGCCGTGGAGGAGCTACGGCAGACGGTATCATTTCCTATCTCGATATCCGCTTTGGTGAATACGAGAAGAAATATGGTATTACGCCAAAGTCTACCGCCCAGCTCTCCGACCGTCTTAATGCCATAATCATGGCGGCGTTCGAGAATACGGGTCTGCAGGTTTGCGTGCTCATTGATGAATACGACTTCCCTTTGCAGCACTCATGGAAAACCGACGCTCACAGCGGCTGCACTTCAGTATATCGTGAGGTGTTTGCAATTCTGAAGGCCAATGATGAATATGAGAAACTTGTCTTCATTACTGGAATTACCAAGTTTACGCAGATTTCACTGTTCTCGGCTCTCAACAATCTCACTAATATCAGTTTCCTTCCAGAATACGCCACTATCTGCGGCATCACCGAGCAGGAAATCACCAGCAATTTCATGCCCGAACTGCAGCGGATGGCAGAGGTCAACGGCTGGACAGAGAAAGAAACCCACGACAGGCTGAAGGAGTATTATGACGGTTATCATTTCAGCGAAGACAATATGACGGACGTGTATAATCCATATAGTCTTGTGAACTCTCTCAACCAGTTGCGTTTGAGAAATTATTGGGCATCGTCGGGAGCTACCACCCTTCTGCCTAAATTCATTGATGATATGGAGATACACCTTGCCGACTTTGAGGACTGCATGATTATCCGCAACGTTATCGAGACATCCGACGTGACGGCAGGTGGAGCTGAACTCTTCCTCTATCAGTCGGGTTATCTCACTATAAAGTCGGTAGAAGGAAACGTGTATCATCTCGGATTCCCCAACGAAGAAGTGAGGCAGGCTCTCTATGAATGTGTACTGCCAGCATTGACGCTTCGCAAGTCTGGAGACATACAGTCGCTACAGGCCCAGCTATATGCTCATATGGATGCGGGCAGACTGGAGGATGCGATGAAAGTGCTAAAGTCTCTCATAGCCGATGTTCCATATAGCAATAAGAAGCTGGCATCAATGGATATGGAAGAGCGTTATCGCCTAATTCTGAGTACCATCTTCAATGCAATTGGATTCAAGGTCTCCGTTGAGCGTGTTCTTGCCAATGGCAGGATAGATATTGTTGTGACCACGCCTCGCCGTATCTATGTCATAGAACTGAAACTGCGGAATAATGGAGGCAAGGAGTCCGCTGTGCGTCAGATTCTTGACAACAGCTATATGGAACCATTCAAGGCTGACAAAAGAGATGTCATCGGTCTTGGTCTGGAGCTCGACGATATGGGGCGTGGACTGTTAGACTGGATGGCGGTGTGATTGTCATACATTGTATAATTGGTGTGGCACAGGTCTATGTCTTGTATAATGGAGATACTTAACTATGCGTGGTGGAATTATGTTAATAATCTATGATTAATAATGGTATTTCTTTGTGTATGGCATAAAACGACCTGCATTGCTTGCGTTATATCAAATAAAATTACTATTTTTGCAGTACAAAATAAATGAATAATGCGACTGTAACAACATGTCGCTTAACCTTTAAAAACAAAAGATTATAAGAATAGAAAATAAAATATACATACATATTGTTTAACTAGCATTTGCTGTTTATTCGGTAATACTCTGAAACCTAGGAAATTTCAAGTAGTTAAAATCGCGAATAAGTCTGTAAATGTCTGCGTCTATAGGCGTGGACTGACTTGTCGATTTTAACGGGTTTTCCTAGGACCTCAGAGTATGGACAAGGCGGTTTGCGCCTTTTCTATACTCTGACGGTTCCTACTGGAAAGCCCGTTTTTTACTCTATAGACAAGCCAATGCCATAAAATGGCACAATTATGCTTAATTTGTTGATGCTGCCTCCATGGAAAGGAGGCATCTATGAAATTTGACCGCGAGCATTGGCGTGAGTTAGATATTAATGTCGATAGTCTCTGGCTGATGGGACCGCGAGCCAAGGGCGGTAGACATACCAATATCTATCATGGGAATTTTGCTCCTCAGATTCCCAACCAAATGATTCGTAGATATACGGAAGAAGGTGACACTGTGATGGACTTGTTTATGGGCAGTGGAACTACGCTTTACGAATGTGAGACTCTGAAACGCAACTATATAGGCTTCGACATCAATGATGAGATCATTGATTTTGTTGAAGACCGTATGTGTGGATGTGATGCTATAGATTATCATATCCACAACTGTGACGTGACCAATAAGGAAGCATTCTGTCGTAACGTGGAGGATGATTTGAGAAGAATGAACAAAAGGAAGGTTGACTTGATAATGGTTCATCCTCCATATCTTGATATAATACATTTTACGAACCGTCCAGAAGACCTTTCTTCAATCTCCAATCTTAATATTTTTCTTGATAGGTTTCAAATTGCGATGACAAACGCTCTCGCTTATTTGAAATCCAAACATTATTTTGCTTTGGTCGTTGGCGACATATATCGCAATGGCGAAGTAATTCCTCTTGGCTTTTATATGATGTATACAATCAAAAAGGCTTTTGATTGTGAACTGAAAGGAATTGTTGTGAAAGATATTGTTGGGAATCGGGCAAAAATCGGACAAGAGTCATTGTGGAGATATCGGGCTCTTGTCAATGGAAATTTTTTGTTTAAGCATGAATACATTTTTGTATTCAAAAAGAAATAATCAATTGACAATGAATCAGCAAAGACAAGGAAAAATGGAACTCTTTCTAGAACTGGCATGCCCTAACGCCGACGGATTCAGCAGATGGGTTGATGTCAATGAGTTTGTTGGCAGACACAAAGAGTTGTCCCTCGGAAATGGATTTAGCTGGGGAAGAAAAAGTTCTACTTTGGCAAAGAAATACAATGTGGTTACAGACAAAAGCCGTACGCCAGGTAATAGTGTTGACCGTATTAAGCTTAATGGCTTCAATGAAACCACATCATTCCAGCAAGCGATAAGAAAAGATATAAGTGATGCCATTAGGCAGAGGCGTTGCGTGATGCTTGGAGTAAACGGAAAATCAGTGAACACTATAATTGAGGTTGACCATAAAGACGGTCGTAAGAATGATTTACGCGTATCCAATATGTCAACTCAACGGCTTGAAGATTTTCAGCCTTTATGTAAAGCTGCCAATGATATTAAACGACAAATCTGCAAGCGGTGTGCTGAAAGTGACAAACGTTGGAATGCCCGGAATATTGAGGGAAACCCTTATGATTTCTATGAAGGAGGAGAGGATTATTGTGGAACGTGCGAAGGTTGTTATCAGTATGATCCAGTTGAATATCGAATCAGATCTGCTCGTCGTCTCGTTGAAGAAAGTTCGCGCCATACAGCACAATTTATAATGGAAAAACTATACCCAAGCACAATTAAAAGAAAATGAAATACAGTTTGCAAAACATAGCCGACGAGATGGGAATGTCACTTAAGACTATAAGGCGTTTCGTCGCTTCTAATGAATTAAGAACCACCAAGGTAAATAATACTTATTCTGTTTCTGAAGAAGATTTCGAAGCCTTTAAAGCCTATATAAAACAGGGTGAAGACAAAAAGAGGTTTGATTCGATGGCAGAAGGCTTTTTAGCTCCTGATGATGACAATACATATGAAAAGGTTTCTCACAAACCCAATTGGGTGGATATAGCAAAGGTATGGAATAATGTCACTGTCTCACATATGACGTTTGTAGATCTCTTTTGTGGTGCAGGTGGATTGAGTAAAGGATTGGAAATGGCCGGCCTTGAAGGTATTTGCGGCCTTGATTTCTTTAAAGAGGCATGTATGACATATAGTCGTAATTTCAACCACCCCTTCGTAAATGGAGATATTCGGTCTGAGGATATCAAACAACAATTCTATGAAACAGTCAGACAACAACTTGGCGGCAGAAAACTTAATATTGTTGCTGGCGGTTTCCCTTGTCAAGGTTTTTCAATGGCAGGTAATAGGATAGTTGATGACCCACGTAATTCTCTTTATAAAGAACTGATAGAGGTGGTGAAGATATTGCAGCCGGATTTTGTGATATGTGAGAATGTGAAAGGATTGCGTACAATGCTTGGTGGTCGAGTAGAGAAGAAGATAATAGCTGATTTTCATAATATCGGTTATGAAATGAATGTGGAAACATTATGTGCTGCTGACTATTATACTCCTCAGAAGCGTGAGCGTGTAATTTTCATTGGTAATAGAATCGGTGTTAAGAATTTGCATCCTAAGCCATTGTTGTTGCCAAAGGATTATATAACGACTGGTGATGCCATTTCCGAACTTATGAATCATCCTGCTGACCCCTCTTTCAACCATGAGCCTACGAAACATCGTGCGGATATGGCTCAGAGAATCATGGAAACCCCAGAAGGGAAGAGCCTTTACAAAGGTTATAGCGATGCATGGAAGAAATGTCCTTGGAATGAACCGTCATGCACGATAAAAGAAAACCATGGAGGTGTTAATCTTCATCCAAAGCTTCCAAGAGTGTTGACCGCTCGTGAGATGGCTCGTTTGCAGTCTTTTCCTGACGATTTCATTTTTGAAGGCAAGAAAAACAAACAACTTGTGCAGATAGGCAATGCTGTTCCTCCGCTCTTGGGTAAAGCAATAGGATTGGCTGTACGAATAGCAAATGAAGACATTTAGGGTAGTTGTGAGTTTTTATTCTGAACAGTTTGCCGATATGGAAAGATAAATCCATCTATTGCCTTTCCGGATGGGTAATTGGGTTAAAAAATGCATGACTCGCATTATTGCGATTGTTTTTTCCTAATTTTGTAACGATACGTTATGGTTAGGAAAAAAACAATCGCTTTAAAATTTATTATGCACAAAGAAATCCTTGATATTGACGATGAACTGACTGAATTGTGGGAAAAGGTATATGATGCAATCGTCGATATTATTGACAATAAATATGCTCGTGAATATGAAATAGAATTATCCGACAGTCTTCTGGTAAAGTCTCTTATTGTAACATATGATGGCTTTATAAAATTATCGGATGTTCATGACGTTTATGATTTCATTGAGCAGTTTGAAGACGAATACATTTATGATATTTATAATTCCCTTTCTGTAAGATGATTTATTCCCCCACAAACTCCTTCACCTTTTCTGTGTATTCTTTATGGTGGTCGCGGTATGCCATGGCGTGTTCAGAATCCTTGGCTATGAAGATGGCTTTGCGGCCGTGGCGCTTAGCCTCGTAGAGCGGACGGAGCATGGAGTAGGGCACGTAGGTGTCGGCATCGCCGTGGATGAAGAGCATCGGTTTGGTGCTGCGCTCCACCTGCTTTATCTGCTGCGCCTCGTCAAACGACCATCCGTATCTCTGTTGGCAAAGCCCGGAAGTTGTATTCATCAGCGGGAACGACGGCAGCCCGAACTCCTCTTTCAGCTGTCCTGCAAACTCATCCCATACGCTCGTATAGCCACAGTCTTCAACAAAACACTCCACATAATCCGGAGTCTTCTCACCCGCCACGGCCATCGTGGTGGCTGCACCCATGGAGATGCCGTGGATGACTTGCTTTGTGGATGAATACCTTGACGCTCTGAACACATTATTTGCCACTTCCGCCCATCTTATCACGTCCCATCTGTCCTGCCACCCCATCTGTATATGGTCACCCTCGCTCTGTCCGTGTCCATACAGGTCGGGCAAGAGCACATTATATCCCAAATCGTGGTTGTATAGATAAGCGATGTGTAGCATTCCCTCGGCACGCACCTTATAGCCGTGCACCACAACTGCCGTTTTGTCTGTTGCCTTTGGTGCATAAAGATAAATGGCGTGTGCCTTGTAGCCGGAGGGCATAGTGAGGAACGTGTCCTTCACGCAATGGTTCCGGTATATGGAATCCATCCACGCCGTAGTCCATGGACATTCGTTCCGTGTCCTGTTCTTCCAGTGTTCCGCCGTCATGCGTTCCCCTTTCGGATAGCCGAGCGAAAAGTCAAGCATATAGCTGCTGGCTCCATACAATGCAAGAACCAACATTACTGCCACCCCCAACGTTATCCATACCTTTATATAACAGGACTTTCTGTTCTCTCTCTGTCTCATATAATACTCTTACTATTTACATATTTATTATTTCGCTTCAAAATTAAGCAAAATAATGGAAATAACATGTAATAAATAAAGAATAAGCGGAACGTTGGTCTGAATAATAAGACCAACGTCCCGCCACCTTATAGGAATTGAGTATAATACAATTATTCTGTTACAGTGAACCATTCATAGTAATCGCCGAAAGTTATCTTGTTGTTCTTATCCACACTAAATGTAAATGTCTGTCCCAACATCACATTCTTAACCCTATACATATTCTTTATCTCCGGAGACTCTCTCATGGTCTGTTCCTCGGCAGGATTGCAACAAATCGTTCAAAACATGCAACAGATGATACGATGAACGATTCGTTTCTGTTTGTGCAACATCCGTTCTTGTTGGATATCAATACATTATATAACTTTGCAGCAGTAAAATCAAACAACTAACAAAACCATTAAAATTTATGAGCAATCTATCAAAAGTATTGATTAGCTTCTCACTTCTGGCGATGAGCATTACTGCCAACGCACAGAAAATTAAAGTGAGCGGTGTGGTTACAGACGAAGCTGGTGAAACAGTAATCGGAGCAACCATAATGGAAAAAGGAACGAAGTCGGGAACTATAACAGACTTTGACGGTAACTTCATGCTTGATGCCGACCAGGGAGCAACTCTTGTCATATCTTATGTCGGCTACAAGACAGTGGAAGTTAAAGTACAGCCAAACATGAAAATAAAATTGGCTGAACTTGCCAACAACCTGAACGAAGTTGTCGTAACGGGTTATACAACCCAAAAGAAAGCCGACTTGACGGGTTCTGTATCTGTCGTTTCTACAAAGAATCTGAAATCATCTTCTGACACAGACCCGATGCGTGCCTTGCAAGGACGAGTTGCCGGTATGACCGTTACAACCGACGGTTCTCCTATTGGTAGCGGTAAGGTACGTATCCGTGGTATCGGTTCTTTCAACTCTTCACAAGATCCTCTTTATATTATAGATGGTGTACCTACAAACATGGCACTGAACACTCTCAACACTAATGATATCGAGAGTATGCAGGTGTTGAAAGATGCAGCTTCGGCTTCTATCTATGGTTCAAGAGCTTCAAACGGTGTTATCATCATAACGACGAAGAAGGGAAAGAAGGGTAACAAGGTGGCTGTGGACTTCTCAGCAAACCTTACCGCACAATTCTATTCAAGTCAGTCGAAAATGAAACTCCTCAATTCTGGCGAATATGCTACAGCCATGGCACAGGCAGCTCTCAACGACGGTCTCGACCCTGTTGCCTATGCTGCAAACTATGGCATTGATTTGAATGCACAGAACGGTACTCCTATCACAGTTTGGAATCCGGCAACAAACCAATATCAGAACTATACGATAAACGGAAGGTACGACGGATATATAAACTCAAAGAAGACAATGCGATTCTCTGACACCGACTGGCTGGATGCTATCTCACGTACCGGATTCATGCAGAATTACGATTTATCGGTATCGCATGCCAACGACAAGCACAGCGCAATGTTCTCTTTAGGCTACAAGAATAATGAGGGCGTATTGAAGTATACCGATTTCCAGAATATCTCAGCAAGACTGAATACTTCATGGAATCTGAACAAGATGCTTACTGTTGGCGAGAATCTCACCCTTACTTACACATCGCAAGTAGACTGCCATCCTATGGAGAATGCGTTGAAGATGCCTTCTATCGTTCCTGTATACGAGGAGAACAGTAAGGTCTTCGCAGGTCCTGTTGGCAGCATGTCTGACCGCCAGAACCCTTGCCGCGAGCAATACGACAACCGTAACAATAATCTCGACTACTGGCGCATATTCGGCAATGCATTTGTAGAACTGAAGCCTATCAAAGGATTGACACTCCGCTCAAACTTCGGTTTGGACTTCAAGACATCATTCATCAATGCGATGACAAACACTTTCCATTCTGATATCGTAAGGAATGATATTGCCAAAACAACATTGAGCAACAATAACGAGACCAACTGGACTTGGTCTAACACTGCGCAGTATGTAAATAAGATAGGTAAGCACAATTTTGACATCCTCGTCGGTAGCGAAATGTCTAAACAGTCTGTTATTGATTTCTCTGCCTACTCTGAAGGATATGCCCTGGAAGACAAAAACTATATGTGGCCAAATGCTGCAACTGGAACTATGACCAATAGCGGTGCTAAGGTTGGCTATCGTCTGGCATCATTCTTCGGAAAAGTGAACTACAACTGGGATGATCTTCTCCTTGCATCTTTTACTATCCGCTACGACGGTTCTTCACGCTTCGGCAAGGCTCACCGCTGGGGTACATTCCCTGCTGCATCTCTCGGCTTCCGCTTCTCTAATCTGTTGAAAAAGGAATGGCTTGACGATGCAAAGCTGCGTCTGTCATGGGGACAGACAGGTAATCAGGCAATCGACAACAACGCACAGTTTGGACTTTATGTCGCTGACTACGGATTGGACCGCGTTACATCTACAGCCTACGACCTGTTCTTGCAAGGTTCCGGCACTTTCCCTTCAGGTTACCGCGCCACACAACTTGCAAACCCTAATTTGAAGTGGGAATCGGCAACACAATACAATGTTGGTGTTGACTTCACGATGTTCAACAACAGTTTCTACGGAACTGTCGATGCTTATATCAAGAATGTGAAGGACATGCTGATTAATCCTGCATACCTCGGTGCAACGGGCGAGGGTGGCAACACTTGGAAAAACGGTCCGTCGCTCCGCAACTGGGGTATGGAGTTCAGCTTGGGCTATCGCACAACACTTGCTAACGGACTCGGAATCGACGTCAACGGCAATTTGGATTTCTTCCGCAACAAAGTAACTTATCTGCCTTCATCTACAACGGGTGCTTATACTCATACTACAAAAGAAAATCTCGTACAGAGCGGCAAGTCATACGGTTCTATCGTTGGATATGTAGCTGACGGAATATTCCAGACTCAAGAGGAAGTTGACAAGTCGGGACAGCCAAACGCACGTGTCGGTGGACTGAAATACAAGGATTTGGATCACAGTGGCAGCATTAATGCCGACGACCAGACTTGGATTTACGATCCAGTGCCAGCATTCTCTTACGGACTGAACATTGCTCTCAACTACAAGGGATTTGATTTCAGCATGTTCTGGCAGGGTGTTTACGATCAGGACGTCTACAACAACCAGAAGTTCCAGACCGATTTCTGGGCTGTTAACGACCCTGGTTCAAACAAGGGAACACGTCTGCTGAACGCATGGAACACAAACAATACAAGTTCGTCGATTCCTCGCTTGAGCACAATGAATACTGCAGATGAGGGCAGGGCTTCTTCATACTTCGTGGAGAATGGTTCTTACCTGAAGCTCCGCACTCTGCAGATTGGATACAATATACCTAAGAGTGTTTTGTCAAAAGTCAAGATGTCAAGTGCACGCATTTATGTTTCCGGACAGAATCTGCTTACTATAAAGAGCAAGAGCCTGACATGCTCAGACCCTGAGAATCCTGACTGGAATTATCCTTTGGCAACATCATTGTCGTTTGGACTTCAAGTTGGTTTCTAATACAAATTGCAGAATTATCATTAAGACATAAAAGGTATAACGATTAAACGAATTTTCATTATGAAAAAGATATATACAATAGTGCTTGCAGTAGCACTTGCAGGAACATTCGCAAGTTGTGATGACTTTCTGGACTATAATCCGTCAGGTGTGATAGACGAAGACAAGGCCTTCAATGAGCCGGAAAAGATGGTGAACAGCGCATACGCCATGCTTGGTGACTGCTGGTACAGCTATCCGTTCAATCTCTGGCCTTATGGCGACCTGGCATCAGACGACTGTCTGAAAGGTGGCTGGGGAACTGGTGACACTGGTTACCACGATGTGGAAATATGGAAGACTCTGACTTCTACAAAAGGGGAACTCGATGAACTTTGGTATCGCCTTTGCTGTGCCGTATCTCGTTGCAACCGTGCGTTGGTCTCTCTTGAACAGAACGGCGAAAAGACCCTTGGAGCTGAAACAACGAAACAGCGCGAAGCTGAGGTTAGATTCCTCCGTGCACATTTCTATTTCAAGCTGATTACCATGTTCCGCCAGATTCCATGGATTGACGAAAAGGTATATGCCGACAATGCTACGGAGAAGACTTCTAACACACAATTCACATACGAGGAACTGTTCCAGAAGATTATCGACGATTTCCAGTTTGCCCATGATGTTCTACCAGCTAAGCAGGCTGATGGCGGACGTGCCAACAAGATTGCTGCTGCCGGATATTTGGCAAAATGTTATCTCACATTGGCTTGGGGCGACGGATATGAGGCAACCGATGGCGTTGACCATATCAACAAGCAATACATGCAGAAGGTTGTTGACTATACTGATGAGGTAAAGAATTCCAATTATGGATATCTGGAAGACTACGGCGACATTTTCTTGCCTGAATACAAGAACAGTAAGGAGTCTGTATTCGCCGTGCAAACCTCTGATTATAGCGGAGACCATACAAAATATGGTCGTGCCAACTGGTCGAACATGTTGAACGGCTGTTGGGGTATCTGGTCTTGCGGATGGGATGTTCACAAACCATCACAGGACCTGGTGAATGCCTTCAAGACACGCAACGGACTGCCAGAGTTTGATGACTACAACAATAGTATCGACTACCCGGTAAACGGCAAGGTCACTGCCCAGAAATGGGATCCACGTTTGTTCCACACCATCGGTATGCCTACCTTCCCATATAAATACGAAGAGGAATACACTCTGACGACAGACAATTCCCGCACTCCTAACGTCTACGGTTATTACACTTCAATGAAAGAAGTTCCACAACGCTCTAAAGGTGAAACATATAACGGCTCATGGCAGGCTTTCGCAATGAACGACTATGTATTGAGATACACCGATGTAATGCTTATGAGAGCCGAAGCTCTTATAGAACTTGACCGTCTTGGAGAAGCACGCACCATAATTAACGATATCAGACAGAGAGCAAAGAATTCTATAGACAAGCATATTGAATATGCAAAAGACCAGTGTGACATTGCTCTCTATCCAGAGTCTTATTTCCAGGATAAGGAAACTGCACGGAAATGCCTGCGCTGGGAGCGTCGTCTTGAGTTGGCAATGGAAAACGGAAGATTCTTCGACTTGCGCCGTTGGGGAATAGCTTCAACTACGCTGAATAATTACTTCAAGACAGAGCAGAAGGATGTTTACACATTTACCGACAAGGATGGTAATACAGTAAATCAGACTTACGCCGAATATCTGAGGGATGCCCACTTCACAGCCGGCAAGAATGAATTCTATCCAGTGCCATACAACCAGTTATATTATATACCAGGCTTGTATAAGCAGAACAAAGGATACGACGATGCAAAATAAGAATATTGGTTTTCTTATAATATAAGTATAGGTTAGTCAAAAGAAATTAATAGGTAAACTTTAGTCAGAAAAGGTGATTGGATTGATTCAGGATAACATTTAAATTTAAGAATACAGAGATATGAAAAGAAATATATTATCAGTTCTGATTGCTCTGGCATCAATAGGCACAGCATGCGCACAGGAAACACAGTTTCTGAGCAGCAACCATTGTCTGTACCGTATACAGCAGAAGGACAAATGCCTGTTGCTGCCAGTACAGGAGAGTGCAGAAATGAGCAACATAAAGGTTATCGCCGGCAACAAACAGATGAAGTCGCTCAATGTACGACTGGCAATGAACAAGGTGGATTATTATGTTCCGCTTTATCTGGATGAATTCAATGAGGAAAAGACGTTAGCTCTTGATATTCACGTGAACGGCAACTACCGCAACGATGGTGGTATTTCCACTTTCACTTGCTGGAAAAATATCAAGAATGCAGAGAGCTTTGACACGACAAACCGCGAACAATATCGTCCGCTCTACCATCACACCCCAGCTTACGGATGGATGAACGACCCGAACGGAATGTTCTTCAAGGACGGTGTATGGCATCTCTACTTCCAGCATAACCCTTATGGTTCGCAGTGGGAGAACATGACATGGGGCCACTCCACATCAACCGACCTCATCCATTGGACGTTCCAAGGCGACCCAGTACAGCCCGATGCTTGGGGTTCAATATTCAGCGGCTCGTCAGTGGTAGACAAGAACAACACTGCCGGATTTGGAGAAAACGCCATCGTGGCTCTCTACACATCAGCCGGTGAGAATCAGACGCAGAGCATGGCTTACAGCACCGACAACGGAAAGACTTTCACAAAATATGATGGTAATCCGATAATAACGAGCAACGTGCCCGACTTCCGCGATCCTCACATGTTCTGGAACGAGGATATCAAGAAATGGAACATGATTCTCGCTGCCGGACAGCAGATGAACATCTACTCGTCTGACAATCTGAAAGACTGGAAGTTTGAAAGCTCGTTCGGAGCCGAATACGGCAGTCATGGCGGTGTATGGGAATGCCCGGATTTGATGAAGATGAAAGTACGTGGCACAGACAAAGAGAAATGGATGCTTGTGTGCAACATCAATCCTGGAGGCCCTTCCGGAGGTTCGGCAACACAATATTTTGTTGGTGACTTCGACGGACATAAATTTACTTGCGAATCGAAACCGGAAGTGACAAAATGGATGGACTATGGTAAAGACCACTATGCCACCGTTACTTTCGACAATGCTCCCAACGGCAGACACGTGGCTTTGGCATGGATGAGCAACTGGCAGTATGCCAATCAGGTGCCTACGTTGCAGTATCGTTCTGCCAACTCCATTCCTCGCGACTTGGGACTCTTCGAATATAAAGGCAACACTTATTGCAGCGTTACTCCATCAGAAGAGATTACTGCTGCACGAAGTAAAAAGCCATCAAAGTCTTTGAGCGAAGCTTGCGAAATGGTGGTCAATCTGAAGGGTGATGCCACGATTACGCTGAGCAACAGCAAGGGCGAGAAGGTGGTCATGACATATAAGGCAAAGGACGAAACATTCTCGATGGACCGCACACTAAGCGGAAAGACCGATTTCAGCAGCGACTTTGCTGCCATAACTACAGCCCCTGTATATGGCAAGATGAACAAGCTGCGCATATTCATCGACAAGAGCAGTATTGAGGTGTTCGACAACGACGGAAAGATGGCTATGACAAACCTTGTGTTCCCAACAAAACCTTACGACAAGGTAACGATAAAGGGCAAGACAAAGAAATATGCAGTATATAAACTGAAATAATGAACTTTTATAAAAACAGAATAAAATGAGTAAATCTGCTAAACTTACCCTCATCCCGGTGATGCTCTGTTTCTTCGCTATGGGATTCGTAGATATGGTAGGCATCGCCTCCAACTACGTGAAAGAAGACCTCAACCTGAATGACACTACGGCAAACATGTTCCCGTCGCTCGTCTTCTTCTGGTTCCTCCTGTTCAGTGTGCCCACGGGCATGCTTATGAGCAAGATCGGCAAGAAGAACACCGTGTTGCTCTCGCTCGCCGTGACCACAGTGTCGCTCCTTCTGCCGCTCTTCGGCGAGAACTTCACACTGATGCTTGTGTCGTTCTCCCTGCTCGGCATAGGCAACACTCTGATGCAGACGTCGCTCAATCCACTGGTGTCTGTCGTTATAAAGGGCAACCTCGCCTCAACTCTCACCTTCGGACAGTTCGTTAAGGCGATAGCCTCATTCCTTGCTCCATACATAGCCATGTGGGGAGCCATGGCTACAATACCGAGCTTCGGCTTCGGATGGAGGATACTCTTCCCCATATATATGATAATAGGTATGGTGGCTGCCGCTGCCCTTTGCGTCACATCCATTCCGGAAGAGCACAACGAGGGTAAGGCTACCGGCATAATGGACAGTGTGCGGTTGCTCGGCAGACCTATCGTGCTGCTTTCCTTCATCGGCATCATGTGTCATGTGGGCATCGACGTAGGCACCAACACCACAGCTCCGAAGATTCTCATCGAGCGTCTCGAATGGTCTCTCAACGAGGCAGCCTTCGCCACATCCCTCTATTTCATCTTCCGAACCTTGGGATGTCTGACGGGTTCATTCTTCCTCCGTGTGATGAAGGCGCGCACATTCTTCATCATCAGCGTGGTGATGATGGCGCTGAGTATGGCTGGAATGTTCGTAGGAACAAGCAAAGTCATTCTTTATGCAGCAATAGCTCTTGTGGGATACGGCAACTCCAACATCTTCTCCATCGTCTTCTCGCAGGCTCTCATCTCGGTGCCTGAGCATAAGAACGAGGTGAGCGGACTGATGGTTATGGGTCTCTTCGGAGGTACGGTGTTCCCTCTCCTGATGGGATTCGCCAGCGACGCCATCGGACAGGTTGGTGCTGTGGCTGTAATGGCAGCCGGAGTGGTTTATCTGTTCACATATATAAATAAGGTGAAACAATAACTTGTACGAGAAACCGTTATAATAATAGGGAATTCTGATACACGATATAAATAAACTCAGATATACGACTATGAAAGATAAATATGTAGTAGGACTTGGCGAGGCTCTTTGGGACGTCTTGCCTGATGGAAAGAAACTTGGTGGCGCACCGGCAAACTTCGCTTATCATGCAGGACAGTTTGGCCTCAACTCCATTGCTGTGAGTGCCCTCGGTGAGGACAAACTTGCAGAAGAGACTATAGAGCAGTTGGAAGGAAAAGGACTCAACTATGTAATGCCACGCGTGCCTTATCCAACAGGTACCGTACAGGTGGAGCTTGATGATGAGGGTATTCCGACATACGACATCAAGGAGAATGTGGCTTGGGACAACATTCCTTTCACCGACGAGGTGAAGGCTGTGGCTGAAAACACGCTTGCCGTATGTTGGGGCTCGCTGGCACAGCGCAATGTGGTGAGCCGCGAGACCATCTACAAGTTCCTCGACAATACACCGAAAGACTGCCTTAAGATTTTCGACATCAACCTGCGACAGAACTTCTATACCAAGGATGTGATCTGCGAGTCGATGAAACGCTGCAACATACTGAAGATTAACGACGAGGAACTGATACAGATTGGCAGGATGTTCGGCTATCCGGGTCTGGACATAGAGAACAAATGCTGGCTCATACTCGGCAAGTACAACCTCGACATGCTGGTGCTCACGTGTGGCGTGAACGGCAGCTATGTGTTCACTCCGGGCTGTGTGTCATATCAGGAAACGCCCCGGGTGGAAGTGGCAGACACTGTAGGTGCCGGCGACTCGTTCACCGGTTCGTTCTGTGCAGCAATCCTCAGCGGAAAGCCTGTAAGGGAAGCACATAAGCTCGCCGTTGAAGTGAGCGCCTATGTGTGCACCCAGAACGGTGCGATGCCCGACATAAAGGAACATTTCGAAATCTAAGCAATAAAGCAAAAGCCATATACTTTAAAGGACAGGCTTTATGCAGCAAAAAAGGGTCCATACGAAGTCAAGAGCAGTTGATTTTGTATGGACCCTTTGGTCTTTATCTTACTATCGGTTGCAAGAAAGTTGTGCCATCAGCGTTTATCAACTAACTGAGAGAATCTCTCCAGCCCTTCTTTTACGAGCTGTCGCGGACAGGCGAGGTTCCAACGCATGAAGCCTTCGCCTTCCTTACCGTACATGCTGCCGGCATTGAGCCATAGTTTGGCTTCCTTCATGAGTTCCTCTTCGAGTTCTTCCGACGGGATGCCGAGGCTCCGGCAGTCCATCCATGCGAGATAGGTGCCTTCGAGCGGTGCCACAGGCAACTGGGGCAGATGCTCCTCACAGTAGTCCTTGAAGAAGAGATAGTTGCCGTGGATATACTGGAGCAGCTGATTGAGCCATTCCTCTCCCTCGTTGTATGCGGCGATGGTGGCAATCACGCCAAACGGATTCACGTCACATACCTCGTTGATGTTTATCGCCTTGTCGATGCGCTGTCGCCACTTGTCGTTCTCCACGATGATGTTGGCAATCTGCAGTCCGGCGATGTTGAACGCCTTGCTCGGTGCAACGCAGGTGACGGAATGCTTCTGGAACTCTTCCGACACGGAGGCAAACGGTGTGTAGGTGAATCCTGGGTGTACCAGTTCGCAGTGGATTTCGTCGGCCACCACGACAACATTGTTCTTGATGCAGATGTCGCCTATGCGCCGCAGCTCCTCCCTTGTCCACACTCGTCCCGAGGGGTTGTGCGGATTGCAGAGCAGCATAAGGGTGGTCTTCGGGTCGGCGGCACGACGCTCCAGGTCTTCATAGTCGATGGAGAAAGTGTTGTCCTCATACCTCAATGCACAGCTGTCCAGTTCGCATCCGTTATTCCTGATAGACGAGAAGAAGCAATTGTATACCGGAGTAAGGGTCAGCACTTTATCACCCACATTGGTCAACGCCTTTATCACGGCAGACAATGCCGGAACTACTCCCGACGTATATATGAACCATTCGCGCTTCGGCTTCCAATGGTGGCGCCGGCTGAACCATGAGATTACCGCATCGTAGTATTCCTCCGGCACACGAGTGTAGCCGAATATACCGTGCTCCACACGTTTCTCCAGGGCGTTGATGATGCAGGGGGCGGTAGGGAAATCCATGTCGGCAACCCACATCGGCAGCACCTCCTTGTCGTCGGTGCTGTCCCATTTGTATGAGTTTGTGCCGCGTCGCGGCGTTATCTTGTCGAAATCATATTTCATATTCGTCATTTTCTTTCCTCAATCACGCAGTCGGCAGGCTGCTTGATGTTCTCGTTGATGGTAATGGAACCGATTTTGTCGGCAACGATGCGTCCCGACATAGGGTTCTTGATGTTCGCGATGCTGCCCTTGATGTCGGCATTCAGTGTGGAGTATTCAAATGCGCGGTCGCAGTCTTCGCCGAAGGTGCAGTTCTCGAGAATGAGGTCGTGGGCATAGCAGAGGGGCTGCTCGCCGGTGATGTGGCAGTTCACGAGCCGCAGGTTCCTTGAGTGCCATCCCAGGTATTCGCCGTTCAGCTCGGAGTCGTACACGGTAACGTTATCCACCTCCCAGAAAGCATCCTTCGTTGTAATCTTCGCATTATGCACCTCGATGTTTCTTGCATACTGGAACACGTATTTGCTGTCGCTCTCCAATCCATCAACATAAACGTCATGGCTGAACATGAATGGATAGGTGCCGCCGTGCATCTTCAGGTTCTCTATGCGTATGTTGTCGCAACGCCAGAACACCTCGTCGGCATCGTTCATCGTTACGTTCTTCAGTTCGAGATGGCTCATCTCGCGAAACATCTTAGGCGCGTCGATAACCGTGTCGCGCATCTTCAGATGATCGCAATACCACAGGGCTGAACGTCCGCCGACAGCGAAGTAGCAGTTTTCTATTTCAAACCCATGGACATGCCAGAAAGGATAGTTACCCTCGAAACGGCAGTTGGTCGCCTTTATGTTGCTGCATTCCTTTATTGCCGACTCGCCCTCAGTGATGAGCACGTTGTCGATATGCAGGTCGTGAGAAGCGAACAGTGGGCGTTCGCCTTCGAATTGTTTGTCTTTTATGATTTGCATGATGTCGTATGTTGTTTTTATTTGTTTGATTCCGTTTTGTTGTATCTTTGTAGTTGTCCGCTGCAAAGTTATACATTATTTCCATAAGTGCAATTACCATTATTGCTGAAAATAGTATATATTCATCGAAACAATTGCTGATAGTTATATTCCTTTACTGACGTTTCCTTCTATAGAAACTTTGGGCACAGTTTTGGGCACTGTGCTTGCCCACTTGGGGCACGGTGCTTGCCCCACTTGGGCACGGTGCTTGCCCGTTTCTTGATGTTTTGATGTGCTTTCCAAGGATTGTGATTCGGCAAATTCAGCCAGAAAAAGCGAATCTTCCGATATAATATACAGAACTGGGAATAGAGACCGACTTGAGTTCGTAACAACATTCAAAAGCATAGTCACCGATTTCAACCACTTTTTTCTTTTTGCCGTTCCATTTTACTTCAGATGGAATTTTGATTTTGCCCGTATATTTCTTGTTGCCGTGGGTCACGACAGCGTTGCCGTAAACGTCATAACAGTAGTAGATGCCATCCACCTGAAAGTCGTAGGCATAACCTGCCATGGCAATTACGGCCAGTAATAAAGCCGTGAAAATTCGTTTGGTGTTGATCATAATCTTTTAGTTTTTGCTGCCACCGAGCTCCTTGTGTGGCAAGTTTAGTCTGATTTGGTTCCGTTGCGTATGGTCGGAGGCAGTGGAGCTCGTCTCGCGGCAGGGTGTCTGGGGTGCAAGACACGGTCTCGTATATACGCAAAATCCCCTTGCCACACAATAACTGCTAATATTGCATGGAAGGGGGATCGCTGCAAATATACATATTATTATAATATGTTCCAAAGGAATGGGAGATTTTTTACCCATCCTAACCTTCCCCAAGGGCAACCCATCCTAACCTTCCCAAAGGGAAGGAACTGTTTACTCCGGCTATCGACATCAGCCCCCACCTAACCTCCCCCGAAGGGGAGGGACAGATACTATCGGTCGTCTGGTTGTCTGATTATCAGTAACTTATCAATAACAAAGGTAACCTGTATTCACAAGGCTTTGACAGAATCAGAGTAACCAGCATCTCCCCAACGGGGGAGACCGAGAGGGGGCTGAAATGATTGACTGAAATCATAGGCAGAGTAATTTGTCATGATATATATGAACCGCTTTCCGCTATCAGCCCCCACCTAACCTCCCCCGCTTTACTCTAATTAAACAAGTTTCTCTCGTTATTTTTCGAGTTATTTTTTGTTAAAGGTTCTCGGGTCGTGCTGTATATAGCAGGGGTCATATTTTTCGTTCTTTGCTATCAGCGTGAAGACAA
>OJKP01000030.1_pt1 | contig 128086 bp, 92 predicted proteins | sample 1596521 | NCBI WGS metagenome assembly OJKP01 (sample SAMEA4350130, study PRJEB24818) | metagenome | biome: human; feature: gut; material: faeces | place: Denmark | collected 2013-09
TGCGCATGCTCTCCCTTTTCTCCGTCAAGGAGAAGGTGGCGCAATACCTCATCAAGATGGCTACCGAACAGCAGAGCAGAACCATCCGACTGGATGTCAGCCGCCAGGAAATGGCGGATATCTTCGGTATCCAGAAGTTCTCGCTCCTCCGCTGCCTGTCCGAATTCGAGGAGAAGGGCGCCATCAGGATTGATGGCAAGACCATCACCATACTCAACTCGGATGACATGAAATAAGAAGCAAGAATGAACATTGCAGACTACATCCTGATTGCTGGGGATAACATATCCCCAGAGCATAAAGAGGTTAGGACATTTATTAGCGGCGGATTGTAAATCCGCCGGAACGCCTAACGGAGGAAAGGGCATATCCGACGCTACGAAATTACCTTAATATATATGTGAAACAAGACGATTATGAGAAAAAACTGCCTTAAAGTTTGGAGGTTACAAATATTCAGCGTATCTTTGCATAAGATTTGCGGCACTCAGCAATTTGAAAGCAAGCTTTCATTGCACTCGCTGGCAAAATCTTTGCATAAGATTTAAAAAGAATGACGTATGAAACAGGTAGAAGAAACATACATCAGCCTGCTGACCGACTTCGGTTTCAAGCGAATATTTGGAACGGCAATGAACAAGAATTTACTGATTTGCTTCCTCATATCAAAAACTCTATTGATACGGCGAAGCAAGAAGGTAAGAATGAGAAAGCCTTGGAAATTGCTAAGAACATGCTTGCGATGGTGTTGACATCAATCTAATCAAGAAGTATTCCGGAGTAACTCAGGAACAGATAGAAAAAATGAAATAACTAATAGAATTAAAAATGAAGAAAAAAATCAAGTTGGTAGGCTGGAGCATCCTGGGAATCCTGCTCATAGCTATAGCAACATTACTGTTGGCACGCTTTGTTTTCAATAAACAAGTGGAAGCTTACCTTTGCAATTCGCTGAAGAATGAAATGGTAGAAAAATTAAAAGACGCTGGCAAATATGTACCAGATACTACGTCCTATCATTTTGCATATCAGAAAGATTCTGTCCAATCACAAAAGATCCGTGAATATTTCAAACTCGATACAGTTGTATCTTCCACAATGCCAACATGGGACAAGGCCATTTCACTGGCTCGTTTTGTAGCGGAAAACATTCCTCATGCCAATCAAAAGATTAATCCTAAGAGACTTAATGCTGTAGATCTCTGGAAATACACTCGATCGATAGAGCCTGCATTCAACTGTCGATTACACTCCATCCTCTTACACGAACTATTGCTGTCTGAGGGTATTGTAAACCGCTTTGTAACTTGTCATCCCGCAGATTCCGAGGATTCCGACTGCCATGTTGTTAACCTGGTGTGGCTGCCAGAATTACAGAAATGGGCTATGCTAGACTCGGATATGAAAGCATGGGCAGAAGATGAAAAAGGCACTCCACTTTCTCTTACAGAAATGCGTGAGCGATATATTGACGGCAGAGAAATCGTTTACCGTCCTCTCTTGAATTCAGATAATGATTTTGTTTATTACAGGGCATATTGGGCAAAAAACTTATACTGGTTTGATACTTGGGAGACTACAGGCTATGGTCGCGAAGATAATAATCCAGCTTATCGAAACAAGAATCGCCATATCGTGCTTGTTCCTTCTGGATTCAAAGGTTTTGAACTTCCTGACCATTCAGTACTGACAACAGATACTTCACGTTTCTGGGCAGCTCCCCAAAATTAGTAACTGCCATTTACTAGATCTACCCCAGGAACAAATACAATAGGCTTCGATGGCAAATGAAGCCTATTTCATTGGCTAACGAAAGTAGTTTCATGAGCACATGAAACTACTTTCTTTTTTATTGCTTCTTCTACTATATTTTATGCCATAAAGACAGAACGCCAAAGACTGTAGCGCGCTTCAGGATTCAACCGCTCCAACTGCTGGAAGATGGCTTGCATATCCGCACGGCGAGTGGTCTCTTCATAAGGACACAACGCCTTCTGCTTAGTGAAATGCAACTCTTCTGCCACCTGACGGATATCCGCCTCATGCACCAGACAAAGAGGGCGGATAATTGTGAGGGGATAATGTTTTAAAGGAAGACTGGGCTGCATGGTGGAATGAGAACCCTCGAAAGTGATATTCATCAGCAGGGTGACGAGGATATCATCCATGTGATGGCCCAAGGCAATCTTATTGAAACCATTATTTACCGCAAACTCGAAGAGCGTCTTTCGGCGGTTCCAGGCACAGAGGAAACAACGGGTCTTGCGGGGATCGGTGGATTCATCGAAAGAACTGTGCAGGATATGGAGCCGGATGCCATTCTCAGCACAGTAATCCTGAAGATAAGAGCGGTCAGTCTCGTAAGGAATATTATCCATGATGATATGAGCTGCTTCCACTTCTATATGCGGTTTGAAGATACGGGCACGCTGAGCCAGCAAACGGACAAGTTCCAATGAATCCTTGCCTCCACTCAAAGCAATGAGAATGCGATCACCATCTTCCAGAAGATGATAATCCACACAGCCCATGTTGAAACGCTTTAATACTTTCTGTTCTGCCTTTATCATATTATTTAGAAGAAAAAGAAAAGCCGTACCCTATAAAAAGAGCACGGCTTTATCAAGATACATTCCCCAACCAAAGGTAAGGAAACGACAATTTAAACTTCAATATTCTCTAAAATTACTTAGCGTAAGCCACGCTACGTGTCTCACGAATGACGGTAATCTTAACCTGACCAGGATAAGTCATCTCATTCTGAATCTTGGTAGCAATCTCGTCTGAGAGCTTGATACTCTGCTCATCAGTCATCTTGTCTGCACCAACGATAACACGAAGCTCGCGACCTGCCTGGATAGCATAAGTCTTGGTTACACCAGGATAACTCATGGCAATTGCCTCCAGATCGTTCAAACGCTTGATGTAAGCCTCAACAATCTCACGACGTGCACCAGGACGAGCACCAGAGATAGCATCACATACCTGAACGATAGGAGCCAACAAGGTGTTCATCTCCATCTCATCATGGTGAGCACCAATTGCATTACAGATATCTGGCTTTTCCTTATACTTCTCTGCAATCTTGGCACCATACAATGCGTGTGGCAACTCGCTCTCCTCATCAGGCACCTTACCAATATCATGCAAAAGACCGGCACGCTTAGCCTTCTTAGGATTCAAGCCCAACTCTGAAGCCATGACAGCACAGAGATTAGCTGTTTCACGAGCATGCTGCAAAAGGTTCTGACCATAAGAAGAACGATACTTCATCTTACCTACGATGCGAATCAACTCAGGATGCAAGCCATGGATGCCGAGGTCAATAGCAGTACGCTTACCTGTCTCGATAATCTCATTCTCCAACTGCTTCTTCACCTTGGCAACTACCTCCTCAATACGGGCTGGGTGAATACGACCGTCAGCAACCAACTGATGGAGAGCCAGACGGCAAACCTCACGACGCACTGGATCGAAAGCAGAAATAACGATAGCCTCAGGAGTATCATCCACTACGATTTCTACACCGGTAGCAGCCTCCAATGCACGGATATTACGACCTTCACGACCGATGATACGGCCCTTCACCTCATCGTTATCAATATGGAATACACTGACAGAGTTCTCGATAGCAGTCTCAGTAGCCACGCGCTGGATAGTCTGGATAACGATTTTCTTAGCCTGCTGGTTAGCATTCAGCTTAGCATCATCAATAATTTCATTGATATAGCTGGCAGCATCAAGACGAGCCTGATCCTTCAAACTCTCCACGAGACGATTCTTAGCTTCCTCAGCGCTCAATCCGGAAAGTTCTTCCAGCTTAGCCTGCTCCTGCTTCTGCATCTTCTCAAGTTCCTGCTGCTTGACAGTGAGAAGTTTCTTTTCATTATCAACACGCTGCTGATACTGATCAACCTCCTGCTTGCGACGACCGAGATCCTCCTGACGCTGGTTGAGAGAGATTTCGCGCTGTTTAAGTTTATTCTCACTCTGCTGAATACGGGAATTACGCTGCTGCACTTCCTTCTCCAACTCAGCTTTCTTATTGAGGAACTTCTCTTTCACTTCGAGAAGTTTTTTCTCCTTTAATACTTCTGCCTCTTTACTGGCAGTATCAATCATTTCATTATATTTTCCCTTGATAACATAACGGAAAATGAAAAAGCCCACCGCTCCACCAAGGCAGAGACCGACTAAGGCTGCTATAATTGTTACTATCATTATTTATATATATTTATTTAAAATTCACTCAAAGTTAGCTGCTTATTATTTCAGAGCATCTTCTATCTCGGCAGTCAACTTCTCAAGAATCTCATTATAAGGCTGGGTGTCATTCTTACCCTCTTCCTTTTCATATCTCAGCGCCACATCAAGTAGTGCCATATACAAAATCTCCTTGTCGCTCTTACGGCCTTTATAGATTTTTGTATATGAATTCACTATATCGTCAATCAATTTTGCAGATTTACGATAATACTCCTCATCCTCTCTAGGTATTCTTACCGAGAGGTCAGTATCATAGACATGTAACCTAATCTGTAACTTGTCTTGTGTTTGATCTACCATCGCTCCGATTATTTATCGCTCAGTAGCGTAATACATTTATTGACATCTCGGATAAGCTTGGCGATACGTTTCTGAGTAGTTTCAATATCTGCATCAGAAATCGTCATCATCTTCGCCATCTTCAAACTGTCGTAATCATGCTGCGCCTGAGTCAACTTATCCTCCAATTCCTTTATTTTGGCATCACGCTCATCCACCATGGCATAAAGCTCCGTATTCTCCTGCTTGACCTCGTCAAACTTGAGAATCATCTGCCTTACTCTCGTGGCAAACGTATTGATTGTTTTCTCATTTGCACTCATGCTTTTTTGTTTTTGGCTACAAATTTAAGAGAATAATTTGAAAAAAACAAATTTTCTACTATATTTTTTAAAATTTAAAGGGATTTACTTACTTTCCCATCTTTTGCTTTGCCTTTTCAACATCTTCATCAGATGGACGTGGCTCCTTCTTTGCAAGCATCAATACCTGGAAAGCAAAATCTGTCACCCACTGCTGGCTGAAAGCTAATCGCTTGTTGAATTGGCGCAACTGGAACACAGTCTTCAATGTGCTGGCATCGCTGTAATCATTCTTGTTGAAGATATCATCTACAGTCTTTGCTGTCAACTTGTATAAAGAATTTTTCATAAAGCTAGGCAAGCGCAGCTTGAACTTCATCAAGTTGCCCATCAGCATCATCAAATCCTGGGTAAAGTTCTGGAACTGGATGAGATACACATTCACATCCTGCAGTTTCTGACAGTTCTTACGGATACTTGAATCAATCTCCTTGAAGAAAGAATCATCAGTATCATAAATATTCTTCATCATTTTCTTAACCTGCGCCTTCTCACCGATACCAAGACGATTGTTTACAGTTGGAACATGCAAACTGGTCTTGAACACTCGCAAGTCTGGCAACATTGCCAGATTAGTAATACCTAATTGAGAAGCCAATGCAGCCTGGAAGTATACACGGACCAGCGTCATGTAATCTTCCATTCCACCTACTTTCTTATCGTCATTTTTATGACTGAATAGTTTTGAAAATATTCCCATTCTTATTTCGTTTTATACTTTAATGTTTTCAATTGTTCTGCAAAAATACAATAAAATCACTAAATATCAAAATCAAAGGAGTGTTTTTTCTTCATAAATATGTTTTTTCTTGGAAAAACAACGATTTTATCGAATTTTCTATTCAAGTTTCAATTATTTTTAGTACCTTTGCCACGTTAATTAATTAATATTTGTGTTCCAACAGAGAAGATATATGAAGGGAATAGTTTTAGCAGGCGGGTCTGGCACCAGACTTTACCCAATCACTAAAGGAATCAGCAAACAGTTGATTCCCATATTCGACAAACCGATGATATACTATCCGGTATCAGTTTTGATGCTGGCTGGAATCAAGGATATTCTTATTATTTCAACACCATTCGACTTACCAGGTTTTAAACGTCTCCTTGGAGACGGAAGCGATTTAGGAGTACATTTCGAATATGCAGAACAACCATCTCCAGATGGATTGGCACAGGCTTTTATTATCGGTGAGAAATTCATCGGCAATGATAATGTCTGCCTGGTATTAGGCGACAACATATTTTACGGTGCCGGATTTACCGGACTTCTCAAAGCCAGCGTAAAAGCTACAGAAGAAGGATTGGCAAGTGTCTTCGGCTATTATGTCAATGATCCGGAAAGATACGGTGTTGCTGAGTTTGACAAAGAAGGCAATTGCCTCAGTATTGAGGAAAAACCCAAACATCCAAAAAGCAATTATGCGGTTGTAGGACTCTACTTCTACCCAAACAGTGTGGTAGATGTTGCCAAGCATATCAAGCCAAGTGCACGTGGCGAGCTGGAGATTACTACTGTCAACCAACATTACTTGTCAGACAACACACTTAAAGTAAGAACTCTCCAAAGAGGTTTCGCCTGGTTGGACACCGGTACTCACGACAGTTTGGCAGAAGCAAGTACGTTCATTGAAGTGATCGAAAAGAGACAGGGACTGAAAGTAGCATGTCTGGAAGAAATTGCATTTAAACAAGGTTGGATTAACAAAGAACAGCTGTTGAAACTTGCAGAACCTATGCAAAAGAACGGATATGGAAAATATTTGCAGGAACTAGCTTTGGGTAAATAATAAAATTGAATCTATCAGTATTCTTGCCACTTTCATAGAAGTGGTTGAGATAATATATAATAAGGTATAATTCAAATAACAACATTAAAAGAATAATGGAAGAGAACAAGAACTTACAATTAGGAGGCGCAGTTCAGGAACAGGAAGAGAAATCTGCCATTGACTTTCAGTTGATTTATACAAATCTGATTCTCAACTGGAAATGGTTCGTACTCTCTCTTATCGTTTGTCTGGGCTTAGGCTATCTTTACCTGAGATATGCTACTCCAGCCTATCAAGCATCTACCAAGGTACTCATTAAAGACGATGATGACAGCAAACGCAGAGGTAGTTTGGGTAGTAGCATGATTCAAAGTGCTGCCAACCTCGGCTTTATGTCAAACTCTAATGGTATTGATAACGAGATTGAGATTTTGTCGGCTCATGACTTGGCTCAACTCGCAGTTCACGATATGAAAATATACGTTAACTACTATCATAAGAGCGCTTTCAAGGACCCTCTGGTATATAAAGAGCAGGAAGTATCAGTAGACCTGGATCTGCCACATCTCAAGAAGCTGAACGCTCCTATCAAGCTCAGCATCGAAAAGGAAGGTACAAAGTATCACGTCAAGGGTACTTACCATCTACCTATTGATGCTTTCTCTTTCGAAAAAGAGGCCAGTGAATTTGAGAAGACTTTCGACCGTCTGCCAGCAACTATCAGCACAAGAGTAGGTATGCTGACCTTTACTCCTAGCAAGATTTACAAACTGGAAGATGGAGAAGTACTGAAAGCTGTCATTGTCTCTCCGGAAATGGCTGCCGAGCAGTATACAAAGAACCTGACTGTTAGTCAGACATCTAAGACTACAACGATTGCAGAACTCGTATTGAACGACGAAAACCCTCAGAGAGCTTTAGACTATCTGAATACACTCCTCAAGGTTTACAACCGTCAAGCAAACGAAGACAAGAACGAAATTGCCTACCGCACAGAGCAATTCATCAACAACCGTTTGCAAAAGATCAATGCGGAGCTGGGCAATACAGAAGGACAGCTCGAAAGCTACAAGAAGCGCAACAAGGTGATTGAGATGAAGCTGAACGCTACAGCTACCATCGCAAACTCTGACACTTATGCTCAAAAGCTTCAGGATGCCAATACCCAGGTAGAATTGCTGAACGAGCTTGGTAAGTACATGAACGAGCCAGGTAACAAATACCAGCCTATCCCATCCAACGTAGGTTTGACTGATGAAAGTTCAACAGAACTCATCAACCAGTACAACAAAATAGCCCTGGATCGCAACAATGCCTTGCATGCAGCCAGCGAGACTTCTCCTACAGTAACTCCTCTGACCGCACAGTTGGATGCACTCACAACATCTATCAAACGTGCCATGAGACAAGCTAAACTGGGCATGGAGATACAGCGCAACAGCATCGCTAAGCAGGCTGCAGAATATGCAGGACAAATCGGCAACTCACCAGAGCAGGAAAGAGTTCTGACACAGATTGGCCGCCAACAGGAAGTAAAGTCTGGTCTTTACCTCATGCTGCTTGAGAAACGAGAAGAGAACTCTATCTCCCTGGCTGCAACTGCAGATAAGGGCAAGATCATCGATGCACCTTCTTTTATCGGCAAGGTGAGCCCCAAAAGCTCAATCATCATGCTGATAGCATTGGTTCTCGGCTTGGCAATTCCTGCAGGCATCCTCTTCCTTATTGAGTTCTTCAAGTACAAGATTGAAGGTCATGAAGATGTCATTAAGTTGACACAGATTCCAGTCATAGCAGACATCCCTGTTGCCAGTGATGCTGCCAAGAAGGAAGGAAAGGCTGATATTGTGGTTCACCAGAATGTCAATAACCTGATGGAGGAAATCTTCCGAGGCTTGCGTACCAATATTCAGTTTATGCTGAAGAGCGATGAGAAGGTGATGATGTTTACCTCTTCTACTTCAGGCGAAGGAAAGACATTCGTTGCTTCAAACATCAGTATCTCCCTCGCCTTGTTAGGCAAGAAGGTCATCATGGTGGGTCTTGACATCCGTAAGCCGCGTCTGGCTGAGTTGTTCCAGATAGACAACCACCACAATGGTATTACCAACCTGATTGTTCATGATCATAATTCATGGGAAGATATCCAGAAGCAGATTGTTGCATCAGGCGTCAACAGTAACCTCGACATTCTGATGGCTGGTCCTGTACCACCTAACCCAGGTGAGTTGGTAACAAGAGCAAGTCTTGACGACATCATCAACCAGCTGAAGCAGCATTACGACTATGTCATTCTCGATACAGCTCCTGTGGGTCTGGTAAATGATAGTTTGCAGCTCGGTCGTCTGGCAGACCTCTGCGTATATGTTTGTCGTGCAGACTATACTCCAAAGGCAAGCTTCGGTATGATCAACGGTTTGAACGCCGAGAAGAAGTTGCCTAACATGTGTCTGGTTCTCAACGGTGTCGACCTCTCCAAGAAGAAGCACAGCTTCTACTATGGAGTTGGTAAGTATGGAAAGTACGGCAAGTATGGAAACTACGGTTCTTACGGCTCATATGGCAAATACGGAAAGTATGGCAAGTACGGTACTTACGGCCAGTACGGAAGCTACGGCAACTATAGCAACAGTCATTATGGCAATGCCAATGACACAAGTATCAAGAAGTAATTGAAGATTTAATTAATAACATTTATATAAAGAGAGTCTTTCTATATTATTTATAGGAAGACTCTTTTAGATTAAAAGACATATAAACTATGGCAACAATAGCAGTAGATTTTGATGGTACAATCGTAACCCATGAGTACCCAAAGATTGGTACAGAGTTACCTTTCGCGACAGAAACATTGAAGATGTTGATAAAAGACCACCACAAACTCATTCTCTGGAGCGTACGCGAAGGCAAGCTCCTGGATGAGGCTGTAGAATGGTGCAGAGAGCGTGGAGTTGAATTCTGGGCAGTCAACAAGGACTATCCGGAAGAAAGTCTCGAGAACAACAATCACTTCTCTAGAAAGCTGAAGGCAGACTGGTTTATCGACGACCGTGGTATCGGTGGACTGCCAGACTGGGGAGAGATTTATCAGATTATCACCAACCATACCAGCTACCGCAGAGTATTAAAGCAGAAATACTGCGCAGAGCAGGAGACTCCTAAAAAGAAACACTGGTGGAGTCGCGGATAATCCAACAGTTCCAACCAAGTCCAAAATATGACAGCGGGTGTATCACTCTTAAAGTTGATACACCCGCTGTCTTTTTATCTCACAACAGATGGAAGACAAGCGCACATCAGCTGTCAGACGACCGCACAACAGCTGTTGTGCGGGTGCATAACAGCTGATGTGCGGACGAGAGAGCTAGCTCTTAGAAGAACTATACCTATATAAAACAACAACTTTTCCTATCTAACCGAAAGACTATCTCTGTATAAAAGGAAAGCCATTCTGAGAGAAAAGAAACTGTTACTCAGAAAGAACAAAGTCCTATACGGTATAAGGAAAGCCATCAACGTCAAAGAACAGTCAAAAGAAAAAGGGATATACCTGATGAATGGTATATCCCTTATTATTGATTTACTAAATGATTTTTTTCTTTAGAAGAACAAGTAGCGGTTGTCCACTACGTGTGCCTTCATATAAAGCTCGTTCATGAAGTTACCAGCATACTGCATAGACTTCTGACGGCACTTCTGCTCGTATGTCTTCTCATCAAACTTAACAGGACGGTTAGACTTGTTAGTAACATGGAAGAGGTAAACACCAGCATTACCCTTAACAGCATGTGCTGAGAAAGCGCCCTTCTTTGTTGCAGAAACAGCACCAGAAAGAGCAGGCTCGCTAGCACCAGTTGCTGCTATGAATGTAGGAGCAGCGAAAGTAATCTGGTTTACAGAAGAAATCTTACCACCCTTAGCCTTAGCAGCTGCGATGCTCTTTACGCCGTTTACCTTAGCCATCAACAGTTCAGCCTTCTTGTCCTTGATAACCTCAGCCTTTACCATCTCCTTTACATCAGGATCGCTCAAGTCGCGGTAACCAATGCGATGAATCTTGTTAAGTACTACAACCAAAAGGTGGTTGTTGTCGCCACACTCATAGAGAGGAGAAACTTCACCTTCCTTAGCCTCGAAGATCCACTTCAATGCCTCACGGGTTGAATGGATATTAGCTACATAATGAGAAGCTGTTGTCATATCCTTCAACTCCTGAACCTTGTAACCATTGCCAGCAGCATTCTTCAACAAATCAGCTGAAGCCTGGTTGCCGCTAACGAAGCTAGAGAACTTGTTGTAAGCTGTACGATATGTGCCCTGTGAGAAATCAATAGTCTTCTTGATGACTGCAGCAACATACTTGTTAACCATTGCCTTGCGGTCAAGAACCTGAAGAACTACGTAACCCTGGCCCAACTGGAGCTGGTTAAGAGAGTTGACAGAAGCTGTATTCAATGTATTGATGAACGCCTTGTTGTCCTTGTCCATAGTCTGAGCATACTCATACTGCTTTGTTGTCATCCAAGCCTTCTCACCAGTCTGACCATACTTCTTGGCGATAGCCTCGAAATCAGCACCACCAGCGATAGCACCCTGGATAGAGTCTGCCTTGGTCTTAGCCTCAGCTACAGAATTAGCAGCTACCTGGATTACGCGATACTGTACTGAGTCTGGCAACTGCTGCTTGCTAACCAACTTAACGATGTTCAAAGTATTATCAGCAGTATTAGCCTTTACAGCAGAAGTTGAACCTACTGCCATAGAATCCAAAACAGCTGCGATATCAGAAGGATAAGCCTCCTTGCTGACAGGAATACCAAGATAAGATACAGTAGAAGCAGCCTTACGAACAACCTCTGCAGGATCAGCTGCAGCAGCAAGCTGTGTCTGGAAACCAGCGAAATCCTTGTTGAGAGCTGCACGGTCAGCAGCAGAAGCCATCACCTCGATGTCTACATACTTGATGTCACGAGTCTCAACAGGCTGCTTGAAACGAGCCTTCAACTCATCATACTTAGCCTTCAAATCACTCTCCTCTACCTTTACCTTATCGTCCTGGATATCAGAATAAGGGAAAGCAGCCAACTGAATCTGGCTCTCCTCATTCTCCTCCTTGAAAGCCATCTTAGCCTCTACAGGATTTGAAATGAAGCAGTGAGCAAGAAGAGCCTGATACTTCTGAGCCAAAGTTTGCTGACGAAGAGTCTTCTCGATGAATGACCAGTAGTTGTAAATCTTGGTATACTGATCCATCAACTGAGCGTTGGCTGGGTTAGCCTTCTGAGTCTTATAATCAGCCAAGAACTTCTGGAGAGCAGATACATCGAAACGACCAGTCTGCTGGTTAACGAAAGGAGTCTGCTGAAGCATTGGGTTGGTACCAGTCTTCAAGATGTCCTGAAGTTCAGCGTCAGTAACTGTCAAGCCGAGCTTGCCAGCTTCCTTAGCAATCATCTGATTCTGAACATAAGTGTTCCACACCATGTCCTTAATCTGATTCATCTGCTGCTCAGGAAGATTCTCCTGACCCTGTTGCATTTTAATAACTTCTGTGTACTCATCAACGAGCTTCTGGAATTCCTGCACGCTGATTTTCTCGCCATATACCTCACCAATCTGCTGACGCTCATTGTTCTTTGCAGAATCACATGAACGGAAAGCTTCTTCGGCAATGAAGGCGAAAAGGCCAAAACTGATAATACATACCAGAATGACGCCTCTTTTTCTAATTGTTCCTAATGCTGCCATTACGTTTTTAATTTTTATTTTATTTTTATTTTCTTATTATTAAGTTAGCATCGCCATAAGAATGATGAGGATTCTCAAATCCTTAAAACTAGCCAATTGTCTGCAAAATTACAAAAAATAAACGAGAATAGGGAATTTTTCATTAGCTTTTTTAAAACTGATAACGAAAAACATAAAAAAAACTGAGCCGAAGCTCAGTTTTAACCTAAAATATGAAGTTTAACCAACTCTATTTTACGAGAAGTAGACTTGATTATCTTAAACTCAAAGTGATTGAACTTAATGACTTCGTTCAACTTAGGAAAACTCTGATACTCATGAAGTATCAAGCCACCCACGGTCATATAGTCATCACTCTCAGGCAAATCGAGATCAAACTTCTCGTTCACCTTATCAATTTCCAGTCGAGCTGACAACAGGTAATCCCCATCATCCGTCTGCTTGGCAACATACTTTTCTGCATCATGCTCATCCTCAATATCGCCAAAGATTTCCTCTACGATATCCTCCAGACTCACCAGACCGCTGGTACCGCCGAACTCATCTACTACCACACCGAGCGACTTCTTCTGCTGAAGGAAAGTCTGCATCAGCTTCTGCGCCTGCATCGTTTCAGGAACAAAAGGCAAAGTGCGCACATGATCCTGCCATTTCACAGGATTATGGAAGAGTTCCGAGCTATGGATATAGCCGATGATATGATCTATATCCTCCTCATATACAATGATTTTCGAGTTACCGCTTTCTATGAATTTCTGACGCAATTCCTCCAAAGACGTATTCTTCTCTACTGCCTGGATTTCTGTACGTGGAACCATACAGTCACGTACTTTGGTATCGCTGAAGTCGAGCGCATTCTGAAATATCTTGACTTCATCATTAATTTCATCTTCATTGGTAGCATTATCAATGCTCGACTGAACCAAATAGTCAAGATCCACCTTGGAAAAGCCCTCATCTCCCGATTCTGTATCCATCTTCATGCCCACCAGACGAAGCAGAACCTTACTCAAGAAGGTACTGAACTTGCTTATCGGCCACAAAACCACATAGCATAGATAGGCTATGGGACTGAAGATGGCAAGCAGGCGGTTAGGATTGGCCTTGAAAAGAGTCTTGGGCAAGAACTCGCCAGTAAACAAGACGATCAAGGTAGAAAGAATGGTATCAGCCGGCACCGTAAAAGCCGCATCCATCCCACTGAAGATCGTATTATCAAACAGTCTGGCTATCAGAATACCATACACAACGAGGGCAATATTATTGCCCACCAGCATCGTGCTGACGAAGCCGTTAGGATGGTTATAAAATAAAGAAATCAAACGTTGCGTAAGACCGTTTTTCTCCTTATCCATTTCCGCCAACATACGGTTAGAAGAAACAAAGGCAATCTCCATACCACTGAAGAAAGCAGAGAAAACCATCGTAATGATTATACCAACGATAAGACTTAAATCAACCTGTTCCATTTATTCTATAATTTAATGCATGATAGGGATAGTCGTTGCCCTAACAGGTGTAGCCTGCTGGCGGATAGGTGCAGCAGTAGAATCACCTGGAGTAGGAGTAGCTCCAGAATCATTTCCGCCAAAGTCACCCTTTTCAAAACTACCTTTAGAATTGCTGACAAAATAGCGAGTCATCTTCTCATCACTCCAAAAATGGGTACCCTGAAGGGTACGCTCCGGTGTGATTAACTTACTGAATACATTGCTGGAAATCTCGTGTCTGTTCTCGTCCCAAGTAAGCTGTTCGCTGCTGAAGCGCAAGCCATCCTTGGTCAGAATTCTCACTCGACCATATAATTTCCAAACACGCTGCTGATCAAAATAATAGGCTGTATCACACTGGATATAGCTATTGATATGAAACTTCTCGTCAAACTGTTCGAGCAGAAGTCCCTTATCGAAAATCCAACGGGAAGGATTGCGATTGGTATTTACCTCCCATCGCTCTGTCACAATACGATATTTGATCACTCCGGAATCACTGATAAGGGTATTGACACCATACGACGTCATCATGGCAACCGAATCCTTGGCATGGATAGCAGCTGCCGTATGCTCCACCTGCTCCTGACAACCTGCCAGAATCGTGGACATCACTATTCCTATCAGAAAAGAGTTTCTTAGCTTATACATTATTATATATACGTGCGAGATATGTATTATCTATATGAACGCAGAAGAGATGCAGCAAAGAATTACTGCATCTTCCACTTCTTAAACCAGCCTTCATTGAATGTCAGACCGATATTGATTCGAAAAACATTCTCCTTAATCAAGCCATCAGCTGAGTTCTTGACCCACTGACCACTGATGTTCAGGAGAGAACGGCTGTTATAGCTGTTCATGATAGGAATGCCGAAACCGGCACTCACTGATATTTCCTTTGGACCATCTACCCCATTCATCTTATAATAAGGAGTAGCATAGCTGGCACCCAAGCGATACTGTACACGCTTCAGGAAAGCACGGTCACGCTCATTGTAGCAATACTGAGCACCGAAATTGAACTTACTTCTGTCTTTGTAAATACCGTCTTTCAAGCTATAAGTAGCTTCATTGTTCTTCATTTCGAAAGTAGGATAACCTTCTGCACCCCACTTCTGAAGCGTATAATCAAGACCTACCTTCCACTGGTTGCTATGATTCCACATCAAACCGACACCATACATGGTTGGCAGACTATGAGCCTTGCCTATAGAGAACGGAATGGTATCCGAAGTATTGGTCTGAGCATTACTAGAAATAATGTTCATATCAGCAGAACCTCCCAGATTATGTCCTGGAGTAAAGGTTGCACCCACTGTCACCCAGTCTTTTTTGGTAACCTGCTGTGTATACTGAGCACCAAAATCCAGACGGTAGCTGTTTATCTTCGAATTATAAGTTCTGGTCAAAGTCTTATAATATGCATTGCTGTAGCTATTGGTGATATATTTGGTATAATCACCCCAAAGATAGGAAATATTGGCACCCACTGAGAGTCCCTTGATTGGTTCCCAACCAGCACCGACATAAGCCTGATGCAAACCACCCTCACCATGGAAGGTATTGGTATAATAGACATCCTTATCAGATGCATTTACCCAATCAGAAGAAGAATAATCATATCCAATATTAGTGAAAGGAACCACACCGAAACTCATTCCGAGATGACGGAAAAGGCGGAAACCAGCTACCACATACTCGAAATTGGAATTATTGGCATTCTTCTTCACTCCGTTCTCCTCAAAGTTAGTAATCTGACCAGAGATACCTGCATCAAAGATGAAGGTCATGGAATCGAGAGATGCATAGGAAGCAGGGTTCAGATAATTCACCTGATTATGCTCATGAAAACCAAGGCCCACACCATTCATACCACGATTGAAGCCGGAAGTCTGGTCAGACAACACGCCTAAACCATACTGGCTGTATGGAGAATTGGTACCACTCTGGGCATTTGCTAAAAGAGTCGCCCCCAACATGAGGACTGCCATAAAAATCTTTCTCATTTATATATAAAACCGTCAAATTTATATTCAGAGTGCAAAAGTATTAAAAAAAATCTAGAAAAAAGAAGGATAATTGAAAATAATAAGGTATTTTTGCATCGTGAAACGTTTTAAGCATATTTTCGGAGTCATTTTAGCCGTTATTTTAACCAATTTAACTTCTAAGATGATTGCACAGGATTTTTCAGGCAATTATACGTCTGATATTTCTGTGCAGAACAGTCGTGCCTTTGAAAACGCCACGAATTGGCTCGACTCAGTAGATATATCACTTCTTACTTGTGGCCCTGGTCAGGAAGTGTGGTCGTACTATGGACATACCGCTTTGCGCATCCAAGATAAGGTTCATGACAGCGATGTTGCCGTCAACTGGGGTATGTTCAGTTTCAAACAGCCTTTCTTTGTGCTACGATTTGTCTTCGGATTTACCGACTATCAGATAGGCATATTTCCAATGAGCGACTTCATTGCAGAATATGCAGCTGAAGGCAGATGGGTAAGACAACAACGTCTCCAGCTCTCAAGACAGGAGAAGCTGAAGATTCTGCGTGCCATAGAAGAAAATGCCAAGCCAGAGAACCGCACGTACAGATACAATTTCTTCTTTGACAATTGTACCACCCGTGCCCGAGAGATGATACTCACCAACATAGGCTACAGCAACACCAACTTCAAAGACAACAATGTCCGTACTTCATACAGAGAAGAGATACATAAGCTCAATGAGCAAGACCATTGGGCGAGATTTGGAAACGACCTTCTTTTAGGTGTATACGCAGACTCTGATTTAGAGAGAAGAAACTGGGAATTTCTGCCAGACAACCTGAGTAAGGATTTTGCAACGGAGGGAAGAAAAGATTTCGTCAACGAATCTTCTGTAGAAGACGGTGTCAGTCCTGTCACATCAAACGGCTTCATCACCTTGGTAGACAGTACATCCTATGTAATACCACCAGTCAGTCAGGAGAATGTAGAGCAAGCTAGTGGAATCACCCCACAAGAAGTCGCAATAGGCTTTGCACTTGTCATAGCTGTTCTTACTATCCTGGAGATTTATCGCAAGAAGAATCTATGGTGGCTAGACACCACCCTACTGGTACTCACCGGATTACCGGGTCTTATCCTCCTGGCGATGGTATTTTCCCAGCACCCTACAGTACAGCTTAATTTCCAGATACTCATCCTCAACCCATTGAACCTCATCTTCGTATGGAAAGTAACGAAAAAGATGAGAATGGGCAAGCAGTATTGGTATTTCGAGCTTTATGGCTGGCTGCTTCTGCTGTCGCTGTTCCTGCAAATCTGGCAGACCTATGCAGAGGGCATGAGCATTTTGGCATGCACTTTGCTGATTAGAAACGGTATCAAGTCAACCATGCTAGAACTTAACAGCTACGGATTGCACAAATACGTACACAATAAATTTTATAGAAACAAAAGAAAACAAGAAACAACAAAATGATGGTAAACAGATATATCACAGCCCTTTTGGTTGTCCTTGCGGCAACTGGCATGGAGGCGCAGACTTATCAGCAGGCGCTGAAGTTTGCGCTTACGGATATATCCTACGATGAATTCATCCAACAACCGGAAGCGAAGGCATTGGAGGAGGACATCCTCTATGTCCTGAAAGCCATCAAGCAGGCTTCCGAGGATGAAAGCAGCACAGAATATCACTACCATCAGCCGGCTATCATTATAGCGGCAAATACTGACATTCTGACAGATTCACATTCACATATTTATTTTTATCCCGTTATTGCACATAAGTATATGGCACCATACGGGAGCATCGTTATTCGAGGGCCAAACTGCTGATTATTTGCTTTCTGACAGCAAAACAAGCAAGAAATGCTGCCAGAAAGGGCAATAATCGGAAAAATATTGCAGATTTACAGATATTTTTTGTATTTTTGCAAGCTAGTAAACAAAGAACAGGAAAAAGCAGAAGAAGAAGAAGAAAAAGCAGAAGAAGAAAAAGGACTGACAGAGCACATTTGCCAGAACTCCTTTAACTCCTTAACTTCTCCTATTTCATATATCATACATCGAATAATAATAAAAAATAAATATACAATGAACTTTAACAAAATTCTTCAGTCATTGTTTGGCAACAAGTCAACTCGCGATATGAAGTTGATCCAGCCAATCGTAGAGAAAGTCAAGGCAGAATATCCTAAGATGAATGCCTTGAGCAATGACGAACTCCGTGCAAAAACAAAAGAAATCCAGAAGTACGTACAAGAGTACGCTAAGGAAGAGAAGGCTAAGATTGCCGAACTCAAAGCTAAGATTGAAGACACTCCTATCGATGAGCGTGAAGGTATCTTCAACCAGATTGACAAGTTGGAGCAGGAAGCTCTTGACAAGTATGAAATCGCCCTCAACGAGGTATTGCCTCAGGTGTTCGCTATCGTAAAGGATACCGCCCGCCGTTTCGCAGAGAACGAGGAGACAGTAGTTACTGCTACTGACTTCGACCGCGAGCTGGCTTCTGATCCAAAGAACGACTTCGTTACCATCGATGGCGACAAAGCTATCTATCACAACCACTGGACAGCCGGTGGCAACGATATGAAGTGGGAAATGATCCACTACGACGTTCAGCTCTTCGGTGGTGTCGTTCTCCACCAGGGTAAGATTGCCGAGATGGCTACCGGTGAGGGTAAGACTCTCGTAGGTACAACTCCTATCTTCCTGAATGCCCTGACAGGTAATGGTGTTCACGTCGTTACCGTGAACGACTACTTGGCTAAGCGTGACTCTGAGTGGATGGGCCCTCTCTATATGTTCCACGGTCTCTCTGTAGATTGCATCGACAAGCATCGTCCTAACTCTGACGCTCGTCGCAAGGCATATATGGCTGATATCACCTTCGGTACCAACAACGAGTTTGGTTTCGACTACTTGCGTGACAACATGGCTACCAACCCTAGCGATTTGGTACAGCGCCAGCACAACTACGCTATCGTCGATGAGGTTGACTCCGTGTTGATTGATGATGCCCGTACACCATTGATTATCTCCGGTCCTATTCCAAAGGGCGACGACCAGATGTTCGAGCAGTATCAGCCACTGGTAGAGAAACTCTACGAGGTACAGCGCAAGCAGGCTACCGAGTTGCTCGCTGAGGCTAAGCAGAAGATTACTGAGGGAACAAAGAACAAGAACCAGCAGATGCTCGAGGAAGGTTTCCTCTCTCTCTACCGCTCATACAAGGCATTGCCTAAGAACAAGCCATTGATTAAGTACCTCTCTGAGGAAGGTATCAAGGCGGGTCTGTTGAAGACCGAGGAGTTCTACATGGCCAACAACAACCGTGAGATGCCTAAGGCTGTAGAACCATTGTACTTCGTTGTTGATGAGAAGTTGAATTCAGCCGACCTTACCGACAAGGGTACAGACTGGCTGGCTAAGCAGGTTAACGACAAGGAGCTGTTCGTTTTGCCAGATATCACATCCCAATTGAGTGAATTGGAAGCACGTACAGACCTGGACGACCAGACTCGCCTCGACAAGAAGGATGAGTATCTGGCATACTATGGTGTACAGAGCGAGCGTGTTCACACCTTGCAGCAGTTGCTGAAGGCTTACACCATGTTTAATAAGGACGACGAGTATGTTGTCATGGACGGTCAGGTAAAGATCGTTGACGAGCAGACGGGTCGTATCATGGAGGGTCGCCGCTGGAGCGATGGCTTGCACCAGGCTGTTGAGGCTAAGGAGCATGTAAAGGTGGAGGCTGCTACCCAGACCTTCGCTACCATCACACTTCAGAACTACTTCCGTATGTACCACAAGCTCGCCGGTATGACCGGTACAGCTAGCACAGAGGCAGGTGAGTTCTGGGACATCTACAAACTGGATGTAGTGGAGATTCCTACCAACCGTCCTATCCTGCGTAAGGACTTGGATGACCGTGTATATAAGACAGCCCGCGAGAAGTATCGTGCCGTTATCGACGAAATCGAGGAGACACGTAATGCAGGCCGCCCAGTATTGGTAGGTACCACATCTGTGGAGATTTCAGAGTTGTTGAGCAAGATGTTGAAGATGCGCAACATTCCTCATAACGTATTGAACGCCAAGTTGCACCAGCAGGAGGCTCAGATCGTAGCCGAGGCAGGTCGCTCAGTAAATGGTAAGGGTGCCGTAACCATCGCTACCAACATGGCAGGTCGTGGTACCGATATCAAGCTGACTCCTGAGGTAAAGGCTGCTGGTGGTCTCGCCATCATCGGTACAGAGCGTCATGAGAGCCGTCGTGTAGACCGTCAGCTCCGTGGTCGTGCCGGTCGTCAGGGTGACCCAGGTTCTTCCGTATTCTATGTATCATTGGAGGATAAGCTGATGCGTCTGTTCGCTTCAGAGCGTATCGCCAAGGTAATGGACCGTCTCGGTTTCGAGGATGGTGAGCGTATCGAAAGTCCTATGATCAGCAAGAGCATCGAGCGTGCTCAGCGCAAGGTTGAGGAGAACAACTTCGGTATCCGTAAGCACCTCCTGGAGTATGATGACGTGATGAACCGTCAGCGTACCGTTATCTACGAGAAGCGTCGCCACGCCTTGATGGGTGAGCGTATCGGTATGGATATCGCCAACATCATCTGGGACCGTGTATTGAACATCGTTAACAACAACGATTTCACCGGTGCCAAGGAAGAGTTCCTGAAGATTCTTGCTATGGAGATTCCATTCACAGAGGATGAGTACGAGAACGGCAGACGCGATGAGTTGGCTGAGCGTGCTTTCCAGGAGGCTATGGCAGTATTCAAGCGCAAGACAGAGCGCATCCAGGCTACAGCAATGCCTATCATCAAGCAGGTTTATGAAAACCAGGGTGCAATGTATGAGCGCATCATGGTGCCTATCACAGACGGCAAGCGCATGTACAACATTGCATGCAACCTGAAGGAGGCTTACGAGAGCGAGGCTAAGAGCGTTGTGAAGGAATTCGAGAAGAACGTTGTCCTCCAGATGATTGATGACGACTGGAAGGAGAACCTCCGCAAACTCGATGAACTCCGTCATTCTGTACAGAACGCAAGCTACGAGCAGAAGGATCCATTGTTGATCTTCAAGCTGGAGAGTGCCAAAATCTGGGACGGCATGATCAACGACATGTACGACCGCATCAGCAGCATCCTGATGCGTGGTCAGATTCCTGTAATGGAGCAGGAACAGCAGGTTCAGGAGGCAGCACCAGAGCAGCACACCCAGCAGAACTACGTAGAGAGCAAGGTTGACATCGATGCAGAGCGTGCAGCTCAGGAGGCAGCAGCCAACCAGGATACTCGCGAGAATGCTGAAGTAAACCGCACTCCATACCGTGCAGAGCGCATGCCTCGTCCTAACGATCCATGCCCATGCGGTAGCGGTAAGAAGTTCAAGAACTGCCATGGCAGAAACATGCAGGCATAAAGAATGATTCATAAGAAATGATGATGTTTCTCTATATATAATTAAGGTATAGGAACATCCATCATCATAAATAATGATAAGAATACCTAGATTTGATGATACTCTCATCATTTCTAGGTATTTTTATTTTAAATAACTCCATTGCTACCGAGTTGCAAATAATTATTAGTATTTTTGCAGTCGAAAAGAAAAAAAAGCTGGCAATAAAGCCAGTTTTAAGAGAAAACAAGGTTAATTCAAGGAAAGATATATGAAATTATCAGAACTTAAAACAGGTGAAAGCGGCGTCATCGTCAAGGTATCCGGTCACGGTGGATTCCGCAAGAGAGTCATCGAGATGGGATTCATCAAGGGCAAGAAAGTAGATGTCCTGCTCAATGCCCCACTCCAGGACCCTGTGAAATACAAGATTATGGGTTACGAGGTGTCACTCCGCCACAGCGAAGCTGACCATATCGAGGTGGTTTCCATTGATGAAGCCAAGAACGATGCAAAGCTCAGCAAGGCGGAAGAAGAAGACCGCCAGCAGGTAATTGACTCAAAAGTAATAGATTCCAACGATAGCGACGAGCAGGCGCTCGGCGACAAGATGCTCGTGGCTGAAAGAAAAGACAATGCCAGCAACGAAGCCTTGGCAGAACAGGAAGCAGAAAGACTCCACCGCGTCATCAACGTGGCACTGGTGGGAAATCCAAACTGCGGAAAGACTTCATTGTTCAACTTCGCATCGGGTGCTCACGAACGTGTGGGCAACTACAGCGGCGTAACCGTAGATGCCAAGGTGGGCGAAGCCGAATACAACGGCTATCATTTCAACCTGGTAGATTTGCCGGGCACCTATTCCCTCTCGGCTTATTCGCCAGAAGAACTCTATGTGCGCAAGCAGCTCATCGAGCATACGCCGGATATCGTCATCAACGTCATCGACACCAGCAACCTGGAGCGCAACCTCTATCTCACCACCCAGTTGATAGACATGCACATCCGCATGGTCTGTGCCCTCAACATGTTTGATGAAACCGAAAAACGTGGCGATAACATCGACTACGACAAACTGGGCGAACTCTTCGGTATCTCGATGATTCCTACCGTCTTCACCAACGGTCGAGGCGTGGATAAGCTCTTCGAGACCATCATCGAACTCTACGAAGGCAAGGAAGATTCCAGCGCTCACTATCGCCATATCCACATCAACCACGGACATGAGATAGAGCACGGCATCGAGCATATCCAGAAATATCTGAAGGCAGATGATTCCATCCGCCAGCGCTACTCTACACGTTACCTCTCCATCAAGTTATTGGAGAATGATAAGCATGCAGAGGAATATGTAAGTCATCTGAAATCGGCCAAGGAAATCTTCGCAGCCCGTGATGAGGCTGCCAAGCGCGTGAAGGAAGAGACCCTGGAGGATAGCGAAACCGCCATCATGGATGCTAAATACGGATTTATCCATGGTGCATTGCAGGAGGCAGGCTACGAACCGGGCAAGGCAAAGGATACCTATCAGGTAACCCACCTCATCGACAGCATCCTGACCAATAAATATGTAGGATTCCCTATCTTCATTCTCCTGCTGTTCATCATGTTCTCAGCCACCTTCGTACTGGGCGAAATACCTAAGGGATGGATTGAGGACGGCGTGACATGGCTGGGCGAATTCATCAGCAATACAATGCCGGATGGCCCTGTAAAGGATATGCTGGTAGATGGTGTGATTGGTGGTGTTGGTGCGGTCATCGTATTCCTGCCACAGATTCTGATTCTGTATTTCTTCATCTCTTATATGGAGGATTCGGGATATATGGCTCGTGCCGCCTTCATCATGGACAAGCTGATGCACAAGATGGGCCTGCATGGCAAGTCATTCATTCCGCTGATTATGGGATTCGGATGTAACGTACCTGCGGTAATGGCAACGAGAACCATCGAGAGTCACCGTTCCCGTCTGATTACGATGCTGATATTGCCATTGATGAGCTGTTCGGCTCGTCTGCCAATCTACATCATGGTCATCGGAACGTTCTTTGCCATCCAATACCGTTCGCTCATCATGGTATCGCTCTATCTCATCGGCATCTTCCTAGCCGTGATATTGAGCCGCATCTTTGCCAGTTTCGTGGTGAAGGGCGAAGATACCCCATTCGTAATGGAGCTGCCTCCTTACCGCTTCCCTACCTGGAAGGCGATAGGCCGCCATACCTGGGAAAAGGGTAAGCAGTACTTGAAGAAGATGGGTGGTATCATCCTTGTGGCAAGTATCATCGTCTGGGCTTTGGGTTATTTCCCTCATAATAAGGAGCTTGACAACCAGGCACAGCAAGAGCAGAGCTATATCGGCAGAATAGGTAAGGCCATCGAGCCTATCTTTACCCCACAGGGTTTCGATTGGAAACTGGATGTGGGCTTGGTATCCGGTGTAGGTGCCAAGGAGATTGTAGCCTCAACGATGGGCGTGCTCTACAGCAACAACGACAGTTTCTCTGACGATCAGGATTACAACGATGAAGACGGAAAATACGAGGTTTTGAAAAAGCAGATGACTTCTGACCTGAAGAAGACCTACGGTTACAGCGATGCCGAGGCAGCAGCGAAGGCAACGCTCACCGCCTATTGCTTCCTCCTCTTCGTATTGCTCTACTTCCCTTGCATCGCCACCATTGCCGCCATCAAGGGAGAGACGGGCAGTTGGAAATGGGCAGGCTTCGCCGCCGGCTACACCACCCTCTTGGCATGGGTAGTATCGGCTCTCGTCTTCCAAATAGGAAGTTTGTTCCTGTAAAAAGGATACAACGATAAAAAGTAAATTCTCCCGAAGAAAGAGAGTGTTCTCTTTCTTCGGGGGATTTTTTAGTTTTTCAAAATGTATATCTGATCTAGAATTTCTCCTTCATCAAGAGGCAAAAAAGTCAATTGATGCCTCTTTTTGTTTCCAATCGGTAATACGACCCTTCGTATAGCATGATTCCATAGAACATTCTCTTTCCACTCTTCACTTCTCCCTTGAGTAGCATAATCTATAATATGTGTAGTTTGTTTATCTAATGAAATTTGGAATCTAAGCTGATTTCCCGACAGTGGATGAGTTGGAATCATTCGAATTTCTACGACAACAGAATCCATTGCATCGCACTCAAAATCAAATCTGACCTTTTTCCCCTTTTTAGTCTTGATAGCCTTTTCTTCATATCCTAATCCTTCACAAGATTCAAAAGAACCTTGTTTACTATCTGCACCCGAAAAGCAAGCTATATATTGCGGTTCTTTGCATAACGCCTCTTTAGAAGAGCTTCTTTCCACAGGTTCAAAGACGGAAAGCCTTCGAGGTTGAAAATCCATCATTCTGTGCCATTTTCCTTGATTATAGAACCCTGTATTATAACGCCGAGTTAGTGCAGAAATACTATCGAAAGCTGCATCACTTTTCTCCCAAGAACAAAGTCCATGTCGAGCTTGCTGGGCGAAAAGCATTTTCTTATTCATCTCAGCAGCAGCCTGTACAGGATATTTGACCAATTGGAAATAGGTGTCTTTTTGGTCATTCGGAATCTTTCTAAAGATTTCCTCCACATTTTTCTCTATAGTTCCATACTCTGCAAGGCGTTTTTGGATTTTCTCTAAACTCCACGGCATATCACGTACAATACGATAGTAATTAGTGTGATACTCTTCTTCACGAGTATTGCCCATAAATTCTGGCTTCCGAATAAAAGCCAACCTATAACTCTCCCTCATGATTGGAGACAACTCTTTGCCTATGTTATCACCAAACTCACGACAAAGGAAATCTGTGAGATGCACTTTTACTCCTTGTTTTCTTACACGATCCAGATTCCAAGCCATATCCAAAAACATTTCTGTTTGGTATTCAGCAGGCTTAAGGTCTCCAACATTCAATATCCACATTTTCTGTATGCCATTTTCGTAAGCAGAAGACATCTGCTGAAACATAAGAGCTGGTGAAAAAGTACCAAGCCATAGATAGTCATGAGGACGCCCCCAGTAACTAACATGATAATAAATACCATTTCCTCCCTTGCGTGAACGTTCTTCCACTGTAGGCATGTGACGTATATAGCCATAGTTATCGTCACACCACATGAGACAAACATCCTCAGGAACATGAAGCCCTGATCGATAAACATCCAACACCTCTTTATAAGGAATAAACACTTGCGGAATTTTTGTCACATCACTATTCACATATTGGGCAAGCAGTTGACGCTGGTCCTTAAATACTCTTTCCAGAACTTGTCTCTGCTCATCAAGCGTCTTTGCACCGTTCATAGCTCCATCATGCACACCACGCATACCAATCGTATAAAGTATCGGTTGATGAGCCACATCCTTTACTCGATTTTCCCAAAAACGATAAACATTGCTATCATTATGTACATAGTCATATTCCCCGACGCCTCTACTTTTCCATTCTCCGTTAGCATTACATGCCATGGGTTCACAGTGCGAACTTCCTATATAAATGCCATATTGCGCTGCCACTTCCCGATTACCATTGGTAAGAAAGAACGGAACAGTACATTCATGCATAGCAGGCCAAAATGTATTAGCACGCAGTCGGAGCAGCAACTCGAATATGCGAGAATTAGTCTTGGGTCCAATACGACCAGGTTTATACCAAGGCTCGTAGTTTAGACTTGACCATTGCATCATTCCCCAATCTTCATCATTGATAAATATGCCACGATATTCCACAGAAGGAGATTGCTCATCCGCATAGCCATCCGTCAAGGTAAAAGAACTCTTTTTCTTGGGCATAGCATCAGCCCACCATTTCCAAGGAGACACCCCTAATAAACGAGATATCTCCAACAAGCCATAAGCCAAACCATGATTATCACTTCCTGTCACAATGATTTTTCCTTCTTTTACCGCAATCTTAAAAGCTTCTTTCTTACCTTTCAGAAGCTTGCTATCAATATGCAATAATATATCACCAGTTTTGGGAGTGACCACAACTGAAGATTCCAATACATCCTTGCAATCCTCAGCAAACATACGGATAGCTGATTTGACAACAGGTTCCACGGTAGAAGTGTCACACTGAATATTGATTTCCTCACCTGCTTGGATGCGAAAATCCCCAGCTTTCTTACCAAAGACATATACCATATTGGTATTTATGAAATAATCATCCGAACCATACAAGCTCTTTCGCTTATCCGACCAGTTAGGTCTTTCGCCCGTCACCTTTATCTCCAAGGTATATTGTCCATAAGAGAGCTTTGGAGTTATCACCCGAATACCCTCTTGTGGCACCTTACTATAGAAATCTATCAAAGAAGAATAGACGGTATCCTTCTTATGATTCAATACAGAAACCAAGGCATAGCCACCATGGGCATCCGTTCTGCCGACTACTGCCACATGCGTACCAACGAAATCCAGGCTTACAGACTTACCCGCCTGATTACTATTCAAAAGAAACGGTTTCTTATAGATGGCTTGGTTCAATATATCCTCCGATTTCATCTTCTGTATATTCCAAGACTGCCAATAAGCAGGAATGGAGAGTTTATCGCCTGCTACTTGCAACGGCATCCACACGTATGTGGCGGCAGAAGCCTGATGAGGATAAGACCATCTATCGCCCATATACATAGGGGTGCCGTCTGGAAGCATCAAGACAAAAGAACTTTGGGAATTCCATGTCAAAGTTTCTTCTGGGCAGAATACACCTTGCTTCTTCCAAGGTCCAGCAATGTTCGTTGCAGTGAAATAATAATTGTCATTACGCTCCCAACTGGTCAAGTTGGAAGTCAAGAGATAATACATTCCATTTTTCTTAAACATGGCAGGCGATTCTCCCATGCCCTTTACATTGGCTATCATCGTATCCACACTGAGATAATCATCACTCAAACGAAAAATCGGTCCGTGATGGGTAAGAAGATAGCCTTTGCCATCCTCATCCTGAAAAACGCCCATGTCCCATCGTTTGATGGGTTGTCCTTTATATTGAAGTGTTCCTCTCAGTTGATAGTCACCATTGATGGTCTTGCAAGTAGCGATGCCGATATGCGGATCCATATATTTCAAGTCATCAGCGTGCATCAGCATCACATACATTCCGGTTTTAGGACAACGCATCACCTTCACTCGCTCACCCACTCTGTTAGGCCCCAAGATACCATCTTTCTGCACAGGAAGTACCACTCTTTCAAAGTGCCAGTTTACTAAATCCTCGGAAGAATAACATCCAAATCCAGGGAAGGCATTGGAGGTATCGCTCTTATATTCGCCAAAAAGCCAATATTTTCCATTGTCTTGGATGATGCCAGCTCCATGGGCATTCACCGGTAGATGATTTTGGTCATACCAAGGCACACCATTCACAATGAGCGAAGTTTGTTCTTGTGCCAATATGCTCGAAGAAAAGGAACAAATCCATAAACATAAAAGCATGCAAGCTATTTTATCAAAAATTTTATTCATATTATCCATACGATAAGTTACTAAAAAATAAGGAGAGGGAACAAGAATGCTATCTTGCTCCCTTACAAACCCAAAAACAATTACAAACTAATACCCGGTATTCTGTTTAAAATTCCCTGTGGTCTGGTCAATTACAGACTGAGGAATCGGACGGACCACAATATGCTCATCCATTTTATTTATCTTGGCAGCAAGATTGTTATACTTCAATGTACGCTCTATCAACTTGCCAGTGCGTTTTAAGTCCATCCAACGGTTATACTCACCAGCCATCTCGCGAGCACGTTCATCCAAGATAAAGTCGATGTTCACATCAGAAGCCTCAATGTCCATATCCTTCACATGTCCTTCCAAGGCTGCACGCTCACGAACTTTATTGATGCGGTCGGCTGCCTTTTGGCTATCACCCAGTTTATAATAAGCCTCGGCAGCTAAGAGATAAGTATCTGCCAAACGGAAGAGGAAGATGTCCTTAGTGCTAGTATAAGAAGTGTTATTGGAAGGATAAGAAGAATTTGGATCATAGAACTTCCATATCATCGGACACATACCAGAACCACCTACATGCTCAATATCTTGCTTCCATCTATCCTTTGTAACAATGATGGCATTAGGATGCTGACTCATGAGTGCCAAGGAATCCTGCTGGGTAAAAGGCTGGTCATATTTTGGGAAATACAAACGTAAATCGCCTTCCTTCAAACCAATGCTAGCATCTGCTCGTGTGGCATAGAACTCACTCTTGAAGGTTGCATCATAACGGCTATCAACAGAAGTATCATAAAGTGAATACAAGAACTGAGTTGGCATGAACTGATTTTTCTTCCAGCCATACTTTAAGTTACCTTGTTCAAAGCCAGACACCACTTTTGTCCACAATTCAAATCCATAGAGATTCTGTTGTCCATTACCACCATATTGGCTACCCAAAGAAGAGCCATCATATTGCACAGAGAAGATGATTTCACTGTTTTTTTCATTACCTGTAGCAAATACATCAGTGAATGTTGGCTGCAAAGCATACTGTCCACCATTGATGACCTCATCTGCCAAAGATGCAGCACGAGAGAAATCATTTGACTCTGCATATGACTTGTAACCACGGGTAAGATAAACCAATGCCATCAAATGCTTGGCAGCCCCCTGCGTGGCACGTCCATACTCATCTTGCTTGGAAGGCAACACCCCAACAATGTCGTTCAATTCACTCAAGATAAAGGAATAAACTTCCTTCTCTGGAGTACGTGAAAATTCGGTTATAGGAGAATTAATCTCGTCTGTAACAATCGCCACATCTCCAAACTGCTCCACCAACAGATAGTAATAATAAGCACGCAAGAAACGAACTTCCGCCAAACGTTGCTTAACCGCATTCTCAGACATACCAGCCACAGAAGTCGACTTATTGATGGCGGTATTGCATACTTGAATGCCATAGTAAGCATTCGTATAAAAATCGCTTACATAACTATTTTGGGCATCCAGCGTAGCATATTCATTCAGTTCGCTGCTATATACGTCACGATTGCCATAGCTACCGCTAACCAGCTCACTCTCTCCACGGGTATAGATATCCACACCCAAGTTGAACAACCAAGGTTCATTCTTCCAGATAGAGCGCAAGGTAGCATAAGAAGCATTAACCAAACTTTCATAGCCTTCCTTTTCTTGAAAATATTGCTCAGAATTGACATTACTTAGGTTTTCCTCATCGAGGAATCCGTCGCAAGAAGTCATTCCCAGTACCAAACAAGCACCGACGATATATAAATTAATCTTTTTCATAATGAGTCTTCTATTTAAAATTCTACTTTTGCACCTATCAAATAGGTAGTATATCCAGTGGCTGTACCCCAAGTATTCTGGGTAGCCCACTCTGGGTCAAATCCTTTATAAGAGGTAAAGGTAAATGGGTTATTGGTGGTGACATACAAGCGAGCATGCTTGACATTGATCTTCTCCAACCAAGACTTTGGCAAATTATAGCCTAAAGTGATGCTACCCACTCTCACGAAAGAAACATCCACATAGCGCATGGCATCGTAATACTTGCCCTTATTGCCTGGTTGCGGATATTTATTGGATGGATTTTCTTTTGTCCAATAGTTTACATTCACCTGCTTGTAGTTGCCTTCGTATGTCATGTAAGCCGACATAAAGGCATCTTGCAACTGAGCACCCTGCTGCGTATAGAGATACACAGAGAAGTCAAAGTTCTTGTAAGTAAATGTATTGGTGATACTTCCTATCCACTTTGGAGAACGCTGGCCGATGACTTGCTTGTCATCAGAGTTGATGATACCATTGTCATCCAAATCTTTCACCTTCACCTGACCAGGAGTCTGACCATATTTCTTTGCCAACTCAGCTTCGTCCGTTTGCCAGATTCCATCAAATACATAATCGTAGTTCACATCCAGAGGCTTACCTATAAACCATTTGTTGGCCACGTCGTCTTGCTTTCCATTATAGAGTTCTACGATTTTGTTCGTATTCTTAGAGAAAGTGATGTTGGTTTCCCATCCAAAATCCTTGCCTTGGATATTCACAGTGTTCAAGCCGATTTCAACACCACGGTTTCTTACCCATCCGATATTATCCCAAACAGACGACCAACCTGTGGTCTTAGGGATATTTCTCTTCATAATCAAGTCTTTGGCATCACGCTGATAAACATCAATGGCACCGTTGATACGATTGTTGAAAAAACCGAAATCCAGACCCACATTGATTTCATGCGTCTTCTCCCATGACAAGTTTTTATTGGCAAGTCCATTCTTGTAATAAGCCGAGATCGCATTGCCACCATAATCATAGTTCAATCGAGAGATACCCGACTGGGTGCCATAGATAGATACGGCATCATTACCCGTAACACCATAGCTAAGACGCAACTTCAGATTGCTGATAGCAGGAGCGCTCTTCATGAAATCTTCCTCTGTGATACGCCAAGCAAGAGCGGCAGAAGGGAAGAACGACCACTTATTGCCATCAGCCAAGCGAGAAGAACCATCATAACGACCAGAAACAGTCAAGAGATAGCGATCATTGAAAGAATACTGTACTCTTGCCAAGAAGGAGGCCAAAGTGCGCTTTTGATAATTGGTAGAAGAAGTCGTCTGATTGCTCAAACCTGCGGCACCCAAGTTATACCAATAGCTGTTGAAAGGGAAATCCTTGGCAGCTTGATTGGAATATTCCCATTGCTCCATCTGGATACTCTGTACAAAGCTTGCGTTCAGGTGATGCTTATCCAACTGCTTGTCGTAAGTAATCTGGTTATCCCATACATACGACCAATAATTGGTTTGATCGTATTTTGCCGTCACTCCAGCAGCCTTGCCTGTTGAATTCTTGGCATTCTTTCCCACAACCTCACCATATCTCTTATAAAGGTACTGAGGCGCAAACTGGCTCTTGAGCGTCAAGTCCTTGATTGGTTTATATTGCAAATAGACATTTCCAAAGATTCTATATCTCTTGGTTTCACGATGCTCGCCATCAGCAGTGCTTTCCAACAAAGGATTGGTGGTTCCATCATTACGGAACACATGATATGCCAGATTGCCCTCTTCATCGTATGGATATGCCACTTGAGGAAGACGATAGGCTGAGCGAAGCGTCTCGTAGCTTCCAGCATTTTGCTTACTATAAGTGAAATAGAGACTACCACCCATCTCCCAAGAGTTTAAAATCTTGCGATTCACGTTGAGATGGAGGTTATAGCGATTGAAGTCCTGGTCTCTCACCGTACCTTCCTCATGCAACTGTCCGACCCCCAAAGAGAATGTACCTTTGGCATCACCACCTGAGGCGGTAATCGTATTACTATACTGCTGACCTGTACGCAACGTCAAGTCAATCCAGTCGGTATAGTCCTTGTTATCGATTCTCTCCCACTCCTCTGGGGTAAAGAACTCTGCATTGGTACGATCGGTGCTGCGACCGAGATTCTTAAACAATTCGGTACGGAACTTGACATACTCGTCTCCATTCATCATATCAGGCAGATGACTAGCCACACGAGCACCATAGTAGCCATCATAATTGATACTGAAATGACCTTCCTTACCACGTTTGGTCGTAACGATAACAACACCATTGGCACCACGGGAACCATAAATCGCTGTAGCAGAAGCATCCTTGAGTACATCAATCTTTTCTATGTCAGCAGGGTTCAAGTCGCGGGCATCTGATGAAGTAGGAATACCATCTATCACCCAAAGAGGTTCGTTGCTATTGTTGATGGAACTCTTACCACGCACAACAATACTATAGCTACCACCAGGACGAGCCGCATTTCTTGTAATATTGACACCCGAGATTCTACCTTGCATTGCATCTACAGCATTGGTTTGAGAGGCAGATGTAATACTAGAGGCATCCAAAGAAGAAACTGATCCTGTAACGTCACTGCGCTTCACAGAACCATAACCAACTACTACCACCTCGTCAATGGTCTTGGAATCTTCTCTAAGCACAATGTCCAAAGGTTTATTAGAATTTACCGTTACCTTCTGAGGAAGATAACCCACATAAGATATTTCCAAAACACCCTTAGGCGCCATATCCAAGAAGAAATTGCCATCTAAGTCTGTAATGGTACCGTTACTCGTACCTGCAATCTTGATAGTGGCTCCTATAATAGGTTCCCCATTGGAGTCCACTACCTTTCCTGTGATTTTTTGACTTTGTTGCATGATATTCATTGCCACCTCACCTTTACCATATAGATAATTAGGTGAAACTAGGGAAACTCCCATACATAGCAAGAATGCCGTCAATGTAGAATCGTTTCGTTTCATAAGATTTTCATTTTTCGTTATTAATATTGTTGTTTCTGGTTGCAAAAGTAGTCGTTTCTTTTCTAAAGGATGGTTTTTTATCGGTCAAACCACACCGATAAACGTTCAATCAGAATCTTGGCAACGTTTTTCTGTCAATCTTCGCCGAAAATCAAGCATTTACGAAGTTTTTCTTGCAAATCTCATAAAAAATAAGTAACTTTGCATACAAACAAAAGACTGATTATAGAAAACGCTAAATACAGAAATAAGATGAAAAGACTGACATTCTTGCTCTGGCTCCTCATAGAAGTATTCACCTTATCGACAGCTAAAGAAGGTTATTCTTTCTTGAATATTGGTTTGAGAGAAGGCTTATCCAATGAGTTCGTCAATGACATGGTTATGGACGAACAGGGATTCCTTTGGGTTGCCACAGAGTCGGGATTGAACCGTATCGCAGGCAATAAATGCACGATTTTCAAGACCAGCAACTCAAATATCGGAGAAGATTCGTTCATCAATTTATGTTACGACAAAGGAAGCAACTCCGTGTGGATGCAGTTCAAAAACGGAAAGATAGACGTCTTTGATTGCAAAACGCAAACTTTTAAGCACTTCTCAGAACAAAAGGAAATGCTTCAGAAAAGTGTCTCCGCTATTCATGGTTCCTCGGATGGAGGCATTTGGATAGCGTTTTATAGCGGCGACATACAGCATTATAATGCCAATACACAAAAGTTTACGACATTTCCTAAGCGACTTTTCCCTAATATCAAGAACGGTATCAGATGTATCATGGATGATGGGAATGACCATTTGTATATCGGCTTACGAATGGACGGCATGTATGTCTATAACCTCAGGACAAAAAAGACGAAGTTCTACAGCCACAATCCTAAGGACGAGCAGAGCTTGCCTGGCAATAACGTTCGCTCCATCTGTATTGACCACATGAAAAACATCTGGGTGGGAACCAACTTAGGATTAGCCCTATTCGATGAGACATCTAGCAGATTTAGGACATTTAAACCACAGGAGCAAAATCCCAATTCGCCTGCTGGTGACAATATCCATCAAATCATGGAGATGGATAACCATACGCTATGGATTGCATCAGACTTAGGAGGCATCAGCATACTCGACCTCAATCGCTATCAGCATCCATATACGGAAAAACTCTCTTTTCAACGAATCACCAAGGAAAACAGTGGGCTGTCTTCCAACAATACCAGAAGAATCATCCAAGATTCTTTTGGAAACGTATGGATTGGCAACTTTAGCAGCGGCATCGACTTCATCCCACAATCCACATCAGATTTCCATACCTTAGGAGATTTGCAGCAGCCACTCACCAATACTTTTGGTATCTTTTGTGACCGCCAAGGATATCTCTGGATAGGACAAGACGATTTCATCTGCCAATATAAGAATGGACAAGTTACCCACCGTTGGGATTTCAGCCAATATCTCTTCAATACCTCTGCCATGGTTTATAACTTCACTGAAGATCACCAAGGCAACATTTGGTTTGGCACCAACGATAATGGAGCTTTGAAGTTTAATCCTCATACTCAGCAGTTTACCCATTATCTCCGCATACAAGGGCTGGATGTGCATGCCATTTATGAAGATAAGAAAGGAACTATATGGATAGGAAGCGAAGATGGACTTTATACTATTCAAAATGGGATAGAACACAAAGAAAATGAGATGAACAAAGTGATGGGAATGACCAATAGCGTCATCTACTCCATCCAAGAAGATTCATACGGTCAAATGTGGATAGGTAATTTGGTCAAAGGCGTATTTGTTTTCAACAAGCACAAGAAACTTATCGCTCACTTAGATGACCAAAATGGATTGAAAAGCAATTCGGTCAACCAGATTTTCATCGATTCCAACAATGGAGTTTGGATTGGCACCTACAAGGGACTGGCATACATTGAAAATTCTCTAAAGCCGAAATCCGTCAAGCTATATGATGAGCGACAAGGATTGAAAGACACCCATATCAGAGCCATTTGCGCAGATAAACTAGGCAATATCTGGGTAAGCATGTTCTCTGGAATCGCTTGTCTGGATTTACACAAACAGCGCTTTTACAACTATGATTTCCAAAGCGGTATCACCATGGGCAACTTTGAGGAAGCATCAGCAGCCATGACACCCGATGGTACCATCTACTTTGCTTCTCCTAGTGGTGTATGTTATTTCAATCCACAGTTGCTTTCAGAGCAGAAGACGGTATCACAAGTAGAAATCATTGGTTGCGAGAGAGTTGGAAGATTGTCCGACCAATTCTTGCATCGCCTCATTTCTCCGAATGAAGAGGGAGTGATACGCCTGAAATACGACGACAACACCTTTAAAATCAGCTTTACGGCAAAGGATTTCTCGCAAGAGGGAAAGGTGGAATATTCCTACATGATGAAGGGATTGGACGACCAATGGTATGAGACAGAAGGCGACAAGGATGTTACCTTCCGAAATCTCAAGCCCGGCAAATACACCTTTATTATCCGAGCGAAACTCAAGAACCAAGATTGGGATGAAGCCTCATCGGCTGAGCTGAAAGTGGTGGTAACTCCTCCATTTTGGCTTACTTGGTGGGCAAAACTAGGCTATATTCTCTTGGCTTTAGTTATCATCATCTATCTTTTGCGCTCCTACCAAAAGGAGCTATTGCTCCGCAATTCCTTAGCACAAACCCAATGGGAAAGTCAGCAAAAGCAGCAAGTAAATGAGGAAAGACTGCGCTTCTTTACCAATATCACCCATGAGCTTCGCACTCCGCTCACACTCATTCTCGGACCTCTGGAGGATTTGATGGAAGATAAGGAAATAGCAGAAAGAGTGCATCATAAGATAGGATGCATCCATGCCAGCGCGGAAAGACTCCTCAATCTCATCAACGATATTCTGGAATTCAGAAAGACGCAAACCCAGAACCGCAAATTGACGGTTGCCAAGGCAAATCTCGGAGCATTGGTGAGGGAAATAGGTGTGCGATTCAAAGATCTCAACCAGAATAGCCGTCTCAATATCCGTCTGAATATTCAAACGGGTGTGCCTGAGCTTTATTTCGATTCAGAAGTAATCAATACGGTAATCAATAACCTGATGTCGAATGCCATCAAATATACTCCGGAAGGCAGCATCACCTTATCGCTGACGATGCCAGAAGACAATACTGTAGCCATTGCAGTAGAAGATACGGGATACGGCATAGACAAAGATGCCCTGCCTCACATCTGCGACCGTTACTATCAGGAAAACGGCAATCATCAGGCTTCCGGCACAGGTATCGGCTTGGCTCTAGTGAAATCACTGGCTACTCTCCATCAAGCAGAACTGACTGTTGAAAGTGAAAAGGGACGAGGAAGCAAGTTTACCTTCTCACTCAAGGCAGACCGCACCTACCCGGAGGCACTTCACAAGGATGATAATCAGGATTTGGCTACGGCTGAAAATGCCGAAGAGAACGAAACCACGTCAAAAGAGCCAACAGAAGATATCCGTCCGCTTTTACTCATCGTGGAAGACAACGCTGATATTCGACTTTATATCGAAGAGTCGCTGCACGAAGATTATCGTATCATCCAAGCCTGCAATGGCAGGGAAGGAATGGAACAGGCTTTCTCGAAAGTACCGGATATCATCGTAAGCGACATCATGATGCCGGAAATGGATGGCATCAAGATGACTCATATATTGAAGGAAGATATTCGCACCAGCCATATTCCTATCATCCTGCTGACTGCCAAGACCAGCATCAATGACCAGGAAGAGGGATATGACAGCGGTGCTGATTCTTATCTTACCAAGCCGTTCAGTGCAAAACTGCTGCATAGCCGCATCAGAAATATCCTGTCTAGAAGAAGGCGATTGGCAGACTACATCGTACAGAAGAATATCTCACAATTCGAGACTTCCGCCGATGAACAGCAGACATCCCAAAAAGCTACCGAGGAAAAGGAAGATGCGATGACCTGCCAGATCAGCAATCTGGATAAAAAGTTCCTGGAGAAACTGAACAAGCTCATCGAGAATCATATCTCTACCGATGACTTAGACATGGCATTTATGACCGACAAGATGGCCATGAGTCACTCTACCTTCTATCGTAAGGTGAAAGCCCTGACCGGAATGAGTGCCAACGAATATATCAAGAAAGCCAAACTGCGACATAGTATGACATTACTGAAAAAGGGTGAATACAGTATAGCAGAAGTGGCCATACTTGCAGGCTTCAACAACCTCGGCAACTTCAGAGAGAGCTTTAAACGGGAATTTGGCAAGTCTCCATCAGAAATACTGAAAGGCAAATGATATAATGAATGAAAATAAGTAATAGTTGAATGATTTTCATAACTCATCTCAGATTTTATCCTTATCTTTGCACCCGAAAGTCCATCAAGGCTTTCAGGTGCAAAAAATATAAAACTAACGATCAAAAAAAGCAATGAAAAAAAGAATTTCTACACTCTTATGTCTCCTGGCGCTTGCAATGACAAGCATGCAGGCAAAAGACTATAATGTGAAAGATTTCGGTGCCATCGGCAATGGAAAGGTTCTCGACCATCATGCTATCAATACCGCTATTGATTCCTGCGTGGCTCATGGTGGAGGACGAGTAGTTCTGCCTGCCGGCACTTATCTCTGCGGAAGCATCCGTATGAAGAGCCATGTGGAACTGCATCTGATGGCTGGTTCCAAGATTCTTGCAGCTCCGGCTTCGATGAAAGCCTATGATAAAGCTGAGGTTTTTGAAGACACAGCTTATCAGGACGGCGGACATACTTATTTTAAAAACAGCCTCATCTATGCCATCGGTGCCAATGATGTATCCATCACAGGCAGAGGTATGATTGATGGCGAAGGTCTCACCAGAAGAGATACCGAAAAAGGCGGTAACCTGCAGGGCGGAAACATCGGAACGGGCGATAAGGCCATCGCCCTGAAGCAATGCCGCAATATCCTGATTCGTGATGTCACCATCTATCGGGGCGGTCACTTCGGCATCATCCTAACGGGATGTGAACTCGGCACCGTGGATAATGTCATCATTGATACCAATCGTGACGGATTCGATATAGACTGCTGCAAGTATCTCACTATCAGCAACTGCAAGATCAATACGCCTCACGACGATGCTCTGGTATTGAAGAGTTCGTATGCCCTGAAGAAACCGGTTTTAACAGAGCATATTGCCATTACCAACTGTGTGATTACGGGTTACAAGTTTGGCACACTCCTGGATGGCACTTACATCCCAGAAAAGGTAAATTGGGTATGCGGCCGCTTCAAGCTCGGCACGGAATCGAATGGCGGATACAAGAATATCTCTTTGAGCAACTGCACCTTTATGTATAGCAGCGGCTTGGCATTCGAGGAAGTAGATCAGGGATTGATGGAGAATATCGTGGTAAATAATATCACCATGAACCATGTTCACCACTACCCTATCTACATTACCACCGGTTGCAGAAACCGTGGTCCTAAGGAGCGCACCACCGTTTCTACCGGTCGTGACATCATGATCAGCAATGTCATTGCCAACGATGTAGATTCCCTTGCCGGCATCATCGTTACCGGTATGCCTGGTCAGCCACTCCGAAACATCTCGCTGAGCAATATCCGCCTGCAATATCGTGGTGGTGGCAAGGCAGAACTGGCGAAAAAGGAATATAGAGAACAAGGCACCAACTATCCTGAACCAAAGTTTGCCAAGGAAACTCCCGCCTTCGGTCTCTATGCCCGTCACGTGGATGGCATCGAAGTAGATAATGTGAGCTTCACCACGATAAAGCCCGATTATCGCCCAGCCATCATGCTGGATGATGTGAAGAACGAGCGCATCACCAACATCAAGGCAGATGTTCAGAAAGGAAGCAAACTGGTCATCAAGAAGTAAGATAGAGGTAATAAAAGGTAAAAAAGTAAAAAGGTAACAGAAAGAAAACAGCAAAAGCCCCTAGACTTTTTCATCGAAGTCTAGGGGCTTTTTTATATCTTCAATCCTGCTATAGTAGAGGAACTATCCAAACCAGAATCTTTATTTTATCTCTTCCATTCTTTTCAATGTCCATCCTTCAAACTGCATGATGATCTTATGAAGTGTGGTACCTTGACGCAACGCTTCTACCCTAGGAGCAGCCGCATATTGCCTGATTTGCTCCACCGCCTGCTGCCACTGTTCCTCAGCCTTCGCCTCGAAATCCTTCTTTGGTAACACCTTGAGTTCCAGAATATAGCTATGCTTGGTAGCATAATGAGTCAAATCCGGCAAAAGGAAAAAATCACAATAGCCGTGATTCAGTTCCAACTCCGGGGCTGTATAATAATAATCGTTCAGATTCAGATATGCCATAAAGAACCCCTGCAGATTTCGTTCTGCCTCAATGCCATCTCGTACAGAAGATACCTTGGCATAGGCATCGGCCATAAAGCGCAAGCCTTCTTCCCATTTGCCATCATACGCCATATCGTAATAATAATCCGTCAGCTGATTGGTATCCACATACGCTTTTGCCTGATATTCTTCCTCCAGATAACTGTAATACTGCTTGCGGACATTATTGTTAGGAATCCCCAATACCAGTTTGGAGCCACGCGTGCCCTTGATGGTCAACATGCCATAATAGAAAAGCAGACTCGGGAATATCTCTGCCTTTGGTATCTGATAGGCAGAGAACGACTCATAGAGTTGCGCCGAAATCTGTCCTTCCTCAGCAATCTTTCGAATAATGCCTTTTCGTTCACCATCCAGTTTATCAAACAGCAACAGTTTCTTCATCTTGCCATAATCGGTCTTGGTATTCGGGTCGATCATCTGCTGAGGAGAACGTCCGTAATCCATATAATTGCGAAGATAGTAAAGCACCATATCACAATTAAACATTCTGATACTCTTATTCAATGCTTCTTTTGCAAAGCAATAGTTATCATACCAAGGCTTCATATCGTTGACGATGGCATCTATATCACTATCCGCCGGGATGCAGCCATGATTTTTATAATAGGTAAACATCTCTATGACATCAGCAGTAGAGAATCCAAGCATCTCGTCAAATTCCGGTTTGATAGAGATGTTCCATCCTATATTGAAACCGCTGGTTACATCATCAAGCGTAACAGGACTGACACCCATCATAAAGATGCGTTCGAAGTTGCCCTTGAATTTCTTGAAGACATCACAGTAGAATCCATCGGCATGGGTGATGGCATGATATACCTTCTCACCATGCTCATTGAGCACCACATTGGTAAAGTTATCATATTCATCTACTATCAGATAAAGAGAAAATCCCTTCTGCGCAGCCTCATCATGAATAAAAGCCAACTTATCCATGGCATACTCAGCCTTGCGCACCTTCTCTCTCGTCTCCTCGGAATAAGCCTCACCATAGCGGCGCATGAAACCATCCAGTTTAACGGAACAATAGAAGTCGAAATTGCGCTCCAATGAATCGATATTACCGCTTACCTGCGAGAAGTCGAGAAAAAGCACCTGGTACTTGCCCTGCAACTCCGTAGGATGCTGTCCTATCCAGAGATTGCCAAAAAGTGATTGGAACTTAGCGCTTTGGTTACAGTCATAGTAAGAGTGGAGCATACTCAAAAATATGCTCTTGCCAAAGCGACGAGGACGGATGAAGAAGAGATTACGGGGCTGCTTCTCCAACTCGGGTATAAACATCGTCTTATCAACATAATACAAATTCTGCTCCATCACCGTGACAAAATCAGCCACTCCGTATGGTACTTCCTTAACTTTTTCCATATATTGTTACCTTTCCAAGTGCAAAGATACAACTATTTTTCAAGATACCAAGCTTTTTAAGAAGAAAAAGGCAAATGCCAGTTTACTATCCAGCATTTGCCTCATTACTCGAGCTATATCTCGCCTTATATTTACATTACATTATCTTCCTTACTTCAGCTTCGGCTTCAGTTCATCCGGTGAATCGTTGGTAAACATATTCACGGGTGGCGCCGATTTCGTGAAGAGATTTTCAATCACCTGCTTATCCACCTCCATTGCCGGCTGGAAATCATCGCTCATCATATACTTCAGGATAGCATAACGCATCTGGTTTGCCACCAGGCGATGTTCCAAGTCGCTGGTTACATCCATCGTAGTCATCAGCAGCTTGCCCTTACCCACCTTGGCTTCAATCATCATACCGAGCTTTCGACTCACGTGCCAGGTATCTATCGGCTGGATTGCTGGCTGATAATCCTTCGGGAACTCACGGAGATTCATCACCTGCGCCTTGTTCAGCAACTCCCACCAGTTCAAGTTTGCCCAGTCATCCGTAGGGAAATTTCTGAAGAGAGGATGAGCCTTGTCGATGGTAGCACCCGTGGTATGAGGCGGACGCATCTTAAACCAACTGGTGTTCCAGAACACCGGCAGATAGGTTTGCTTCACATCTTCGCCCATCTTCACCTTTCCGGCAGCCAGAAGCAGCACCTTGCCACCCTTCTGCAACACCTTCTGTGCCTTGGCATCCAGACTATCAGCAATATAGATATCCTTAAGCGCCTTGATATTCGGCATCTCTATCTGAGATGGATACACCCAGAAATTCCAATGGTTACGGGCTACAGGAGCATTGGAAGACTTCACCTGAATCTCCAAGACCAATTGCGATGGAGACGGAATATGGAGATGAGGGAAATCCAGGAACACATCGCCTAAACCGATGTTCTTACCCACTGGAAGCGAATTCTGTTTATCAGCAAGCGAATTACCTGGAAGCGAAGACTTTCCCAATTTTCCTGAAGCCAAAACCTGCTGTTTTTCGTCCTTCACCTTGTATGTAACCTCAGCATTCTGCAGCGGTTCATGATACGCATTATAGAGTTCCACAGGAACCTGCACCTTGTTTTCTGAAGAGAAAACGAATTGCGGGAACTTGGCCAGAGGCACGATAGGCGAACAGAACTCCGTCCAATCCTTGGCATCACAATATCCCTTTTCCTTCCAATGCACATTCAATACGCCCACAAGAGCAGTACCCTGTCCGCTATAATCGTTCAAGCCCAGCAACTGGAAGCCCGCATAATCCTTGGTTCGCAGGTTGCGCTCCAAATCATACTTATATGCCAGGGTCTGCAACTTGCCGCTGGCATGAAGGAACTTCTCTGCCTGACTCGCCATTCCGTTATCTCTCAGCAAATCAGAAAAGATCTCGAAGTTGCGAGCCTGATAGGCTCCCGTATATTGCGAAATCTCCTTGAAATCAGGGAAGGCGCACCACTGGCCCATCTCGTGGGTCACTCTAGGCTCGTTCACATCAAAGGTAATCGGCGTTCTGCCCTTCTGAACCACACGAACCATATCCCCATCGAAGTTGTCTTCCGATTGCGGAGCCTTTTTGTCCCAATCCAATCCACGTGCACCACCCTTTACATGATACTCGCTTTTAGGATCCCAGGCCCAACCGCCACCGACGGATGCGCCACAATATACACGGCGCTTATCTCCTGTTTTCTTCCATTCTTCCACAAAATTGCCTACCCATTTCACCCAGTTCCCCGCAGGTTCATTGCCCGCAGCAAGCATGCAGAAGCTAGGATGATTGCCATATTTCTCAACCATTCGCTGGGTTTCCTGCATCAGATAACGGTCGATGGTCATGCCATTGCCCAACTTCACACCATGGTTTGGCCAAGATGGACCTTCTGGCTGCAGATAGATTCCCACCTGATCGGCAGCCGAGAAAGCCGCCTCGGGAGGACAATAGGAATGGAATCGCATCATATTGAGTCCATACTCCTTGCATTTCCTGAAAATACGGAGCCACGAAGCCTCATCGGTTGGCGGATAACCGGTTTCCGGAAAACAGCAGTTGCCCACCGTTCCTCGCATCCAAATCTTCTTGCCGTTCATATAAAACTGTCGGCCTTCGATAGAAATCTCACTCATACCAAAGGTAGTGCTAAAAGATTCCTTGCCCAAAGTAGCAGTCAGGGTATAAAGATTAGGATGGAATTCATCCCAAAGCCTGATATCCTCGCCCATCGGAATGATGACGGAGAAATTTCCATCACTTTCTCTCTTTATTTTAGAAAGCGAATGCTTGACGCCACTTACATCAAACTGGAAATCAGCCTTCCGGGCATCCCCCGTCACATCCATCACCACCTTAATCTGCTTGCCCTTTACATCAGGATAAACCTGCAGGTTGCGGATATACTGCTGCTGATGCGCCTGCAATTCCATCTTGCCGATGATACCATTCCAGTTGCCCTGGGTCTGGTCGGTTACGCTATGCGAATCCTGACCCACGCATACATTTTCGATACCATTATACACCTTGATGCTGATTTCATTATCCTTGCCATATATAATATAAGGTGTAACATCAAACTCATGAGGCACGCTCAGCGAAGAATCCCTACCCGCCAGTTTGCCGTTGATATAAACCGAAGTCTCTATATGAGGACGTTCCAGATAGAGGATGATGCGCTGCTTCTTCCACTCCTTAGGCACAAACACCGATTTGCGATACCACGCATTGCCGATGTAATGTTTCTCAGGGGTGAGGAAGAAAGGAAACTTCATGGTTCCCTTGATGCGATGCTTCCCATTTGCCAGCACTTCCTCCTGGCGATATTTCTCCATATAAGGATTGAAATAGAAGGAAGAATCGTAGAGACTTCCCGTCCATTGCGTATGGGTACAGACATCATTACCCTTGCCGTTAGTGAGCATCGAACCCGGCAACTTGACCACATCCTCATAGGTAGGCGCATCTCCCTGCGAGAATCGCCACTGCCCCGAGAGGTCTATTCTGTTATAAGAGCTGATGCTCTGTGCCTGCAAGGAAGCACAAGCCATCAAGCCCATCATCAAAACAATATTTCTCATTGATGGTTGAATCATTTATTGTTGAGTAATTTCTAATTTCACGATTTCTTCTCCCTCCTTCGCCACATCCGCTTCGCGAGGGAAATAAACCGGCATATCCTTCTGCAAAGGAAGAATGCGGAGTTCCAGCTTCTGACAATCGGCAGGCAGACGCCACAATCCCATCAGGAACGGACGGCCGTTATAGAAATTATCAGCCACCAGTTTGCCATCGCAATAAAGTCGGGCACAATCACCACGATATTGAATTTTCAGGAGATTTCTGCCCTGCAGCATTTCAGGCGAAAGATTTAGCTGATAAACCGCAGCCTTCTTAAAGTCGGCATCAGATGGTTCCTCTGCCACTTTCTGCACACCCATGGTTATCTTGCGAACGCCCTCTGCTTCCTTGATTTTCTTGAAAGAAGGAGCCAGTAACATCATTGATTTTCCTTCCTCCTGCAGGAACAGATGTTCCGCCGTCTTGGAATCTACAAGATAGATGTTCTTATAAACCGGCTTGGCGATTCCCTTCGCCTTCACATTCTTCAGCACCTTTCCATCCACAGCTATCTCGGTAAGAATGCCCTTGATCTGTTCCAGATAGATTTTTCCATCCCGTTTGGCTATCAACTGTGCCGTAGCATAGCGGATGCCATCGATATTTACCGGGAAGATGCACATCGCTCCGGCAGGAACCTTCATCGGACGCTGAGGGAACTTCACGCCGCATACCTCAAACTGCACATTCTTCCTGGCAGACAACAGCTGCAACCGCTCATAATTATTGATGAAAACAAAACCGCTCTTATCTTTAGACCGAAGCGACCAGCGAAGATGCGAATCATCGCCCTTCTCTATATCCTGACTGCATGGGAAAGTAGCTTCCATCGGAGCCAGCACTTCTGCATAATCATGCATAAATAGATGCAGTTTGCGGAGCATGAAATAATGCGCATTCTTCTGTCCGAACTCGCCCAAAGGCGCCTGGAAATCATACGTCTTCACCGGCATATCATTATAATTGGTAGCCTGAGAACGCTGATTTTCATTCAGATAAGCCGCACTGCCATCATCCAGATTACCAGGCATCATCGCAGTAGGATTGGTTCCACCATGATACATATAATATCCCAGCAGATTGCTTCCGCTGCCCAACTTGACGATAGCCAGAGAATAGGCATCTTCCGGATAAATATACGGACGGCGATGGTACGATGTCATCATGCCTCCACCCAGTTCGCAGGTGAAATAAGGATAGGCCTCATCCCCCTTATTGACCTTCTCTTCCTGTTTGCCCAGCTGTTCGGTGGCGATTGCCGTACTGCTTCTGAAAGCCTTGAAGTTGAAAGCCTTGTAGTAATTACCAGCCGCCTCCTTCAGGCTTCGCTCCCAGAAACCATCGGCATAGTCGCCATAAAGCGGAACCATCTCGCCGAAAGGCACTGGTGTTTTCAGTTCCGGCCATCCCGTATGGGTATAGAAAGGCAAATCGAAACCTATCTGCTGGGCTATCTTCTTCAGCGTCATCAGATAACTTCCCCTGCCACGATATTCATTATCAAACTGTGCCGCTACAACCGGACCGCCATCCTTCCACTGCAATCCCTGCACCTGCGAGAAAATCTGGCGATACAACAGGGTGGTATATTTCAGAAAGACGGCATTCTCCTCTCTCATCCTGCAGCCCTTGGTAAACATCCAGTCGGGTATGCCGCCATTGCGCACCTCGCCATGGCAGAAAGGTCCCAGACGGAGAACCACCGGCATCTCTTCCTGCTTGCAAACCTCGAGGAATCCACGAAGATTGCGCTGTCCACTCCAGTTGAACACACCTTCCACTTCCTCCACATGGTTCCAGAACACATAGGCAGCAATCATGGTAACGCCACCCTGCTTCATCTTCCTTACTTCCTCTCTCCACTCATCCTGAGGAATACGTGAATAATGCACCTCACCCATCACCGGCACCACTCGCTTACCATCGAAGATAAGACTATGCTTATCCCATCGGATACTCTGCTGCGGAATTTGCGCCTGGGCATCCATCGAGCAAATTGTCAGGAACGACATCGCTGCAAATAATGTTTTAGTTTTCATTTTCATTTATAGTGTTTTTTAAATTTGTGGGCAAAGTTACAAATTTTAAAGCAATATTTACCTATAATTTTGTACAATAAACATAGATTATCTTCTTATTCATTGTTTTTCGTTGTTTTTTCGGTCACAATAGAATCCATACCAATTATTATCAGCAATATTCCTTGCTTATTTTATTGATAACAAAAAGCCGTGGATGCATGGAGCATCCACGGTTTTTTGTATTTTTATTCAGATATTCATCTTGTTTTCAAGATATTCATCTCATTCAAGATATTCTCTTTCCTACCTTTGCGGCAACAAACGCTATCATCAGACCCAGGCAGGCGGCAATACTGATGGCAATGCGGAGACCGGTAGCCTCAGCAAGCCATCCGATAACCGGAGGTCCTACCAGGAAACCGAAGAAACTGATGCTCGAAACGATGGTAATGGCGATGCTCGCCTTGATGGTTCCCAGCTTTCCAGCGATGCTGTAACAGATAGGCACCGACGAAGAGATGCCGAAACCTACCAGCAGGAAGCCCAAAGTGGCAGGAATCAGATAAGGCAAGGCTGCAGCCAGCCACAAACCACCAACAATCAAACCACCACAAACCTTCAAGACTCTGGCTGGGCCGTATTTCGTAACAAAGCCATCGGCCATGAAACGCCCCAACGTCATCGCTCCCATACCAGCCACATAGCCCGCACGGATAAAAGCCTCATCGGGTTTTACTACAGATGAGAAATACACACCACTCCAATCGTAAACAGTTCCTTCACAGAACATGCCGGCAAATCCCATCAATCCCAGGAGAAACAGAATCGGGTCGATGGTCTTGAAAGAGAACTTCGGCACATCCTCCTCTTCCGCCTTCGCCGTAGCATCATCTACCAGATATCTGAATCCGATAGCGATAATGAGAAGACTCATCACCAAGACTGCTCCAAAGTGAGCCTCTATCGGAAGCAGAGTGTTGGCAAAGACGGCTCCGATGATACCACCCGAAAATCCACCCAAACTCCACAGACCATGAAAAGAAGACATGATGTTGCGCCCATACATCTTCTCCACCAAGCAAGCCTGGGTATTGGTAGCGATGTTCATCAGATTTGCCATCATTCCAAAAGCCACCAGAGAAAGAATCAGCTGGAACACCGTACTGCTGCTTCCCATACAGAACAACACAAAAGCATAGAGCACCTCTGCAAGCAGAATCATCTTCCTGCTGCCAAACTTACTCACCAAAACGCCCGAAAAAGCCATCATCAGAAGCTGACCGATAGGAATGGCGAAAAGCACCGTTCCCAGCTGTCCGTTGCTCAAGTGCAACATCTGTTTTACATCCGGAATACGGCTTGCCCAACTGGCAAACACCACTCCCGGCACAAAATAATAAGCCGCAACAGCCACTCGCTTACGGGCCAAATCTCCCAAGTGATTCAAACTTACAGTCATCCCTATTAATACCTTTATTTATATATACCTATTTTATTTGCGCCTGCAAAATTACAAAAAAAAGCAGAAAAAGAGTGATATTTGAACAAAAAATATAGCTCGGTATGAGATTTTTGACGTACCTTTGCACTCAGAAAAAGAATTAAAAACAAACTAGCAATGAAGAAACAAACAATGATTACCCTGGCTCTCGCCTTAACTTTGGCGATGCCAACCATGCCCGCCTTCGCCCAGAAGGCGATGAGCAAGAAAGAAATCGCAGAAAAAGAAAAGGCTTTCAAGAACCTTCAGCATCCTTGGAAGGGAAAGAAAGTGGCTTATTTCGGTGACTCCATCACCGATCCAAGAATCAAGGCATCGAAGGTGAAATACTGGGGATTCCTGCAGGATTGGCTCGGTATTACCCCCTACGTTTATGGCGTGAGCGGCAGACAGTGGAACGACATTCCCCGACAGGCTGATCTACTCCAGAAAGAGCATGGCGATGATTTTGATGCCATTCTCATCTTTATGGGAACCAACGATTACAACAACGGTGTGCCTATCGGTGAATGGTACACGGAGACATTCGACAGCATAAGAGTAGCCCTTCACAAGCCAAGCGAAATGGTTCAGCGTCGCCACCGCCACTTCTGTATGGACAAGAATACCCTGAAAGGTCGCATCAACATTGCCATGTCGAAGTTGAAGCAGATGTATCCAACCAAGCAAATTGTGGTGATGACTCCTATCCATCGTGCTTACTTTGGAAGCAGCGACAAGAACATCCAGCCCGATGAGATGTACGAGAACGTACGTGGCATCTTCTTCGACGAATATGTGAAGGCAATTAAGGAAGTGGGCAATGTCTGGGCAGTGCCTGTCATCGACCTCAACTCCCTTTCCGGACTCTTCCCAATCTATGATGCTGGTGCCCAGATGTTCAACAAGCCAGACACCGACCGTCTTCATCCTAATGATGCCGGCCACTCCCGCATGGCGAAGACCATCATGCAGCAGCTCTCTGCATTGCCTTGCGATTTCTAAATATATCGTAAAAAATTGCGGGAAGCATCGCAAGTACTTGCCCGACTCTACGGGTAAATATGCCCAAAACTACGAGGAAATGTCCCCGTAACTACGAGGAAATATAACCGTAACTACGAGGAAATTTGCCCGTAACTATGAGGAAATATAGCCGAAGCCTTCGGGCAAAAGCACCCAACGTCTCGGGCACAATTGGGCAATACTTCGGGGCATATTCCTCTAGCTTTGGGGACAGAATCAAGAACGCTTCTGAGTGACTTTTCCTGATTTCAGTAGACACTTTTTAACTTTATAAACTAGAAAGGTAGACACTTTCAATTTTATAAAACTGAAATAGTAGACACTCAGAATCAAACGCTTCTGAGTGGCAATAAGTGATATAAATAAGGCGTGGCAATAGGTGGCAATAAAAATATGCCTTATTGCCACGCCTTTCTTTCTATATATCAACCACTTATATCAAAGTGTGGCAGATGTGGCATTATTTTAGAAAAACTTTTTCCTACATATACGATGAAACATAGCCATCAATAACACTGAAAACAACGATAATTTTCCGATTTTGTCTTTTGATTGTGCAGGTCAATGAAATGATATTTATGTCATCTCTGTGTTAGTAGTAACTCGAAAATCTCCCAAACAACCTTTTTCGCTCATATTTTATGATTATCAATGAAAGGAATAATATTGCGGAATACTCAATTATTTGCATGTTTCGTAAACATTTTGAGAATATTGTACCTTTTTCTGAAATTATTTTCGTACTTTTGCAAGCGTATTTACTTATCAGGAACCGAGAGCGTTACATCACATCCCTTGTTGCAGTAGGATATTTGCAGATGACCAATCCTGAAAATCCTACAGCAAGTAATCAAAAATACAAGAAAGTAACAACAAAATAGTAAGAATGATGGACTCTTTATATTTCCTCCAGTTTGCATGTTTCATCTTCATGCTCATCAATGCCCTTATCCTCGGCATCACCCACCTGCACATGAAGTGGACCAATCAACAGATTTCACAGATGGGGCTTGATTCATATCGAGAAGAATTCATTGTTTCTCTGATTTCACAAATCTTTCCGTTTGGTGGGATAGATTTGTGAAATCAGAGAAATCTGTGAAATCTGTGGAAACCAATCCCCTACTTCCAGCAGTAATCAATGCCTCGCTTCTCGCACTCACCTCGCAGGGCGGCAAGGAAGTAACTGCGCTCGCTGCCCCAACCACGAACCTTGCGCTCGTGATCCACGGTCTGTTTCAAACGCTCATCGCTGTATGCGGCAAAACGGGCAGCATACGCTGAAATTCTTGACTCGGCATAGCCTGCATCAAGAGTTGAAGACTCGGCATTAGCTGCCATTACACTCTCATTGTTCTTTTTGTTCTTTAAATCTGAATTTGGATTCATAAAGATAATTATTTTAAGTTGTTAAACACTTACACATTCTTTTACCACCGTGGTTATCTCTATGCGAAACTCGGTTGGTGTGCCGCAACTGGGCAACTCTTAATGCTTGATTTCGGGTGCAAAAGTACATCATTATTTTGAAACCACCAATTTTTTTCGTGACTATTTTTCTTGTTTTTTTTCCTTCTTCTAAAGAAGAAGATTTTTCGGGGTAGCAGATAGCAAGGAAATACCCGACTTGATTAGAAGAGATATTATCGACTTGATTGAAGGAGATATCCTTTAATGGTTAAACTTTCCTATATTTGCATTATAATAGTATTATAATAATAAAATTATAATTACCTTTGTAAATTGACAATCAGAAAGATACGAACAATTGAAATATAAAAACAAAGAATGATATGATACAGCAAGTTGAATTTTCATTGCGCCCGCTTCCTCGCGGCTTTCACCTCGTAACCAACGAGGTGATGAGGAACTTGCCGGCGCTGCCTAAGACGGGGATCCTGAATCTCTTCGTAAGACATACCAGTTGCGGATTGTCGCTGAACGAGAACTTCGACCCGGATGTGAGACATGATTTGAAGGGTATCTTCGAAAGACTGGTTCCGGATGGCGACCCAAGGTATCTGCACCAGGATGAAGGACCTACGGATATGTCGGCGCATGCCAAATCGAGCATGGTAGGTGTATCGCTCACCATTCCTATTACCAACGGAAGACTGAACCTTGGTACCTGGCAGGGAATTTACCTCTGTGAATTCAGAGAGGGAGGCGGAAGCCGACACCTCATCGCAACGATTATGGGGGAATAAATAATCGTTGCAATAAATCGAAGTCGCCTCTATTTTTTGAAAGAATCGGAGGCGTCTTTTTCTATTTCACGGAAAAGGCCGAAGTATCTCTTGCATACCCAGACGATACCTACTACCATTGCTATGACGAGGATTCCTCTTAAAAAACTACTTAATATCTTTGGCATACAATCCCAAATCGGCAGGAGATGCATCGCAAAACCTAAAACCACCGTCAATACCAATACACCGATAGTCAAGAGTTTCTCGTTTTTGATAGCTGGCTCAGGATCCTCTACTTCTACCAGGTTTCTCAACTGGTATATCTTATAGATAAAGAATACACAGTTCAGACATAAAAGAACACAGCAAGCTATCATTCCTCCCAAAAACAAATCGTCGCTATCTACCAAATCAACACAACTAATCCATAGAAAGAAGAGAGATAATCCTACAGAAGCAAAGCGACTGCTGAGAGAAAGATAATATACCTGTCGGGCATTAACTATCTTGACGAAAGGCAAATCAATGGCTGTGGGATGATAGCTATGACGCAAGTTTTGAACTGAAACAAGTGTACCTACCGCAGCTATGACAATATACAGAAACCAATCATCAGATGTGGCATGAATGATATTTCTGATGGTGAGCAGCCACATGGCAAGAACCAGGATTCCTACAATAAATTCAAAGACCCTGGCACTTGTAGAACGATAAATCTTGACTTGCGCAAAGATGCCAGCCTGCTCTTCCTTATCGCCATTCTTGAATAAATCAAGCACAAAATTAAATATTTTATTCTTCATCTTTCTTCTTCTCTTCAATTTGATTTGAATCGACTTCTTCCTTCGTTTTCTTTGATGCAGCCTTCTTTTTCTTCGGCAGTCTGCCAGCCTTGCGCAGCGCTTCGGCGATGATCCATTGCAGCTGGCCGTTGGTTGAGCGGAACTCATCCTCCGCCCACGCTTCAATGGCACTCATCGTTTCCGAATCGATGCGCAATATAAAACTTTTTATATTTGTTTCCTTTTTAGCCATACTTTTTTAATGATTCAATGTTCCCGTATTTACTACAGGCTGGGCGGTATCATCGCCACAGAGCACTACGAGCAGATTGCTGACCATGGCAGCCTTCTTGTCGTCATCAAGCTCTACCACATCTTCATCGCTCAACTTCTGCAATGCCATCTTCACCATCGACACAGCTCCCTCAACTATCTTCTCTCTGGCAGAAATGATGGCTGAAGCCTGCTGGCGACGAAGCATCACGGCTGCTATCTCCGGAGCATAAGCCAGATAGTTGATGCGAGCCTCTACTACCTCGATACCTGCCATTGCCAATCGCTCATCGATGCGAGCCTCCAACTCCTTATTGATTTCATCACTTCCATCTCGAAGCGTAATCTGATTTGACTTTCCATCCTCGTCATCATCGTAGGCATACTGTCCGGCTACCTGTCGGAGAGCGGCATCTGCCTGAATCTGGACAAAGCGACCCAGCATGTTCATGATCTGTGCAGCAGAAGCACCAATGCCAGCCTGACCTGTAGAACCCTCAGCCATCGTCTGGGTATCAATCTCGAAGATAGCCTTGTAGGTATCCTTCAGTTTCCATACCAGCACCATACCAATCATAATCGGATTACCCGTCTTGTCATTCACCTTGATAGGTTCGGCATCGAGGTTGCGCACACGAAGCGAAAGCTTTTTCTGACTGATGAACGGATTCAGCCAATAGTAACCTGGCTCTGTAAAAGTGCCACGATACTTACCGAAGAAAAGCAATACGCGAGCCTGACCCGGCTCTACCAGGATGAAACCGCAGACGCAGATGATACTCAGGATGAGAAGCAGTACGCCACAAACACCACAGACATTTGCCAGCCAGCCCTCTTGCGAAACGCAGGCAAATATAAACAAGCCAACTCCAGCCAGGAAGCCGATGATGTTTAACACTAACATCAGGATGCCATTCAAGGTCTTTCCCTGATACGTAAATTCCTTATTCTCCATAATTTTACTTTATTTATTACGCTATTGATATTGATATCATTTTGATATCGCAAATATACGATATTAAAATGATATCACAAGAGAAGGAACCCAAAATTTTAATTAGTTTAACGTAAAAAGGTCGTTGAGACGAATCCCAACGACCTTTTCCTGTATTTTCACATATTTATATATAGGATTACTATTCTATCACTTCCATTTCTTCCTCCTCGATTTCCTCTTTCTCTTTCTTTCCGAAATTAGGATCAATCTTCAGGAAAGCAGTAACCAGGAAGGTAATGGCGCAACATGCCATCACGATGATGAAGAACATGCGGTAGCCTACCATATCTTTCAGATATCCCGAAACCATACCAGGCAACATCAATCCGAGATAAGAGATACCCGTGCAGATAGAATAATGGGAAGTCTTGAACTTGCCCTGACTATAGAACAACATGTAAAGGGTAAGAACCGTGAAGCCCAGACCGTAACCCAACTGCTCGACGAAAAGACAGCTGGAAACCACGATGAGGTTGCTGTTGAGCGAGTAACTCAGATAGATGTAAACCACATCAGGCAAGGTGATGGCGCAAACCAGAGGCCAGAGCCATTTCTTCATTCCATCCCTGCTCACCAGAATACCACCAAGAATTCCACCCAGCAGCAAACCAATCAATCCCACAGTACCATTGGCAAAGCCATATTCCTGAGGTGACAGTCCCAGTCCGCCCTGCGAATTAGGACGGAGGATGAAGGTCTTGGTCATGGTGTTCAGAAGCGCTTCTGGGAATCGGTAGAGCAAGAGGAAGAGCATCACACAGATAGTTTCTCCCAATCCGAACTTCACGAAGAAGGTGCGGAACATATTCTTCAGTTCGTGAGCCACTTCACCCACCGTTCTGTCCGTCTGCACATCCTCCTTAGGACGTGGTATGAATCGGCTATGATAGAGCCATAATCCGATGAAGATACCTGCCAGACCGTAGAAGATGAGCGCCCATGAGAAGCGAATCTGGTTGCGGAACATCACCTGGAGGACACCAGCCAGCATCACTAGGAATCCATTCACAAAGATGATGGCAAGGCGATAGAAGGTGTTTCGAAGTCCCACAAACTTGGTCTGCGTATGTTCATCCAACTCAATCATGTAGAAACCATCCGCAGAAATATCGTGGGTGGCACTGCAGAAGGCGATGAGGAAGAAGAAGCACATCGTTGCCTGGAACCAGAAGGCAGTAGGCAGCGAGAAAGCAATGCCGGCAAGGGCGGCTCCGATGAGTGCCTGCATGGTCAATACCCACCAGCGCTTGGTCTTCAGCAAGTCGATGAAAGGACTCCACAAGGGTTTGATAACCCAAGGCAAAGCCAGCCATCCGGTATAGAGACCCACCTGGGCATCGGTCAAGCCCAACTGCATATACATCACGACAGAGAGGGCTGTCACGATGACATTAGGCAGTCCTTCTGCAAAATAGAGTGTCGGAATCCAAGCCCATGGATTCCGACTATTTTTCTTTGTTACCATTTTACATCACTATTTATAGAGTTTCTTGATTTCAGCACCCTGATAGTAGTGCAGGAGGATGGCATCATACTGATAGCCTTCCTCGCCCATCACGGCTGCACCAATCTGACAGAGACCTACTCCGTGTCCCCATCCAGCTCCGATCAGTTCGAAACGCTGAGGAACTCCCTGCTCATCTATATCATATTTATCCACGATAAAGGCAGAACTGAGGAGATGACTGTCACTCAGCGTGCGGCGGATTTCGAGCTCCTTACCGATGGTGAAGGTTTTCTCCGTACCGATAATCTGGAGCTTACTGATTCTTCCACTCGTTCCCCGTTCTACGGATTTCATATCAAGGATAGAACCCAAGTCCATCTTCAGTCTGTCAGCAATGAGCTGCTGCAGTTTCTCCTGAGTAAGGGTTACCTTCCAGCGATAGAAGTCTACCGTTTCCTGGTCGTAATCGTTCAACACCTGTGAGAGGATTCTCTTGTCCTGCGTGTTGCAGAAAGCAGGAGGGTTGAAGCGGATCCACTTCTCAGCCTCTTCCTCATTTGTCAGATTAGGCAAAGCAGATTCTATTCCTAATGCAATATCCCTCACCGCAGTGAGATAATTCTTCGGTGTATCTTCCCAACAGTACTGGAACTCCTCTGTGACTCCACCGCAACATTTAGAGAATCGGGCATCGCATATCTCATCACCATCCAGGAGCACCTGTCCCTTGGTCTGACGAATAGCCTCAGCAACATGTGGAGAAGTTTCCTTCGTGATTCCCTGGTAACGCTGGCAATGGTCATCTGCACAAACATCAAAGATGGTATGGTCTTCGCGATCGTACCAGCGGATGAGCATATCTTCCTTCTTGGTGAAAGAGAAGAAATTGTTACCACTCTCTGCAACATCCCTACGCTTCTTCATCTGCGCCAAAAGCCAGGAACGGGAGATAACGGCATGTGCCTTCAAGAGTTCGAGACTGGAAGTGGCACTCATCTCACTACTGATTACACTCTCCAGATACTTCTCTACAGGCAGTTCGTTGATGGCACAAATCTTATCCGACTCGACCACGAAACGCAATGTTCCGAGGAAAGTCTGGGTTTCCTTGCGCTCCCAATGGAAGTTGACACCAATCGTAACATCGCTCAGCGAGAAGGAAGCGTCCGCACTCTGTGGATGGAAAGTCAAGGAACTATACTGATTACCGTTCCAGAGTACACCACCTTCTGAGAATTCCACCTCCTGTTCGCCGATTACAGTCTCGCCCTTAGCCAGATAAGGTTTATTGAGAGAGAAATGAATCTTCTGTCCGCTCACAATACCCACCTTCACCTCAGGTTCCTTGTCATAACTGTATAAGGCAGAAGTACCGACCTTCAGTTCAGCATCCTTTGAAGCCTTGAGTTTGGTAACGATGCTGTTCATCTTATCTGTAGAGACACCACATTCCTGCAGAATGGCAGTAGCACTCTCTTCGGTCAACTTACGGAAGTCTTCCTCACGAGGAGTAATGATGAGTCCCGACATATCCAAGGCTCCAGGAGAAACCATCATCTGTGCATCGCCTTCTGCAAAATAAGCCTCAGGGCGGTGTTTTTCTCTAGGAATAACCACAGAGATATACTCATCCCCCTTGCGCCATGCGATGATATTCATCATTGGTTCAGTCTCATCACCACGAACAGGCATCGACTTATAGAGACGTTGGAAAAGAGCCTCATCGCTGTCCTCACTCTTGGAGATGATGACAAAGGCTGGAACAACAAAGTCATGAATCAAGGCAATCTTTTCGTCATCATTCAGAGAAATGATATCAGTAAGGTTGCGAGAAAGTCGCTGCCAATTAGCCTGCAAAGGCAAGATGCCACTGGTACCTGCCTGGAAATGAAGATGATCAGGAGCTGAGGCTCCACACTTCGGACCGTTATAGAACACCATCAACTCGCTATGCAAGCTCAGGAACCGGTGCATCTCACCATAATTCTTATAGATAGACTGTGGCTGATGCTTTCTTGCAGGAATCGTGAAATGAACAGGCAGAATCGGGAACGGATTCACCAAGAGAAGGAAGCGTTCATCTATCTGTTTTGAAATCTGCTCCTTAGGACGGTTCTTGTCGCAAAGGAAGCATGGGCGATCACCCAATGTCTTCTTATCAATCTTGGCTCCGGTGCTCACGATGCGTGCCGGATTCCACTGCACTTTCAACTGGTCGGAAAGCTGATGGGTCTCCACATGCTTGAGATCACGGAAGCGATGACGGGCATCAGCCCATTTCTCCATCTGGCGATTGAAGAAACGGGAGATACTGCTATCTTCCATTATATCAGCCTTGCCCTGCAACATCTGCTGGCGCGCCTTCAACTCCATGGTGCGAAGACGGTCCTTATAAAGATTATTGGCATTTACCTTATCGATACTCAAGGCAGCATCACTATTTCCTCCCCAACGACGGCAGAGGTAAAGTTCATCGTAGATTCTGCCAATACGGTAGCGACGAGAGAACACCAATCCCAAGGCATAGTCCTCACCATAACTGGTATTAGGAAACTGAATCTGACGGACCAATGGGGTAAAGAAGGCACGAGGAGCACCCAATCCATTGATACGCAGAGCATTATTACAGCCATTATCTTCGGTCCACTCCTTATGGTCTATCAATCCAGGAGGCAGTGTATTGAGATCGAAATCGCACATGCGATAAGAGCCGATCATCATGGCAGCCTTCTGCTTATGGAAGGCATCTACTATCTTTTGCAGCGTCTTAGGTGAAGAATAGAGGTCATCACTATCCAGCTGGACGGCAAACTTACCACAATGGTCGCTGTTGATAGCCATATTCCAGCAGCCACCAATGCCAAGGTCGTTGCGATCAGGCACAATCTGGACAAGGCGTCCTGCCTGCTTATCATTCCGTTCCTCCATCTCATGGGCAATCTCTGAAAGGATTTCGCCCGTACGGTCGGTAGAATGATTATTTACCACGATAACATTAAACTTGAAGCTGGTCTTCTGGCTGAGTGCGCTCTTCACTGCGTCAGCTATCGTCTTTTCACGGTTGAATACCGGAATAATGACAGAAGCCTCGTATTCAAACTCCTGCTCATCAAAATCAGGCTGTCGATAGTAATTGGTATCAACCAAGGCTCCCACCTTTTCGAGATGATGGGTGCAAGCCTTCTCCATCTCTATCTGTACCTCCCGGTTGCGAGGGTTCACATAGTCGAACTGCTTTTCTCCACTCTTTCTGGTATCGAGTTCATCTTCTGTATAAAGGAATTCATTGATATGGAAAATCTCTCCCACTCTACTCAGATAAAGACGAAGGTCATAGAGTCCTGCAAACTGATATTCCTGTCTGTCCTGCTGTGCTGCATAGTCGAGCAGATTCTGTGCCTTGACAAGCCAGAGACTTCCGAAATCGAAGTCATCACGAAGTGAACCAGCCTGATAGTCGATGACCGGATGCTTCTCCAGCTTACCCTCCTGTACGGAGTAATGATCGGAGTATACCATGACTGCTCCCGTATCATCTGCGGTACGGAGGAAACGTTCCAAGGCATACAATCCCCAACGGATAGGAGTGGCTTTGGTACAAATGATTACATAGTCGGCATCGGTGTTCTCAGCAATACTACTAACAGTATTGGAACTCTCCAATCGGTCGACAACGATAAATGTACAACCATCAGGCACTTGATGAGAAGCAGCGAAATCAGCACTCACCAAGAGATTGATATGTTGAACTGTCTTGTTGTCATGAAGTTCCAAGAGTGCTTCCTTGGCAACATCCAGGTCTTCACAAGGCAAGAAAAGGTCTATTTTTTGTCTCATTTCTTTGTTTCTATTTTTTCGTTTTTCGTCCCATTTGGGGGCATCAAACTATGTTTTTTATCTTTATTTCAACTTATTATCTTAAAATATGTGGCAAAGATAACAATTTTTCGGCAAAAAACACTATCTTTGCAGTATGAATAATGAAAAAAAATATCTTTTAGGCCTTACACTTGCCGAATTGAAGCAGGTGGCAAAGGATCTCGGCATGCCTGCCTTCACCGGTGGACAAATGGCGAAGTGGCTCTATGAGCAGCATGTAAAGAGCATTGACGAGATGACCAATATCTCGAAAGCCAACCGTGCAAAACTCGCTGCCGAATACGAAATAGGTTGCTTCGGATATTCCGATGCACAACATTCTGTGGATGGTACCATCAAGTATCTCTTCCCTACCCGAAGCGGCAAGTTTGTGGAAACGGTTTATATTCCAGATAAGGACCGCGCCACGCTCTGTGTTTCTTCGCAGGTGGGTTGCAAGATGAACTGTCTCTTCTGCCAAACAGGTAAGCAGGGATTCGAGGGAAGTCTGCCTGCCGGCGACATCCTGAACCAGATTTACTCATTGCCAGAGGTAGACAAGCTCACCAACATCGTATTCATGGGACAGGGCGAGCCTATGGACAACCTCGACAACGTGCTTCGTGCTACGGAAATTCTGACTGCCGACTATGGCTGGGCATGGAGTCCGAAGCGTATAACGGTAAGTTCTGTTGGCGTGAAGAACAAACTGAAGCGATTCCTGGAAGAGAGCGAATGCCATGTGGCTATTTCCATGCACGATCCTATTCCTTCAGAGCGCGCAGAACTGATGCCTGCAGAAAGAGGTATGGGTATTGAGCAGGTGGTAGAGCTTTTGAAGAACTACGACTTCTCCCACCAGCGTCGCCTCTCGTTCGAATACATCGTATTCAAGGGAGTGAATGACAGCATGCAGCATGCCAAGGCAATCATCAAGTTGGTAAAGGGACTGGACTGCCGTTTCAACCTCATCCGCTTTCATCAGATTCCAGATATCCCACTGCAGGGCGTGAATGACGAAAAGATGGAGCAGTTCCGCGATTACCTTACCTCGCACGGCGTGTTTACAACCATCCGTGCCAGCCGTGGACAAGACATCTATGCAGCCTGCGGCTTGCTGAGTACCTCGAAGAAAATTGGCGAAATACGCCAGCACGAGGACGAAGAGAAAAAAGAGTAGACGAAAAGAACATAGCATAATGGTGAGAAATACGATAACGTTTCTTTTCCCGTTCTGCCTGATATTTCTCCTCTTGACAAGTTGCGATTTAACGGGGAAGAACAGGAAAAAGCCAGCCAGTACAGGGCAACCTTACGAGATTGTACTGGAAGGAGATACCGACAGCATCGTTACCAGGATACTGACGGAAGACGTTCCAGCCCTTCCCCAACCCGAGCCTCTCTGCAAACTGATTCAGGTGAAGAAGGGGAAGACAAAAGGCAGCTACCTGCTCGTCAGAACCCGCATCATCGTCAATATCACAGATAAAGACTTCGCTGTCAAGTTGAGCCACGATGAGAATGCAGCACCGCAAAACATCATCCGCATCAATGCCCATTCCGTACAGCAGCTGCGAGAAAGACTCAATGGCGAAAAGCTCCGCCAAATTGTAGATGAAGCTGAACTGAAACATCTGGCAGAGATGATCTCCAACAATCCCAGCAAGCAGAACAAGGAGATGCAGGAAGAGGTAAAGAAGACATTCGGACTTGACATGAAAATCCCGGTATCGATGAATGCCAGCAAGAAAGCAAAAGACTTCATCTGGATTTCGAACAACGCAAGTACGGGAATGCAGAACCTGCTCGTGATGAAAGTGAAGAGTGAAGAACGAAGAGCAGGAAAAGAGAAGAGTGAAGAACGAAGAATGAAGAATTCAAATGCTTTTCATGTAAATGTAAATGACAAGGCTCAGATTGATAGCATTCTTCGAACCAACATGCCGGGCGAAACCGACAGCATGTATATGACCATTCCTGTTCTTTTAGAAAGAGGACTCTGGGAGATGAAAGGGGATGCCATGGGAGGACCTTACGTGATGCATCGCATCCATAACCTCTATGTCATCGGCTTCGTCTATGCACCCGAAATGAAAAAGAAAATATTAATCAAGCAGCTCGAAGCTGCGATTTCCACAATAAAATAAAATACATCAATGGACAATAAGAAAATCAGAGTGGCTATCACTCACGGAGATACCAACGGTATCGGATATGAACTCATCTTTAAGACATTTGCTGAATCAGAGATGCTGGATTTCTGTACACCAATCATCTACGGTTCACCAAAGGTGGCAGCCTATTATCGCAAGGCGATGAACCTGCCAGCACAGTTTTCTATCATCCAGAAAGCAGAAGATGCAGAAGAAGGACGCATCAACCTGCTTGCAGCTGTAGATGAAGAGGTAAAGGTAGACATGGGTATGCCTACCACCGAATCGGGCGCAGCAGCTATCAAAGCGCTCGACAGAGCAATGACTGATTTCAGAGACAATCTCTATGATGTGCTAATCACAGCCCCTATCAATAACCAGAATGCCCAGATAGAAGGTTTCCCTTTCAAGGGACACAAGCATTATATCGAAACTTGTCTTGGCGAAGGACAGGAAGCCCTTTCCATCCTCGTAGGTGGCAACCTTCGCATAGCATCAGTTACAGAGAAGACTCCATTCAAAAATGTAATAGCCGGAATCACCGAGGAACGCATTATCGAAAGAGTAAAGCTCATGCAACAAACCATCAAAAGAGATTTCCTCATCACCAACCCACGCATAGCAGTGCTTGCCCTCAATCCTCGCAGCAACGAAGAGGAAAGTTGCGGCAAAGAGGAGAGCGAAATCATCATTCCTGCTATTGACAAATTAGCAGAACAAGGCATTCAGGCTTTTGGTCCATACGCAGCAGACGAGTTCTTCGGTAAGGGATATTTCAGCGACTTTGACGGAATCATGGCCATGTATCATGACCAAGCCACTACCCCATTCCATTCTCTCTATACAGAGGATGGCGTCATCTACACTGCAGGTTTGCCTATCATCCATACAGCAGCCAACATGGCACCAAGTTACAGCATTGCAGGCTGCAATGAAGCTGACGAGTCATCGTTCCGCCAGGCAGTATTCCTGGCTATTGATGCTTTCCAGAACAGAAACAGCTATGATGAGGCAATAGAAAATCCACTTCCAAAACTCTATCACGAGAAGCGTGACGAGAGCGAAAAGGTAAGATTCTCAATCCCAAAGAAGGGCGGCAAGCCATTCCCTCCAAAGAATGAAAAGAACTTTACACCTCGTCCAAAGAATGAAGGTCAGGAAGCTCCGCAAGCTACAACTGAACCAGCTCAGCAAGTAGCTCCAGAAGCTTAATTTAAAGCAAAATATGATGCCCAAGAATAGGTAAACGTTAAAAAAGACCTATTTTTGGGCAATATATGCTGATATTTCAAAAAAAATGTGTAATTTTGGCAGCTAAATGGATACATCTGAACTACAGAAAATAAAACAACGCTACAATATCGTCGGAAATAGCGACGGATTGAATCATGCTCTCGATGTCGCCTTACAGGTGGCACCGACAGATCTTTCTGTGCTTATTATCGGAGAAAGTGGAGTTGGTAAGGAAATCATTCCGAGGGTGATCCATGACAACTCACCAAGAAGAAGAGAAAAGTATTTTGCCATCAACTGCGGAAGCATTCCTGAGGGCACTATAGACAGTGAGCTATTTGGACATGAGAAGGGTTCCTTTACCGGAGCCATAGGAGAAAGCGAAGGCTACTTCGGAATAGCCAACAAGGGTACTATATTTCTTGACGAGGTGGGCGAACTGCCCATACAGACTCAGGCAAGACTGCTGAGAGTGCTGGAAACGGGCGAATATATCCGCGTAGGTGGAACAGAGATTCGCAAGACCAACGTACGAATCGTTGCTGCCACCAACGTCAACATGAGAAAGGCAATCAGCGAAGGAAGATTCCGCGAAGACTTGTATTACCGACTGAATACAATTCCTATCCAGATGCCTCCACTTCGCGAACGAGGAAATGACATCTTACTGTTGTTCCGCCTTTTCGCCATGCAAATGGCAGAGAAATACAATCTGCCGAAGATCAGCCTGACAGAAGATGCCAAGAAACTCATGCTGAAATATAAGTGGCCAGGCAACGTGAGACAGCTCAAGAACATTACCGAGCAAATGTCGGTATTAAGTAGCGAACGGGAAATTAACATGGAGACACTCATGCATTTTATCCCACGCGATGAAGAGACTACTCAACTTGCCACCATTCCACAGAGCAACAACACCTCGCACAGTTATGAAAACGAACGAGAATTTCTCTATAAGATTCTTTACGAACTAAGAGGAAACGTGAGTGACCTGCGAAGAGAGGTGGGATCATTGCGCAAGCAACTGGATGAAGCCCGTCAACTAAGAGGAGCAGAAGGATTCAGTAGTCCTACCTCTGTATCGAGCATGAGTCCAACAGCCTATCCGGCAGAGTTTGAAAAAACACAGTCTATCACACCAGCAGAAGGAATGATGCGGCATGACACAGGAATCATCCGACATGAACCGGGAATCATCCGAGCTGACGAAATGAGACAATCGGAACCAGAAGAAATCGAGGCAGAAGAAATCAAAGAGAACGACTCACTGAATCTCGATGACTTGAGCAAACAAATGATAGAAAAGGCTCTGGAACGCAACAATGGCAATCGAAAGAAAGCCGCTGAGGAATTGGGTATATCAGACAGAACCCTTTACCGGAAAATAAACAAATATAAATTATGAAGCAATTACGCGCGTACATATATATATTAGGGATTTCATTGGTCATAGGCATTATGACTGCCTGTTCCGTTAGCTACGGCTTCAACGGTGCCAGCATTGACTATACCCAGACCAAGACTATCCAAATAACAGACTTCCCTATCAGAAGTTCATACGTTTGGGGACCAATGGGACCAATGTTCAACAACGAGCTGAAAGACAAATTTGCCAACAATACCCAGTTGCGACAGGTTTCCCGTAATGGCGACCTGAAGATTGAGGGTGAAATCACCCAATATTCACAGCGCAACAAGTCGGTATCTGCTGAAGGTTATTCTGCACAGACAGAATTGAGTATCACCGTCAATGTCCGCTTCACGAATAACAAGAAACATACCGAGGACTTCGAAAAGTCATTCACCTCTGCAAAGACCTACGATACCACAAAAAGTTTAGCTTCTGTTCAGGAAGAACTGGTCACCCAGATGGTAAAAGACTTGGTAGACCAGATATTCAACGCTACAGTAGCTAACTGGTAAGGAAATAGTAAGTGAAGAACGAAGAGTGAAGAGTGAAGAATTCAACAGCTATACAAATCATAAAGTTCAAAGTTCAAAGTTCAAAATTCAAAGTTCAAAACTCAAAGTTCATAGTAACAAAACATTAAATAGAACAAAGTGGAATTAAGCAGATTGATACAACACCCAGAGGAGATGAACCGGGAGACGCTCTACGACTTGCGCGCCCTCTTGGCTCTATATCCCTATTATCAAACGGCTCGCCTCTTGATGTTGAAAAACCTGTACCTACTCCACGACCCCAGTTTCGACGAAGAGCTACGCCGTGCAGCCATCTACATAACCGACCGCAAGGTCATCTTCGAAATGGTTGAAGCAGCGCACTATCAGTTCAAGAAAGAAAACTATGGGGAAAAGAGCAAGACTTATCCTACTCAAGGAGAAGCATCGAAAAGCAACTTGCACAATACATCTAAGGCAGACCGCACAAGCGACCTTATCGACAGTTTCCTAGGTTCTATACCAACAGATGCAGAAGAAAAAGAAGCTAAGAAAGAAAAGCGGAAGCCAACACCTGCAGATGCAGCTGTTGATTATGTAGCTTATCTGATGGAGACTGAAGATCAAGAAGAAGAAGAGAAACCTTCAAGAACCATCAGTCTGATTGATGACTTCATGGAAGATGGAGGATTCAAATTGCCAAAGATACAGCAAGGAGAGGAATACAAGCCAGAATACACGCCTCAGCTGGAAGATGACAATGACAACGAGGAACAAACTGAAAATAGTGGTGTATTTACAGAAACCCTCGCCCGCATCTACATCAAACAGGGCAAGTATGAACGAGCTTATCAAATTATCGAGCGACTCTACAAGCAGCATCCACACAAGAGTGCCTACTATGTGGACCAGCTAAGATTTCTCGAGAAACTGATGTTAAACGGAAATAATAAAAATAACAAATAAAAATAATAAATAAAACTAGTTTTAAAAAATGGCTTACACATTATTTGTAGTATTAATCGTCCTGGTAGCAATCATGATGATTTTCATCGTGCTCATCCAGGAATCAAAGGGAGGTGGACTTGCAAGTAACTTCTCTTCAACAAACTCTATCATGGGCGTTCGTAAGACAACCGACATTATAGAGAAATTAACATGGGGTCTCGCTGGTGCCATGGTAGTTATCAGCATAGTTTGTGCTTATGTTGCACCTCAGGCAGCTGGCGAAAGCAGCGTTATGGAAGGTGCAACTCAGGAGCAGACTGCTCTTCCTGCTATGCCAGGTGCTAGCAAGGATGCTGCAGCAGGTGCTCAGAAAGCAGCCCCAGCAGCTAATGGTGCAGCAGATGCTCAGAAAGCAGCAACTCCAACAGTACCAGCTAGCCCTGCTAAGTAATAGCTTGTAAACTTATAAATAGCATTTTCCCATCAAAAAAACTGCAGTTTTAAGGGGAAATGCTATTTTTTTACAGAAAAATGAAGTTTTTCAGAAAAAAGTTTAGAAAAAATTTGGTGGATTCAAAAAAATGTAGTACCTTTGCACTCGCTTAAAAGAAATAACAATTAAGCAAGCTAACATGGTGGACGTAGTTCAGTTGGTTAGAGCGTCAGATTGTGGTTCTGAATGTCGTGGGTTCGAGTCCCACCTTCCACCCATAAAGCATTAAGATTGCCAATCTCTAGTATTAGAGGTTGGCTTTTTTATTTTCATCCATTTCTCATTTATCTTCATCTTCCCCCTATTGCTTTTCATCCAGCATCCATAGTGAAGGAAAAAAAATAAACCATACAAGATGACCGAAGGCATCCTATATGGTTTATATATCCTTATATTCGATTACTCACTCTGCCATTTACGGGAACTGAGGATAATCCTCAAAACGAGGCTTGCGCTTCTCCAGGAAAGCCTTGCCACCCTCCTGAGCCTCATCCATGGTATAATAGAGCATCGTTGCATCACCAGCCAACTCCTGAATACCTGCCTGACCATCCAACTCAGCATTCAAGCCAGCCTTGATCATACGGAGAGCCAAAGGAGAACGCTCCATCATGATTTCAGCCCATTCTACGCAGGTATCTTCCAACTGGTCGAGAGGAACCACCTTGTTGACCATTCCCATCTCTTCTGCCTCCTTCGCAGAATACTGCTTGCAGAGGAACCAGATTTCACGGGCCTTCTTCTGACCAACCATTCTTGCCAGATAAGAAGAACCGAAACCTGCATCGAAGCTTCCTACCTTAGGACCAGTCTGTCCGAAGATGGCATTCTCTGAAGCGATGGTCAGGTCGCACATCACATGAAGCACATGACCACCACCGATAGCATAACCGTTCACCATGGCGATAACAGGCTTTGGCAAACGACGAATCTGCATCTGTACATCAAGCACGTTGAGACGAGGCACACCATCGTTGCCAACATATCCACCTCTACCCTTCACATGCATATCTCCACCGGCACAGAAAGCCTTGTCGCCAGCACCCGTCAGGATAACCACACGGATATCCAGACTGTCACGACAGTAGTTGAAAGCCTGCGCCATCTCCCAGGTAGTCAATGGAGTGAAGGCGTTGCGATAACGCTCACGATTGATGGTAATCTTAGCAATGTGATTATACTCCTCGAAGATGATTTCCTTGAAATCAAAACCTTCTATCTTTTTCCATTCTCTCATTTACTTTGAACTTTGATTATTGAACTTTGAACTTTATGATTACTTTCAGGTTACTTTCAGAAAGGATGGATCATCCTTCTTTCTCTGATGATAACTCTAAACTATTATAATATTCATCCAGAACCTGATTATCTGTTTCTATATCCATAAGAACCTCCAGAAGCATCGGTCTGCTTGACTCGGTATGGATGAGCCAATCGATGCCCTCACAGAGCGACTTCATATCATCAGCATTCTGATAGGCTACATCTTGTGCCAGACAGATGTGATAAGCAGAAGTGCAATGCTCAGCCATCACCAGTTTCTCGCGTGCAGAACTTTCCTTCAATCCCTTGAACTTGGCAAAGATGGCTCCGCCGCCATTATTCAAGAGCAAGATGCGAAGACTGCCATTGAGATTCTGATTCCAGAGGGCATTCTGATCGTAGAAGAAACTCAAGTCGCCCAACACGCAGAAAACCTTCTGCTGGCTCCTGGCATCAGGATGATGATATGCCGAAAGATAGATAGACAAGCCCGCAGCTGCAGATAGCGAACCCTCGATACCATTCACACCACGATTGCAATGCACGTACTGACGGGCGTAGATACAAGCCAGTCGAATTGCCATACTGTTGCCGTAGAAGAGACGGCATTCACGGGTATCATCCAGCGAATGAGCCAGATATTCCGTCTGGAAAACCTTTACGGCAGCCATACTGCTGAAAGACGGTTCATAATCGAAAGCATGACGCTTAGCCGCCAACAGGGCTTTCTCCCAACGTTCCTTATACGCATCCACTTCATCCCGATAAACCTGATCGTAAGAGGTCATGGCATCCGCCAGCAGTGTGGTATCGCATTGGAAGATACGGTCAATACGCATAAAAGTATCAATGTAATCACCATCAGTACTTGCCCGCCACACCTTAGCACCTTTCTTCACGGCAAGGCGAAGGAACAGCTTGAGGCGCTTGCTCACCAGGGTGCCTCCTACATAGAGAATAAAATCGGGCATATAATCCGCGTTATCCCCCACCTTATTCAGCACTTCATCGAAATTGGTAACCAGGAGATTGCTGGAAAATTCCCGGCATGCAGGATCCTCGCTTGACGTACCTAAAGCCGTCGGTTCGATGAGCGTAACTGCCCACGAATCAATCTGCTTGATACCGTAAAGCTGACTGCATGGATAATCCTGTCCCACCACGATCATCGGCTTTCTGGCATTCAGAAAATCAAGCATATCACCGTAATGGAAACTGCCGCCAAAGAGATTGGTCTTCACGTAATCCACCCAATGAGTTTTCGGCAGCTTGTCTACCGTAAACTGATAGAGAGGTTCAGAAAGCTGGATATTGATATGTACCGGACCTATCTTGCGGTGCACGCAGTCGATGACCGCTTCATGCACCAACCGTTCACAATACCAAGCCTGCTCCTCGTTGGATACGATTGGAAGATTCACGCTTCTGTTCACCATCGTACCGAAGACATGAGCCTGCGGCAGGGTCTGTCCATCCTGCTGACCTATCCAAGCCTCCGGTCTATCTGCCGAAATGATGATGATTGGCAACTTCTGATAATAAGCCTCACAGACTGCCGGATAGAGATTGAGCAATGCAGAGCCGGAAGTAACACAGACCGCTACCGGATCCGGACACGGTGACGGATTACCCAAGGCAATACCCATAGCCACAAATCCCGCACTGCGTTCATCGGTGACTGGATAGCAGGTAATGCCATCCATCTCATTAAGATTATGTACGATGGGCGCATTACGACTTCCAGGACAAACCACTACTCTTCTCACACCATGAGATGCGAGAACACCCGTCAGGATATTGACATTATCGATATTACTAAACACGAAAACTAATTTATAATATATAATTTACAATTAATAATTAACAATTGCCAATTCTGCTAAAGCAAAACCCGTCTGATTGTCTGCATTTTAGCTTCAGTTTCCTTCCACTCCTTTTCCATCTCGCTCTCCTTGAGCAATCCGCCACCGGCATATAGTTCACAGATGCCATCCTGCAAGATGTTCATGCAGCGGAGGGAAACGAAGAGATGGGTCTTTCCCTGCGGAGAAATCGGACCGACAAAACCGCTATAGTATTTACGGGAATGAAGCTCATGCTGCAATATGAACCGGCGAGCCGCATCCTTTGGGATACCACAGACTGCAGGCGTAGGATACAAAGCATTGAGCACATCCCCCAATCTGCCTTTATCCAGCAATCTGAAAGAGATATCGGTACGGAGATGATAAAGATTGGCAGCCATCGTGGTATACGGACCTTTCAGTCTGTAATCCCCAGCAAAGCCCTTGATGCAGTCTTCGATATAATCCGTAACATACTGCTGCTCTTCCCTGTTCTTCTCCGACCATTCCACGCCCTCTACCGGATAATCAGCAATGGTTCGGGAAGGCTCCGCCTTTTGCGTACCTGCCAAAGACATCGTCTGATACTCATCTCCCTCCCCCTTGAGCAAGATTTCCGGAGTCGCCATCAGCCACATACCCGATTGAGAAGTATAAACCAAGGCAACGAAAAGACGAGGATACATACGGCAGGTTTTCAGGAAAAGCGTCTTTAAAGACGCAACATCTTGAGCATCAACACTATCTATCTTTTTAATTCTGATTTTATCACTCACCAGAGAAACTTTTCTTGCCAAAACAATCTTGCTGAATGTCTCTTCGGATAACTGCTGATGAAAGCATTCAAACTCTCTGGCGTAGGCCTCAAAATTACGTCCCGACGTAGCGTTTACTGCGTCCCGATGCAGTTCTGGCTGCGTCCCGACGTATGAAGAGCTACGTCGGGATGCATTTTCAGCCCCATCAGGAGAGGATTGCGAAGCCTTCTCTTCAGGGTCATTTTCGTTCCCCACAGCAATCAGTTTGCTTTCATCAGGATGAATCAAAAGCACAGGACAATCGCTGGATGGCGAGAAGGGAGCTATTACAAACCCCTCCTTACCATTCAGTTCTGCCACAGAGGAGAGAACTTCCGGCTCACCCTCATGCTGCACCACATAATGAGCGTGATGCAGATAAGGCAAACGATAGTATGCAAATGCCGTCATACTTTATTCTTCTGTCTTATTAGATTCCTGCATCTTAGTATCTTTCTTCTTAGGAGTAAACACATAGTTGGTTACCTGTACGGTGCAGATCAACTCATCAGCAGTGTTTTTGATTGCAACTTCCCAAGTATGCAGGGTCCTGCCTTTGTGAACCAGCTTGGCATATGCAGTAACCGTATCTCCCTCGCTCACTGCTAGTACATGAGTGCCACTCACATTGATGCCCACAGCTATCTGACCAGGGCAGAGAGCCAAGGAGCCGATACCTGCCACATTTTCCGCCAGTGCCAGAGAAGCACCCCCACTCAGGAATCCGAATGGCTGGCGATTACGCTCATCCACTTTCATCGTAGCCTGAAGCGTATCAGGCTCAGGAGTTGAGATAAAATGCATGCCGAGGGTTTTAGAAAGTCCATCGGTCTTACTTATTCTTTTTACTACTTCGTCTATGTTCATCCTTATCAAAATTTAAAGTTGGTTGTTTAGGGGGATTGGAGCAAACGGATGTCCAGCTCACTCCTCACCTCATTTTCTTGCAAAATTAATGCAAATAAAAGACAAAACAAAATAAATAAGCCTTTTTTATACTTTTAAGCACTTTTACTTGGTATGAACCGCATTTTTTTACTATCTTTGCAGCATATTGAAACAACAACAAACGATTTTATGAAAAAATTACTCCTAGGACTATTATGTACTATTACTTTTGGTGCATACGCAAATCCGGCAGACGATCTTCTGAATCGCATAGACAAGGGAGCAGCTGCCAAGTTCAAGACAATACTTGTCAAGTCTGACAAAGATTTCTTCGAGATAGACCAAGCTAGAAGCGAAAAGAATGCAACAGCATCCCAATCTGCCGGTAGAAACAATCCCATCATCATCCGGGGTAACTCCTGGGTGAATATTGCCGTGGGCATCAACTGGTATCTGAAGCATTATGCCGGCATCCATATCACATGGAACAGCATGAACACCAAACTGCCAGCAGTACTGCCAGCCGTCAAGCAGAAGGAGCGTCACGAGACCGACCTCAAACTGCGCTACGATTTCAACTACTGTACCTTCTCCTACACGATGGCTTTCTGGGACTGGAACCGATGGCAGAAAGAAATAGACTGGATGGCGCTTCACGGCATCAACATGCCACTTGCAGCCGTGGGCACAGAATGCGTGTGGCGCAACATGCTCCTGAAACTGGGATATTCAGAAGAAGAAGTGGGCAAGTTCATCGCCGGACCCGCTTTCCTTGCCTGGTGGGAGATGAACAACCTGGAAGGTTGGGGAGGTCCGCTTCCATTGAGCTGGTATAAGCAGCAGGAAACTCTCCAGAAGAAGATTCTTGCCAGAATGAAGGAGATGGGAATGAAACCTGTCTTGCCTGGCTATTGCGGTATGGTACCTCACGATGCCAAAGAGAGATTGGGGTTGAACGTAACGGATGCCGGCAAGTGGAACGGTTACCAGCGCCCTGCCAACCTCTCTCCTACCGATAGCAGATTTACAGAAATCGCCGACCTATATTATAAGGAACTGACCAAGCTCTACGGAAAATCAGATTTCTATTCGATGGATCCTTTCCACGAGAGCGGTGATGATGCAGCCGTGGATTATGCCAAAGCAGGAAAGGCACTGATGAGTGCAATGAAGCGTGCTAACCCAAAAGCCATCTGGGTGGTACAGGGATGGAACGAAAATCCTCGCCCTCAGATGATTGAAGACTTAAAGGTAGGCGACATCCTGGTGCTCGACCTCTTCTCCGAATGCCGTCCGATGTTTGGCGGTCCCAGCATTCTGAAGCGCGATGGTGGTTACGGCAAGCACCAGTGGCTCTTCTGTATGCTAGAGAATTTCGGTGGCAATGTGGGGCTGCATGGAAGAATGGACCAGCTGCTGAACAACTTCTATCTGGCAACGGGGAAAAAGGACACCCAAAAACAAGAGAATTCTTCACTCCTCACTCTTCACTCTTCACTTAAGGGATGGGGCTTCACGATGGAAGGTTCAGAAAACAACCCTGTGATGTTTGAACTGATGAGCGAACTGCCTTGGCGTGCCGAGAAGACTACCAAGGAAGACTGGCTCAAGGAATACTGCTATGCCCGATATGGGGTACACGATGCAACCATCGAGAAAGCATGGACAATTCTGGCTCAGAGCATCTACAACTGTCCGATGGGCAACAACCAGCAGGGTCCTCACGAGAGCATCTTCTGCGGACGCCCTTCGTTAAACAACTTCCAGGTTTCCAGCTGGTCGAAGATGCGCAACTATTACGACCCGGAGGATACCCGGCAGGCAGCCATCCTCTTTGCCAGCGTAGCAGACAAATACCGTGGCAACAACAACTATGAGTATGATCTGGTAGATATCTGCCGCCAGGCACTTGCCGACCAGGGGCGCAAACAGTACTGGAAAGCCATTGCAGACTATCAATCCTTCTCCCGTAAGGAGTTTGACAAGGATGCTGACCGTTTCCTGAAGATGATTCTTCTACAGGACCAACTGCTCGGTACCCGTCCTGAATTCCGTCTGGGACATTGGATAGAGGAAGCACGCAACCTGGGCAAGACCGCTGAAGAGAAAGACCTCTACGAATGGAATGCCCGAGTACAGATTACCACCTGGGGCAACCGTGTCTGCGCAGACGATGGCGGACTACGGGATTATGGACACAAGGAATGGCAAGGTTTGCTGAAGGATTTCTACTACAAGCGATGGAGTACCTATATGAAAGCACTCGCCGACCAGATGGCAGCTTGCACCAACATCGATTACGATGCCTTGGGCAGTGGCAAGAATGCAGGAAAAACATCCGCAGAGCTCTTCCAGCTGGCATTGCCTAGCGCACCGAAAATCGACTGGTATGCGCTGGAGGAACCATGGACCCTGCAGAAGAATCCATACTCTTCAAAGCCAGAAGGGAGCCCTGTGGATGTAGCAAAAGAAGTCATTCATTTCATCAAGTAATTCGTGAAAGTCATCAAGTAATATATGAACAGATTAAAATCACTCGACGTGATGCGAGGACTCACCGTAGCCCTCATGATATTGGTTAACAATGGCGGGGAGCACAACTACAGCTTTCTGGAGCATAGCAAGTGGAATGGTCTCACACCGTGCGACCTTGTCTTCCCGTTCTTCCTCTTCATGGTGGGAATGTCAACCTTCATATCCCTGAAGAAGACAGAGTTCAAGCCCTCAGCCCACGTCTATAGAAAGATAGCCAAGCGAACCATCCTACTCTTCCTCATCGGTTTGGATATCAACTGGTTTGACATGATATGCAGTGGAGATGCACTAGACTTTGCCCACCTGCGAATATGGGCAGTATTGCAGCGCATAGCCATCTGCTACGGAGTCGTGGCCCTGCTCGCCATCACCCTGAACCATCGCTATTTCATCCATACCATCATCGGATTACTCGTAGTTTATATGGGCATTCTGGTGTTTGGCAATGGCTATGCATACGATGCATCCACCAATATCCTGGCACAGGTAGACCGCAGCATTTTCGGCATCAACCATCTCTATCAAAGAAGTCCGGTAGACCCGGAAGGATTACTGAGCACGATTCCATCCATCGCCCATACGATGATAGGATTCCTCTGCTGCAAGTACATTTCCGTAGCAGGTCAGACCGTAGAGTCGAAAATCAAGGTATTGAAGGTGGCAGGTCTCGTGATGGTAGCTCTAGGCTTCGGACTCTCCCTGATTGGTTTCGGCATCAACAAGCGCATCTGGAGTCCCAGCTACGTATTCGTAACCTGCGGATTCGCCTCCTGGATATTGGGCATCCTGTTGCAGTTTATCGACAACAAGCCGAGCAGCAAGGACAACATCCTGACCAAGGGTCTGCTTGCCTTTGGCATGAATCCGCTTTTTCTCTATGTGATGAGCGAGGCACTTGCCATCCTCTTTGGAAGCTTTGACATCAAGGCAGAGATTTTCATTGGCATCCAGAGCGTCATCAGCGATGAGTATGTAGCATCGCTCACCTACGCCCTCTTCTTTGTAGCTATCCACGCAGCAATGGGTATCTGGATGTATCACCGAAAAATCTTCATCAAACTATAGGCTTGCGCAACATTTGCATAGATAAATTACCTTATTGTATTAAAAAGCATAAAAATAGGGCAAGAGTTCGAAAAATTATTTGTATTTTTGCACCAACAAAAAGAAAACAAATAGATATATCTAAATAAAGTATGAACATTTTAGAGTTAAGCGAACAGGAAATCGTTCGCAGACAAAGTCTTCAGACATTGCGCGAGATGGGCATCGACCCATACCCAGCAGCAGAGTTTCCAACCAATGCATTCAGCACTGACATCAAAGCTGAGTTTAAGGACGAGGACGAGCCACGCCAGGTAGTTATCGCTGGCCGTATGATGGGTCGCCGCGTAATGGGTAAAGCCAGCTTCGCTGAGTTGCAGGACTCAAAGGGAAGAATCCAGGTTTACATCGCCCGCGACGAGATTTGTCCAAACGAGAACAAGGACCTTTACAATACAGTATTCAAGAAGCTTCTCGATATCGGTGACTTCATCGGTGTAAAGGGTTTCGTATTCCGCACACAGACTGGCGAAATTTCAGTTCACGCCAAAGAGTTGTGCCTGCTCTCCAAGAGCTTGAAGCCACTCCCTATCGTGAAGTACAAGGATGGTGTGGCTTACGACAAGTTCGACGATCCAGAGTTGCGTTACCGTCAGCGCTATGTTGACCTCATCGTAAACGATGGTGTGAAGGAAACCTTCCTGCAGCGTGCCACTGTGCTCCGCACTCTCCGCAACGTACTTGACAACGCTGGTTATACAGAGGTAGAGACTCCTACCCTGCAGAGCATTGCCGGTGGTGCTTCAGCCCGTCCATTCATCACCCACTTCAACGCACTCGATCAGGATATGTACATGCGTATCGCTACCGAGCTTTATCTGAAGCGCCTCATCGTAGGTGGTTTCGAGGGTGTTTATGAAATCGGCAAGAACTTCCGAAACGAGGGTATGGACCGCAACCACAACCCTGAGTTTACCTGTATGGAGCTTTATGTTCAGTACAAGGACTACAACTGGATGATGGCTTTCACAGAGAAGTTGCTCGAAACCATCTGTATCGCCGTCAACGGCAAGCCAGAGCGCGAGATTGATGGCAACATCATCAGCTTCAAGGCTCCATATCGCCGTCTTCCTATCCTCGATGCCATCAAGGAGAAAACCGGTTTCGACTGCAACGGCAAGACCGAGGAAGAGATCCGCGCATTCTGCAAGGAGAAGGGCATGGACGTAGATGAGACCATGGGTAAGGGTAAGTTGATTGATGAGCTCTTCGGTGAGTTCTGCGAGGGCACTTTCCTCCAGCCAACCTTCATCACCGACTATCCTGTAGAGATGTCTCCATTGACCAAGATGCACCGTTCTAAGCCAGGCTTGACCGAGCGTTTCGAGTTGATGGTAAACGGTAAGGAGCTTGCCAATGCATACTCTGAGCTCAACGACCCAATTGACCAGGAAGAGCGTTTCATCGACCAGATGAAACTTGCCGACAAGGGTGATGATGAGGCAATGATCATCGATCAGGACTTCCTCCGTGCCCTCCAGTACGGTATGCCTCCAACATCAGGTATCGGTATCGGTATCGACCGCTTAGTCATGTTGATGACCGGCAAGACCTTCATCCAGGAAGTACTGTTCTTCCCACAGATGAAACCAGAGAAGAAGATGCCACAGAGCACCATCAAGGAATGGGCAGAGATTGGCGTGCCAGAGGATTGGGCATACGTGCTCCGCAAGGCAGGTTTCAACCTCATCTCTGATATCCGTGAAGAGAAGGCTCAGGGACTCCAGCAGAAGATTGGAGAAATCAACAAGAAGTACAAGCTCGGCTATGACAAACCTTCTGTTGACGACATCCAGGGCTGGATTAATGCAGCAAATGCATAATGTATAATTGATAATGTATAATTAATAAGAAGTTTCGGCTTTTTATTAGTTATACATTAACCGGTAAACAAAGGCAAACGCCTCGTTATACATTATTAATTATTAATTATAAATTTATTCGAAGTGTATAATTGCGGTAAAATAGCGATAATTGGCGGCGGTAGCTGGGCTACAGCAATAGCCAAGATTGTGGTGGGCCATACTCATCACATAGGTTGGTATATGCGTCGCGATGACCGCATCGAGGACTTCAAGCGTATGGGCCACAACCCTGCCTATCTGATGTCAGCACGATTCAATGTGGATGAGATATTCTTCTCTTCCGACATCAACAAGATAGTGCAGAACTACGATACACTCGTATTCGTTACCCCATCGCCTTACCTGAAGAACCATCTCAAGAAACTCAAGACACGTATCAGCGACAAGTTCATCATCACAGCCATCAAGGGTATCGTGCCTGATGAGAACCTTGTCTGCTCGGAATATTTCCATCAGGTTTATGACGTACCATACGAGAACCTGGCATGTATCGGCGGTCCTTCTCATGCCGAGGAGGTTGCCTTGGAGCGATTGAGTTACCTCACCGTGGGTTGCAGCGACACAGACAAAGCGCATGCCTTCGCCAACGACTGTTTGGCGAGTGAGTATATCAAGACCAAAACTTCCAGCGACGTCATCGGTATCGAATACTCATCGGTACTGAAAAACGTGTATGCCATTGCAGCAGGTATCTGTGGTGGTTTGAAGTATGGTGACAATTTCCAGGCGGTACTCATGTCGAACGCCGTACAGGAGATGCATCGCTTCCTCACTGCCGTCCACCCTATCGACCGTTGTATGTACGATTCGGTATATCTGGGCGACCTGCTCGTAACGGGTTACAGCAACTTCTCCCGCAACCGCACCTTCGGAACCATGATAGGCAAGGGCTATAGCGTGAAAAGTGCTCAGATAGAGATGGAGATGATAGCCGAGGGATTTTTCGGCACGAAGTGTATGAAGGAAATCAATCGCCACATGCACGTCAACATGCCGATTCTCGATGCCGTATATAATATATTGTACGAACGTATCAGTCCGCAAATCGAAATCAAGCTCTTGACCGACTCGTTCAGATAAAGGAGAAACATTAACACATTCATTTAGATATTTAAAAGGAAAAAATGAAAAGTATCAGCTTAAACATTACAAAGGCTGCATCATTCCTCGCTGAGGGTGCAGTAAAGGCTTACGAGCCTAAGGTAAAGGCCGCTCAGGAAGCTCTTGAGAACGGCACTTGTGAAGGTAACGATTTCCTGGGATGGTTGCATTTGCCATCTTCTATCACTCCTGAGTTCCTCGATGAGATCCAGGCTGTTGCCAACACATTGCGTGAGAAGTGTGAGGTTGTTGTTGTTGCAGGTATCGGTGGTAGCTACCTCGGTGCTCGCGCCGTTATCGAAGGCCTCGGCAACTCTTTCGCTTGGCTCGTAAACGACAAGAAGAACCCTACTATCCTCTTCGCAGGTAACAATATCGGTGAGGACTACCTCTTCGAGTTGACTTCTTACTTGAAGGACAAGAAGTTTGGTGTCATCAACATCTCTAAGTCTGGTACCACAACTGAGACAGCTCTTGCTTTCCGTCTTTTGAAGAAGCAGTGCGAGGATCAGCGTGGCAAGGACGAGGCTAAGGATGTTATCGTAGCCGTTACCGACGCTAAGAAGGGTGCTGCCCGCACTTGCGCTGACAAGGAGGGTTACAAGAGCTTCATCATCCCAGACAACGTGGGTGGTCGCTTCTCTGTCTTGACTCCAGTAGGTCTGTTGCCTATCGCAGTAGCTGGTTTCGATGTAAAGCAGCTCGTTGCCGGTGCAGCAGAGATGGAGAAGGCTTGCGGCAAGGACGTAGCTTTCGAGGAGAACCCTGCTGCTATCTATGCAGCTACACGTCAGGCTCTCTACACTCAGGCTGGCAAGAAGATTGAGATTGTATGCAACTTCCAGCCAAAGCTTCACTACTTTGCTGAGTGGTGGAAGCAGCTCTATGGTGAGAGCGAGGGTAAGGACCAGAAGGGTATCTTCCCAGCAGCTTGCGACTTCACTACCGACCTTCACTCTATGGGCCAGTGGATTCAGCAGGGCGAGCGCTCTATCTTCGAGACTGTTATCAGCGTTGAGACTCCTAACGAGAAGCTGCTCTTCCCACACGACGATGAGAACCTCGACGGTTTGAACTTCCTCGAGGGCAAGCGTGTTGATGAGGTTAACAAGATGGCTGAGCTCGGTACACGTCTGGCTCACGTTGACGGTGGTGTTCCAAACATCCTGGTTAACGTACCTGAGTTGAACGCTTACTACCTTGGTCAGTTGATCTACTTCTTCGAGAAGGCTTGCGGTATCAGCGGTCTCTTGGAAGAGGTAAACCCATTCAACCAGCCAGGTGTTGAGGCTTACAAGAAGAACATGTTCGCATTGCTCAACAAGCCAGGTTATGAGGCAGAGAGCAAGGCTATCCAGGAGCGTCTGGCTAACGAGAAGTAATTGATGAAAGAAATTATTTCAAAATACTTAAAAGACCACGGCTTTGGGGAATTCAACCCTAAAGCCGTTCTTTTTGATATGGATGGCGTATTATATAATAGTATGCCCAATCATGCCGTGGCTTGGCAGGAGTCAATGAAGCAGTTCGATATCCACATGACTGCCGCCGATGCCTATGCTACCGAGGGAGCCCGAGGCATCGATACCATCCGAATGATGGTGAAGAAGCAGAAGGGCATCGACATCTCATTGGATGAAGCACAGAAGATGTATGATGTGAAGACTGATATTTTCCACTCGATGCCTACCGCCGAGATATTCCCTGGTGTGAAGGAAATCATGCAGAAGATCAAGAATGCAGGAATGCAAGTGGGAGTAGTAACGGGTAGCGGTCAGCGCCCACTCATCTTGAGACTCCTCAACGACTTCGGCGAATACCTAGACGAAGCTCATATCGTAACCGCCTATGATGTGAAGCGTGGCAAGCCTAATCCTGATCCATACCTGATGGGATTACAGAAGGCTGGCGACTTGAAGCCATGGGAGGGTATCGTGGTAGAGAATGCTCCATTGGGCGTGCGTGCAGGTGTTGCAGCCAACATCTTCACAGTGGCTATCAATAGCGGTCCATTGCCAGATAAGGAACTCGCTGATAAAGGTAGCAATCTGCTCTATCATCAGATGACCGAGTTATGCGCAGAATTTAAGCAACTCATATCTACAGCCAAACAGATTGCTGCAGGCAATACTCCAAACGTGTAAGTAACCCAATTACTTACACGTTTTTCTTTTATGAAAATAAACACAAAACAATATAACGACCATAACAATGATGTTTTTTCATCACTATCTTTGAAGGCAACTACCTGGTATCCAGCTAACCGTGACTACTTCCGTGGCGGTAGTGTCCTGCCACCTTTGCAGGCATCCATCATCGACATGCATACCGTATTCGGAATGCCATCCACCAACGTATCGTTCATCCTCCCATTCATCTGTTTCGTGGTGATTGCCATCTACGGATTCCGCACCAAGTTGCGTAGCATAGGAAAGTTATTGGGTTAATTCTTTCAATAAACAACAAAAAAGCTGTGTTCATCTACGGATAAACACAGCTTTTTTGAATTATGTTAAGTGATTTATAACCCACAAAACCTAGATGGTGATTTCTCCCGAACCGTAGCAGCGATGATGATTTTCATCATAAACTACGCAGAATTGGCCTGGAGCTACACCATGAATTGCCTCTTCAGAATGAATCATCCATCTGCCATCATCGAGTTTTTCGATAGTAGCAGGATGATACTCCGGTGTATGTCGAATCTTGAAGGTTACCTTCTGCATCGCCACTTCCCTGGTAAGAAAATGGAAGTCCTGCAATGGGAAATCCTTCTTATAAGCCGTCTGAGGGTCATAACCATGACTTACATACAGAATATTGTTCTCCACATCCTTCTTGATGACGAACCAAGGACCGCCACCAAAGCCCAATCCCTTGCGCTGACCGATGGTATGGAACCACAATCCCTTATGTTCGCCAATGCGCTTTCCAGTCTCCATCTCAATCACATCGCCAGAGTTCTCGCCCAGATATCTGCGGATGTAATCATTATAGTTAATCTGCCCCAGAAAACAGATTCCTTGACTATCCTTGCGCTTGGCATTTATGAGATGTTCCTCTTCTGCTATCTCACGAATTTCGTTTTTGATGTGATGACCGATAGGGAAAATCGCTTTTTTCAATTGCCAGCTCTCTATCTGAGCCAGAAAATCGGTCTGATCCTTTACGGGGTCAGGACTCGTAACAAGCCATTTATCGCCATTTTCGTCTGTTTCAGTCTGCGCATAATGGCCGGTTGCGATGAGATCATAGTGATGCCCCATCTTCTCATCGAACGCACCGAACTTGATGAGTCTGTTGCACATCACATCAGGATTTGGAGTGAATCCCGCCTTCACCTTGTCCATGGTATAGCGGGTCACCTCGTTCCAGTATTCCTGATGACAGTCAACAACTTCCAGCTTACAGCCATACTTTCGAGCCACGGCAGTAGCCATCTCCAGGTCTTCCTCAGAGGAACAATCCCATTCCTCCTTCTCTTCCGGACCAATCTTGATATAGAAGCAGTCAGGATGCAAGCCCAGTCGGGCAAACTCCCAGACCACCACCGAACTATCCACGCCACCCGAAAGCAGCACAGCCACCCGCTTGTCCTTTACCTCGGCAAGGAAGTGCTCATCTCTGGTCTCCAATTCTTTCTCTCTTGGAGTATCTGTTAATATATTATCCATTTTCTATTCACTATTATTCAAAACTGAAGGCAAAGTTACAATAAATTCCGGAAAATATGCCCTAATTCCTCTTAAAAATCCATTATTTCCCCGAAAAGTCCACCATTTTTCACCATTCTCCGTTTCCATTTGCCATTTCTTCTATCGAAATTCTCTATAGCCAAAATCGACTTATTCCAATGCCAATGCTTTTCTACTTTCGATTTTATCTATACCTTTGCAATCGAAAATCAGAGAGATGCAAGTATGGTAAAAAACTATAACAAGCATCGAAGACGGCAAAAGTAGTTATGACAAAAGAGCAATAACGAATAATTGTAGAATAAACATCATATATATAAGAACATGGATATCTTAAAAAATCTGTTTTACGGCTTCCCTGATCTGTGGGGAGGCGGTGTAGCTCACTCAGTAATGATCTTGGCGTTGGTCATTACCCTGGGTTTGAGTTTAGGAAAGTTGAGAGTAAAGGGAGTTTCTCTCGGATTGGCATGGATTCTTTTCATCGGCCTCATCTTCGGTCATTACTCTCTCAATCTCGATGAGCACCTGCTTCACTTCCTCAAGGAGTTTGGCTTGATTCTCTTCGTTTATTCCATCGGTCTGGAAGTGGGTCCAGGTTTCTTCGCTTCCTTCAAGAATGGCGGCAAGAGTCTCAACCTGCTCAGCATCATCGTCATTGCATTGAGCATCATCACTACCCTCGCCATCTTCTCCTTCTCAGGAACATCCATCACTTCTATGGCCGGTATCCTCTCAGGTGCTGTTACCAACACCCCAGGACTCGGTGCAGCACAGCAGGCTTTCAGCGACCTCCGTCACATCGATGCTCCTTCTATCGCAGCAGGATATGCCATCGCTTATCCTATGGGTGTACTGGGCGTCATTCTTTCCTTTATTATATTAAGGTATGCGCTGCGTATTGACAAGAGCGAAGAGGAAGCTGCAGCCAAGCGCGGTATGGGACACCTGGAGACGATGACCCTCAACACCTTCTCTATCCAGATAACCAACCAGATGGTATTCGGCGACAGCATCAAACAGATTCGCGACATCCTGAAGCGCGACTTCATGGTTTCAAAGATTATCCGCAAGAACAGCGACAAACGCGATGAGGTAGTGAATGGCCGTACTATCATCGAAGAGGGAGATATCCTTCAGATTGTGGCTCACCCTACCGTAGAAGAGCCTATCACGGCATTGCTCGGCGAGAAAGTACAGGTCAGCGAGGAAAAATACGGCAAGGATCTCATCACCCGCCGCATCCGCATCACCAAGCCTGGCATCAACGGCAAGAGCATCAGCCAGCTTCAAATCCGTTCAAGCCTCGGCACCAACATCACCCGTGTGAACCGTAATGGTGTAGACCTGATCGCTACTCCACAGTTGAAGTTGCAGCTGGGCGATCGTGTTACCGTAGTGGGTACAGAGCTTGCCATCGCGCATACAGAGAAGGTATTGGGTAACCAGATGAAGCGCCTCAACTACCCTAATCTGATTCCTATCTTCCTGGGCATCATGCTGGGTTGTATCGTGGCTAACATTCCATTCTTCATCCCTGGCATCAACGAGAACCTGCGTCTCGGATTGACCGGTGGTCCATTGGTAGTAGCGATCCTGATAGGTTACTTCGGTCCGAAGTACAACCTCGTCACCTACAACACCATTTCTGCCAACCTGATGCTCCGTGAGATTGGTCTCTGCATCTTCCTGGCTTGCGTAGGTCTCGGTACAGGCGAACAGTTCATCCAGACTGTAGCCACAGAAAGCGGAATGACCTGGATTCTCTACGGTATCGCCATCACCATGATTCCTATCATCATCGGCGGCATCATCGGAAGATACGTGTTCCACATCAACTATTACACATTGCTCGGAGTATTGGCAGGTGCCAACACCAACCCATCTGCCCTGGCTTACGTCCGTGAGCAGACTTCGGCAGATGCACCATCTGTGGGCTATGCGAATGTTTATCCATTTGCCATGTTCCTCAGAATCGTTACTATTCAGATTATTATTTTCGTATTCGGATAAATAAAATATATGGAAGAAAAAAACATGAAGACCTGCGACTGCGCAGAGAAAGGCATTGACAACTGCAACTGCAAGGAAATAGCAGAAACAGAACTGAGAAGAAAACTCGACCTGTTGTTACGCACTGGCAGCATCCTTATGGAGAGTGCTGCCGACACATCGCGCATCATGCGAACCATGAAGCGTGCAGCAGCTTTCCTCGGACTCGACGAACGCTACATGCACCTTTACATCAACTGGAATGTGCTGATGGTGAACTACAGCGACGAGGAGCATTCCTTCTCCAAGTTCCAGCGCTGCGAGAAACACGGCATCAACCTTACCTCTATCTCTCAGGTAAGCAAGCTCACCTGGCAGGCCATCAAGGAAAACTATTCGCTCGAACAGTATGAGCAGGCTTTGAATGATATCAAGGCCACTCCACGCAGCTTCACTCCTTGGCAGGTAGCCATCGGCGGTGGTTTTGCCTGCGGTGGATTCTGTATCCAGTTCGGTTGCGACTGGCCTGCATTCTTCTTCTGCTCCCTGGCAGCTATCCTGGGCTTCCGTCTGAGAATGTTCCTGTCTACCAAGGGCTGCAACAACTATGTGGCTATCGGTATTTCGGCATTTGTTGCAACGCTGATTGCCTGGTTGACTTCTTTCCTGTCGCTCAATCCAGCCATCTCAGCCGCTCTTCCAGGCTTCATGCATTCAGATACCCCTTGGCATCCATTGATGGCTTGTGCCCTCTTCATCGTGCCGGGAGTTCCATTGATAAACTTTGTGAGCGATATGCTCGACGGATATATAGAGGTGGGAATGGTGCGCGCACTCAACACGCTGCTGATGATCTTTGCAATGGCGTTCGGTATCGCCTTCGCCATCCAGGTATGCCACATCGACAACTTCGTGAAGGATCTTACCATGACTCCTCACCACGAATACTGGGAGTTCGCCATTGCGGCAGCCGTATCGGCGATGGGCTTCTCTACCATCTTCAGCATTCCTAGACGCCTGTTGCCAGTTGTGGCTGTGGGCGGCATCATCGCCGTTTGCTTCCGCAACTTCGTGAACCTGGGTCCATCCAACGGCAACATTGGTCTCGACATGGGCTTGAGCATCGGTTCGCTTGCCGGTTCTGCGCTCATCAGCGTCATCGTCATCAAGGCCCGCCACTGGTTCCACACCCCTCACCAGTGCATCACCATTCCTAGCGTCATCCCAATGGTACCTGGAGTATTGATGTATCGCGCCCTCTTTGCCTTCATCGACATGCACGGTGTGGTAGGCGAGGTAACCGTGGGTATGAACAACCTCATCAAGGCATCGCTCGCCATTATCTGCATCGCCCTGGGTGTTGCGATTCCAAACGTCTTCTTCCGTCGCTTCATCGCCGACAACCGCAAGCGCCGACTCCTCAACATGCTGGTGGAGAGAAAGAAGAAGAATGGCGAATTCGTGGATCTGCACGAAGTGGAAATCAAGTAATGCAGGATTGGAAATTTGAGAATATGGGATATTTTTTATCCCAAATTCTTGGATTTCGAAATAAATACATTATCTTTGCAGCGGAAACAAGCTATCGACTATCTCTGAAACCGATAGCCATAAAAAAAGGAAAATAATGGAAATACGACAACTGAAATACTTCTTGAAGGTAGCCGAGACGCTCAATTTCTCGGAGGCATCGCGCAAGCTCTACATCACGCAGAGCACCCTCTCGCAGCAGATTTCGCATCTGGAGCAGGAGATTGGATTGCCACTCTTCGAGCGAAACTCGCATGAGGTTTATCTTACAGAAGCAGGAAAGGAACTCCTGCCTTACGCTCAGAATGCGGTAAACTGCACCATGGCGTGCGTTGACCACATGAACGACCTGAAGGAGATGCTCACCGGCGAACTGAACATCGGCGTTACCTACTCCTTCAGCAACATCATGGCAGAGACGCTCATCGCCTTCCTCCACGCTTATCCTCACGTGAAGCTGAACATCCAGTACCGTTCGATGCAGGAGCTGATGGACGGCTTGAAGAAGCGTGAACTCGACCTGGCGCTTACCTTCAAGCCACTCAAGACAGACAAGGCGATAGACAGCCGTGCCATCTTCAGCAACCGCCTGGCGGCTATTGTGAACGAGAACCATCCCCTGGCACGCCTTTCATCCATCAAGCTCTCTGAGCTGGAGCGTTACGACCTCATCCTTCCATGCAAGGGTCTGCAGGCTCGCAACGCCTTCGACTATCTGATAGACGGCAAGGACCTCGATTTCAAGATCATGGTAGAAGTAAATAATGTGAACATCATCTTCGACCTCCTGCATCGCAGCAATCTGGTCAGTGTGCTCTCAGAATCAACCACCATCCTGAAGAGTGGCATGAAGGCGATTCCGATAGATGCTGCCGACAACGAGATGGATGGCTGCATCCACATCCTGAAGGATGCCTACATGAAGAACTCGGCGCAGGAATTTATCCGCATGCTGAGTCAGAGCACCAGTATCCTCGCCAACTTTGCGCTGAAGGATATCTTAAAATAAAACAGAAATTAAAGGGAAAGGTTATAATTCAATCTAAAAAAGGCTGTCTCCGACATCATTGCGGAGGCAGCCTTGTATTTTATATATACTATTCATTCCGAAAGAAAAGATTATTTCTTCCTGGCGATAATTATCGTTACACCAGCCAGGATGGCGAGGATGCCGATGGCTAGCTGCAGGGAGAAGCTCTCGCCAAAGATGCAGACACCGATGATGACTGCCGTTACTGGCTCCAGGGCACCCATGATGGCAGCTGGCGTACTGCCGACAAGATTGATGGAGATGGTCATGAAGAAAAGCGACAATACCGTTGGCAGCAACGCTAGCTGCGCAGCATAGATCCAATGCATCGGAGTTTGAAGCATCTGGATTTTCTCGCCCGCAATGAACGAATAGACAAGCATCGTGATGAGTCCGAATACCAGGATATAGAAGGTGAACTTGATGTTCGACATGCGCGGATTCTTCCACTGGTTCACCGAGATGATATAGAGCGAATAAAGCAGGGAAGAACACATCACCAGCGCAAAACCAGCCGTGCTCAACTTGTCGTTGCCGTCACCCTGATAGAGCAAGCCTACACCCGATACAGCCAGCAAAATGGCGAGCGTGGTGGTCCACGTCACCTTCTCATGGAAGAACACCGTCATCAGTATCGCCGTCATGATGGGATAGACGAAGAGGATGGTGCTGGCAATACCTGCCGCCATATAATGGAAACTGACATAAAGCGTAGCTGATGAGAGGGAGAACATACAGCCCAACGTGGCAAGACGGATCAGGTGTCCCCATTTTACCTTAAAGCTCTCCTTGCGGAACAGCATCACCACGGCAAACATCAATACCGCCAGGAGATAGCGATAGATGAGCACCGAACTGGAATTGAATCCGTCACCATAGAGCTCCAACGTACCCAAAGGATTGGTTCCATAACACACGGCGGCAACAACTCCCGCCGCAAAGCCTTTCACTTTATTACTGCTTGTCATTTGAATTAAAACGCTTTTTTACTAAGTTTTTCTTATTCCTTATTAATATTTTTATAAATATCTACTCGTTTCGGGCTGCAAAAGTACTGCAAAAAATCGAAATAAGCTAATAAAATCGCATAAATATCTTGTTACAATCGAGAAAAACTGCCCGATTCTTGCACTTTACGAAAATAAATAGTACCTTTGCAATATCTTTTGTACAAAATAAGTCGACTCAATAATATTAACTAAACAATAAACGTTTTGTAACTATGGAACAAATTAAAAACGATCAGCTCACTGTTGAGATTTCTTCTCTCGGTGCAGAACTTCAGAGCATCAAGGATGCAAATGGTAACGAATATCTCTGGGATGGTGACCCAAAATACTGGGGACGCCACTCTCCTCTCCTCTTCCCTATCGTAGGTGGATTGTGGAAGGATACCTACCGCATCGACGACAAGGAGTATACACAGCCTCGCCACGGCTTCGGAAAGCTCGTTGACTTCAAGCTCGTTGGCAAGACCGGCGACCGCCTTACCTTCGCATTCATTGACAACGAGGAGACCTTCAAGAACTATCCTTTCCACTTCAATCTCGCTGTTTCATATCGCCTTGCCGGCAACGAACTCCACGTTATCTGGCATGTTGAGAACACCGACGACAAGGTAATCTACTTCCAGATTGGCGGTCACCCTGCATTCAAGGTGCCAGGATGCGAGAAGGGCGAAAAGCTGAAGGCTACCCTGAAGCTCGACAACGAGGCTCCTACCCGCCTCTTCGCTACCATCGGTGGATGCGTTGACCCTAACGCACGCGAGACCGTACAGACCGACAACGGTATCCTGGAGGTAACAGACGAGTCGTTCGCTGATGATGCCTACATCTTCGACAAGAGCCAGGTGAAGCAGATTTCCCTGCTCAACGAGAAGGGCGAACCACACGTAACCGTAGAGTTCAAGACCCCTGCCGTTGGTGTATGGAATCCGGGCAACCACGCTCCATTCGTCTGCATCGAACCATGGTTCGGAACCTGCGACTGGGCTGAATATACCGGTGAATTCAAGGATAAGTACATGATGAACAGCCTGCAGCCAGGTGCCAGCTTCATGAGTGAATACATCATCAGAATCGAAAAATAATATAAACATTGAACTTTGAGCTTGGAACTTTGAACTTTATGATTAGTTTTCTGCTGAAAGTTAGGGCTATTTTCTAAAAAAGTAGGGCATTTCATAAAGTTCAAAGCTCAATGTTCAAAGTTCAAAGTAAATAAACTATGGAAGAAAAAGAAAATTTGCAACTCCCCGAGAACGCTTTCCGCGAACTCAAGGACGGGGAGGAATATAAGCCGCTGATGTCGCCAGACAAAGTTTATCCGGAGGTGAACGGCTGGTCGGTAACATGGGGTATCGTGATGGCAATCATCTTCTCTGCTGCCGCAGCCTATCTGGGCTTGAAGGTAGGACAGGTGTTTGAAGCAGCCATCCCTATCGCCATCATCGCCGTAGGCGTAAGCACCGCCACCAAGCGAAGCAAGGCACTCGGCGAGAATGTGATTATCCAGAGCATCGGAGCCTGCTCGGGTGCAGTAGTGGCTGGAGCCATCTTTACCCTGCCAGCCATTTATATCCTGCAAGCGAAATATCCTGACATGACTACTTCATTTATGAAGATTTTCATGGCTTCAGCTTTGGGAGGTGTATTGGGAATTCTGTTCCTGATTCCTTTCAGAAAATACTTCGTAAGCGACATGCACGGCAAGTATCCGTTCCCAGAGGCTACAGCCACCACACAGGTATTGGTGAGCGGTGCCAAGGGCGGCGATCAGGCTAAGCCTTTGCTCATTGCGGGTCTGGTAGGTGGTCTATATGACTTCATCGTGGCTAGTCTTGGCTGGTGGAACGAAAACTTCACTTCCCGTGTGGTAAGCCTGGGATGCGATCTCGCAGACAAGGCTAAACTCGTATTCAAGGTGAATACAGGTGCAGCCGTATTGGGTCTGGGATACATCATCGGATTGAAATACGCCTTCTTCACCTGCCTGGGTTCGCTCGTGGTATGGTGGTTGATCGTGCCAGGAATGAGTGTCATTTTTCATGACAGTGTGCTCAGCGCATGGGACCCTAGCATCGTGAAGACCGTGGGTGCGATGAGTCCGGAGGAAATCTTCCGTGCCTATGCCCGCAGCATCGGTATCGGTGGTATCGCCATGGCTGGTATCATCGGCATCATCAAGAGCTGGGGCATCATCAAAAGCGCCGTAGGCCTGGCAGCCAAGGAACTGAAGGGCAAGAGCGAGGTAGATGAAAACGTGAAGCGCACCCAGCGCGATATCTCTTTCAAGATTATTGCCATCGGTTCGCTCGTAACCATCCTCGTCACCTTCCTCTTCTTCTGGTTTGGCGTGATGGAGGGCAATCTGCTCTTCGCCATTATAGCCATCCTGCTCGTGGCTGTCATCGCCTTCCTCTTTACTACAGTGGCTGCCAATGCCATCGCCATCGTGGGTTCCAACCCTGTTTCGGGTATGACTCTGATGACGCTCATCTTCGCTTCCGTAGTGATGGTGGCAGTAGGTTTGAAGGGCCCTGGCGGCATGCTGGCTGCATTGATTATGGGTGGTGTGGTTTGCACAGCCCTGTCTGTAGCAGGCTCATTCATTACCGACTTGAAGATAGGTTACTGGCTGGGTACTACGCCTAAGAAGCAGGAGGGATGGAAGTTCCTCGGCACCCTGGTGAGTGCTGCTACCGTGGGCGGTGTGATGATGCTTCTGAACGAGACCTACGGTTTCGCATCGGGCTCTCTCGCAGCTCCTCAGGCTAATGCAATGGCTGCCGTCATCGACCCATTGATGAACGGTGTGGGTGCACCATGGGTGCTCTATGCCATCGGAGCTGTGATTGCCATCGTGCTCACATACTTCAAGATTCCAGCATTGGCTTTTGCCCTGGGTATGTTTATTCCATTGGAATTGAACGTTCCGCTGCTGGTAGGTGGTGCCATCAACTGGTATGTAACATCCCGCAGCAAGGATGCCAAGGTGAATGCTGAGCGTGGCGAAAAGGGTACGCTCATCGCCAGCGGTTTCATTGCCGGTGGAGCCTTGATGGGTGTTGTAAGCGCCCTGTTGAAGTTTGGTGGCATTGAGGCTAGCATCGCTGACAGCTGGTGGGTTAACCCAATGTCAGAGGTTTGCTCGCTCATCGCGTACATCTGTCTGATAGGCTTCTTCATCAGAGCCACAAAGAAATAACCTTTTTACTGACACTGACAGTTTAAAATTCCGAAGGTAGAAAAGAGTAAGAAGTAAAGTTATATTTATATAATATAAATATAAAATATAATTTAACATCCTTTTACCCTTAAAGAGTTACTAGCGGAAAATCGAACTGTCAGTGTCAGTAAACCAACTATGTTTAGAATAGAACTCTATACTTTTCTAACGCTAACTCTATGCTTTCTTATCAACAAAACGATAAGTTAGTTTCGTTAACATTTGTTTTTTTTTGGATTTTGCTAAAAACACCCCCAAAACGGCACACCAAATTTGGCGGTTTCCAAAAAAAGCCATATCTTTGCACCAGGTTTAGAAGAAGACGGCAGGACAAAGGAGAAGGCAAATACAAGAAGAAGACAGGGGCAAGAAAAGGGCATAAAAAGAGGGAACATTCGTGAAGAACATCCCCTTCTGATAGATATCTAAAAAGATTATTATCTGATTACCTTAACCTCACCGTTCTTGCCTATCTTGACAATGCTGGATGGCTGATGAGGTTTGTGCTCCTGACGACGGGTCCAGCAGACATAATCTACAGCCTCGAGAATCTCAGGAGAGATATCGCGATAATTCTGGGCAGCAGGCTCACCACTCACATTGGCACTGGTGCTGACGATTGGCTTCTGGAAACGGTAACAGAGCTGCTTGCTGAATGCCTCATAGGTGATGCGCATAGCCAGCGAACCATCCTCTGCAACAAGATTACTGGCAACGCCTGTGGCATCATCAAGGATGATGGTAGTAGGCTTCACCGGCATGGCTGCATCGATGAAATCCCAAGCCACCTGAGGAACATTACGGAAATAACGCGCCATGCGGTCGGCTGAATCAATGAGACAGATCAGCGCCTTGGAATCATCACGCTTCTTGATCTCATACACTTTCTTTACTGCCTCTGGATTGGTAGCATCGCAACCAATGCCCCAGACGGTATCTGTAGGATAGAGTATCACGCCACCCTTGCGCATACACTCCACTGCATTCTTAATATCTTCTTCTTGTGTCATATTACTTTGAACTTTTAACTTTGAACTTGAAACTTTGAGCTTGGAACTTTATGATTACCCTGCGAAGGGTGTCAACTCTCTAGAGAGCTTTACCACTCCTCTTCTGTCTCCTGAGCCTTCTGGCACTCATAATAGGCGATATCCTTCATGCCATTGAGGAATGCAGCGGCATCCATGCGCTTTTTGCCCGAAAGCTGGAGTTCCTCGATATTGAGCCACTGGTCGAGACATGCCACCTGCAACTTCTTCTCGAATACACGCAAGGAACCTACAGGGGCTACACCACGAGAAAACTCGGTGAGACTCGTCTTGAAAATCTTGAGCACCTGAATCTTGGCTGCACTCTTCTGCTGAGCAGGATGAGCGGTTGCCTCCGGCATTTCGCCATCAGCATCCTCAAAGATGACAACAGGCGCCTTCTTCTTGATTTCGGTCCAAGAACCTGGATAAGGCGAGAGACCACGGACAAAATCATATACCTGCTTGGCTGGCTTGTGGAAGTCGATACGGCAGGTCTCCTTGAAAATCTTTGGTGCAGACTTCAGTTCCACACCCTCGCCTATCAGCTTCTCCTGAGGCATGGATTCGATATTGCCACCAGCTGCGATGAGCGCATCGATGGTTTCAAGCGCCAAATCGGCTCCCAAGTGCATCAGTCCGCCATAGACATATTCCACATCTGCACTCTCAGGAATAGGGAAACGCTTCTGCATGATGATGCGACCGGTATCGATATCATGGTCGAGGAAGAAAGTAGTAACTCCCGTCTCCTTCTCGCCATTGATGACTGCCCAGTTGATTGGGGCAGCTCCACGATACTGTGGCAGGAGCGCAGCATGAACATTGAAGGTGCCGAACTTAGGCATCGCCCAAACCACCTCAGGCAACATGCGGAAAGCCACTACCACCTGCAGGTCAGCCTGATAAGAGCGAAGCTGCTCTACAAACTCAGGGTCCTTCATCTTCACTGGCTGCAATACCGGCAAACCGTGCTCTACAGCATACTGCTTCACCTGCGAAGGCTGCAACGTATCCTGATGTCTGCCCACAGGCTTGTCTGGTTGAGTAACCACAGCCACTACATTATAACCGCCCTCTACCAGGCGCTTGAGGGATTCCACCGCAAACTCCGGGGTCCCCATGAAAATGATTCTTAAATCTTTCTTCTCCATAAAAATAATAATTGAAGTTTAAACCAGCAAAGCCGACGAATTAGCTTTCCCCTCGTCCGTCGAACATTGTTTCTTCACTCTTCACTACCTACCCTATTCAGCCGACATGTCCGCAACTATCTGGCGATATACCTCGTAAATCTTGGTTCTACTGATATATCCCTTCAGTATGCCGTTCACATCTACCACTGGCAGCTGGGCAGCATCGGTCTTGTCGAACTTGGCCATCACCTCGTCCATAGGCTCATTCTCGCTCAGGGTGGCAGAAGGCTGAATCATCAGCTGACTTACCTTAAAGTGATTATACAGTTCCGTGCGGAAGATGATATGACGGAGGCGGGTGATATCAATTACACCTTCCAATACCCCCGCATCGTTCAATACAGGCAGGAAGTTGTTGTTGCTTCTCGAAATCTCGCTCACCAGCTTGCTCATCGGCAGATCTGGACTGATGGCGTGGTAATCCTTCTCGACCATGCTCTGCATGCTCATCAGCGTAAGCGCAGAACGGTCTACGTGGTGAGTGAGCAGCTTGCCCTCCCTAGCCAGTCGCAGGGCGTAGATGCTATGGCTCTCGAAGATGCTGATGGTGAGCAAGGAAGAGATGCACACAATCATCAGCGGCATGAAGAGCTGATAGCCGCCCGTGAGTTCGGCGATGAGGAAGATGCCCGTCAACGGAGCATGCATCACGCCCGTAATCAGACCAGCCATACCCATCAGCGCAAAGTTCTGCTCAGGCACATGAACGCCTACCTGATAGACATTCCACAGGCGGGCAAAGAGGAAGCCCGCAAATCCGCCGATAAAGAGCGAAGGGGCAAAGGGTCCACCGCAACCGCCACTACCATTGGTTGCCGAAGTGGCAAATACCTTGGTAAAGGTGACCAGCGCTATATAGAAGATGAGCAGATTGTCCTGACCAGAGAACAGCGAACGGTTCATCACCTGCCCCCACTCTGCCTCGTTGCTGCCCTTGAGCAGGATATTCACTGCCGAATAGCCCTCGCCATAGAGTGATGGGAAGAAGAAGATGAGCGTGCTGAGGATGAGTCCACCAAACAGCAGTTTGGCGTATGGATACTGGCTCAGCTTGCCGAAGAATCCCTCGCAGATTGACATGGTGCGCATGAAATAGAGACTCACCAGTCCGCAGAACACACCCAGCAGAATACATGCCGGAGTGCGGTCGAGCTCCCAGGGGTTAGTCAGCGTAAAGTCGAACAGCGAGCTGTCACCACTGAAGATATAGGTGAAACAGGTAGCCGTAACGCACGAAATCAGGATTGGCAGGAGCGATGCCATGCTCAAATCAACCATCAGCACCTCAAGCGTGAACACCAGTCCGGCTATCGGCGCCTTGAACACGCCGGCAATGGCGGCGCTGGCTCCACATCCCACCAGAAGCATCATCGTCTTCTTGTCCATCCGGAATATCTGGCCCAGGTTGGAACCGATGGCAGAACCGGTGAGCACAATAGGTGCCTCGGCTCCCACGGAACCGCCGAAACCGATGGTGATACCGGATGCCACCACTGACGACCAGCAATTATGTCCCTTGAGTCGGGAATTCTTGGTAGAGATGGCATAAAGCACTCTTGTAATACCATGCGAAATATTATCGCGCACCACATATTTGATAAATAGCGATGTGAGATAGATACCCACGATAGGGAACAGCAGGAAGAGCAGATTGTAAGTGCCCTGCTCGAACCCGGAAGTGAGCAAAAACTGTATCTCATGCACGATGGCATGCAAGAAGAAGCCTGCCACCGAAGCGAGCAGACCAATGAGGAAGGCGAGAATCAAGGTCATCTGCTTGTCGGAGATATGCTCCTTCTGCCAGGCAACCAGCTTCGCCATCCAGCCCTGTTTGTATCCTGTTAACTCTTCATCCATTTAACTTTTCACTTTAATCTTTGAACTTTGAACTTTATGATTACCAAGACAGCATATCAGAAAGTTCAATGTTTCAAGTTCAATGTTCAATGTACTAAAATTCCGATGTAAAGTGGAACTTGATATGTTCAAAGTCCTGCTGAGCCATACTCAATACGTAGCCTGAATCAGCGAGGAACACATCGCGGCCCTCGATATCCTTTGCCATATACTGATACTTGCGCTTCTTGAAGTTCTCCAGCTCCTTCTCGTCGTCTGACTCAATCCAGCATGCCTTATGCAGGTGAACAGGCTCCCAGCGGCACTTGGCATTGTACTCGTTCTCCAAGCGATACTGGATAACCTCAAACTGAAGCTGACCCACGGTACCCACGATGCGGCGACCGTTGAACTGGTTGACGAACAACTGAGCAACACCCTCGTTCATGAGCTGCTCCAATCCCTTCTGGAACTGCTTGCTCTTCATTGGGTCATCATTCTCAATATACTTGAAGAGAAGTGGTGAGAACGATGGCAATCCACGGAAGTGAATCTTCTCGCCCTCGGTAAGGGTATCGCCAATCTTGAAGATGCCGTTGTCCGGCAAACCTACGATGTCGCCAGGATATGCCTCGTCGATGGTACTCTTGCGCTGCGCCATGAACTGGGTTGGCGAAGAGAAGCGCACGGTCTTGTCGAGACGCACGTGGTAATAAGGCTGATTGCGCACGAACTTACCTGAGCATATCTTGCAGAAGGCGATGCAGGAACGGTGGTTAGGGTCGATATTGGCGGTAATCTTGAAGATGAAACCGGTGAACTTAGGCTCCTCAGGCTCTACCAGGCGCTCCTCTGCCGGGGTTGGTTTTGGAGATGGGGCAATCTGCACGAAGCAGTCCAGAAGTTCCTGCACACCGAAGTTATTCAACGCTGAACCGAAGAATACCGGAGCAACCTCGGCAGAGCGATAGGTTTCCACATCAAACTCAGGGTAAACGCCATCTACCAGTTCCAGCTCCTCGCGCAACTGGCTAGCCTCGCGCTCGCCTACTCGCTCATCGAGTTCCTTAGACTGAATATCCACCTCAACCTTTTCTGTAACACGCTGCTTATTAGGTGTAAAAAGGTTGAGCTGATGCTCATAGATATTGTAAACACCCTTGAAGCGGGCGCCCTGACCGATAGGCCAAGACAATGGGCGTACATGAATCTTCAATTCCTCCTCCAGCTCATCGAGCACATCGAATGGGTCGCGACCTTCACGGTCCATCTTGTTGATGAAGATGATAACAGGAGTATTGCGCATACGGCACACTTCCATCAGCTTGCGGGTCTGAGCCTCCACACCCTTGGCAGAGTCTACCACGATGATGGCTGAATCTACTGCAGTAAGCGTGCGATAAGTATCCTCACAGAAGTCCTGGTGACCCGGAGTATCGAGGATATTCACCTTGTAAGGATCACCGGTCTGTCCATCAGGAAGATAATCAAACTCCATGACGGAAGTAGAAACAGAGATACCACGCTGTTTCTCGATATCCATCCAGTCGGAAGTAGCAGTCTTACGAATCTTATTATTTTTAACGGCACCAGCCACCTGAATCTGTCCACCGAAGAGCAGGAACTTCTCGGTCAAAGTTGTCTTACCGGCATCAGGGTGCGAAATGATGGCAAATGTTCTTCTTCTTTCAATCTCTTTCATCTGTTATATATCGTTATATATATATTATAAAATATGTATATCCTAAAAAGTAATCACTAAAAATTAATCACTACATGTCGTCGTCTTCGAACTTCAAGCCTTCAGTGCGGTCCTTGATGTAGTAATCGCTCAAAAGACCGACAAAGACGGTGATTTCCTTGATGGCACGCTCGGTTTCGGGCGTAATCGGCTTCTTCTGCAAGCGCAGCATCATCACACCATAGAGGGCATCGAGGCAGGTTTCTATCTCGTTGAGTTCCTTATCGCCACGGTTTCGAAGTTCTACGATGAACGGCAGAACCTTGTAGTATTCAGCATTGTAGATAGGGAACTTGCTGCTCTGGAGCAAACGGGCATGCAGGTCGATGACATCCTGCAGGAGCACTCGGTTGATATCGAGATGACCATACTCACGCTTGCCCTCCTCGTTCATCATGCGGATGAGGTTGCCAAACCAGTCTATCTCCTCGTCCTTCTGTTCAGGAGTGAAATCGAAACGCTCGATATAATTCTTCTTGATAACAGGCAGCGAGCAGCCGTAAGCACGGATGATATCCTCAATCTGCCACATATATAAGAGGTATTCAGCGATACTCTTCTTTCTTAATTCTTTTGCTACAAACATATACTTTGAACTCTTTACTTTGAACTTTGAACTTTATGATTTGCCTTCTTCTGTTTAAAGGTCTGTCTAAATTCTCCTAGAATTCAGGGAGATGGTAGAGATTGAACACCGTTCCCACCAATGCGATGAGCGAGAAGATGATAACCACGCTACCTATCACCTTATTAATAATAAGGATGCCATTGGTATCAAACTTGCCCCTGATCTTATCGATGAGCCAGGTGAGTCCGAACCACCACAGCAAAGCTCCGAAAACGATGCTCAGATAGCCCACACTCATCTCTATCGGCATATCGGGCACCACAAAGGCAAACTGTGCAAACGTAGCCATAAAGAGGAATACGATGAGCGGATTGCTGAGCGTAACCAGAAACGCAGTAATGCCGTTATGCAGAAGCGTGCCCTGCTTATTGCTCGACTTGTGCATATTCTTCATCGGATTGCTCTTGAAGCAATAAACACCGAATACCAGCAACAGGATACCTCCAAAAATCTGAAGATAGAACTTGTTCTGGGCATTATTCACAAAGTCCATCACAAAACTCATACCGAGACCCGTAAAGAGCGCATAGACAATATCGCTCAAAGCGGCACCGATACCCGTAACGAAACCATACCAGCGCCCCTTGTTCAAAGTGCGCTGGATACATAAGATGCCAACGGGTCCCATTGGAGCCGAGGCAATCACGCCTATGATAATTCCCTTGAATATGAAATCAAGAATATTTATCTCTATTGGAAATGCTAAACTCATAACAGCTGGCAAAGATACAAAATTTCGAGCATATTCGACTATATTTCTAATAAAATATTCGCTTTTCACATTTTTTTATCGTATAAATCTTGTTTTTTTGGCTACTTTTATATATCTTTGCGTCATAATTTAACAACATTCTAACTAATTTAAAAGAATAACATGACTGAAAATGCAATGAAACCGTACGTTATCGGTCTCGATCTCGGCGGAACCAACTCTGTATTCGGCATCGTAGATGCACGTGGAGAAATCAAAGCTACAACAGCTATCAAGACTGGGGGCTATGATAATGTAGACGACTATGTAAAGGCTGCAACTGAGGCGCTCATACCTGTAATCGATACCGTTGGTGGTCTCGATAAGATTAAGGCTATGGGTATCGGTGCACCTAATGGCAATTATTATAATGGAACTATCGAATTTGCTCCAAACCTGCCTTGGGCTCATGATGGCGTTGTGCCATTGGCTGATCTCTTCAGCAAGGCTCTCGGTGGCATTCCTGTTGCTTTGACCAATGATGCCAACGCTGCTGCTCTCGGCGAGATGACTTATGGCGTGGCTCGCGGTATGAAGAACTTCATTGATATCACGCTCGGTACTGGTGTGGGTTCTGGTATCGTCATCAACGGTCAGATGGTTTACGGAAGCGATGGTTTCGCTGGCGAGTTGGGTCACGTAATCATGGTTCCTGGTGAGGAAGGTCGTCTATGTGGCTGCGGCCGCAAGGGTTGCCTGGAGGCATACTGCTCTGCTACCGGTGTAGCTCGCACTGCCCGTGAATTCCTTCAGAAGACTGATGAGCCTTCATTGCTCCGCGATATGAAGCCAGAAGATATTACTTCATACGACGTAAGTGTGGCTGCAGGCAAGGGTGATGCTTTGGCTAAGAGCATCTACGACTTCACCGGCAAGATGCTGGGTGAGGCTTGTGCTAACTTCGCAGCATTCTCTGCTCCTGAGGCATTCGTATTCTTCGGTGGTCTGACCAAGGCTGGCGATCTCCTGATGAAGCCTTTGAAGGAAGCTTACGACAAGAACGTATTGAAGATTTACAAGGGCAAGGCTAAATTCCTTGTTTCTACCCTCGATGGTAGCTCAGCTGCTGTACTTGGTGCAAGCGCTGTGGGTTGGGAATTGTAGAATTTTATAATATAACACTTAGGTCATCATCTATTTTTAAGATGGAAAAAGCTTGGCACTCGTGAGAGCGTCAAGCTTTTTACTTTTTTATATATCCTACTAGTCAAACAACCAGTTCTTGACAATGGTCTTTCCTTCTGGTGTCAACACGCTCTCCGGATGGAACTGGATGCCGTGAATATCATAATTCTTATGCTTCAATCCCATAATGCAACCATCATCGCTCACGGCGGTTACATCCAGACACTCAGGAAATCCGGTACGGTCTACCACCCAAGAATGGTATCTGCCAATCTCTATACGCTTATCCATACCGCGGAAAATCGGGTCGTTGCCGAACTGTGTACAGGGTGTTGCCACTCCATGATAAACCTCAGAGAGATTGGTCAACTTGGCACCAAACGCCTCGCCGATAGCCTGATGACCCAGACAGACGCCCAGCATCGGCTTGATGCCCGCATACTTCTTGATGACATCCATTAGCAAACCCGCCTCGGATGGGATTCCCGGACCCGGACTCAATATAATCTTATCGAATGGCTCCAGCTCGCGCAATTGGAACTGGTCATTGCGATAAACCGTAACTTCTGCTCCCAACTCCTTCACCAGATGTGCCAGATTATAGGTGAAGGAATCGTAATTATCTATGATTACTACTTTCATCTTCATTATTTATTATTGATTATTTATTAGTGATTATTCCTCACTAATCATTAATCACTACTCACTAATCACTACCTAAAGCTTCTCTGCAATATGTATCGCCTTGGTCAATGCGCCCAACTTGTTATTACACTCTTCCAGCTCATACTGGTCGTTGCTCTTCGCCACTACTCCACTTCCTGCCTGGAACCAGAGTTCGCCATTTCGGCTGATGAAGGTTCGGATAACGATAGCCTGATTCAAATCACCATTCAAGCCGATGAAACCGATACAGCCACCGTAGGCTCCACGGTTATGAGGCTCCAGTTCGGAGATAATCTGCATCGCCCTTACCTTTGGAGCACCGCTAAGGGTACCGGCAGGGAAGGTATCTATAAACTCCTTGATATGGTCGGCATCCTGATCCAGGGTTCCGCTCACACGGCTCACCAGGTGGATGACGTGGCTATAGAACTGCATATCTTTATAGAAATCTACCTTCACGCCATGGCAGTTGCGGCTCAGGTCATTGCGCGCCAAATCTACCAGCATCACGTGCTCGGCATTCTCCTTCGGGTCGTTGCGGAGGAATTCGGCAGCCTTTCTATCCTGCTCCATATCACCCGTACGCTTGGTGGTTCCGGCAATAGGGTCGATAAACGCCTTGTCGCCCACGATGCGGTTGTGGGTTTCCGGTGAAGAACCGAAGATACGGAATCCTCCGAAATCGAAATAAAAGAGATATGGCGATGGGTTGATGCTGCGCAGGGCACGATAGAGCTTGAAATCATCGCCCTCGTATTTCTGGATGAAGCGACGGCTGACAACAATCTGGAAGACATCACCACGCAGACAGTGCTGGATGCACTTGCGGATGTTCTCCTTATGCTCCTCATCGGTAAGGGTAGAAAATGTTTCGCCCACTGGATGGAAATCATAAGGCTTCACGTTCGCCTTGTTCACGGCCTTGAGCAGGGCATCAAGCTCAGGAAGTGAAGAGTGAGAATCTTCACTCTTAACTCTTCGTTCTTCACTCTCTTGAAGCGCAATCAACTCCATCGTATTGTTGAAGTGGTCGAAAACGATGATATCCTTATACATTATATAATAGATATCCGGAGCATCGTTCTTCTCCATCGTAGTATCCTTTACCGGGATATTCTCGAAATATCTCACAGCATTGAAGGTGGTGAAACCATACAAGCCGCAGAAGTCCTTGCTCTCACCTTCTACATGAAAACTCTTGATGAAATCATTGATTGATTTGGAGATGGCGAGCTTGCACTGCTCGCCCTTTCCTTCGCCGAAAGCAGGGAGCGTTTCCTTTTCTACGCTGCCGTCAGGATAGGTCTTGATCACCTCGCCATGGCTCACGGCGATACTTGCCAACGGATGAACACCGATGAAGGATCTGGAGTTCTCGGAACCATGATAGTCGGAACTCTCCATCAGAGTCGACTGGGGATAAATATCTCTCAATCGCATATAGACTCCCACCGGCGTATAGAGGTCAGCAAGAATCTTGCGGGTTACTGTCTTATAATTAAACTTTGCCATTTTTCTCTTATTGATTGAAATAATGCTTTAGAAATTGCCATATTCTCCTGCCATTTCCTTATGGCTCAAATACGTCTCCACATCCTTGTCGCCACGGCCTGAAACGGTCAGGACAACGACATCGTCCTTCTTGAACTTCATCTTCTTCAAGGCTGCCACTGCATGTGCGCTCTCGATGGCTGGGATGATACCCTCCATGCGGGTCAACTCATAACCGGCATAGATAGCCTCATCGTCCTTGATGGCAAGCACATGACTTCTTCCACGGGTAGCAAGATCGGCGTGCATAGGTCCGATGCCTGGGTAATCCAAACCGGCACTGATGGTGAAGGCTTCCTCAATCTGACCATCCTCTGTCTGCATCACCAGGGTGCGGGCACCGTGGATGATTCCCTCTGTTCCGCAATGCATGGTGGCAGCGGTATAGTTGGTATCGATGCCATGACCGGCAGCCTCAGCCAGATAAATCTGAACACGCTCATCATCGATGTAATGATAGATGGTACCTGCAGCATTGCTTCCGCCACCCACGCAGGCGATGAGGTAATCAGGATAATCGCGACCAATCTTCTCCTCCAACTGCCATTTCAGTTCCTCAGAGATGACGCTCTGCATCTTTGCCACAATATCTGGGTAAGGATGCGGACCCATGGTGGAACCTACGATATAAAAGGTATCCTGTGGGTGACAGCACCAGTCGCGGATGGCCTCAGAGCAGGCATCGCTCAGGGTCATATTACCTGTGCGAACAGGGTTTACCTTGGCACCCAGCATCTTCATACGTTCCACGTTGGTATGCTGGCGCTCTACATCGGTGGCACCCATAAAGATTTCGCACTTCATATCCATCAGGGCGCAGACGGTGGCAGTGGCAACGCCATGCTGTCCGGCACCAGTCTCGGCGATGATACGGGTCTTGCCCATCTTCTTTGCCATCAGAATCTGACCAATGGTGTTATTGATTTTGTGTGCACCGGTATGGTTCAGGTCCTCACGCTTCAGATAGAGTTGGCAGCCATACTTCTCGCTCATGCGCTTGGCATAATAGAGAGGTGAAGGACGGCCCACGTAATCTTTCAACAGAGCATGATATTCTTTCTTGAACTCCTCGCTCTCGATGATAGGCTTGTAAGCCTGCTGGAGTTCTGTTACACACTTATATAATATTTCAGGAACGTAAGCTCCTCCGAATTTTCCAAAAAATCCTTTATCGTCAACTTGATACATAATACTTTAAACTTTGAATTTTGAACTTGGAACTTTGAATTTTGAACTTGGAACTTTATGATTACCAAGACAGCATATCATAAAGTTCAATGTTCAAAGTTCAATGTTCAATGTTAATGTTTGAGTGCCTCGAAGAGTTCATCCAGAGCTTTGTCTGGATCCATGGTTTCATTGAGCAAAGTCACGAACTTGCTACCAATGATGGCACCGGCTGCGTTATCCTGCGCACTGGTAAGGGTCTGCTTGTTGCTGATACCGAAACCGATCATGCGTGGGTTGCGGAGGTTCATGCTGTTGATATGGTTGAAGTAAGCGAGCTTGGCATCGCCGAAGTTGCTCTGGGCACCCGTGATGCTGGCGGAGCTAACCATATAGATGAAGCCATCGGTATGCTTATCGATGAAGCGGATGCGCTCCTCGCTGGTTTCCGGAGTAATCATCATGATGACACGGATATCGTACTTGTCTGCTATCGGCTTCACCACCTTCAGATAATCATCAAAAGGAAGATCAGGAATGATGGTTCCACTGACTCCGCTCTCTACGCAACTCTTGAAGAACTCCTCGATGCCATAGTGCATGATAGGGTTGAGATAGCCCATGAGAACCAGCGGAAGTTGGACTTCATCCTTGATAGCCTTCAACTGGCCGAAGAGCTTCTTCACGGTCATTCCGTTCTTCAAGGCCTTGGTTCCTGCGCTCTGAATCACAGGACCATCAGCCAACGGATCGCTGAAAGGGATTCCTACCTCAATCATGTCGATGCCCTTACGTTCCATCGCCTTAATCACATCGCCGGTGCCTTCCAAGGTTGGGCAGCCAGCACAGAAATACAAGCTCAAAAGCTTGCGGTCTTTATTGTTTGCAAATAATGCATTTATCTTGTTCATTTTTTTACTTTTTATCTTTTTACTTTTTTACCTTTTTACCTTTTTACTTTTAAAAGGAATTTCCTAAGTTTCTCCACATCCTTCACCCCCGGTTCTATCTCAAACCTGGAGTTGAGGTCGATACCAACGCATTTTGGATGATGGAAAAAACGAACACGGGAAACATCCTCCGGACCAATGCCACCACTCAATAGGAATGGAACATCGCCATCATATTCATCGAGAACTTGCCAATCAAACTGCTGACCACTTCCACCCACCGTTTTACATTTGGTATCGAAAAGGAAGTAGTCAACAGCGCCTACATACTCCTTATATTTCTGAATATCCCCGGCATCAGAAACACTGATGGCTTTGATTATCTTAATCTCCCCGTTGGCTTCACGCAGCTGTTCGCAAACTTCCCTGCTCTCGCCGCCATGCAGTTGCACCGCATTCAGGGAGAAGGAATGAATCCTATCCACCATATCCGGAATGGAATCATTCACGAAAACTCCCACTCTGCAAACCTTCCGGTCAGAGTCCGAGCGATCCACCGCCTGGCTAACATATCGTGGAGACTTAGGATAGAAAATGAATCCCATCATGTCTATACCGAGTTGCGCAACCTGCTCTATATTCTCAGGTTCACGCATTCCACAAACCTTTACCAACATTATATTATTATTTTTGATTCTAAAGCTTTTGCCCTTACAGGGCGCATTACTGACGGCTATCTTATACCCAGGGCGTTGCCCTGAGCTAGGAACTTCTGCCCTTTACCTTTCCCTTCGGCCGGTGACCGTTGGTTCAGGGCATAGGGAGCAAAACTTGCGAAAATCCTATAATTTAGAAATGAATTCTGCAAGCGCAATTCCCGGGTCAGCCAGCTTCATGAACTGTTCACCCATCAGGAAGCCACGGAAACCGCCCTCTTCTCTTAATCGGCGAACGGTCAGCGGATTGGAGATTCCACTCTCACTCACCCTGCATACATTCTTCGGAAGTTTCTCAGCCAAGCGGAAGCTATTCTCAACATCCGTAACGAAGGTACCCAGGTTGCGGTTGTTGATTCCATACATATCCGGCTCCAGCTCCGCATACTCGAAGTCTCGCTCGTTATGCATCTCCAGCAGCACCTCCATCCCCAGCTGGTGAGCCATGTTCATCAGCCGCTTGCATTCTTCCTTACTGAGGCAAGCCGCAATGAGTAATACAGCAGAAGCACCGCAATATCTAGCCTGCAAGAGCTGATATTCCTCGATGACGAAGTTCTTATATAATATAGGTATAGAAACACCCACATGGCGCGCCTCCTGGATATACTCATCATAACCACCGAAGTAATCGATATCGGTAAGGATACTCAGGGCAGAAGCTCCATTCTTCTGGTAGCTCAAAGGAATGATGCTAGGTTTGCCTTCCTCCTTGATCCATCCCTTACTTGGCGATTTGCGCTTGAACTCGGCGATGATTCCTGTCTCAGAATTCACCAGCGCCTCCTTCATACTTCCTCCCATCACCTTTCCCCCATTCTCCTGCATCTTCTGCTCGGTGAGGGTTATCATCTGGCGAGGCTGGATAAAGCGCTTGCGCTGCTCTATCTCAATCCTCTTATGTGCCACTATCTCTTCTAATATATCAGCCATTTTTTCAACTTTGAACTTTTAACCTTGAACTTTATGATTACCTATCCTCCCTGAAAAACAGAAACAGGAATCAAGTCCCCCTCTGGGCCACCGTTGAATCCGATTCCATCGGATTTCCCCCCAGTCCATCGGATTCCCCCAGTTTTTAGTCTCTATTCAGCTCCACGAACTTCTTGAATGTAGCTAGCGCCTTACCGGAGTCGATGCTTTCTCTAGCTATCTCCACGCATTCCTCGATGCTCTTCAGTCCCTTCTCCATCACCTGGATTCCGAAGGCAGCATTAGCCAGAACGATGTTCTTCTGAGCAGGAAGCGCACGGTTTTCTAGTACTGCATCGAAGATATCCTTAGCCTCTTCCTCAGTAGCTCCACCTCTTACCTCTTCCGGTTTAGCAAAATCAAAACCGAGATCCTGTGGCTTGAAAATCTTTTCATAGTTATTGGTGGTTACCTTGAAATCGCTGGTCAATGAAATCTCATCATAACCGTCAATGCTGTTCACGATTCCGTAATCAATACCTATCTTCTGATAAACCTGATTGTAAAGGCGCATCTGATCCAGATTGGCAACACCCAGGAGCTGACATTTAGGCTGACTAGGATTAACCAAAGGACCCAGGAGATTGAACACCGTAGGGAACTGCAAAGCCTTGCGGATAGGACCCACAAACTTCATTGCCTTGGCAAAAAGCTGAGCATGGAGATAAACAATACCCGCCTCATTGATGCTGCGGTTCAACTTGTCCATATCGTCAGTAAACAGCACACCGTGATTCTTGATCACGTTAGAAGCTCCACTCACGGAAGTTGCTGCATAGTTGCCATGCTTAGCCACCTTATAACCGGCACCGGCAATCACAAAGCAGGAAGTGGTTGAGATATTGAAAGTATTCTTGCGGTCGCCACCTGTACCTACAACATCAATATAGCGGTCGCAATCCAGGACGGCAGGTACACCAGTAGCCAAAATACCATCACGGAAGCCGAGCAACTCATCCACCGTAACGCCACGCATCTGCAAACCAGTAAGCAAAGCGGTAATCTGTTCCTCAGGAAACTCGCTCTTTGTAATACCGATGATAATATCCTTGGTTTCCTCACGACTCAACTCTTCATGATTCAACATTCTGTTCAAGATATTCTTCATTTCCATAATCATTATCTCCTATCTGTTTATCTATTTTATATTAATACTCACTATCTGAAAAATACGATACAATACATTAGAATATAGAAAAAGGACCTGTCGTAAGTTACGGCAGGCCCTTAGTATCTTAGGATTCATATCCATACACGGGTTCGCGACTCACGACTTTTTAAATCTTGAGTTACGCCACCACCATGCTGTAGATACGAATGAATTCATCATAATTGTATTGTATTTTATTTTTTTTACTTTATTATCATAGTCACTATAACTATTCGTTTGCAAAAGTACACTTTTTCTTTTAAATAACAAATTATTTATCAGAAAATTTAGGTATTTAACAGAAAAAAGTTACTTTTCATACACTTTTCAACATAAAAAGTTTTCATATACCTTATTATATATAGAAGAAAATGCACCGAATAGGCAGGCAAAAGAAAAAAATAGAGAAAAAAATGCATGGAAATATAATAAAGCCAAACGCACATCGTTATTAATATAGTAAGAATAGAATAATTAATAATACGCCTATGAAGCATTTATTTACTTCGGAAAAAAAGAGACCGTCTGCCAAGACTATCTATTTCATCAAGAAGCTGGCATACACCTATCGGGCATTCGATAAAGATGAATCCCAGCAGGCGTATTATGTCAACTAGAATTCAAACGACCCAAGGGTCATAAAACATCAATCTCAATAAAGATGAAAACAATAATATCACCTTCACTCCTCTCTGCCAATTTCATTGACTTGAAGAGCGATGTAGAAATGATCAACAAGAGTGAAGCAGACTGGCTCCATATGGATATTATGGACGGTGTCTTCGTACCAAATATTTCCTTCGGATTCCCTGTCCTTGAAGCTGTAGCCAAAGTCTGCACCAAACCACTGGATGTTCACTTCATGATTGTTCACCCGGAACAGTACATCGAACAGACTGCCAAGACGGGCGCAATGATGATGAACGTTCACTATGAGGCTTGCACCCACCTGCACCGTACCATCCAGCAGATTCATGCTGCAGGAATGAAAGCGGGTGTCACACTGAATCCTTCCACACCCGTAAGCGTATTGGAAGATATCATCTGTGATGTAGACATGGTACTTCTGATGAGTGTGAACCCGGGCTTCGGAGGACAGAAGTTTATCGAAAACACCATCAAGAAGGTTCAGCGCCTCCGCAAGCTGATCAAGGAAAGCGGAAGCCATGCCCTCATAGAGGTAGACGGTGGCGTACAAGCAGAAACGGCTCCACGACTCGTAAAAGCCGGAGTCAACGTTCTGGTGAGCGGAAGTTATGTATTCAAGAGTACAGACCCATGCTCCGTCATCCATGCAATGAAAGAACTGAAACAGCTGGACGACTAATCCAGCTGCAAGCAGATATGGTGCTCCTTAGCCATACGACGCAGGTTAAGGAGCGCATAGCGCATTCTGCCCAGACTGGTATTGATACTGACATTGGTTGTTTCGGCAATTTCCTTGAAAGACATTTGCTGATAATATCGCATATAGACCACTTCACGCTGATTGGCAGGCAGATACATCATGAGTTTCTGAACATCATCCAACACCTGGTTTCTAATCATTTCGCGCTCAGCAAAACTATCAAGGATAGAATCACCGCGAAGGCAGGACAAGTCGTTGTTCTCACCCTGATCTATCATACGGAAATGGCCCTGTTCACGATAGCCGTCAATGATTACATTATGAGCGATACGCATGAGCCAAGAGCTGAACTTACCGCTTGTGGAATACAAACGGTTCTGCAACTTGACGATGGCCTTGACAAATGTTTCCTGAAAGATATCGTTTGCCAATTGCTCATCATGTACCACAAACATAATATATGAGAAAAGCTTCACCTCATTGCGTGAAAGCAAAAGGTCAAAAGCCTTGTTGTTGCCTTCGACATAAGCCAAAGCCAACTCCTCATCTGTCATTTCTTCGAGTATTCTCATTTTCTTAATTATTTTGTATTAAGTAAATGTCCAATCTATAGGCTATCTCCTTGTTTATTGTATTATAAATGTTAATTATCGCTACAAAGGTAGCAATTAATTTTTATTTAACAAAGAAAAACCGGTTATTTTTCATAAAAAACACTTTTTTAACATACAGAAAACTCGTTTATATAAATAAATTATGTATCTTTGCAAGGTGATATAAACTACTTTACACAGTATTAATTTAATCTAAAAGCAAACAATGATCAAATTACTGAAATCTTTGTTGGTGGCTTTACTCGTTCCTGTCTGTTCCTATGCAGCTGGATGGGACGATGAAGAATACAAGCGTATTGAGCAAAGCATCCAACAGCCAAAATTGAGTGAAAAAGTTTACGCCATTACATCGTATGGCGCTAAGACAACGGCTTCTGCTGCACAGAACCAAAAGGCAATCAACCGTGCCATCTCACTTGCATCCAAGAAAGGCGGCAAGGTGGTGATTCCTGCTGGAACATGGAACACGGGAGCCATCGAATTGAAATCGGGAGTCAATCTCGTTATCGAAGAGGGTGCTACACTCCGCTTTGCCTTCGAGCCAAAGCTCTATCCATTGGTTCGCACTTCTTGGGAAGGCTTGGCTTGTTGGAACTACTCTCCATGCATCTATGCTTACCAGGCTAAAGACATCGCCATTACAGGTAAAGGTACCATCGATGGTGGCGGAAACAACGACACCTGGTGGCAGTGGAACGGAAATCCACGCTTCGGATTCAAGGCTGGAGTAACCACCGAAAGCCAGAAGTTGGGTTCACGCTCCAAACTGCTGAAGCAGGCAGAAGACGGCGTGGCCTTTGATGAAAGAAAGTTCGGTATGGGTCAGGGGCTCCGTCCTCAGCTCATCAACTTCGTTCGCAGCGAGCGCATCCTCATCAAGGATGTCAAGATGATCAACTCTCCTTTCTGGGTTATCCACCCTCTCCTCTGCAAGAACATTACCGTAGATGGGGTTTACATCTGGAACGAAGGTCCTAACGGTGACGGCTGCGACCCTGAGGCATGCGAGAATGTTCTCATCCAGAACTGTATCTTCCATACTGGTGATGACTGCATCGCCATCAAGAGCGGTCGCAACAATGACGGTCGTCTCTGGAACCAGCCTTCCAAGAACATCATCATCCGCAACTGCAAGATGGAAGATGGCCACGGAGGTGTGGTTATCGGCTCTGAGATTTCCGGCGGATGCGAGAATGTCTACGCTGAAGACTGCGAGATGGACTCTCCGCATCTGGACCGTATCCTCCGCATCAAGACCAATAATTGCCGTGGCGGACTGATTCAGAACATCAACATGCGCCGTATCAAGGTAGGTCAGTGTGGCGAAGCTGTAGTAAAAATCAACCTCGATTACGAGTCTAAGGAAGTTTGCTACCGTGGTTTCGAACCAACCGTTCGCAATGTGAATGTCGAAGACGTTACCTGCCAGAAGAGCAACTATGGTGTTCTCATTATTGGCCGTGACGCTGTAGAGAATGTTTACGACATCAACATCAAGAACTGTAAGTTTGACGGTGTGCAGAAGCAGCCAGTCAAGATTACAGGCAAGACCCGCAACGTGAAGTTCGACAACCTCTACATCAACGGTTCTCTTGTTCTCAACGCAGGCGAGCAGCCATACAAGAACTATTCCGAGTGGCTTACCCACAGCGAGATGAAGCGTGTTCCTCATTCTTATCTCCTTGATTTCAGTAAGAAACCAAAGTGGAGTTATGTAATGGGCATCGAAATGGAAGGTATGCTCGATACTTACGAAGCATACAAGGAAGGCAATGAGTCTATCCTCGAATATCTGAAGGAATATCCTCAGACCATGATTGATGAGAAGGGTAATATTACCGGCTACAAGTATGAGGATTTCAACCTCGACAATGTTCGAACAGCCAAGTTTATCCTCCGCATGCACAACATTGCTCCTACCAAGGGCACTGAGAAAGCTTTGAAGACTCTCTTCAAGCAGCTTGTCAATCAGCCTCGCACCAAGGAAGGCGTTTACTGGCACAAGGCTATCTACGCCAACCAGGTTTGGCTCGACGGTATCTTCATGGGCTTGCCTTTCTACTGCAACTATGCCGTACAGACCATGAAGCCCAAGAAGGCAGAGAAGTATCTGAACGATGCGGTAGACCAGATGATCAAGACCGACCTCCGCACCTACGACGAGAAGACCCAGCTCTGGAAGCATGCCTGGGATGAGACTCACGAGCAGTTCTGGGCAGACAAGGAGAACGGTAAGAGCCAGCATACCTGGGCTAGAGCCTTGGGATGGTATGTAATGGCAATGACCGAATGTCTCGATGCAATGCCTGAGAATTACGCTCGCCGCGATGAGGTTATCAAGCTCTTGAACAAGGCGATGGCTAGCGTCGTGAAATACCAGGATAAGGCTACAGGCGTATGGTATGACGTAATGGACGTCAAGGATCCTCGCAACTATCTGGAGAGTACAGCTTCAAGCATGTTTGCTTATGTATTGCTCAAGGGTTACCGCAAGGGATACCTCTCAGAGAAATACCGTGATGCCGGTGTAAAGGCTTACAACGGAATCCTGAACCAGTTCATCAAGGTGAACCCAGACAAGACCATCAGTCTTACCAAGTGCTGTTCAGTAAGTGGTCTAGGCCCTGGTCCTGGTCCGTACGTCAAGAAGCCAAACTTCAAGCGCGATGGCAGCTTCAACTACTACATGAGCGAGCCTATCCGCGACAACGATGCCAAGGGTGTTGGTCCTTTCATCTGGGCTAGCCTGGAAATGGAACAGCAGGGATTGAACAAATAAAAACTTTGTATATTGCCCGAAAGGAAGAACGAAAAAAATAACGCCCGTGTTACAGTAAATGAATACTGGACACGGGCGATTCATAAGTCTAGGAAACAGTTAGCGCACAACAGTTGACTACCACATGCACATCACCTGTTGTGCAAGCGCATATCAGCTGATATGCAAGCGCACAACAGCTGTTGTGCGGCCGAAGAAGCTGATTATCTCAAAAACTTATACTGTCTTTTCCAATAATATTTCAGTAATATATCAACAACAAGAGAGTGCGTCAAGAATTTATGACACACTCTCTTTTCCGTTTTCCAAAGACACAAAAAGACTTATGACGTAATCGTTTTCGTATATTTAAACTTTAAAGACGGACGCTTTTCTACGGAAAAGTAGTATCTTTGCAAAAAATCAAAAGACCTAGAGTATAAAGTATGAACAAATTATCATTCAAAACAATGGTGCTTGCAGCACTAATGGCATTCCCTATGTTTATAAAAGCACAGACATTCACGGGAATAGAAGCAGAAAAGAGTGCCCAGAACACTCCAGAGAACTGGCCTACAGTAGCCCTTCCAAATTTGCCGGAAATCACATCTGCCAACACCTTCAACATCAAGGACTATGGCGCTTCCACTACGGCAGAAGACAACACCAAGGCTATCCAGAAAGCTCTGGATGCGGTTCCTTCTACAGGTGGTATGGTGGTGATTCCTGCCGGTACATGGATGTTTGGCAGCACAGACCAGATGACCAGCAAGACCGAGGTGCTCAGCATCAAGTCCAAAACCGCACTCCACCTTTGCGCAGGTGCCACCCTGAAGCTTGTGGAATACGGCAAGGCTCCCAACAACAAGACCGTATTCATCGGTTGCAAGAACAAGAACCAGAGCGACATTGTCATAGAGGGTGAAGGTGAGACCTCCATCATCGACGGACAGGGAACCCGCTGGTGGAAGGCCCGCGACAACAAGGAGACTTTCAATCCTGGAGCCATGATCCGCTTCGAGAAAGGCAGCCGATTCCTGGTCCGCAATCTCAAGGTACAGAATACTCCTGGTGTCAACATCACCTTGAGCAACAGCAATGGCGCCAGCAACGGTACCGTCCATGACGTAACCATCTACAATCCATCTTCAGAGACTAGGACCGAACAACCTTCCCATAATACAGACGGTATCTCTATCTGGGGACGCAACATGAACATCTATAACTGCAACATCAGCACTGGTGATGACAACGTGGTCTGCGATGATGATGCACAATACATCCATATCTGGAACTGCGACTTCGGTACAGGTCATGGCGCTTCTATCGGCAGCTTTACCAACAACATCAAGCATGTATGGTTCGACAACATCAACATGAACGGTACTACCGCAGGCATCCGCATGAAAACGGGTATCAACAGTGACGGTACGCTCCGTGGCGGTGGCGAGGAAGACTGGAAGTTCACCAACTTCACCATGACCAAGGTAAAGACCCCATTCTCTATCGACTGCTTCTACGATAAGAAATATAGCAGTGACCCAGCAGTAGACAAGGCTAACGCCAGAGCTTTGGACGCCACAACCCCAACCTACAACGGCATCCTGCTTCAGAACGTGAAGACAACGGATGTTTGCGAAGGCAACGCTATCTTCCTGATTGGCCGCCCGGAGAGTCACATCAAGAACATCACGCTCGACAATGTGCAGATCAAGGCTAAGAAGGGTATTGACATCCGATTCGTAGACAACCTCGTCTTCAAGAACGGTTCCAAGATTTCCTGCACCTCCGGCAAACTGTGGATTCGCCAGTATGATTCTACTGTAGACGACCAATGTAATGCTACCGGTCAGGATTCCAATCCCACTCCCGATCCCATCCCAGGCGAGACAACAGAAGTAAGCTATATCCTGGATGCATCAACCTGCACCTCTTCTTCAAGTGATCCATCTCCATGGACGTTCAACAACGGTTGCAGCATAGAGAGCAGCAAGAATTACGCTGCTGCCAAGAACGGTACCATCAAGTACAGTAAGGGCGTACAGTTTACCATCAATCTGCCAGAGAATGTAACCATCACCAAGGCGTCCTTTGCAGGATACGGCAACGAAGACAATAAAGAATGCTACCTCGGCGAATTGAACGGAACCTCCTATGGAGCCAAAGATTACCTCTTCCCTAGCCGTACAGAAACCACTTCTACGGATACCAGGCACGAGGTAACCCTGGGAACTCCAGCCACAGGCATGCTGACCTTCACCCCACAGGGTGCACAGGCAGCATGGATTATCACCCTAACCGGCACCAAAGCTAGTTATACAGGCATCTCTTTCATCCAGAATGATGCCAAAGCCGGTAAAGGAAACATTTACGACCTGGCAGGAAGAGTGGTCAAGAAGAATGCTTCTGCACAGGACATGAATGGTCTGAACAAAGGCATCTACATCTTCCAGAACAAGAAGTATATAGTAAAGTAACTACACCCAAACCCGCAAGGATACAGTTGAAGTATCATCTTGCGGGTATTTTTATGCAAAAAAAGCTTTAAATTTAACTTTTTCTCAAACGTTTACGTATTTTTTCAGAAAAACATTTTGATAAAATTGGCTCATTTCAAAAATTATTTTTAATTTTGCATTAGATAAGTAAACTATATTATTAATTAATCTAAACCTAGAAGTGTATGTCTGGTAAATACAAGAATCTTAGATTTGCGCTTGTTGCCGCAACCTTGACTATGTCAGCCAACGGTTTTGCGCAAACAGTGATTAAGGGTAATGTAACCGACAATACTGGCGAGCCCGTAATTGGTGCTTCTGTCCTCGAAGAGGGTACTGGCAGCAATGGTGGTGTAACCGATATTGATGGAAACTTTACTATCACTCTGAAAGGCAACAGTAAGAAACTGAAGATTTCGTACGTAGGTATGAAACCTCAGGTAGTGAACGTATCTGGCAAGTCTGTCATCAACGTGAAGCTCGAAGACGACGCAACATCTCTCAACGATGTCGTTGTCATCGGTTATGGTTCCGTTAAGAAGAAGGACTTGACTGGTTCTGTTGCTACAGTAAACAGCGAGACATTGGCAGCCGTTCCTGTTGCCAATGCATCAGAGGCTTTGACCGGTAAGATGCCTGGTGTGCAGATCACTACAAGTGAAGGTTCTCCTGACGCTACCGTAAAAATCCGTGTACGTGGTGGTGGTTCTATCACCCAGAGCAATGACCCATTGTTCGTTGTTGATGGTTTCCCTGTTGATGATATCAGCAACATTCCTGCCAACGAAATTGAAGATATTACTGTATTGAAGGATGCTTCTTCTACGGCTATCTACGGTTCTCGTGGTGCTAACGGTGTAATCCTCGTTACTACCAAGAGCGGTAAGAGCGGTAAGGTGAACGTAAGCTACAACGCTTATTACAGCTGGAAGAAGCTTGCCAACAAGCAGGACGTTCTGGGCGACCGTGACTACGTAAAGTGGCAGTACGAGTTGGCTCTCCTGAAGAACAACAACGACCCTAGCAAAATCAGCTCTTACACTGATTATTTTGGCGAATACCAGGATATGGATATGTATAGCACAGGCGTTACTAACGACTGGCAGGATCTGACCTATGGTAGAACTGGTAACACATTCAACCACAACTTGAATATCACCGGTGGTTCTGACAACATCAAGTATGCATTCAGCTATGCACACATGAACGATAAGGCTATCATGGTGAACTCAGGTTACAAGCGTGACAACTTCAGCTTGAAGTTGAACACCAAGCCATCAAAGCGCACTACACTCGACTTCCAGGCTCGTTACGATATGACTAACGTTATTGGTGGTGGTGCCAATGAGGCAGCAGGTGCTTACGATACTGACCGCCGCTTGAAGTACTCAGTTATCTATTATCCAATGCCTGTAGCCAATATGGATCCTACAGTTGGTGCCGATGATGATGATTTGGGTAACCTCTACAATCCTATCACCTCTGCTTACGACAACGACCGCAGAAAGGAACGCAAGAACTTGAATTTGGGTGGTGCTTTCGGATGGGAAGTACTCGACAACCTGAAGCTCAAGGCTGAGTTAGGTTACGACTACTACAACCAGTACGACAAGCGTTTCTGGGGTCTGACTACATATTATGTAAAGAACGTGCCAACAGGTGACAATCAGAATCATCCTGCAATCCGCCTTACAATGACCGACCGCCATCGTTTCCGTAGCACCAACACCATCAGCTACGATTTCAAGAAACTGTTCAAGAATAAGGATCATAGCCTTAACGTATTGTTGGGTCACGAGTACGTGATTACCAAGAAGCGTGAGAATATGGACGAGGTTCACGGCTTCCCAGTAGATTACAACTCTACTACAGCATGGAAGTTGACCTCTCAGGGTACTCCATACACAATTGATGACGCATATAGCGCAGACGACAAGTTGTTGTCATTCTTCGGTCGTGCCAACTACAACTACTTGGATCGCTACCTCTTGAGTGCAACCTTCCGTGCCGATGCATCATCCAAGTTCTCTAAGGAGAACCGTTGGGGTTACTTCCCATCAGCAGCCGTGGCTTGGCGTATCTCTTCTGAACCATTCATGAAGGGTACAAAGAAATGGCTTGATGACTTGAAGCTCCGTTTCAGCTACGGTACTGCGGGTAACAACAACATCCCTGTAGGTCAGCTTGTTCAGGCTTACGAGAACAAGGCAACTACATGGGTCAATGGAATTGCAAACTATTGGGCTCCATCCAAGACTATGGCTAATGCCAATTTGAAGTGGGAGACAACCATCACCCGTAACCTGGGTCTTGACTTCACTCTCTTCGGTGGTAAAATCAATGGTAACGTTGAAGCATACCTCAATACAACAAAGGACTTGCTCATCGAATTCCCTGTAGCAGGTACTGGTTATGACACACAGTTTCGTAACATGGGTAAGACCGAGAACAAGGGTATTGAGTTCTCTGTCACCTGGCATGCCATCGAGAAGAAGGACTGGGGCATCGACCTTGCAGGTAACATCGGCTTCAACAAGAACAAGGTCAAGAGCCTTGGTATCATGAACGACTTCGGTCAGGACTCCCGCTGGGCTTCTACCGAGATTGGTCAGGACTACTGGATTGCAGTAGGTAAGCCATTGGGACAGATTCGTGGTTATCAGCTCGACGGTAATGGCCGTTACGAGGTAAGCGACTTCGCCGGCTATGATGCTGCAAGCAAGACCTGGACTTTGAAGGAAGGTGTAACCGACTGTAGCAGCGTAATCGGTACCATTCGTCCAGGTTCTCTCAAATTGAAGGACCAGGATGGCGACCATGTCATTACAGATGCCGACAACACCATCATCGGTGATGTAAATCCTAAGGCATTCGGTGGTTTCTCTATCAATGCACATGCATACGGATTCGACCTTAGCGCCAACTTCAACTACTCTATCGGTAACAAGGTATATAACGCCAACAAGATTGAGTGGACCTCAACAGGTAAGTACCAGTACCGTAACATGAGTACTGTCATGGCAGATGGAAAGCGTTGGACTAACCTCGATCCAGAGACCGGTCTTTTGAGCAACGACCCTGTTCGTTTGGCAGAACTCAATGCCAACACAACCATGTGGTCACCATGGATGAACAAGATGGTACTCACCGACTGGGCAATTGAAGATGCATCATTCCTCCGCTTGAACACCCTGTCATTGGGTTATACAGTTCCTAAGACTCTTACCCAGAAAGTAGGCATCCAGAACCTGCGCTTCTACGTAACAGCTTACAATGTATTCACCATTACAGGTTACTCAGGTTTCGACCCAGAGGCAGACTGTATCTCAAAGACGGCTCTCACACCGAATGTTGACTACTCAGGTTATCCAAGAAGCCGTACTTTCTTAGTGGGTGTAAATTTGAATTTCTAACATTAACGAGGAATTATCGAATATGAAAAATTATATTAAACTATCTATATTCTCCATGGCATTGGCTGCCGGAATGACATCTTGTGACCTGGAGGCTCCGACACAGTCAACCCTTGACGGTTCCTCTGTCTATTCAGTCTATTCTCTGGCTGAAGCTGAGGTTATGTCAATCCATGTGTCATTCGGTGAGACCAACTCTTACCGTGGTCGTTTCTTGCCATACTATGGCTTGAACACCGACGTTGAAGTACCTAGCGGTACAGCTCCATCATTTGCAAGCAAGAATGATGACAAGCAGAATTTGCTGAACTACGATACCAGCGAAAGTAATGGTCAGATGAACACTGACAACAATGCTTACGCTAAGTTCTATGAAGGTATCGAGCGTGCCAATCTCGCTATCGAGGGGCTTCGTCAGTATGGCGATGTTGCCAACAACAAGAACATGGCGCAGCTGCTGGGTGAGGCTCTCACCTTGAGAGCTGTGATCTATACAGACTTGACAAAGGCATGGGGCGATGTACCTGCACGCTTCACTCCTAACAACAACGATAACATTTATATGCCACGTTGCAATCGCGACTCTATCTACAAGGTATTGCTCGCAGATTTGAAAGAAGCAGAAGATTACTGCTACTGGCCAAACCAGAACTCTGTTACCAAGACAACAGAGCGTGTCAGCAAGAGCTTCGTTAAGGCACTCCGTGCCCGCATCGCTCTCTACGCTGGTGGCTATGGTCTCCGTGGCGATGGTTACCGTTTGAGCAAAGACCCAGAGTTGGCTCCAGAGAAGATGTATCAGATTGCAAAAGAAGAATGCGAGGACATCATCAATGCCGGTTACAACAAGTTGGGTAGCTTCAAGGAGAACTTCACCAAGCTCTGCCAGGACAATGTAACTGCTGGCGGTGAGAGTATCTGGGAGATTCCATTCTCTGACGGTCGTGGTCGTGTACTCTATACATGGGGTGTCAAGCACGCTTCTAAAGACCAATATACCCAGCAGAATCAGGGTGGTGTAAACGGTCCTACTCCATATCTCTACTACGATTTCGATGCAGACGATGCTCGTCGCGACATCACCTGTGTTCCTTATCAGTGGAGCAAGGAGTTGGTTAACGGCAAGTCTCACCAGGAGTTGCGCAAGATTTCTCAGTGGTGCTTCGGTAAGTTGCGCTACGAGTGGATGAAGCGTATCGTAACATCAACCAACGACGATGGTGTAAACTTCCAGTATATGCGTCTTGCTGATGTTTATCTGATGGCTGCTGAAGCAGAGAACCAGTTGGGTAACACATCAACAGCCTGGAACTATATGGAGCCAGTCTTGGCTCGCGTATTGCCAGCTGCTAAGGTAAACGCATTGAAGGCTAAGTATTGTGCAAGCAAGGATGCTTTCCAGCAGGGAATCATCGAACAGCGTGGCTTTGAGTTCGCAGGCGAACAGCTCCGTAAGGCTGACCTCGTACGCTGGGGTATCATTGACAACAAGATGGCAGAGGCTAAGCAGAAACTTACAGACCTTGCAAACCGCCAGGGCGCTTACGAGGGATTGCCAGACAAGATCTACTATACTCTTGATACAGATGGTGAGACTCTGAAACTCTACGGTCTTAACAAGGGTGAGGACAACGCTGACAAGATCAAGGAATTGAAGGCTGCAGGTTGGGAAAACAAGAGCTGGTTTGTAAGCAATGGTGCCAACATCATCACCGAAGATTACATCAACGGTCTCTATGTTGAGCAGCCTAGCACACACTGTTTGTGGCCAATCTGGAAGACATTCATCGACAAGTCTAACGGTTACCTCAACAATGACGGTATCTACGGACAGTTGTCAGACTAAATTTTAATATCTGAAACAATGAAAAAGATTAATATATTAACAGCATGTATGTTGGGGCTATCTACTGTAGCCCTGACATCCTGCGGTGACGTTGCCGATGAAGTAACAAGCATCGTATTCGACCGCAACTTTGCACCTGTAGGCTTGGAATCAAGCAATGTGACTGAGACTTCTGCTAAGTTAAGCTGGACTCAGTCTGCCGGTGCCACATCATATACCATCGAGTTGTTTGCTAACGACAGCTTGACATTCGCAGGTTCTCCAGTAAAGACATTCACAGGTATCAGCGCTTCTGATATTCCTTATACCCTTTCTGGCCTGGACTACGACACCAAGTATTCTGCACGTGTCATGGCTCTCGATGAGGCTAACACAAACAGAAACTCCAAGTGGAGCAACGTATATTTCCGTACCAGTGCCCAGCAGATTCTGAAGAGCATGAAGACTCAGGACGTTACAGATAAGACGGTAGATCTTTCCTGGCCTTCTGACGAGAAAGATATTTCTACTATCGAAATCTCTACCAAGGAAGGTCAGTTGGTTACAACATACACCGTAACCGAAGAGGACAAGGCTGCCGGTAAGGCAACTGTTGGTGGTCTTTCTCCTGAAACAGAATATGTTGGTAAACTCTACTTCAATGGTCGTGAGCGCGGAAGCAAGAGTTTCAAGACGATTGCTGACCTCAACGGTGCTACTGTTGTTAAGGAAGGCGACAACTTGAAGAGTCTTCTTGCCAATGCAACTGATGGTGAGGTATTTGCTTTGATGCCAGGTACCTATCAGTTGGAATCAGCAGAAGCTGATGGTACAACCTCTTCTGTCGCATTGAAGGCAAGCGTTATCATCAAGGGTATCTACCCTACTGATAAGCCGGTTATTCAGGGACGATTCGAAATCAACGGTGCTACCAACGTTAAAATTGACAATGTAGTACTGGATGGTTCTTTGAACAACTCTACTGATCAGGCCTTCAATTTCAAGAAGGCTGGTGATGTTGAGAAGCTGGTAGTATCCAACACAGAAATCAAGGGTAAAGAAGGCGGTGGCTTCGCTAAGGGTATCTGCTACATCAATGTGGCTGCCAAGGTTGGTGAGGTAACATTCGATAACTGCGATATCCACGAGATTCAGTGTGACGGTGGTGACTTCTTCGACTCTCGTAAGGGTTATATGGACGTCTTGAACTTCAAGAACTGTACATTCTATAACATCTGTGCCAGTCGTGACTTCATCCGCTACGACGATGGTAAGATTGCTAAGGAGACTGTAATTACTGTAGATCACTGTACAATTAATGGTGCAGCAAACAACAAGAGGCGTCTCCTCTATGTACGTAATGGCTGTTCAAAGATTGTCTGGAGCAACAACATCGTAACTAATACAAATGCTGTCTGGACCAACCAGTCTAAGACAAAGGAACCAGAGTTCAACAACAACGTATACTACAACTGTACAAACTTGAACACAGTTGTTTGGGTAGACGGCAAGGGTGATAATGCATTCAACGATCCTACAGCTACTGTAAATGATCCAAAGTACAAGAATGCAAGCAAAGGCGACTTTACTATCGGTAACGAAGCTGTAGCTAAACTCAAGGTCGGTGCAGAAAAGTGGTACGCTGCTGAATAATATGACCAGACATTTGAAAAAATATAATACCCCTTAATCATTAAAGGCTGTATCTTTAGGCTTAGTCCTTCAGATACGGCCTTTTTTCTTGATTAGCTTCCTAAAAACAAACATTGCGTAATCGTTTGCGTATTTTTTGCAGGATAACCCTATTGGTTATTCCACAAAATGTTGTAACTTTGTCCTTAATAAATAAGCCTATAAAAAGAATCACAATATGAACAAAACAATTGTACACACTGTTTTTAAGTGCTTTCTTGCCGGAATGGCACTAAGTGCTCCACTTACGTCCCTCAACATAAAAGCTCAGACTCCATCTAAAACCTGGAATCCGAACTTGAAGAACGGAATGTATCGCAACCCGGTAATTGACGCCGACTACTCTGACCCAGATGTATGCCGTGTGGGCAATGACTACTATATGACTTCCTCTTCCTTCCAGTGTTTCCCAGGCTTGCAGATTCTGCACAGCACCGACCTGGTGAACTGGGAGATTATCGGCGCTGCCCTACTCGATGACTATCCGGTTTTGCCTGAATACCAGGGCACCGAACTGGATTGGCGCAAGAAGGTTCAGCATGGTAACTACATATGGGCACCATCCATTCGCTACCATGACGGATGGTTCTATATCTACTGCGGTGATCCAGACCAGGGACTCTTCATGACCAGGACACAAGATCCACGCGGTCCTTGGGAACCTATCACATGGGTGAAGAAGGGAAAAGGTCTTATCGACTGCTGCCCTTTCTGGGATGAAGACGGCAAGGCTTATCTTTCGCATGGCTGCGCAGGTTCTAGAGCCGGCATCAAATCGGTGCTTTTCGTAGCTCCGATGTCACCGGACGGAGCCAAGGTGATTGGTCCTTCACGCATCGTATATGATGGGCATGAAGACCAGCCTACTATCGAAGGTACCAAGTTCTACAAGCGTAACGGCTACTATTACATCATGAGCCCTGCGGGCGGAGTGAAGTATGGCTGGCAGGTAGAACTGCGTTCCAAGAATCCATACGGTCCTTACGAGGAGTATGTTGGTATGGCTCAGGGAAAGAACAAGAAGGTGAACGGTCCTCACCAAGGTGCTTGGGTAGATACACAGAACGGTGAAGACTGGTTTCTCCACTTCCAGGATAAGCATGCCTATGGTCGTGTTGTTCATCTGCAGCCAGCCAAATGGGTAAACGACTGGCTCGTTATCGGAGATGACAAGGACGGTGACGGATGCGGAGATCCAGTTCAGCAATGGAAGAAGCCCAACTTGCCATCAAGCGGGAACTTCCAGCCTAAGGAATCGGATGATTTCAACAGCATAGACCTCGGTCTGCAATGGCAGTGGAACGGTCCTTACAGCCACTACTGGTATTTCTGCGATGCCAAGAAATCAAAGTTGCGCCTATATGGTGTTGAGCAGATTGAAGGCGCCAAAAATCTTTACGACCTTCCTAATCTCCTGCTCCAGAAGGTTCCTACCGAGAACTTTACAGCCACAGCCAAGGTAAAGTTCATTCCTAACCGCACCGAGGCTTACAAGGAGAAAGATAAGGTGTTGGGCGAAAGCGCAGGTATGATTATGCAGGGAATGGATTATGCAGCCCTCAAGTTTGTAGACACCAAGGAAGAAGGTGTTGTATTGCAATATGTAACTTGTGAAAAAGCTGACAAAGGAAAGGAAGAGAAGGTGGTAAAGCAGGTAGCCATCAAGACCAGCAAGCTGCCTAAACCTTACACCGTGAAGTATGCGGTAGATGATATTCCTTCATCTCGCTTCGCAACTCAGGATGTATGGCTCCGTGTAAAGGTTCACAGCGAGGGAATCGCTAACCAGATTCAAGGCATTGCCGAATGGAGCTACAGTCTGGATGGTAAGAAGTTTACCCAAATTGGCAATCCATTCACCATGCGCGAAGGCAAGTGGATTGGAGCAAAGCTAGGTTTCTTCAATACCCGCACAGCCAAGAAGAACGATGCCGCCTTCTTAGACATCGACTGGATACATTTCGAAAAATAACCCCTATTTACCCCGCAGGCAGATGATTTTTCTGCCTGCGGGGTTTTCTGTTCACTTATTTTGGTACTAAAAAAATCGGGTGTGTCAATTATCTCGACACACCCGATCTTATTTTATTAGAAATCTGAATTACTATTCAGCAGGTTTCTCATCTTCCTTCTTGGCAGCTGTTTTCTTAGCAGCAGCTGGCTTTTTGGCAGCAGGAGTCTTCTTGGCTGCTGGCTTCTTGGCTGCAGCAGGCTTGTCGCCACGAAGTTTTACCACTTCCTTCTCAATCTTCTCAATCTTAGCCTGAAGACGTGTAATTTCCTTGTCTCTCATCTCAATCTCCTCGTCCTGGTTGGTGATGGTAGTGAGAAGACTCTCGAGCTGCTCATTATCTACCTCAGCAGGATAAAGATTGTTGACGCGAGTGATGAAGTCACCAAGAATGTTCATATAGTTGGTGAAAGCATCAAAAGGACTAGAGTAAATTCCGCGGTCCAGACCTACGTTACTTGGCTTGGTAGTCATGAAACGGAAGTTGTTGCTAGCCTGGAGATAATCCCAGTCCTGATTGATACGAGGATCGTTGGCAATGCGAACACGGTCGGCTACGCTATAGAGCTTGTTGAAAGCCTCACGCTGCATTGGGTTACCGAGCCATGAGCTGACATCACGCTCCTCGTCTACCCAACTCAATGTATCAGGAACGTTGATTTCGCCTACAGACTTCATCTTCTGGAAAATCTCGGTAGGAGTAGAGAAGGTAATGCCACGTTCCTTAGCACACTGTGGAAGCGCCTTCAGGAACTCGAGAATATTGCTAGACAAAGGCTGAGCAATACCCAAAGCAGAAAGCTCCATGAAGATATTGATAACCTGCTCCTCTTCCGGGAAAGCAGCAATCTGATTCATATAGTTGTCTGCAAAGAGAGGATAACCTTCCCAATCGCTGTTGCTGAAACGCAGAGAAATGTCATCGCTCAGACGAACATCGCGAAGCAAAAGCTTCAACTTAGGGTTCATGGCACAATGATAAACATAGTGTGGAGACTTCCAACCCAATACGTGCTTAGCACCCTCGGTCAACATACCCATGAAGCCCATATCAGCTACCTGAGCACCAATCTCGTCACTATAGATGAGAGAAGAGTTGCGGAGAACAGTAGGTTCCTTGCCGAAACATTCCTTGATCTTAATGCACTGGCGCTTCACCTCATCCTTGAAGCTAGCCTCATTAACCAATGAAGCAAGACCGTGAGAATAAGGCTCTGCGAGGAATTCCACGCAGCCAGTGTTGTTCAACTCCTGTAGTTTTTCCATCACCTGAGGAGCATGGAGTTCCAACTGCTCCATACCCACACCAGAGAGTGAGAAAGCCACCTTGAAAGATTTACCATTCTTCTCAATCATCTCCTGAATGGCATTCAAGGCTGGCATATATGAACGCTCAGCGATATCGTTGATACTACGATCATTCTCATAATCATCATAGTAGTAATGATCGGTACCGATATCGAAGAAGCGGTAGCGTTTCAGATGGGTAATCTGATGTATCTCGAAATATAAACAAATTGTTTTCATACTTTGAACTTTAAATTTTGAACTTTGAACTTTATGATTAGCCCTTTAACATTAAAAATTACTTCCACCCCAAAGTCTTGAGATAGAGGTCTTTGATGCGGGCTCCCACTTTCTCCCAGGTAATCTGGTCTACTTCCTTCTTGCCTTCCTCAGAGAGATAGTCAAACAGACTCTCGTTGTGGCAGATGCTGTAGATGGCATCGGCAAGGGCATGAATGTCCCAGTAGTCTACCTTGATACAGTTGGTAAGGATTTCTCCACAACCACTCTGCTTAGAGATGATTGTAGGTGTGCCACACTGCATCGCCTCCAGAGGAGAGATACCGAAAGGCTCACTCACTGATGGCATGACATAGACATCACTATCCTTGAGACATTCGTATACCTGCTTGCCACGCATAAAGCCTGGGAAGTGGAAACGGTCGGCAATGCCGCGTTCTGCTGCCAGATAAATCATCTGGTCCATCATATCACCCGAACCTGCCATACAGAAACGCACGTTGCGGGTACGGTGCAATACCATATTGGCTGCCTCTACGAAATACTCAGGACCCTTCTGCATGGTGAGACGACCCAGGAAGGTTACCACCTTCTCCTTACCCTTATGATTAGGGCGAGGAATGTCTTGCCACTCCTGCTTCAATGGATAAACAGCATTGTGCATGGCGAAGCACTTGCGTGGATCCTGGTGATACTGATGAATAACTGTCTGACGAGTCAACTCAGATACACACATGATACAGTCGGCATTGTCCATACCGTCTTTCTCAATAGAATATACGGTAGGGTTCACCTTACCACGGCTGCGGTCGAAATCGGTAGCATGTACGTGAATGCACAATGGCTTTCCACTCACTCGCTTGGCATGAATACCAGCAGGGAATGTCAACCAGTCGTGGGCGTGGATAATATCAAATTCTTCGCTACGGGCAACAACTCCGGCAATGATACTGTAGTTGTTGATCTCGTCGTGGAGATTAGATGGATAACCACCGGCAAAGTCCATACAGCCGAGGTCGTTCACGTTCATATAATTAAAGTCAGCATAGATGTGGTCACGGTAGCGGAAATAGTCATCAGGATCCATAATGTTGCCTACGCGCTGCTGTACATAGTCGCGGTTTACATCACGCCAAGCAATAGGCACACTGTTCATAGCCACAATCTTACATGCACTGCGGTCCTCATCACCAAAAGGATGAGGCAGACACAATGTAATATCGACATCACCCTGGGCATGCAAGCCCTGAGAGATACCAAAGTTGGCAGTAGCCAAGCCACCAAATACGTGAGGAGGATACTCCCATCCAAACATTAATACTTTCATATAGCGTCCTCCTTATATTAATATTGATATTTTTCTAGTAATTCAAGCGCGCGGAGAATCTCTGCCACATTCATGGCAAAAGAGATAGCACCACGACCTGCGAATGGTGGATTGCCATCGAAGAGCTCACTGATAGTACCGAGACAATGATAAGACATCTCGTCTTCGAAACCTACCATCTGACGCTCTACGAAACTCAAGCGTGTACGCTTATAGAGTTTCAGACTCGCCTCCATATAGAAGCCGCAAAGCCATGGCCATGCTGTACCCTGATGGTAAGCATAGTCGCGCTGGGTCTGAGGTCCTACATAGATAGGATTATAGCCACCGCTCTTTGGAGAAAGAGAACGCAATCCCTTAGGTGTCAGGAGTTCACGGGTACAGATATCAAGTACCTTCTTCTTCTGGTCCTGAGACAATGGTGAATAGTCGAAGGCTACTGGGAATATCATGTTTGGACGAACACTCCAATCCATCATGTTACCATCTACATAATCGTAAAGATAGCCATATTCATTGAGGAATGTATCTACAAACGACTTCTTGGTAATCTCTGCCTGAGCCAGCAATTCCTGCTGGTCAGCCTCCTCACCTACTGCCCCTGCCAAAGAAGCACAGAAGCACAATGCATTGTACCACAGAGCATTAAACTCAACAATATATCCGGTACGAGGAACCACAGGACGGCCATTGGCGGTAGAATTCATCCAGGTAACAGCCTTGTCTCTTCCATTGGTATAGAGCAAGCCGTTCTCCTTCAATTCCAGGTTAGGATGCTTGTTGTCCTGGATGAAACGAATCACGTCCTTGATAAACTGGCCATACTTCTTATGGCACTCTTCCTTAGAGGTTTCCTTGGCATACTGCTGCAAAGCCCAGACTGCCCAAAGTGGCACGTCAGGCTGCTCTATCTCAGTAATATGAGCGGTAAGAGGCTTACCCTCCATAAACTCATAGTATCCGCGCATGGCAGTCTTCATGACCAACTCAAAGTAGTCGTTCTCCTCAATAGAGAGCGTAAGACCAGGAAGAGAAATGAATGTATCACGGGCACGGCACTTGAACCATGGATAACCGGCAAGGATATAGCGGTCATCATTCTTCTCACGACGATGGAACTGATGAGCAGCATTGACCAGACAATGGAAGAAGTTGTCGCGAGGCGAACGCTCGTCAACCTCTGTGTCAAAAAGTTTCTTCAAGCTACTGGTCTTGATTTCAGAAGTAGCTGCAGAAAAGACGATAGTCTCGCCCTTCTTGATACCCATTTCGAAATATCCTGGAACATAGAGGTCTTCATTAGAAGCATAACCTCTCTCCTGCTCCTTTGGATATTCTACTCCACGATACCAGTCTGGGCAGAATTTAAACTCGTTCTTCTTAGAGAACTGCATATAAAGGTCAGGATAACCAGCATACATGCAAGTCTTGATTCCGTTGTCTACAGCAGAATAGTCACGAGAAGCTGTTGAATTCTCATGAGTAAACTGGCGAACGCTACGAAAAGCCAAGAATGGACGGAAACGAAGTGTGGTGGCAGAATGTCCGTCTACCAAAGTATAACGAATCAGAATACGATTCTCATAATGCTGGAAAACGACCTCTTTCTTGAGGATAACACCACCTACGCGATAAAGTGTAGTAGGCACTTTATCGCAATCAAATTCACGAATGTACTTATGGCCTAGCGGACTAAAATTATTGCCTTGGTACTTGTGCAAGCCGAGATTGAATTCAGCACCATGCTGAATCACCGTAACGTCGAGCGAACTTAAGAGCACATGATTCTCATCGTCCAGTTCTGGAACCGGAACGACAAGCAATCCGTGATACTTTCGCGTATTACAGTCTACAATCGTTGAGCACGAATAAGCACCCGAGCGGTTTGTTCTTAACAACTCCTTTGGCAATGACTCTTGTAAGTTAGTCATTAGGGCCTTTTCGAATTTTAGATAACTCATAGATCTATATTAAGGTTTATAATTTATTGACTTTAATCTATTTTGCATTCAAAGGTAAGAAAAAAGAATGGTATTGCAAAGGAAAAAGCGCGACATTTTCTTAAAAATTTTATTTTATATGTTATAGAACATATTTTTTGCTCATTTTTTTCATTTATATGGATTTTTTTATGTACTTTTGCACACGGTTTTAAACCAATATAAGCAAAACGAACTAGAAGGATAATGGCAAAACATAAGATTTGGAATACAGATAGTGCAGCCAAGGAAATGGCAAACTTGTGGGGCGGCATCGAGAGCGAACTGCTCGCGATGCTGAAAACACATATACAAATTACCAAATACAAGAAGGGTGAAATCATCTATGACAATGGAACGATTCCTAAAGACGCCATGTGTCTGCTTTCGGGAAAGGTGAAGATTTACAAAGATGGAATCAACGGAAAAAGCCAGATTATCCGCGTTATCAAACCCAGTGAATTCCTTGGATTCCGTGCCTATTTTGCCAATGAAGCCTACAGAACTGCAGCAATGGCTTTAGACAACTGTGTAGTGGCTCATTTTCCTATGACGGTTCTCATGAAGATGCTGCAGAGCAGTTACAACATCGGCTTTTATTTTATCAAATACCTGAGTATTGAAATCGGTAAATCAGACGACCGCACTGTCAATCTCACACAGAAGCACATCCGTGCCCGCCTTGCCGAAGCTCTTCTTTTCCTATTGGATTCTTATGGACTCGCTAAAGACGGTTGCACCCTGGATTGCAGTCTGAGCCGTGAAGATTTAGCCAACATTGCCAATATGACGACAAGTAACTGTATTCGCACCCTATCCTCCTTCGTGACGGAAGGCCTTATCAGTACGAACGTAAGAAAAATAAAGATCCTGAATGAGGAAGAACTGAAGAATATTGCAGAAAGGGGATAAAAAACACAATACGCCTTGAAAGGGCAAAAGCATCAATGAAAGCCATTGTCCTTTCAAAGCGTATACAGTTAAATTATATTCACGACCTTCCTACTACGCAGGAATCAGGAAATTGACAACTTCCTGAATAACGGTAATCTGGTAAGGTCCTACTGGCGTATTCATCAATCTGCCATCAATACCAATCAGGGCATTGGATGAAACCTCCACTTCTCTGGTACGGTAAGGATGCACACTCTTATGATTCAGGAACTTACCTTTCACAAAGAGGTAAATACCCTCAAAGAGTTGCGTCATCTGCGGATGATAAACCACAGAAACATCCAGCAAACCATTGTATGGCACAGCATTAGGAGTTTGTCCGTAACCCGTTGCATTACCGACGCACATGGTCATTACCCTGCGCTTGATGACATCTGAATTGATTTTAATATGCATCTTATAATCCAGACGCTGGAAGATCATCAGGATGAAAGAACACAGGAACGACAGCGTACGGGAGCCAAACATGTGATGAGTTTTCCTTCTCAGGTTCATGATGGCAGCAATCAATCCTATATTGATGCAGTTGAGGAAATAACGTCTGCATTTCTCCCCTTTCTTATTCGTATAACGGATACATCCAAGGTCTATCTTCCTGATTCTTCTTGCTTTAAGAGATGCCACCGTTTTTTCAATATCGCTGTCGCTGAATCCCCAGAAATGGGCGAAATCATTCATCAATCCATTAGGAATCACACCCAGCGCCACCTGTTCACGCTCCTCAGTATTCATCTGCATCAAGCAATTGACGGCATCATTGAGCGCAGAATCTCCGCCCACAACAACTATTGTCTTATAGCCATTGTTGACAAACATCTTAATCAGTCGCTCTACGCTTTTCTGATTTTCACTCTGCACAAAGTCATAATCTACATTTTGTGCCTTGAGTACCTTTTCTATTTTTTCCCAGCGCTTATTGCTTCTCCAGCCGCCTCGAGGGCAGTAAAGCAATCCCCATTTATTCTCATTTATCATTGTCTCTTCTTTGTAATTTGAAAGTTGAATAATATTACCCCCTCCTAGACACCGTCCTCAAAAGCCTAGACACCGTCTTCAAAAACCTAGCCACCGTCTTCAAAAACCTAGCCACCGTCTTCAAAAACCTAGCCACCGTCTTCAAAAACCTAGCCACCGTCTTCAAAAACCTAGCCACCGTCTTCAAAAACCTAGCCACCGTTGCATCCGATTCCATCGGATGCCAGCCCGAGCCAGTTTCAGGCTACACCTTAGCTCCTCATCAGCTCCAAAACAGCCTCCACCTTTTTCTCCATTGGCTGCAAGGCATCAATCCAGTGGATGGTAAATCCTCTTCGCTCCATACCTCTGAACCAGGTCATCTGACGCTTAGCAAACTGATGAATGGCAATTTCCAGACCTCGGAACATCTCATCATAACTGGTTTTTCCTATCACATACTCCGTGATAAACTTATATTCCAATCCATAATAAATCAGATTCTCTGCAGGAATTCCCCTATCCAGCAAGCCTTTGATTTCATCAACCATCCCCTCCTTCAGTCGCTGTTTCAGTCTTCGGGTAATCTTCTCCCTTCTAGCATCACGGTCTATACTGACACCAATGATGAGCGAATCAACAGCCGGAAGTTCACGTTCGGGCATCGGATGTTCCAGGTTATAAGTCTCTATCTCGATGGCACGGATAGCACGCTGTGCAGTATCCACATCTGTGCGATTGTGCATGTTCGATCCTGTCTTAGCCTTCAAATCCTTCAACATCACTGTCAGTTCGTCCAGGCTTTTATCAGCTAACCTATCTCTAAGTTCCTGATTCTGAGGAACCGGTGACAGATGATAACCTTTCAATACCGACTCAATATAAAGTCCTGTACCACCACACAATATCGGCAATACCCCCCTCTCCAGAATATCCTGATAAGCATCATAGAAGTCTTGCTGGTATTCAAAGAGGTTATATTTCGTTCCTGGCTCACAGATATCAATCAGATGATAAGGTATCAACTTACCATCAACCGTATAGTCAGCCAGATCTTTTCCCGTACCAATATCCATGCCCCGGTACACCTGCCTGCTATCAGCGCTGATAATCTCAGCACCCTTCGTATTACCACCCCAGGAAGCAGCATCCAAGCTGTCAATCTTGGCTGCAAGGGCGGCAGCAAGACTTGTCTTTCCGCTCGCCGTAGGACCTAATATGGTTATCATCTTATGTTTCATGCTACAAAGTTAAGACAAATACTTGAAATCACAAAATAAAAAGCAAAAAAAATGCCGCCCAGCATTAAAAATGCTAGGCGGCAATATTTTCTTAATCGTTAAGAGGCAACGAATTAACCGTTGTGCTTCTTCATGATCTTGATCAACTCAACAACCTTGTGTGAGTAACCAATCTCGTTGTCATACCAAGAAACAACCTTAACGAAGTGGTCTGTCAAGTAAACACCTGCGTTAGCGTCGAAGATAGATGTCAAAGCGCAACCCAAGAAGTCAGAAGAAACAACAGCATCCTCTGTGTAACCGAGTACACCCTTCAACTCACCCTCAGAAGCAGCCTTCATAGCAG
>OJKP01000031.1_pt1 | contig 128048 bp, 113 predicted proteins | sample 1596521 | NCBI WGS metagenome assembly OJKP01 (sample SAMEA4350130, study PRJEB24818) | metagenome | biome: human; feature: gut; material: faeces | place: Denmark | collected 2013-09
GTATCTATTGTCTTTCTTTCGGAATTGACAAGTGACTTATACCCAAGCAACTAATCTCTTTAATTAGTGCTCATTGTCTCTTGTACTTCTCTACAAAATAGTTTTATGTAATTCTTTCAAAGATCGTGTGCTTCAACGCTTGGCGTTATGCCTTATCGCTGAATTGCGAGTGCAAAAGTACGGACTTTTTTCATACCGACCAAATTATCGGCGAAGAAAATTTGGAGAAATTTTTCTCAAATTCCCCTATCTCGTAACGAATGCACTGATTACTAGTGCGTTATGGAATGAAAAGTTTTTTCTGCGTTTTCCGCACTTCTTTGGATAGCTGAGGGCAAATGTAGGGCTTTTGAAGATTGCATGCAAGGAGGTTGGGTGGTTATTTTTCTGTTTTATGTTGAAAAACATATTTCCAGAGGGAAGAAGGAACCATGTGAGGGGCAAGAGCGGTGTATATAAGGAACGCGCACGCGCGTATAAGAGGGGCTCTGTTTCTTCTTCCTTCCGATGCCAGGTACGAAAGTTTCTTTATTTAGCTTTTACGATGCGAAGATTCGGTCTTCTTTTGAGCACGCAAATTAGGCTCTCTGTGTAGGCAGAATTTTTCCTTTGCGAATGGGGGTATGCATAAGTTGTGAACGAAGTGCCACAAACTTCGTCATTATCAAGCTAAAACCTAGGTCTTCCCGTTTCTCGATGAGGACTTTCCCGTCGTTCACTGGGCGGTGAACGCTCTACCACAGGCCTGTGGTAACGCTACCGGACGGCAGCGGTAGAGCTACCGCACGGCAGTGGTAGAGCTACCGGACGGCAGCGGTAAAGCTATAACTGGGCATTTAACGACGGGTAGATGGGCGATACAAAAGGAAGAACACTTGAATACTCCTTACTACGTGCTTGAAAAAGCAGGGAAATAGCCATAAAGAAGTAAACTTCTAGCATCCATGATTCCTTCCGTGTAACACCTAATTAACATCATCTACCTTCACATTATGACCAAGAGTAAGCGTATTCGCACTTTTTGTATATATGTTGTACCCTCTTTGGGGAGTAGTACGATATAAATTAGTAGATTTGCATAGAATAAAAACAACGATTGCTTATGAAGATATTATTTTTAATGATAGGAAAGACCGTTGACAAACGACTGACCACCTTAATTGATGAATATGCAGAACGTGTGAAGCATTATATGCCATTCGATATGGAAGTTATACCCGAACTAAAAAATACGAAAGCATTATCTGCAGAACAACAAAAAGAGAAAGAAGGCGAACTCTTGCAGAAACAGCTAAGAGACGGCGATTACATCGTTCTACTCGATGAAGGAGGTAAAGAATTACGCTCCATAGAGTTTGCTGTTTACTTGGAGAAGAAACAGAGCCAGGTGGCAAGAAGATTAGTATTTGTAGTAGGTGGTCCATATGGATTTTCCCCCACCCTTTACAAATTAGCAAAAGAAAAAATATCGCTATCAAAGATGACTTTTTCTCACCAAATGATAAGGCTTTTCTTTGTAGAACAGCTATACAGGGCGATGACCATACTACGAGGAGAACCTTATCACCATGAATAAGTGGGTATAAATATACCCTAAATGATTGCTGCTTATGATACAAGATAGATGTTGTTGCAAACACACCTTTTGGCATAGAATATGCCATATAACACTACTCGCAGTGTTACCACTGATGGGGTATGCCCAGGAATCGAGATACAGAATAATGGAATACAATGTGGAGAATCTGTTTGACACGATACGTTCTGTCTTGACCGATGATATAGAATTTACTCCAGAGAGCAATCATCAATGGAACACGAAACGCTATTGGAAAAAGCTTTCTGACATCAGCAAAACGATAGCAAGCGCAGGAGGAAAGCAGCCGGTTGACCTCGTGACATTGATTGAAGTGGAAAATGATAGTGTGGTGGCTGACCTCGTCCATAAGACAAGACTATGGCGCATAGGCTACGAATATATGATTACACACTCTAAAGATACTAGAGGTATCAATATTGCTTTGCTTTATCAGCCGCATAGATTCCGCCCCTTAACGAAAGATTCCATACGTGTGAATCCAGGAAACACCAAAAAAGGACGTCCTACTCGCGACATACTGCACGTATCAGGAGAGATACCCACGGGAGATACGCTAGATGTTTTCGTATGCCATTTGCCGAGTCGCAGAGGCGGAAAGTATGCCATGCAATACAGAGAAACCATAGCAAAAGAACTGAGGAATGCAGCAGACAGCGTGATGCACACGAGAAGACGCCCACAGATTGTTATTACAGGTGACTTTAATGCCTATTATCCTGAAAAAGTCTTTACCGATGGTCTACTTGTCAAGACCATAAATAAAGATGGAGAAGATTATCAGCCACACAATCTCTATCTAATGACACATAAGATGAAGGCTCGCAACGACATAACAGGAACTTACAAATTTCAAGGCGAGTGGAACCAATTAGATCAAATAATCGTGAGTGGAACCCTTCTTTCGAGAGGGAAAGGGAATTCAAATGGACTTTGCACAACCCCACAAGACTGCAAAATAGTAGATTTTGAATATCTGCTACAAAAAGATAAAAGCGGTAATGGTGTACATCCCTACCGAACCTACTTGGGACCTTACTATCAAGGTGGATATAGCGACCACCTTCCCGTGATAATAGATTTTTATTTTTAAGGATACTTGTAGCGTTAAGATATATCATCGCAACTCTTCAAGCCCCAACGTCGAATCAAGAGATCTGATACATCTCATCAAAATAGGGCAACCACCGATTCTCTGCAATGCCTATCTGAAGCCCGTAAAAACAAGTACCCCTTTTACGAACTTCTTGCATTTGATAAAGATCATTTTTCGGAGGGAGCGGAATTCTGAAATCCGTCACCCATAGCACATCAGCCCCCGCATAGAGCGGATTTTCATGCAGCAACGCAAAAATTGTAGCTAACATGCGGCGCGCATCTGTATCGCCAGTGGGGTGTCGGGTGAAGAAATCTAGGAGTTTTGTGCGATCTTGCAACACATCAATGGGGGTGGCTTGTACAGAGAAAGCCACCAAATAGCATCTTCGCCTCTCCTTACCGCACACCTCCGAAAGCTTCATCATGAGAGAGAGGGCTATACTATAAGGTTCACCTTGCATGCTTCCAGAAGTATCTACACACACAATGATCGGTCCACGAAGTTGTGCAGGGCGTGTGTGCAGACTACGCGCAGGATTGAGCAAACGACTTTGATAATCGAACGTCTGCAAGCAATGAGTCACGTATTTATGCAAAAACACTTTTTCCATCTCTGTATCAAAAAATTGTGCTAGTTCGGAGGGCAATAACGTATTGAGATCATTGCCCATACCTATGCCCACGATATCACTTTTCGAAGCATGAGACATCTGTTCGATTTGCCCCGAAGCATAACCTATGCGCTGCTTTCCTGCAGCATTAGCCACACGTCCCATCTTATCCGTGATTTGCTGTAACACGGGATAGCGCTGCTGCAACTGTACCACACGCTGCAACCTTTCATACTCGTACAAATTCCATCGTCCTCCCATCAACGCCCACGATTGACAGAATCGCTCGGCCGAAATGCCATGTTGTTTCACATAACGCGTAGCTGCTTCGAGGTTAGTATGGAGCTGCCTATTGTGTGCTTCCACTCGCGACTTTAATTGTTCTCGCTTCTGCTGTTCCAAACGTTGCGCCATACAGTCGCTCCAATCATGAAGGAGCGTCTGCCATAGTGCATCATCACGCCAATTTTCTTTCGTCGAAAAAGAATCCATGTAGAAGTCCTGTTCAAATCCGAACTCGCTATATTGCTCCCCCACCTCCTGCACTAGCGCTTTCCAATTGTCGCGTCGCTTCGTATGGCTCCACTGTTTCGCATCTTGCAGTCGGATACGTTCTGAACTGCAACGCTGGTATTGGAATGCCGCCTTTTGCAGACTTTGGCTCACGAACTGCATCATCGTATCCATAAAGATGCGAGCTGCTATCTCATCACTTAACACCTGTGAAGCCACTCTAACATCACTCATCGTGCTATAGAGATACATTGTCAGTGCGTCGTCGGCATAGAGCGAAGCGTCGGGCACTTCGCCCGTTTCAATAAAAGCCTTCAATAGGTTATGGTAGAACTCTGTGGAATTTACCTCATTACTCTTCATTCTTTTTCATCAATCTTCGTTATATAGGAGTTTACGAATGCCTACACGACATAGAGCCACTTTCTTGTAGAGTTCCTGTACATGTTTTTCTGTCAGCGCTTTGTCTTCAGCCGAAGCAAAGAGATTATGGTCGATGTCGCGTTTAAGAGCATCCACATCTTCGCAGAGAAGCTCTATATCGTCTTCATAATGTTCATAGCTCACAGATGGAACGTGTCCTGTTTCTCCCCCACCCTTAATAGTCTCAGCATGGGTAGCAGAAGAAGCTGAATCGAAAAGCGAACCTATTTGTCCCCCTTGCGGATTAAGTACGGCAGCCCCCTTACGGCGCATACCGAAAGCCACACCATTAATATATATATGCTCGTTGTCACGACAGAGCATCACTCGTTCTTTCTGTACATGAGTGGTCGACTCCATGATGTCGGGCGAAAACAGACGAATGATGCATCGCCCTTGTGCCGACTGGTCACGATACATAATTCCAGGCATGGCTGCATTTTGCTTACTGATGGTTGGCAAACGCTTATAATCGGTGATGAACACATATGTATGTCCCGTACCATGATTTTCCACTTGATAGAAGAAACGGTCTACGATAAGCAAATCGTCATCACGATGGTCGTTTTCGCGCACCGCCTTAGCCAGAACCACTTCTGCACGAAAAGCTCTCAGATCAGCTCTCACACCATCCGACAAACGCTGCAGCCTCTTCTCTATCGGATCGAAAATGGCTCGAATCGTAATCAGCCTTACGGAATCCACCTCGACAGGTTCGTTCCAAAGGCAATGATACATGGGTAGCAGATCGGCGGGGGTAGCCTGACTCCTTCCCTGTATATAAGCCGAAGTGCGTAAGAGAGCTGCAATGTGCTTCCAACGTCGATCACTCACATAGATGCAACGTGGTAATTCGCTATCAACTACCTCCACGCGCAATATCTTCCGACGGATAAATGTGATTGCCTCGAGCAAAGGGAGCGTTAGATTCACACGCTCGCTCTCAGCGCGCCATTGTACATATTCCTTTGGCTTCACAGGCTGCACCAAACTTTCACTTACTGTACTTTCCGCCTCAGAATGTTCCCCACAAATCATTCGACGGAAGAGTTCTTCGCTCTGTATGCCACGACAAATGATACGAATGGAGAATCGATCCCATATTGCCTCAAGACCCTCGTCCTTAGCTGGGAGTTCATTCGAAGCCGCCACAAGCAACTTCAGAGGGAGTTTCAGTTCCTTATCGCCATTACGAAACAGTTTTTCATTGAGTACGGTTAAAAGCGAATTCTGTATAGCAGGACCTGCTTTCCATATCTCATCAAGAAACACTACATCCGCAGTGGGAAGGAAACCATCAACATTGCGTTCAAAGCAGTCGTTCTCCTTTAGTTTTGCAATGCTGACGGGGCCAAAGATTTCATCGGGCGTTGAAAATCTCGACATTAAATATTCAAAGGATTTTGCATGATAGAATGCATATTTCAAGCGACGTGCAATCATTGATTTAGCCACACCCGGTGGACCGAGCAACAGAATGCTCTCCCCTGAAAGCGCAGCAAGAAGGGCTAGCGCCGTTTCCGTATTTTTCTCGTAAATACCCTGTTGTAGATATTGCAACAGAGCCTCTATGCGTGAACGTATATCAGACATTAAAATATAATTCAGAGCTTCGAAAGGATTTTAAACTTGTATAAGCAAAATTACAAATAAAAGGCAAAACCGACAAGCGAGCCAAAGGAAATACAATTTCCCATCTTCACATTGTCGGCTTTACCTTGCTGTATGAACCAAGAGAGCTTTTGCAGAGGATACAAACCCTAGTAGCTATATCATGCAACGTATTGATCCTAATAATAAAGCGTATAGTCAACGCTCTGACGTCGATGTTCCACTTTATTCCAATCAATGAGATACCAAAACTCCTTCACATAGTCGGCACGACGATTTTGGTAATCGAGATAGTAAGCATGTTCCCACACATCAATACACATCAACGGACGCATACCCTCCCTAATAGGATTGCCCGCATTGGACATGGGAAGCAACTGCAGTTGGTTAATGGCATCGATTGCGAGCCAAACCCAACCCGACCCAAAAAGACTGATAGCAGCCTGAGTAAAGGCTTCATGAAAAGCCTCTACTGAGCCAAAACGTGTTGCAATAGCCTGAGTGAGCAAGGTGGGCATCTTTACTACCTGTGGCGAGAGTTGCTTGAAGAAGATGATATGATTCCAAGCTTGTGCTGCATTGTTGAGCAGCGGACCTTCGGCTTTCATCACAATCTCCTTAAGTGTCATTTCCTCGAAGGGAGTTCCCTTCGTAAGGCGCTCTACATTGTCAAGATAGGCCTGCAAGTGTTTACCAAGATGAAAAGAGATCGTCTGTTCACTCATTCGTGGGGCTAATGCATTGGGAGCATAAGTCAATTCTAGCATGGAACGTTTCATAGGCCGTGTTTTTAAAGGATCAGTAATAAGCGATTATCTCTCTACTCCAAGTAGAAGATAAATCATTTACTTTGCTAAGGTCGGACTTTTTTTCTTATCCTGCCACTTTTCTAAAATCTTTTGAGAAAAATTGAGACTTTGCAACGATCTTCCAATGGATTGAAGATATTTTCTGAAAACAATATAACCAAGAGCATGCTCACAATACTTCGCCTCACAACTTTTACATACGATACTCTCACATACTACCGAAGAAGAACGCATTAACCTTGTAACAAAAGATTATTTATTTGAAGGAACAAACGATTCATAAGTTCCATTGCTATAAAACACGCGAATTTCTTTTATTTTACGCTCATCTTTGTCAAGATTTATTCCCAAATTCTGACCAGTCTGCATAGCCCGTTGAGTCAAGTCACTACGCGAGCCATAAGTTTGAGGCTTTCGAGCGTTCACGGAAGAGGATGAGGGGGAAGAAGCTGAAGATTCAAACAAAGAAGAAGGAAGGATTGCAGCACTTGTAGTTCCATCTAACAACTGTGGTTCGCCAGCATCAATACGCGATTCTACTGCCGCCATGTGAGACTTTTCTTCTCCTTCCGAAGATGAAGCAGAGGGAGTGAACATTTCGCCTTCTCCGAACATCAACCAATTAACATTTATTCGTGGAAATGCTCGATGGATCGCCTCTGCGTGTTTACGAGTCGGCTCAGAGCGCCCATTTAATATTCCCGAGAGCGAAGCTGGCGAGATACCAAGTTTAGCAGCAAATTCCTGCTGCGTCATCTGAGTATCCTCCATAATCTTTCTAATTCTTTCTGTCATAATGATTCCTATTATAATAGTAAGAAGAAGGGGTAATAATGGGGGAGGGGAATATAAAAGTAGCGTATATTATAGAAAAGATACTCAGAAAAATTGAACAATTTTCTGCGCTCACCTTCCAATACCTCTTTCAAGTATCCTAATGAATTCCTCTACGAAGCACGAACTTTTTTAGCACCGAAAGTATTCCTTCAACTGCTCTCAGATCATTCATCAAACATCAAACTTCGAGCACCATAAACAAAGGAACTCCGCACCCTCACTTACCTAAAAAGGTCTTATTCCCTTCATTTTTTCGTTTACAAAGATAAATATTTATTTTTACATACACAACATCTTACCATTCTATTTGTAAATTTGCATCTTCGAATTAATAGATCACAATTAAAGATTTATGTATTCACATTCACAAATCAAGATGCTATTGTATTTACATTCACAAATACAAAGTATTAAATCCAACACTAAGTAAAACTTAAATAAATCTCGTTTTTATATTGGTTATCAGCTCATTTATTTTCACACACAACACAAATTATCACCATTTAGAGCACACTATGCATTACTACTGCAGAAAACAATCCTACAAAGCATACATAAGCGCATTATAACAATTGGTTTTCAGTATATTACAAAACATATTATGACATGTATAATTATAAGTTTTACTTATTTAATCACATTTCAATATTCATATCTTTGCTTTTTACATGGATGTAAATACTTGCAGGATATAGATTATACAATGTAAATATATTAAATAGTAAATTTACTTATTCAACTTACGCTTTCTTACTTTGCCTTTGTAAATGCTAATAAAGACTTATTGTAAACTCCCAGAAGAACAAAGATCGCATTTCTTCGCTTATTTCCCTATTGCACCCCACTGTACAAGTTTTTTTGCTCTAACGCAACCACAGCGAATGAAAACAGTCATAAACAATTGATTTTCAAATGTATTCCATCCATACTAGAGGATTATTTATACAGCCATTCTAGAAAAATCAGAATATTGTTTTGTAATTTACACTTTACATTTTATTACATTAATCACTCATTCCTTGCTTATATTGCATCCAATCTTCCCCAAAAAGAGGCCGAATTACATCTAACAATGGAATAAAGGCGTACATTCTGACTGATATAGGAAAAATTAGAGGCTAAATTGAACGAAACTAAAAGATATCTTCAAGTAATCTTGACACCTCAATCTCCCCTATTCTAAACTATCGGACAACGAGAAGAGACTATCTCTAAAAAAGTAGAGGAGATGAAGAAAGAAGCTAGTATCGTAAATCAGAACAATTTCAGTTTCTCTCGCGGAAGAAATAGCCCACTCTATACAAAGTTACACATGTACTAGCAGAGAAGGAGAGACAAAGGATTAGATAGCTAGCGCCAGTACCTAAAAAACTATATGACCAACAACACGTCCTCCCTACTTTCACAGCAGAAAGTCTTATCTCTAAAGAAAGTATCCAAAAAAAGCCTCGCTCTTGATCCGCAAATCAAGAGCGAGGCTAGTTATAGAGACTAATTCTGTAAATTGTATATTTTCTTAATGAAGTATAAAATATATCAGTTCTTTCATAAGGTCTCCGCTCGAGGTATGTGAGCCTTCTGACCCTTTTGATCGAGCATCTGTGCGACGAATTTCCGCTAGGATATTCATCACCTTCATACCCGTATAATTCGTCAGAGCAGGCATGATGCTACGACGTACTTTCCAATCTGTCATATTTAGCCAAGCGGCCATTCCGCGCTCTGACTTATCGGGCGAGTAGTAGGCCAACATCAGACTAGAATAAAATGAAAAGAGCATTGAAAGCACGCGTTGAATGGGATTTTCTTTGGGAGAACTGTCAAAATATTTTACTATTCTATTGGCCTTTAAAACGTCTTTATGAATGAGAGCGTCCTGAAGTTCGAAAATATTGTAGTTTTTCGTAATACCAATATTACGCTGCACGAGGTCTGTTGTTACAATCTTTTCTCCTTCAGGAAGAGCCAATGCCAATTTGTCTAGTTCCGAGGCCAAACGATTGAGGTCGGCCCCCACATATTCAGCCATCATCTCAGCAGCTCCTGGAGCGGCGGCCAGCCGTCGACGTTTCAGATAATCGCGAATGAAAGCAGGCAGTTGGCTTTCGTATAGTCGCTTCGACTCAAAGAGCACACCCTCTTTTCCTATCATTGTGGCCACTTTGGTGCGCCTATCAAGTACTCCATTTTTATGGCAAAATATCAAGACTGTACTATGTTGCACTTGCTTGAAATAGTATTCTAGATGATCGATATGCTTTAGATTTTGCGCTTCTTTCACCACGATTACTAAGCGTTGAGCTCCCATAGGGAAAGCTCTTGCCGATGTGATAATCACATCAATGTCAGCCTCTGCTCCATAATAAGTGACAAGGTTAAAGTCCTTTTCTTCTGGCTTCAGTAGGGAGTTGATAATAAAGTCGGCTATGCGATCGATGTAGTAACTTTCGTCGCCCATCAAGTAGTAAATAGGCTTCACGTTGCCAGCCTGCACTTCGCGTATGATTTGTTCGTAGGTGATTCCCGTTGGTTTCTTCTTATAATTACTTACAGTTCCTGCCATTACCAATCGTATTTAAGGTGGCGCACCGTTTTGCGTCCGTCGGCTATAAGTTTCATACTTTCTATTCCAATGCGCACGTGTGTTTCGGCAAAGTTGCGTGTCACAACGTTGTCGCTCGCTTCCGTCTTCACGCCGTCAGGTTCCATGGGATTGTCCGATACAAGCAACAAGGCTCCCGTGGGAATATGGTTGTAAAATCCGCAGGTGAAGAGCGTAGCTGTCTCCATATCCACAGCCATGGCACGTGTTTCGCGTAGGTACGTTTTAAATCGTTCATCGTGTTCCCACACGCGTCGGTTGGTGGTGTAGACAGTTCCAGTCCAATAGTCGTGGCCATTATCACGCAGGGCAGTCGACACAGCACGCTGCAACATGAAGGCGGGAAGTGAGGGCACTTCTGGTGGAAAATAGTCATTAGAGGTTCCCTCACCTCTTATACCCGCTAGCGGCAACACGTAGTCACCTAGTTGAGTCTTCTCCGAAATACCGCCACACTTTCCTAGAAAGAGACAAGCCTTAGGATTCACCGCTGCGAGAAGATCCATAATCAAGGCAGCGTTTGGGCTTCCCATACCAAAATTTATCATCGTAATGCCATCGGCCGTAGCTGCTCGCATGTTCGCATCGAAGCCTACAGGTGCTACGCCACATTGTTGGCAAAAGATATCCACATAATTATTAAAGTTAGTAAGGAGTATTTCATGACCAAAGTCTTCTAGTGGCATTTTGGTGTAGCGCACCAGCCAGTCGTCGATGATTTGTTCTTTTGTTGTCATATAAATTCGTATTTTTGTAGTCTGCAATAAAAGCAGCAGTCCACACACTTACTTGAATATTATGCAAAGATAGTGTAAAGCGCCCCATCTCTCCAATAAAACCAAAACTAAATTATGCAAACGCTTAATCTTCCCACGTGCGAGCTCAAGATAAGAGATCAGAAAGGTATAGCGCAGGTATTCGATTTTTTACGTCGTCGTTACCTACGCCTCACTCCAGAAGAATGGGTACGACAACACTTCACCCATTATCTTGTGGAGCACAAAAATTTTCCCTCTGCTCTACTTGCCAACGAGGTAACCATCAATGTGGGGGGAGTGGCGCGCCGCTGCGACAGCGTGCTTTATCACAGAGTGGGCGGTAGGCCACGCGTGATTGTGGAATATAAAGCGCCGCACATTCAAATTACGCAAGCCGTGTTTCAGCAAATTTATTCTTACAACAGCGTGCTCCATGCCGACTATCTCATCGTGAGCAATGGTCTTGTTCACTATTGCTGCCACGTGGATTACGAAAAGATGCAGGTCAATTATTTACGCGATATCCCCTCGTACGAAGAACTGCTATAATAGGAGGAATCCTTATACGCGTACGGACACGTACACACGATGGAAGAACTGAAAAAGTGTACAATATGCGCCCTCTCTTTCGGTTCTGCGGAAATTTCTAATGAGTATGATGGAAGAAGCAACTTGCTCATATCATATATATTTAATAGCAAATCTGCCACATACTCCGCTATGCTCACCCCACTCCAACTTCCCCGTTTTCGACAAGTTTTTACTCATCAGCTTTACTACATGGGAATGAGCGAATAAATGCCATTAGGCAATGAACTTTCAAATTAGCCTACCCTCTCCGAATTATTCCCCTAAGTTTATCAAGGTATCCACGGACATTGACCACTTGACTCAAACGACGAAACGATAATACAGACGAGCATATCACCACTGCGGCTCCTGCTCCATAACGAAATAGGCCTGCGGGAATACATAGAGCCGAGACCACCGCCACCACAAGCAAGAGAAAGTGCACGATATAGGTCGGAATGCAAGTTTTTTGAAAGCGATAGGCATATTTGCGACAATAGAAAATATTGACAATAAGGAAGTCGAAAAGGCCAGCTGCAGAGAGAGCCCACCCTGTGGTTTGAAGTCCGCCAAAATAGTAAGCTAAAGGCACAACGAGAACTAGGAACACATTGTAAGCCACTTCCATCATAAGATAGATACGCGAGTCGCCACGAGCTAGAGCTAGATAGGCCACAGGCATAGTGAGCGCCTTAAAAAACATGTAGAAGACAGCACATACCGACATGGACACTGCGGGCACAAACTCGGCACTAAACAGTGCCCTTACGGCGAATGGCATAACTGCCACAAAAAGCACAAGAAGCGGTGCTATAAGTAGCACACAGATTTCCACTTGCTGATTTACTGTATGAATCATTCGTTCGTGCTGCTCAACAATGGCCGAAAGCCGCGGAAAATAATCAGACTCTACGGCTACAAAAACCAAGGAGGCATAACCCACCATGAGCATGTAGCCACAGTTATAATAGCCCACTACATCCATGCCTCCCATACGGAGCAATATAGTGCGCACGACATATTCCGTACCTTGAGTAAAAGTGGCAGCGAGCACGTAGGCGGCACCGAGCTTCACGAAGGGAATACCATAACGGATTACGCTACGCGACAACAGAGAACAATGCCAAGGCACTGTGCGTGTGGAATAACGCAGATGGATGAGCAATACGACGAGGTTGACAATAAGCAATGAGGGCACTATGCCGTGCTGGCCGAAAAAATAGAATAGCGGAGCATTGACTACCACCGTAGCCACGGCACCGAAAGCCGAAACAAGAGCCACGCGTTTTAGTTGTTTCAACCCTTTAAGAATAGCCATTTCGCCTCCCGTAAGTGTAAGCATACCCACCATAGGAGCGAGCAAGAGAAAGTCCCACGTATAGTCAGCATTGCCAAACGTGAGTCTGCTAAGCAATGGCGAAAGCAACATTGCAGCAAGAGAGCCTAACAAAGCTGTAAGCATTGTCCAAGTGCGCACTGCCTCCACGCTCCGTTCGAGTGCTTCGCGATGGCCCGAAGCATGATGGGCAGCCACATCTTTCACGGCACTAATAGTCAGCCCAAGATTGGTGCTCTGCCCTATTAGCCCCATCACATTATTATATATATTGATTAGCGCTAAGCCCGATGGACCGAGAAAGAGAGCCACCAATTTGGTGCGTATCACTCCCATCAACACGGAAAGCCCCTGCACACCGCCAAAAAGCCATGTGTACTTCAACACATGGCTATACGTACTGTCGTCGGCAGAACATGCTTGCTGCTCTTCGGCCGACAGGTTGTTTTCAGACTCGGTTTGCATGAATCTCAGAGAGTAAAGAGATAGAGGAGCTTTTGTGGGATAATATTGGGAAATGTGAGGAATAGAAGAAGTCAAGTTGCAGAAATAGCACATTTTTGCATCGTCCCCCTGCAAGCAAAGCGCCTACTCCACCATTATTAGTGTTTGAGCTATCTACTTATTGTCCGCAGGTAACGATGTAATTCCCATTCCGCTCGCGCCCTAGTCGGTCATATCCCCGCCCGTATTATCCTGAGCTGTGTCGCGAACAATGCTTGAAGCGCTTCCGTCAAGGGGAATTTCTATGCTAAATGCGGGTCCTTCCTCTATACCCACCTGGCCTACTTGGGCACCTAGATAGATAATACGTTTATCCTTCTGTGTTTTTTCAGAATCGAAAGCCATGCCTAAAAGCACAGAACCATGCTTGTCAGCTTCTGTGAGAAATCCGTCAAAAGCATCCTTGGTGTACGATTTTTTGAAGAAATCCTGACCATCACAAGTAATCGTGACGTCTACACGATTATCGTAGAATTTTTTTCCCAATTCATCGGTCACTACGGGTTGTTGCTTATCTGCTTCGCGATGAATGGTTATTTCATATCGATGATTGCCTGCTGAAAACTCGTTTTTCATTGTCTGGGAAGCATCGGCATAAGGAGTATCATCGGCCACAGTTTGCGTGGTGTCGGCTGTTGTTTCAGTTTTATTTTCTGACTTTCCGCCACAAGCTGCAAGCGATAGGCTAGCTGCTACTAGGCAGATGGCGATAGAAGTATGTTTCATTATTTACTCATTAAAAGTTTTATTGAACGAGCAAAATAACAAAATCCCCGCCACAAAAACAAGAAAAAGAGCCAAAGAGTGTCCTTAGACCGGTGTTTTCCTTAATTTTGCTCCATAAAAACTCTGCTTATTAACGTTATGAATACTCTTTGCCATTCGGCTCGCGCCTTATTTTTTTCGTTTAGCTTGTCTTTAGCCATGCTCCTTCTATATAGCTGCCATGAGAAAAAAGAGAAAGATGCTTCTTTAGCCGCCACAACATCCGTACGTACGGACACCACAGCTTTACTCGTGATGCAAGTGAGAGACTGCGCACGACTTTACACCACGGAATTCGTTGTGCGCAAAATCGTAACATTCTCTGACTCGCCTACAATGCGAGGTCAAATCCTTGGTTTCGACGTGGATATGCCCACACGCCTAGGCGACCGAAAGATAGCCATACCTATCGATGTGACACTGAAAGCTTACATCGACTTTGCAGATTTCGGGCCACAGAATGTAGAACGTACCGACTCTTCTATTGTAGTCACTTTGCCCGACCCTCATGTGGTGAGCACAGCTTCAAAAATCGACAATAAAGGAACACGTCAGTTTATCGACGGACTGCGTTCGCGATTCTCGGATAGCGAAGTGACAGCCCTTGCTCGACAGGGTGAGGATAGCATTTGGGCGCATGCCTCGCAATTGGGCATTGAAGCCCAAGCACAGCGAAGCGCAGCCTCACAACTGCTACCTATGCTGCTACGCATGGGGTATAAAGAGCAAAATGTGACCATCCGCTTTCGTAAGCATTTCACAGATCAAGATTGGCTAAAAATGAAAGAAAAAGATTAGGTTGAAAATGAAGAGTATTCTAGCATGCGGAATGCTCCGAAAAGACAGACCGTCAAAAGGCACACTACATTGTGCCTTATCCTACACATAAAACAACAACAGAAAATGAAGAAAACTTTACTCAACATATTGCGTAGTGGACGCTTCTATACCATCTGCCTAGTCGTAACTTTAGTAGCAGTAGCTATCGTGGTGGTGGTGAAAACCTGGCGTGAACATCCTCCCGTTTCACTCCGTGTGGAACGCAATACCCGCATCGACGTAACCCCCGAGGAGATTCAGTCAATCCGCGACATTGGCCAATGGGAGTTTCTCTCCATCACGACAGAAGAAATGGTAGAATGGAATCGCCATCGCGCCTTTGGCAATGACCACCTCGTGCGTATCTATCAAGGCACATTGCGCATCGGTGTAGACCTGACACGAGCAAAGGATGATTGGTTTGAATCTCTCCCCGACTCCACTGCACGTCTGCGTCTGCCCGCGATCGGCTTACTCGACTCTCAATTTATCGATGAAGCTCGCACGCGCACATTCTATGAAAAGGGTAGCATCCCGCCCACCGTGCTCGACGAACTCTACGACTCTGCATCTCAAAAGATGCGCCGCCGCTGCCTTACGCCACAAAATATGCAACGTGCCGAAAACAATGCCCGGACACAGTTTTTCCGAATATTTCAGCAAATGGGATTCAAGCGAGTGGACATCATATTTGAAAAAAGATGAATGTGCGTATTTATTATGACGGAAGCAGCATTTTCCAATTGAAATTTCGTCCGTATTCAAAATAAAGAAGATACGTGAGCTTTTCCTCCCGTACTAAGTGAGAAAAGCCCCCTTACTTAGGCTCTTTGGCACGAAGGCACAATCTTCTTCAGGCTAAGCTAATTTCCCTCTCTGCGTAGTTAGAATTTTGGGGCAGCGGATATTTTGGGTTGTATGATGAGGAAAGTGATTTGTCTTCCCGTCCACAGATGTACGTTTTACTTTTCACAGATGCCCATTCCCCCTTTCACGGATGCCCATCTTTACGTCTACCGCTGCCGTGCGGTAAAGCTACCACAGGCCTGTGGTAGCTCTGCCGCACGGCAGCGGTAGCTTTACCACAGGCCTGTGGTAGACGTGAAAGTCTTCATTGAGAAACGGAATGGTCTAGGTTCTAGATTGATAATGACGAAGTTTGGAACTCTTCGTTCGCAGTTTATGAAATCCTCCGTTTACAAGGGGGTGAAATTTCCATCTATGCAGAGAGACGATTCTCATTCCCTGAAATAAGACTGTATCTTCACTCAACGGCCTTACTACAACATGGAAAATGGGTAAACATACACGACATAAGGAAAATACCAACCGGGAATATCCGCTGCCCCGTGATGAACCATCGTACTTTCCAATCCATAATGGGCTATAATCCCTAAAGTCTCCCACCCTCAATAAAGGGAGTGGGAGACTTTAGTATCAATCTTATCCCGAACTTGCGCTACACTTTTTCTCAAAGAAATACAAAAAGAGCGAAACCGACTTTACGTTCCCGCACGGGGAAGAAACACGTCGATTTCGCTATTTTTCATTCTATTCTCCAATCCCTGTGCCTACAAGAAAGCGAGCCTAAGGAGAGGAAAGAGAATATCAATTCTTTAGAAAAGTAATTAGTTGTTCTCAGGACGGAGTTTACGAACTGTTTCACCAGCACGCCACATTTCGCTGTCGTGAAGAGCCTGGAGTTCCTTCTCAAGACCAACACGATAGTCGGGCTTAGAGTTGGCATCGATAGAGATCTGTGCTTCGTTACCAGTCACTACGCTGTGGTAGAGCTTCTGCATCACGGGCTTGATGGCATCGTGGAACGGGCCCATCCAGTCAAGTGCACCGCGCTGAGCAGTGGTAGAGCAGTTAGCATACATCCAGTCCATACCATTTTTACCTACCATGGGGAGGAGTGACTGTGTGAACTCTTCGATAGTTTCGTTGAAAGCCTCTGAAGGAGTGTGACCATTCTCACGAAGGGTTTCATACTGAGCCAAGAACAAGCCCTGGATGGCACCCATCAATGAGCCACGTTCACCGGTGAGGTCGCTGGTAGCTTCGCGCTTGAAGTCGGTCTTGAACATGTAACCAGAACCGATACCTACGCCGAATGCCAATACCTTGTCGGTGGCATGGCCAGAAGCATCTTGATATACTGCATATGATGAGTTAAGACCACGACCTTCGAGGAACATGGTGCGGAGTGACGTACCAGAACCCTTAGGTGCTACCATGATTACGTCGATATCAGCGGGAGGAACTACACCAGTGCGGTCGTTCCAAGTGATGGCAAAGCCGTGTGAGAAGTAGAGTGTTTTACCAGCAGTGAGGTGCTTCTTGATAGAAGGCCAAAGCTGCATCTGAGCTGCATCAGAAAGGAGCATGCAGATAATTGTACCCTTTTCAGCTGCTTCTTCGAGCGAGAAGAGTGTTTCGCCAGGTACCCAGCCATCAGCTTTTGCCTTTTCGAAAGTTTTGCCCTGGCGCTGACCTACGATAACATTGAAACCATTATCACGCAAGTTGCATGCCTGACCAGGACCTTGTACGCCATAACCTAATACGGCAATTGTTTCGTTCTTCAAGATTTCACGTGCCTTTTCCAAGGGAAACTCCTCGCGGGTTATAACTTCTTCTACAACACCGCCAAAATTCAATTGTGCCATATCTTTTTTAGTTTTTTGTGGAGGCTAATCGCTCACTAGCTACTAGTGAACTTGATGGGCAATCTGCCTTCGTTAAGTTATAGTATATAATTTAAATATCTAAGTTGTTGGACTGCAAGCGCTTTATTTCCTCACGAAGTTCAAGAAATTCGGTAAGTTCTTCACGACGGCTCTTGGTGACTGCCACCACACCGGAACTTACGTACTGTAGGATGCATCCAAATTCTTTCAATCGTTTGTACAATTCCATGGTTTCCTCGGGGAGGCCTTCCTTCGACACTATGGCATAAGTGGAATTGACTTCCACTATTTTACCATCATATTGACGAATAGCTTTGGAAATGTTGCGATTTTCTATGAGTCGAGCTGTAGCTATCTTATAGAGAGCTTGATCCATCACGAAAATTTCGTCGCTCGTAAAGTATTGTGCCTGAATCACATCGATTTTCTTCTCAAGCTGCTTTACCAATGTCTGTACCGTGTGTTCCTCTGTATAGGTGGTAATGGTATAGCGGTGCACATTCTCTATGCCCGATGCCGATACGTTAAGGCTTTCAATGTTGAGCTGGCGACGCGTAAAGACGTTGGTCACCAGGTTGAGCACACCCGCAAGATTCTCTGAAAATACGATGATGGTATAGAGAGTCAAGCCTTTCTTGTCTGCTGAAATGTCTGTCATATCTTTTTCGCGTCTTTGTGTTATACCTCAAGCATCATATCGTCCACATCGTGTCCTGGACAGCACATGGGCAATACATTATCCTCTTCGAGCACGGCTGCTTGAAGCAAGAACGGGCCTGGAGTTTGCAGCATAGTGTCAATGGCTTCATCGAGTAGGTTGCGATCGGTCACTGTAAGAACAGGAATGTCGTAAGCCTCAGCTATTTTCTCGTAATCAGGATTCATCATCGGCGTGAACGAATAGCGACGATGAAAGAATAGCTGTTGCCACTGACGCACGTTGCCTAAGTAATTATTGTTGAGCAAGATAATCTTCACTGGAACTCGTTGCTCCATGATTGTGCCGAGTTCCTCAATGGTCATTTGCAATCCGCCATCCCCCAAGAAGAGGCATACTTCTCTGTCGGGAGCACCCAACGTAGCGCCAATAGCTGCAGGAAGTCCATAGCCCATGGTTCCCATACCGCCAGAGGTGACAACACTACGTTTTTCGGTGAAGCGAAAGTAGCGCGCAGCCATCATTTGGTTCTGACCAACATCGGTCACTAGAATGGCTTTATCGCCAGTATGCTCTGTGACTTTTCTCACCACTTCTCCCATGCGGAGCGGTCCTTGAGCGGGATGAATCTGTGGTTCAATGACCACGTTGTTCTCTTTCTCGTCCCACTGTCGAAAACTTTCGCGCCAATCGGTGTGATTCGTTTCATGGAGAAGTTGCGTCACTTCACGAAGTGTTTCTTTACAATCACCAAGAACAGCCACATCGACTTCCACATTCTTGTTGATTTCCGAAGGATCAATATCAAAATGTATTTTCTTAGCTTGCTTGGCGTAAGTGGCAAGATTGCCTGTGATACGATCGTCGAAACGCATACCCACGGCTATGAGCAAATCGCATTCCTGCGTTTTCTTATTAGCTCCTAGCGAACCATGCATACCAAGCATACCCACATTTAAAGGGTGCTGCGAAGGAAGCGCAGACAATCCGAGCAAAGTACAGCCTGCAGGCAAGTCCGCTTTTTCGATAAAAGCCTTTAGTTCTTCACTTGCATCGCCTAGTTCTACCCCCTGCCCTACTAGTACTAGGGGGCGCTTAGACTGATTAATCAGCTCAGCCGCGTCGATAATGCTTTGACGCTCCGTGGGAGGCACTGGCACATAGCTACGAATAAAGTCGATCGTACCAGGCACATAATCGGCTTTCTCTAGCTGTGCATTCTTTGTAAAGTCGAGCACCACAGGCCCTGGACGACCACTTCCTGCAATGTAGAAAGCACGATGTACAGCCCAAGCCACATCCTTGGCCGAACGTATCTGATATGCCCATTTACTAATAGGCTGCGTTACATCCACCACATCGCATTCTTGAAAAGCATCCGTGCCAAGCATCTTTGCTCCGACTTGCCCCATAATGACTACGATAGGTGTGCTATCCATCATGGCATCGGCTATACCTGTGATGGTGTTGGTTGCACCGGGTCCACTTGTTACGATACACACACCCGTCTTTCCACTCACTCTTGCATAACCTTCTGCGGCATGCGCTGCAGCTTGTTCGTGGCGCACAAGTATGTGGTTCAACCGGTCGCGATAATCATAGAGTGCATCATATACTGGCATGATAGCACCACCAGGATAACCGAACAACGTTGACACACCTTCATCGAGGAGTGTACGCATCAAGATTTCAGCTCCTGTCAAGTTTGTATCACCTACCGTTGAGGCCCATGGTTGCGTATTTCTTTCACTATTTTGCGTCATGTTCGTTTAGGTTCGTTTAGTTGTTGTGATGTTTCTTGCTGCGGAGGGTAAATTGTATTGTGTAACTTCCACAACCACAAATTCTTTGCGAATACTCCTTTCATGGAGTTTTGTTCTATATCAGATTTCGCGTACGCCGCCCTTATCGGCGCTACTCACCATAGAGGCGTAAGCACGAAGAGCCTTGCTCACCTCACGGTGGCGTTGTAACGGACGCATAGCACGAGCGGCTAACTCTTCATCAGTCAGATGAACGCTGATACTGCGTGAAGGAATATCTATTTCAATAATGTCGCCATCTATTATTTTACCAATAGCGCCACCTGCTGCAGCCTCGGGCGAGATGTGTCCGATGCTCAAGCCTGATGTTCCGCCAGAGAAACGGCCATCCGTAATTAATGCGCAAGCCTTACCTAGATGACGGCTCTTTATATAAGAGGTGGGATAAAGCATCTCCTGCATACCCGGCCCTCCCTTGGGACCTTCGTGAGTGATTACTACGACATCACCCGCTTGGACTTTTCCTCCTAAAATTCCCTTACATGCTTCGTCTTGCGAATCGAACACACGAGCTGGACCTTCAAAGTGCCAAAGGCTCTCATCTACACCGGCCGTCTTTACCACACAACCATCTTTGGCAATATTACCAAAGAGTACAGCTAAGCCGCCGTCTTTTGTATAAGCATGTTCAAGGTCGCGTATACATCCCGTACTGCGGTCAGCATCGAGTGTCTGATAAGTACGGTCTTGCGAACCCATTACCGTACTAAATTTACCTCCCGGCGCACTGCTATAAATACGACTTGCCTCGGAAGAGATTTCACTAGCGGTAATGCTGTATTTGTCAATATCTTCTTGGAGCGACACGCCATTAACGCGGCGTGCTGTAACGTCAAGTAATCCGCCCTTGGCTAGTTCGCCAAGGATACCGAGCACACCTCCAGCGCGATTACACTCTTGCACTGAATAACGCTGAGTATTAGGAGAAAGCTTGCATAGACATGGCACGTGCCGGCTCAACAGGTCGATATCTTTCATCTTAAAATCAACACCAGCTTCATTGGCCACAGCCAAGAGATGGAGTACCGTATTTGTCGATCCGCCCATGGCTATATCGAGAGTCATTGCATTAAGGAAAGCCTGACGAGTGGCTATAGAACGTGGAAGTACGGTTGTATCGCCATCTTCATAATAGCTCAAAGCATTCTTTACAATCTGATGAGCGGCTTGCTTGAACAATTCGCGACGATTTACGTGTGTGGCCAAGATTGTACCATTGCCAGGCAGAGAGAGACCGAGAGCTTCGGTAAGACAATTCATCGAATTGGCAGTGAACATACCCGAACAACTTCCACATCCTGGACAAGAACGCTTCTCCACCTCGGCGAGTTCTTCATCACTCACCGAAACGTCGGCACCCTTAATCATTGCCGTAATCAAATCAACGTTCTGTCCGCCATAACGGCCTGCCTCCATTGGGCCGCCGCTCACAAAGATTGTGGGAATATTCAGTCGCATGGCAGCCATTAACATTCCAGGCGTTATTTTATCGCAATTGGAAATACACACCAATGCATCGGCCTTATGAGCCTGCACCATATACTCTACAGAATCGGCTATAATATCACGTGATGGAAGGGAATAGAGCATTCCATTGTGTCCCATAGCTATACCATCATCAATAGCAATGGTGTTAAACTCTGCAGCATAGCATCCTAGCGCTTCAATTTCTTGCTTTACAAGTTGGCCTGCTTCGTGTAGGTGTGTGTGTCCAGGAACAAATTGTGTAAAAGAGTTGGCTATTGCAATAATAGGTTTTCCAAACTGCTCACGTTTCATTCCCGCTGCCATCCACAAGGCACGGGCACCGGCCATCCTTCGGCCTTCAGTACTGAATGCACTACGCAACTGTATTTTCATAACTTTCGGAACGTTTATATCAATTTGCTGTGGATGCGCCCTATTACAGTTGAGCGTACCGACGCTTACAGATTACTACTCTTGTTGTTATTTTGAATTGCAAATGTAAACATTTATCCAATACACGCGTACAAATTGCCATAAAATCTTTCTATTTTTCTGCTTTTCTGTCATAATATGCGCATTTTGCTCATGAATATGCAATTCGATTTGATATAAAATATGCTTAGAAATAAAATCCGCATATTTCCTACAAACATCTAGTTAATTTGCCCACGCAAACAATGAATACAGAGAAAAAGAATCTCCTCAACCGCATTATCTTTCCCCTTTCTCTATTAAGCCAAAGCATCCCATGCAAGTTGCATTTGTTTTTTACAATACGACTTACATGGGATGCTTACGCGGATTTAGCTTACACGATAAAAATGTTCCAATAGCTAAAATCGAGATTCGAGAATTGTATCTCCAAAGATTCTATTCCTTACTATAAAAAGTATTACTTTCCTATAAAAGCATGTTTACCATAGTTTACGCCCTTGGCTTGATAAAAAGAGGGCTCAAGCTGCATGCGTTGCAAGAAGTTGGGATAACTGCGCAGTTGCTGCGGTGTCCATCCAGCTTCGGCCACGGCGGCTAAGCGTGGAAACATGAGATATTCCAACACAGAGGAAGTTTCCACCCATTCCGTCCAGAAGTTGGCTTGTACGCCGAGATATTGGGGATACTGAGTGGCAGGTACGTCCTTCATTGGCACATAATTGTATACGGCTTCCAGTGTTTCCGTTCCGTAGCCCTGTGAACGTGGCTCGTTAGGATCTTTACTCTGTCGGCGATTTATATAATAAGGAATTTGAGGCGAAAGAATAGTAGTAAGCCCACGATTCACCGCATCACGAGCAGCGGCATCGGCACCAATCCAAGCCATTACAGTGAAATCTTCTCCAAGAGAGGTTGTATTGCCATGCAACACCTCGTTCCAAAAAATCAACTTGCGCTGACGACTCTGTGGTTTCGAAGCAATGTATTGCTTGAGTTGACGATAGAAATTGATTTGCAAGTCGCGATAATTGTCGGATCCAAGACTCTTAAGTTGTTCCGTGCAATCTGCATTTTCCTTCCACTTATTCACAGGGCATTCGTCTCCTCCTAGATGAATATATCCGAAAGGAAAAATGTCGATCAGTTCATCAATGACGTCCTTAGCAAAGATCACAGCAAGTGGATTGGCCACATTAATCACATCACTCGACACTCCTTGATAGAGCCATACGCCATGTTCATTTTGTGGATCACACGAGAGAAACTCTGGATAAGCAGCCACAGCAGCTTGAGAGTGACCAGGAATATCCACCTCTGGTACTACTTCTATAAAGCGGTCGCGAGCGTATTTCACGATTTCACGAGCATCTTCTTGTGTATAGTAGCCGCCGTAGCGCTGTCCGTCGGGTTTGGTATCACCCCATCCCAACACTTTGCTTTGTCGCCATGCTCCTACTTCGGTGAGTTTGGGGTATTTTTTGATTTCGATGCGCCAGCCCTGGTCTTCGGTCAAGTGCCAATGGAAGCGGTTCATCTTATAGGCTGCCATGAGATCGAGCACACGCTTCACTTCTTCCTTGCCGAAGAAGTGACGACCTTCATCAAGCATGAAACCACGCCAGCCAAAGCGGGGAGCATCTTCAATATCCACCACAGGAACACTCCAGTTCTTTATCGAATCGACAACTGACACGCCAGCCATAACAGAGCGTGAGGCAAGCAACTGTTGTAACGATTGCAAGGCATAGAAGAATCCTGCCGGACGAGATGCTTCCACTATGATTTGCTTTTCTCTGACATTGAGTTTATACCCTTCAGGAGCAAGGGTGGAATTGAGTTTTAATTGGAGTGCCGCGCTTTTTTTTACGAATTTGAGAGAAATTCCCGTGGTCTGTTGGAAGTTTTTACCAAAGCGTGAGAGCACCCATGCAATGCTATCTCCTTCATAAGCATCGGCTGATGCTTTCACCGTTTTTCCGAACACAAATTGCCCGCTTCCTTGAGTCACTTTGGCTGGAAGCGGCACGAGATGAAGTGGCTCTGCCACCTGTGCACTAAGATGCGTGGCAAGCAGAGCGCCCGCCACAGCCAAATATTTCAATAAGGACATGAAATCTATATATATTAAGGAGTAATAAATGTCAGTATGATAAGATAACGAAAAGAGCTTTACGTTTCTACTAGATTCCTATTTACTGGATAGTTCTTCCCAGAACGTCTCTAAGTCAGCCTCAAGCCCTTGCATAAGTTCACCACTAATCACGATATTCTCGTCATCTACAAGGTAAAGGTCAGCCAACGTTTCGCGGTCTTCTCCCATGAGCACGTAAGAGTAGGGTTTAAGTACAGCCACATGTTCAGTCACATCCTTGATGCGTTCAATAGCTTTCTGAAGAATAGGTTGTACAGACTGATAGAAATATTCCTCTTGATTGCCTATCCATTCTTCCACCACGCAACGTGTCAACTCATTATCGTCATCATCAAAAATAAGGAGTTCGCCGCTTTCCTGCTTCACTTGCAAGTAAAGGTCTGTCAGAGGCAGATTTTCTGTTTGCTCTGGAAACTTTGAAGCAGCTTTTCTCAAAGCTCTTTCTATCTGCTGATAGGTCTGTTCGGTTGCTGTCATAGTATCGTATTTTAGTATGCAAAGAATGGCATTCTCGCAGTATTTCATTTCCTTGCTTTGCAAATGTACAATTTTTTATAGCAGAGACAAAGGATTGCGGCAGAAGTTTCATACTTTCTCGCATATTTACCATTTGCCCTGCAAAACTCCAGGAACATTGCCAACTCCCGAACACCACGCAGTTCATTGCTGAACTTCGAAATGACCAGTTCATCACCTCGTTCCAGACAATCTATGAGCTGCTTCCATTCCGGGCGTGTCTTCTCTTGGCTTGCACTATCTTCTATGATACGGCAGCAACCGTACCTCTCCATCCAAGCCCGGTCAAAGGTGAATGTGTCATACTGCTCCGAGTTAAATATGTAACCTACTTTTGCCATAGCTATTATACACTGATTTGTAATTTGCCGACAAATTTACTTATATTTCCATCAAAGTATAATCATACTCTGATAATTATTCTTGAATGTTAGATGAATGCAATCAATACTTTGCGTAAATGTTGTGCTCATCATGGTCGTGTATGGTATCGTGTTATGCTTGTAATGCTTAAAAATCTGACATGGTTGACACAAAGGCTATGGGATTTACAAATGGATGGAAACAAGAGCCTTTGTGGAGAAAAAGTAGCAACGAAAACTCAGCCGTAGACCTCTTGTCTACGGCTGAGTAAAAACGAGAAATTCAAATGTCACGAATGAAATAATGCCTTCCAATTTCTATAAGGCATCTGTTGCCAATACATTTCCATCTCGCAACACGAAATATGTTCTGCCAGAACTGTATATTATCCGAAAGAAACTGCCTGACGCTACGGGTATGGCATTTTCTCCATCAAACAAAATGACTTTTGTTGCAGTATAAACTAACGCTCCTCTCTGCGTAAGAGTCATCCCTATGAAATCCTCAGGTTCATAAGCAAAAATTTCTTCCGTCCCATTTTCATTAGTTTCATACAATGAATTACCAGCCACGAACCATACAGCATCATTTAACAGTTCTGCACCATAAATATCTGCTGTAGTGGCATACAGGAGTTCCGTATTGTCTGTAGTCAAGTTGTATCTGTACAATAGACTGCCCTCATTCTGATATACAACGAAAAGGAAAGAGGAATCGTTGGCTGCAAACAACCGAAAACTTGCAGTGTCCAATTCTGCAACAAGTGAGCATTTGTCCTTTCCTATATCATATATTTGTGTGCTATTGCGTACATAAGTACGATTTGCGGAAGTTACCACCTGGTCGTACCATAGATTGTCCAGGAATTTCAGATGCTCAAACTCTGGGCATTGCTTTCTGTCCAAAGCACGAAACTCACCACTGTCATTCTCTTTTACAAAAAGACCTGAGCCTGGTATTACCATGAAATTATCATAGTTGAGCTTCGTGGAATCCAAGGTCGCAATTGATTCAAACGCCAAGGTGTCTTTATTGACCGTATCATCCGTTTGTGCCAAGGCACACATCGATATATTATACAAGGCGAACAATACCAGCAATTTCAAGAATTTACAATTCATAATACACAAGTTTTTATTTTCTTAATACCCTACTGCTTTTTACAATATACCAATCGCCACGCTGTACCACAATAAGCGGTAAGCGTCCTTGCGTGCTGAATCCACCGTTCTCATAACCTACATGATACATCAGTTCCCTGTTGTATCGCATTACTGCTGCTGTTATTCCAACATCTTTCGTACAAAGGCCTGGTTTTATGTCACGCCACGTGATAATCTCTACACGTTTGTCTTTCGGACAGAAAAAATCATCTTCACTCATAGGTTTAACAGGTCGTACTGGTTTGGCTGGTTGTTTCGGATTGACTGGGCGTATAGGTTTTACTGGATGTTGACGAGTTGGAGGAACTCTGTTTGCAATAGTTTTGGGAGGGAACTGTCCAAGTGGCTTACGGTAAACCACAGGCTGACGCCGTACTGGAGCTTGGGCTATCGGGACACGAGGTGTACGTGGAACACGAGATGGCGGTTCAATACAAGGTCTCTGTCCTGGATTTCGCTGCGGATACTCATTCATTCTGCCATTTCCTCTTGCTTCCCTACCATCATTCCCTGTAGGTGTGCTATTTCGCATACTTTTTATTTGTGTTTTCTGTATATTCTGCCTTTGTGGACGGTTTCCGGCATTGCGTTGACGCAAATCATCAACGCCATAGTTGTCTTGCAACCGTTGCACCTGTTGCTGGTTTCGCTGTAGGCCAAGTTGGGTGCGATTCTCAACTTCTGCTTCACGTTGCTGCGCACGCCGTTGCTCTGCCATCACTTTCTCATGATACTTTCTTTGTGCCTCCTGTATTGCTTTATCCAATTTGTTGCCCAATTCCTGATGCGATACTTGTGCAGACACAGGTTGAAGTACGCATAAAGCAAATAAAAATATAAATAGGTGTCTCATAAAATGATATGTTTTTTTATTATACATGGATTATGGTATGCACGGCTCAACTGTTACATCACGTTTCTTCTTATTATGCAGAACGGTAAGCACAACCTTTTTGTATGGTCCTTTACTCTTCAATAAAGCATGAAACTGTTGAGGAGTAGTCACTTCATATCCGTCAACGTGTGTAATGATGTCGCCTTTTTCAATGCCTGCACGTTCAGCAGGATAAGCCATCACTATATCTTTAATCTTCAGAGCCGTACTTTCCGTGTCGAGCTTTACACCTATAACAGGTTGTATGTCCGCCTTGTGCAAATTGACAGAATCAGAGATCACAATGTTTTCACTGATAAGCCTTTCTTCTGTAAGATATGTCATTTTCAGTGTCTGTAAGCGGTTGAAGTCACCTAACGGCTTTTCTCTGAGGAAATAATATCGTTTCGGACATTTGTGTTCCTTCTCGAAAAGTTTTTTGGCATTTTTCTCCATGTCAAAAGGAATTGAAATGGTAATGCCATTTTCATACCAATACCAATTATCCTCTCTTCTGATTTTAGTAAAAATAGTGTGATATTGTGAATTTGAGTATTTAGGATCATTGTCCCCTTTCACGCTCACGTCAGAAAATGCCACATCCGCTTCCATCTGCCAATCATTCACTTTGCGTAGTTTTATTTCCAATATATACGAATATTTGCGAGGAGCAAAAATCGCACTTGACACTGCATCTACGACCATAGATGAAGCCATCCCTGTAATATCTCCCAATAGCGAATTTCCAGTATTCTGTGCCACTTTCATGCCAATAATGCTCGAATATGTATTGCCGTATGTACGCAAAAGTCCATTCAACAAAGGACTCGGCTTTTTCAAATCTTCATTTGAAAAGACCACATAAATAGAATCGTTCGTAAAGGCATATTCATCTTGAGCATCCATAGGTTTAGCCAACCAATTCAAGAATCCTGTATTGTTTCTTAGCGTGAATACAGGATTGCCATCTGACGATGGTTTTATTTCCAGTATAAAGATTGGCAAATTATATTTTTTTATTGCAAACCTGTCTGACACCCAAGTTCCTTCAACGGTTTTGTCTACAGGCACATAATTTCTTATTTCCTCCAAATTTGTGCAGAGTGCCGTTACGTATTTTTCTTTTTCGGCTTCATCTGCACCTGAAAAATTCACTAAAGTTGATATTTGTTTTTTCAAAGTTAAGGTGTCGCTTCGCATTGCTGCATATTCTCCGCGTATATAATACAAACGGGCGTAATTGGCATCCGTGGGGTCGGGTGAGAACGATTCATACAAATCAGACAAGACCAAAGCCGATTTCATATCACCATCAGAGTAAAATTTGTCGAGTCTCGTCATAAAATACTTGCATACCGACTTTTTTTGCTGATCAGACAAGCCTCCATAATAAATAGACAGTCCAGTTAAGGTCGTTTGACCACCTGTCCCATTGTTTTTCTCAGATATGTACTTATCGACAAGTTGCTCTATACGTATCAGATTTACTGGATTGCCAGACACTTTCTTCTGGCCGACAACGACACCAGAAGAAAAAAGGAAAAAGAGAATAAATCCCAATAGTCTCAGTCGTTTCATAGAGTAGTGTTTAAATTGAAATAGTTCCTAACGTTGTAAGTGGAAACATATAAAAAGGCGTGCAACCGTTCCGAACTTGTCTCTTATGTTGGTTACCGCCAAGTGACCTATCCTATAACAAGCGCAGAACAGTCCACGCCTTATGAGCGTGAACCTTCTTACTGCTTGTTCCCATAGGATGAATGATTGGCGGTATTCACATAAGAGAGAACAAGAGCTAAAAGCTCAATATCCAAAAAGTATAGAACGGAAACGCTTTGTTAAAGATTTTGAGGTAAACCTCATTTTATATCCCTGTTGAGGAAAGGCTATTCTAAGAATTGCTCAATCCTTGGCGTTTCATTCTTTTGTAATGTCTGTTTCTTATCTTTAAATTTAAATGTTCGACAATATGTTCTGCGGTTCAACAACGGACAAAAATCCAATGTGAGACTATACTTTCGCAAAGTTAATGATTCTTGTGTTAAGAAACAACAACCAATGCAATAAATTTTCTATGGTTTGCTTCTAACCTTGTGCTCCTACGAAAAATTTAACAGACTATTGTTCAGACAAAACATAAGTATTTTTTGTCTGCAAAATTCGGACTTTATAGGAGGCCGTTCAATACGGCTTGAATGGGATGCTTACGCCATTTCAATGAAAGAAGAAAAAAGATGGCAGGCTCTGCTTGCATTAAATATATAATGCTCAGCATTGCCTGCCAAACGTGACTGTATGAGAAAAATTAACTATTAAGACGCTTATTCATATCCTGCTTTATTCTGAGAAGCCATGGAAGCTTGCTGCATCATCATGCGGGCACGAGCCTGACGCACGTAGGCATTAACAAAGGGATCATTGAGGAAACGAGAGGGAGCAGAGTTGACTATGCGACTTATTTGCTGCGTCATAATGGGCGTGGGATATTGACTGCATAGCATACGGAAGAACCCTGGGCCGAGCACGTTGTCGTAGTTGTCCATAACGAATTTCGACTCTAAGTCTTCTGTGCGTTTATTGAGTTGGCTCAACTTTTTTCCCACTCGTTGTTGTACCTCAGCGGGCGAATAGCCGTCACGCATAAGTTGCATGGTCTGTCGTTGTAGTTCCCACATTTCATTATCGAGACGGCTGCGCTTCTTGAAGAACTTGTAGAGCCTATCATTAAGTGGTCCGCCCGTCACGCTCTGTGTAGCATTATCCACTTGTATGCTGAGTCGTCCATTTTCGAGCACAAGAGGCATCACACATTGATTGCCAGTATAAATCATAGCCATCATGGTAGAATCTACATCGCCCTCAAAGTTAAACTTCCCATGCACCACTTTACACGAATCAAGACACACCGAAACAGTTTGCTGTATGGTACGTATTCTCCCATCGTCCGATGAGGAGACTCGCAAATACAACATACGTCCATCCAGACAAGGTATGTTGGAATTGCCTGCGATGTTGTACTGTTCAGCACACGAGGTGAGCAGCAGAAGAGAGGATAATATGAGCAGAACTTTATTCATAAAATCGCTTATAATGATGCGTTGCTGAAATTGCAAAGCAAATATACAACGATTCTATCGATTGCTACACGCCCAAAAGTGAAAACCATGCATGCCATAAATCTTTTTTGAGATTTACCCGAACGTGTGTGAATAAATCATGTAGTTTTTTCACAATTAGGGAGAGATTTTAAGGTGCGAGCGAACATTAGTGGCAAGAATGCTAGAGCGAATGAAAAAGAAGCGAAATTGAGCTATCTCTACCCTTACAAGAAAACAGGCCCTTCCTCTATAACAACATTACGAATTATTCCTATTCAAGTTCCTGACTTGCGTCAAACGTTAATCCAAGACCACCCGACAATCACTTCCGATGTTCTTTTTTCATCTCATGGTCTATACGAAACACAGTGTATATTTCGATAAAAACGGCGATAATAAGTACAATTTTCCATTCTCCTCCACAACAAGGACGAATCTGCCAAGCCGACATAAACATAAGAACTGCCGTGACCACCATAAGCAACGCAGCAAGTATCTGTTGTCTGCGAAGGCGACGAATGGTAAGCGAACGGCCTTCGTAGCGATCGGTGATACGACAAGGAGCATAAATCAGAGCACCTAGCGAGAACACATAAGGAGCCACTTCTGGCCAAATCAATGGAAGCACAGCACCCACTACAAGTAACACACCTCCTAGATAATAAAGTATCTGCTTCATAGGTTATCGGAAGAATTGTTTTCGTTTTCTATCACATATATATCTTCATCGGCAGTTTTCATATAGAGATTAACACGTGCCACTCGCTCTAAAGCTTCCGGACTGCGTTGCAGCTCACGGAGCTCACGCGTATCATTATTATATTGTGTGCGATAAGCTGTAATTTCCTCTCGCAATTCATCATTTTGCATGCGTATTTGATGACGATGCCAGAAACTATTGGGGTCGAGAAATCCCACGATACCCACAAAAGCCAAGATAGTCCACAAGTATTTCTTATGAAGCAGACTAAAGCCGATACGTTTTAAAATTTTTCTCATAACTTTATAAAAGGATTGAAGAATGCGAATTAGCGAGACGACTTGTTAACAGAGAAAATGGTTGCTATCTATTAATAGGTAATTCTTTTAATCGAAATATTCGCGAGCGATAGATTGAAAACGCATACGATCAGGCACAGTTTCGAGTGTATTTTCGTCCACCCTGCAAAGATCGCGTATGGCATAAATGCCTAGTTCTTGATCTGTTTGTTGTCGCCCCACATTGGAAAATAAATGGTTGCGTGCATCGACAATGCGTATAGCATCTGTATTATAGTCGGCAGGCTCTCCTGAAACACGGAGTTCGGCTTTTACGTAGCTCTCAAGTGCATCTACGAAGTCAGCTTTTGGATTCCACATAACGTTTTCTCTGTTAGAATCAACAATAAGTTTCGAGCGCTTTAAATCCCTCCTTACTAGGAACGACTTCCACCTGCGTGGTTGTGGCAGGAAAGAGCACTGTTTCGCCAGCACGAAGGAGGAACTCTCCTTCATCATAACGCAATGTAGCCTCACCCTCATAAGCAATATATATCACAAATGAGTCTATCTCTGAATAGTCGACCTCCATAGTGTGATTAGCCTCTAGAAGTCTTACCACAAACTCTGGACATTGCAGTAAGAGCGAGAGTCCCGAAACATTGTGAGTATAAGCTAATCGGTGTGTAGGATAGCCACGAAAATCGAGTGCCTCACGTGCTTGTGTCACATGAAGTTCTCGCTTATGCCCTTGCGCGTCTACACGATCAAAGTCGTAGGCACGAAAGGTGTCATTACTCGATTGTTGTATCTCTATCAAGAAATTGCCTGCTCCGATACAATGGATATGACCTGCAGGAATGAAGAAACAATCGCCCGCATGCGTGGTATGACACTTTAGGTGATCCATCAGCGTACCATCTAAGAGGCTTTGGCTATAGCCATCGGCCGAGAAGTCGGCATTAAACCCAGCAAAGAAGCGTGCCCCAGGCTGCGCATGCACGATATATTGCATTTCGCTCTTACCGAAGGGATGTCCCATGCGCTGCGCCATGGCATCATCTGGATGAACCTGTATGCTGAGGTCCTTGGCTGTAGACATAAACTTGATGAGCAGCGGAAAGGCTGTACCATAACGTTCATAGTTGTGATAACCCACCAAGTCGGCGCCGAAGCGCTTGATGAGTTGCTTGAGTGTCATGCCCTTATAAGGGCCAACACAGACGGGGGTCTCGTCGCCTTCAAGTCCTGATATTTCCCAACTTTCTCCCACATGGTGCGGCGCATCAGACAAACCTTTTAGGTCTGTCACTTCTTCACCGCCCCAAATAGTAGGCTTCAGGAGTGCATCAAATCGTAATGCTTTCATATAGGAGTAGTGCGCAAGGCGCAGGAGGGAGGAGGTTATTAATTTGCATTGAGAAGTTAAAGCCAACTTCTGCTATTCAGATTTCAGAGTGATATTGCCTCAGCCTTTATTATTTAGGGTAGTTCTATTAATCACCAGAATTATTTGAACAGCCCTTATCTCTCAGAATAGTTATTACTTCTCTATCCGAAGCGAGAGGCTTCCACTGTTTTGCCGAGTCTTACACCAACGTACGCAACATGCGTTCGCCAGCAAGTTCTTGTTTCTCACCAAGGTCCATAAACTTCACAAGAGCCTTGCCTGCTGCACGCCCCACGATGCTTTGTGGTGCTTTCATCACGCTAGCTGTTTGGTCGAGAAATTCATCTGCATCACGTTCGCTTGGTACTGCTCCCGTCATGAAGAGACGAGCTAGGAGCAGATAACCGCAGAGTTGAAACATCTCTTCGCTTCGAGCTATCCATTCATAAGCCTTTTCCGAGGCCCAAGGCTCATGACTGAAAAGGTTCATGACTGTGCATTCAGCCTCTTCGGCATAATGCATCTGCTCCACCCAGAGCGAAGCTAGTTCAGCATCCATCCGCTGAGGAGGCATCAGCATACCTGCTAGAAGTCTGCATTCGCGAATATTTTCTTTCCACAGAGCCGCCGCTAATTCGTAAGTGTGAGGCCACTCGCGAGCCAATTCGAGCAATCGTGGAAGCTCCACACCGAATATCACCTTATAGGCCAACCCTTTTTCACGCATAGAAGTGCTCACGGGGCCATTCATTACGCCGCGCAAAGTGCGCTTAATTAGGCGAAGTTGTTCGGAGAGATCATTGGTCGAAGTCATGAAGTGATGAATCTTTTTAGGCAACGGGATAGTTGGGAGGAAAGGGATACAGACAAATATCTTTTTCCCAAGCGAACATCGCTTACGCAATAGACCTTTTTGTCTTTTCAATTGTCCACTTGTAATTCCGCCAACCTTCAATTCCGTTAGTGGATATGGATTGCAAAGGTATGAATTTTTATGTGATTACACTCCGAGTAGGACTAGGATTATTGCGCATGACGATATTTTTTACGCGAAACGCATGTTTCAGCCCACCCCTATACGCATTTATAACACATTAGCTTTTCCATACGACAAAAAAAGTATAACTTTGCGCGGCAAGTCCGTTGGGCGCCTTTCTGCTCTGCAAGCCATAACGCCCACCAGCTTGTCTGAAGCATAGAAAATCATTTCTCCCTTATACTCATTATGAAAAAAGGTAAAGTAGATGCCCTGCTGGGTATTGTCTTCGGTGATGAAGGCAAAGGTAAAGTAGTAGATTACTTCACTCCGCGCTACGACGTAGTAGCTCGTTTCGCAGGTGGCCCCAACGCTGGTCACACCATCATCTTCGATGGAAAGAAGTTTGTGTTACGCTCCATCCCCTCGGGCATTTTTGACGAGAAGAAAATCAATATCATCGGCAATGGTTGCGTGATAGCCCCCGACCTCTTCATGGCTGAAGCTAAAGAGCTCGAAGCTGCAGGTTACCAGCTCACAGAGCGTCTGCACATCAGCCGTCGCGCTCACCTCATCCTGCCCACTCACCGTCTGCTCGACCGTGCTTACGAAGCTGCTAAGGGCAAAAACAAAGTGGGCACCACTGGCAAGGGCATTGGTCCTACCTATAGTGACAAAGCTGCCCGTGTAGGTCTGCGTGTGGGCGATATCGAGGAAGGCTTTGAAGCTAAATATCAAGCATTGAAGACTCGCCACGAACAGATCCTCCGCGACCTCCACTTCACCGACTACGATATTACAGAGGAAGAGAAGCTCTGGATGGAAGGCGTAGAGTATATGCGCAAGTTCCACCTCTCTGATACAGAGTATGAGATCAACAATGCACTCTCTCAAGGCAAGAACGTACTCGCCGAGGGCGCACAGGGCTCACTGCTCGACATCGACCATGGTACTTACCCCTACGTTTCGTCTTCATCGACCACAAGCGGTGGTGTATGCACCGGTCTCGGCATTGCCCCCAATACAATCGGCCACGTATTTGGCATCTTCAAGGCATATAGCACACGTGTAGGTGGAGGTCCGTTCCCCGTAGAGCTATTCGACGAGACGGGCGACTATATCCGCAAGGTAGGCAACGAGTTTGGTGCCGTTACGGGTCGTAACCGTCGTTGCGGCTGGCTCGACCTCGTAGCATTGAAGTATGCCATCATGATCAACGGTGTGACTGACCTCGTAATGATGAAAGGCGATGTGCTCGATAATTTCGACACCATAAAGGTATGCACCGCCTATACAAAGGACGGTCAGATCGTGACCGAGATGCCTTACGACACCGAGGGTTGGCAGCCTGTCTACGAAGAACTTCCCTGTTGGAAGACCGACATCACGGGTGTGCGCAGCGAAGCTGAATTCCCCAAAGCCTTTGCCGACTATATCCGCTATATCGAACAGGCCACTGGCACTCCCATCAAGATCGTATCAGTAGGTCCTGACCGCGAAGCTACTATTATTAGATAAACAACATTCCACCTTTCATCTGAAGGGAAGGAACGAAAGTACATTCCGCCTAAAGAAAATATTGCCATGGAATACGCTCTATGGCAATATTATTCTTTGGGCGGTAATTTTTAATCGTTCAACTATTTGAGAAAAGTTCTATTTCTGGATTATTAAAACCACCTATAAGAGCGAAACACACGTCAAAGTACGATTAAGCTAATTATTTGCAACTTATGCTTCTCCTTTTCTACACGATGGGGGGGGGAAGCTGTACCATTGTTTCTATTATGAACAAATTCTCTCTCAAAGGCCATCTCTCCATGCTTGGCGCCAACAGCATGTGGGGACTAATGTCGCCTATTTCCAAATTTATCATGCTCGGAGGAGCAGTAAGTCCGCTTGTTGTGACCGACCTACGCATTGCGGGAGCCATGATACTTTTTTGGATAGCTTCGCTTTTCCAAAAGCCCGAACACGTAAATCATAAAGACCTAGCACGTCTCTTTGGTGCTTCGCTGCTCGGCATCGTGTTCAACCAAGGATGCTTCATCTTTGGCGTAAGCCTCAGTTCTCCAGGAGATGCCTCAATTATCACCACGAGCATGCCGCTTTGGGCCATGGTCTTAGCCGCGCTGATTCTTAAAGAACCTATTACGGGAAAGAAAGTACTAGGAATTGCTGCAGGTGCTTGCGGAGCATTGATGCTTATCATGGGCAGTAGTTCGGGAGCAAAATCTGCAGCTTCATCAGCGGGCGACCATGCCATTTGGGGTGATTTGCTTGTACTCACCGCCCAATTTTGTTACGCACTCTACATTGTACTTTACAAAGACTTTGTCAATCGCTATTCACTCATCACCATCATGAAGTGGATGTTCACCTACGCTTTCATCTGCACGCTACCCTTCTCGGCTAGTAGCCTCATGCAGGCATCATGGACTACACTTCAATGGACGGAGATTGCCGGTCTAGCATTCATCGTCATTGGCGCCACGTTTCTTAGCTACATGCTCATTGTCATTGGTCAGAAGAATCTGCGTCCCACTGTGGCGGGAATGTACAATTATGTACAACCTGTTGTAGCTTGCATTATAGCCATCTGTTGGGGCATGGATTCTTTTAATTGGGTAAAAGGCATTGCCGTGGCGTTAATCTTCAGCGGTGTCTATCTCGTCACAATGAGCCGCAGTCGCAAAGAAGTGGAGAATTATGAGCGCACACATTCTGTTAACAAGGAGGACAAGGATGCGTAATTGCCTTTGTTGGTAAGGAAGAAAACATTCCGTTTTTAACCATCGTAACGTGATATTACGCTTTTTCACCCATTAAAAATGCCCTAGCCAAAGGCCAGAGCATTTACAATAAATAGAATATTCTATTTCTATTACTCTCAACAAATTAAAGTTCGAGGTCGCCGTCGTGAATCTCATGCCAAGGTAGTCCCTGCTTGTTGAGTTCCTCCATGAAGGGATCTGGGTCAAACTCTTCCACATTAAACACACCCGGCTTCTTCCACAATCCAAGCATGAACATACGAGCGCCGATGCATGCGGGCACACCCGTGGTGTAGCTCACACCCTGCATGCCTGTTTCTTCATAGGCAGCACGATGAGAACAGTTGTTGTAAACGTAGTAGGTATGTTCCTTGCCATCCTTTATACCACGGATGCGGCAACCGATACTGGTCTCACCTTCGTAGTTCTCGCCCAAATCTTGCGGATTGGGAAGTACGGCTTTAAGGAATTGGAGGGGTACGATTTCCATGCCCTGATACATAATGGGCTTGATAGAAGCCATACCAATATTCTGAATCACGCGTAAGTGTGTCAAGTATTCCTGTCCGAAAGTCATCCAGAAACGGGCACGCTTGATAGTGGGATAGTTCTTCACCAAGCTTTCTATCTCCTCATGATGAAGCAGATAACTCTCTTTCGGACCTACATTGGGATAGGTCAAAGGCTTGTGGATTTCGAGAGGTTCGGTCTCCACCCAGCGACCATCTTCCCAGTAGAGTCCCTTCTGCGTGATTTCGCGGATATTAATTTCGGGATTAAAGTTGGTAGCGAATGCCTTGTGGTGATCACCTGCGTTGCAATCGACGATATCAAGATACTGTATTTCATCGAAATGGTGCTTAGCTGCATAGGCCGTATAGATGCTAGTCACACCCGGGTCAAAACCGCAACCGAGGATTGCAGTCAGACCAGCCTTTTCGAAGCGATCCTTGTAGGCCCACTGCCATGAGTATTCAAAGTGAGCCTCATCCTTAGGTTCATAGTTGGCCGTGTCGAGATACGAACATCCACACTGCAAGCAAGCCTCCATGATAGTGAGATCCTGATAAGGTAAGGCGAGGTTCATCACGAGGTCGGGCTTAAACTCGTTCATTAAAGCTACGAGTTGCTCCACACTGTCGGCATCAACTTGTGCAGTCTTAATATCATTGCGTCCAATAGCCTTAACAATGGCATCACACTTCGACTTTGTGCGACTAGCAATCATGATTTCGCTGAACACGTCGGTATTCTTAGCCACCTTGTGGGCAGCTACCGTTGCGACGCCCCCGGCGCCGATAATCAATACTTTTCCCATGGATTCTGTTTATGTATGTTTTATTAGTTTCGTGAATTTAAAAAAGGAAAAATGACAGAGCACTAAATTAGAGCTCTACACTGCCCTTCACTACAATCTGTTCGCCCTTTCGTATCTCGAATAGATGACGGGTGGGATTCTTTGCATCAAGCTCATGAAATACGTCAAGTTGGTCGCCACAATACGATTCGAGACAATAGGCCATTTCTACGCGACGGACAGGATGCTCGGCAATATACTGAGCGGAAAAATAGTCGAGCAAGAGTTCGATGTAGCGAATAGAATTAACGTGTCCGTTGATGTCAAGATCGGAGAAGGAAGCCTTGTGAGTATAAGCTAACTCCGGATTTTTCATGCGCATACGCCCCATCGTGGAGATGGGAGCATGGCGTTCGGGAATAAGTGCGGAGGAGAATCCGCCATTCGGCAGTTGCTCAAGATCGGCAGGCTGACGGGTATTAGTGTCGATAAGAGCCCAGATACTCGTGGCATGACCATAGGCAGAGCCATCGGAACGATAGATGGTGAAATGGCGATCGGTAAACTGCCTATAAAGACGGTCTACCCACGTTTCTATAACGAAGTCATCTCCCGTATGAGGCATTTGTTGCATTTCTATGACTAGGCGAGAGAGCACCCAGGCATGATGCACCTTAATCATTTGGGAATAGCCAAACCCATGCTCGCCAGCATGCAACGAAGCACATCGCAACAACAAATTACCTAAGTTACCCCATGCCAAATTGCCGCAATAATCCTCCGTAAATGGTTCTACGCTATAAGCATATTTACTTGACTTCTCCATACTATTTAATTTTGAGAAAGAGCAATTCTATTTCTTCCTTATGCAAAGATAGTGCAAGGTGAGCGCAGAGAAGCAAGTTTACTTGCTATCTATGCCGAACCGCAGCCTATCTTATGCAAAGATAGTGCAAACCGAATGCAAAAAACCAAGCTTGCTTGAGTTTCTTGCTGAGGTGTAGCCTATCTTATGCAAAGATAGTGCAAGGTGAGCGCAATTCAAAGCAAAAGGAGGAAAACTTTCTTAGATTATAGCAAGTTAGTCAAGTTTTATTGCGTATTTTTGCAAGCAATTACACCAAAAAAACTCACTATGAAACGTTTTCTACTGCTCGTAGCCTCTCTCTTTATGAGTGGGCTAGCCACTACGGGCACACAGATGATGGCTCAGCAGAGCCAAAACATCACACTAGAAGATATAGCTGGCGGGAAATACAATCCACAGTATGTCTATGGCGTGAATCCAATGAAGGACGGCGAAAGCTATACACAACTCTCGAGCGACAACAAGCAGATTATTCGCCGATCGTTTAAGACAGGTAAGGAACTCGAAGTGCTCTTCGACGTGGCGCAAGCGCGTGGTGACAAAAAGTTAGAGGCCATTGATGGCTATATCATGTCGCCTGATGAACGACGCATTTTGCTTCGCACACAGACAAAGCCCATCTATCGCCGGTCTTACACTGCCGTATATTATATATATGACGTGCAAAACAAGAAATACGAGCCTTTATCGGATGGCGGACCGCAACAGATGCCCATTTTCTCGCCCGATGGCAACGTGATTGCATTCGTTCGCGACAACAATCTCTTTCTAGTGAAGCTTCTCTTTGGCAACGCCGAGAGCCAAGTGACGAAAGATGGCAAGTTCAACGAAGTGATAAACGGCTTGCCCGACTGGGTAAACGAAGAAGAATTTACCACTGCTCGTTCGTTCGACTTCTCGTCTGACAGTCAGATGCTGGCTTGGGTGCGCTACGATGAGAGCAAGGTGCCCATCTATAGCATTCAAGAGTTCAAGGGCTCCTATCCCACCCGTCAGGAGTATGATGAATATCCTGGAGCCTATAATTATAAGTACCCTGTAGCTGGTGCAAAAAACAGCGACGTGTCGGTGATGACCTTTGACATAAAGAATCGCGTAACACGTACACTGAAAGTTCCCCTCGACTCGGATGGCTACATTCCTCGCATTCACTTCACGTCCGACCCAACGAAGCTTGCTGTGGTAACCCTCAACCGCCACCAAAACCGCATGGACATCTATATGGCCAATCCTCGTAGCACAGAATGTAAACTTGCCGTGCGCGAAGAGACCGAGAAGTACGTGCCCGAAACAGCCTATGGTAGCCTAAAGTTCTATGGCGACCATTTTGCCTACATCTCAGATCGTTCAGGCTATAAGCACATCTATTGGTACAGCCTCAACGGAAAGATGGAACGCCAAGTGACAAAAGGCAACTACGACGTGGCAGACTTCTATGGCTACGACCCACAGTCGGGCCGATTCTTTTATAGTTCTCATAAAGAGAGCCCGCTCCGCACAGCTATTTACTCCATCGACAAGGAAGGGAAGGAACGCAAGCTCTCTACAGAAGTGGGATCTAACTCGGCAACCTTTAGCACATCGATGAAGTATTTCCTCAACATTTACTCATCAGCCAATCAACCCCCTGTGACTACACTGCGCGATGCCTCCACCGGCAAGGTGCTCAGCACGATGCTCGATAATGAGAAACTGAAGAAAGAGGTCACTCCCCTCCTAGGACAAAAAGAATTCTTCACCTTCAAGACCTCGGAAGGCGTGGAACTCAACGGATGGATGATTAAGCCGAGAGACTTCGATGCTTCTAAGCACTACCCCGTCATCATGTATCAGTACTCAGGTCCAGGCTCACAGGAAGTGACCGACTCTTGGGGTATGGGCTTCTATCCAGGCGGAGTGTTTGAAAGCTACATGGCTCAGCAAGGATTTATCTTTGCATGCGTCGACGGACGCGGTACGGGTTCTCGCGGTGCCGACTTTGAGAAGTGCACCTACTTGAAGTTAGGTGAATTAGAATCGAAAGATCAAGTGGAAGCAGCACTCTATCTCGGCTCACTACCCTATGTTGACAAAGATCGCATTGCCATTTGGGGATGGAGTTTCGGTGGTTTCAACACGTTAATGTCGATGAGCGAAGGCCGCCCCGTGTTCCGCGCAGGTGTAGCCGTAGCAGCTCCGAGCAACTGGAAATATTACGATACCGTTTATACAGAACGCTATATGCGTACGCCTAAAGAGAACGCTGACGGCTATGCTATCAACCCCATAGAGCGTGCTGCCAACTTGCATGGCGACCTACTTCTTATTCATGGCACAGCCGACGACAACGTACACTTCCGCAACTTCACCGAAGTAAGTGAAGCTTACGTGCAAGCTGGAAAGATGTTCCGTCAACAAGTATACACCAACCGCAACCATAGCATCTATGGCGGTAACACTCGCCTCCACCTTTTCAAGACTATCAGCAATTTCTTTACTGAGAAACTAAAGGGCGTCTCCAATACACACTAGAGAATATGTTAAGGGTGGTTCTATGAATCCTTTTTCCTCAACAGGAAGCAAACTCGCAACTTTCGTGCATTCCACGAAAGTTGCGAGTTTTTTTTCCCATCTAAACGCCCACGAGGAAGTTACAAATCCTTCATTTCTTCTTTACATGTTTGTAATCTGCGCCACGTAATTTTGCACTCGTAAACGAACAAGACACTAATTATTCTATTTTATGAAAAAGCGATTCTATGCTCCGCTTCTAATGCTGACGTTTGCAGCATTAACCTCTCCGGCATTGGCAAACGAAACCGACGCTCCAGGAAGTATTCGCGGAAAGGTGACAGATGCAGAACATCAGACACTCCCAGGTGCAGCCATACAGATAGAAAGTCTGCATACGGTGGTAACAAGCGATCAAAACGGCTTTTATTCTTTACCCAATCTGAAGCCAGGCGTTTACAAGGTAAAGATTTCGTATGTGGGCTATGAGCCCAAGGTTATCACGGTAAAGTTTGACGGACGTTCACTTGTGCAGAATGTTGAGCTTAACACAAGCAACACGTTGAGCGAGGCTGTGGTGACAGGTGCATTCTTTGGCCAACGCAAGGCTTTGCAAATGCAGAAAGAAAGCATGGGCGTGAACAATGTGGTTTCGGCCGATCAAGTGGGAAAGTTTCCCGATTCAAACATTGGCGATGCCTTGAAACGTATTAATGGTGTAAACGTGCAATACGACCAGGGCGAAGCTCGCTTTGGTCAGGTGCGCGGAACGGCAGCCGACCTAACGTCTGTGACCGTAAACGGCAACCGCATTCCATCGGCTGAGGGTGGCACTCGAAATGTGCAACTTGACTTAATACCTGCCGATATGATCGAGACTATCGAACTGAATAAGGTGGTGACAAGCGACATGGATGGTGATGCTATTGGTGGCGAAATCAATTTGATCACTAAAAACACTCCTAACCACCGCGTACTCAACTTTAATGTGGGTAGCGGCTATTCATGGATTAGCCAAAAGCCATTATGGGACTTAGGAGCTACGTTGGGCAGTCGATTCTTTAACAGTCGATTCGGATTGATGGCCTCAGCTTCTTATCAATATTCACCTGGAGGTTCAGACAACACAGAATTTGAATATGTAGAAAACGACGATCATAGCATTGCACTGAAGGAAGCACAAGTGCGACAATATTATGTGACACGCGAGCGCCAAAGCTATTCGCTTGCATTAGATTATACTTTTAATCCGTTACATAAGCTCTATTTTAAAGGCATGTATAATCGCCGTAGTGATTGGGAAAATCGTTACAGAATATCCTATAAGAAGCTTAACGGAAATTCTTCAAAACAATCAGTTGTGATGCAGACCAAAGCGGGCTCTTCAGATAATAAAGATGCCCGATTGGAGTTGCAGCAGACGATGGACTTTACGTTGGGCGGTGAGCACAATTTTGGTCGGCTTAAAGCAGATTGGGCCGGTAGCTATTCACGCGCCACAGAGGACAGGCCCAACGAGCGATATGCCTCGTACCAACTAAAGGGTGAAGACTTCGCATCGGACTTTAAAGATGTGGGCGAAAAGCAGCCATATTACGCTTTGCAACTGCCCACGCTTGATGATAGTCACTGGAAACTTAGCGAACTTACCAACAGCGACCAAAGCATTGCCGAAAACGAATGGAAAGGCAAAATCAACCTAACACTTCCCCTGACCAATGGACTATTTGGCAACACGTTAAAATTGGGTGCAAAGTATACGAACAAGCACAAAACGCTCGACAAAAGCTTTTTCGACTATGAAGCCAAAGAAGTGCTAGGAGATGATTGGCGCAAAGCAACAGTGGGTCAAATACGCGAGGGATTTATGCCAGGCAATCAATACCCCATAGGCTCTGCATTTATAAGCAAAGGTACATTAGGCAAGATTGACTTTAGCCAGTATAATGGCACAGAAAACTTGGAGGAAGAAGCCGGAAACTATAACATACGCGAACAAATTACGGCTGGCTACTTGCGCTTTGACCAGAAGTTGGGCAAACGTCTTGAAGCAACAGCAGGATTACGAGTGGAACGTACAGACTTAGAGACCAATGGCTTTAATGTAACTGTTCCTGATGAAGGCGACGCTACAATCGCACCAACAGGCACCTATAAGCATCATTATACAGATTTACTACCGAGCCTTTTGCTCAAATACAAGTTCTGCAATGATGGCAACTTACGTGCATCTGTTACAAAAACAATCTCTCGCCCCAAATATTCGGCACTTATCGCCAACAAGTGTTTTAATACAGCCGACTATACCGCTACCATAGGCGATCCCAATACGAAGCCTGCCAAAGCATTCAATTTTGACCTATCTGCCGATTACTACTTTAAGAGTGTAGGCATGGTGAGTGTGGGCATGTTCTATAAAAACATCAAGAACGTAAACATTGAGTGGTCGTCGAATAAGTATCTAGGAAGCGACCTTGGACTTACAGGAGAGTTGGCTCAAGAGAGTTGGAAAGTTACGCAAAACATCAATGCTTATGATGCACGCGTGATAGGCGTTGAGGCTGCTTACCAACGTGATTTCAGCTTTATCGCTCCTGCACTGAAATGTGTCGGATTTTACGCTACATACACTTACACACATAGCACAACACGCAACTTCAACGAACGACTGAATGTGCAGGAAAGTGATAATGTAAAGGTGGCAGGCTCGCCCGAACATACGGCCAATGCATCGCTATTCTTTGAAAAATGGGGCGCGAACATCCGCTTGTCATACAATTTCGCTTCGTCTTTCATCGACGAAATGAGCACAAGCCGACAACTCGACCGCTATTACGACAAGGTGAATTATCTCGATCTCAACGCAAGTTATACGTGGGGGAAAAAGACCAAATTCACAGTCTATGCCAATGCCAACAACTTGCTCAACCAGCCTCTACGCTACTATCAAGGAGAAAAGAACCGCACCATGCAAGTGGAGTATTATGGCGTGAAAGTGAACGCTGGATTTAAAATTAACTTGTAAACATAATTTGTACAAATAAACAGTTCTCTGCTATATGCAAACCTCTTTTTTGATCTGAGGGCTATAGCGTTGCTTTGATTAGTATACCCAACTGCCGTCGGGCATAAATCGAGGATTTGCCATAGCAGAACTTTTTTTCACATATGCTTATTCAGCCTCATTCCCGCACGAATTTGAGCTAAATAGGCTTCATCCGAAACTTATTACATAACTTATTTATATGAAACGAAATATCTTACGTACACTTACCGTATTTCTGTTGCTCTGTTGCTCCTCCATCAATCTGTTTGCCCAAACCCCTGAACAATGGGAAAAGCTAAAAGGAGATATCAACCTCTATCTCGCAAACGATTTAGGACGAAACGGCTACTACGACCAAAAGCCTATTGCCGAACTAATGGGGCGCATGGGCGAAACCATCGGACCGAAATGCGTGATTGCTGCTGGCGACATTCATCATTTCAATGGTGTGGCATCTGTCAATGATCCTCTTTGGACTACCAACTACGAGCAAATCTATTCACACCCTGAACTGATGATTGACTGGTTTCCCGTATTGGGCAACCATGAGTACAGAGGCAACACACAGGCCGTGCTCGACTACGGACAGATAAGCCGCAGATGGATGATGCCTTCGCGCTACTATACAAAGGTCTTTAACAAAAAGGGATTATCACTGCGTGTCGTTTTCATTGATACTACTCCTTTAATCAATCGTTATCGCAAGGAATATACCACCTATTCTGACGCCAGAAAGCAAAATGATGTGGCTCAATTACAATGGTTAGACGAGACGCTGCGCAATGCACATGAAGATTGGGTAATCGTAGTGGGTCATCATCCCATTTATGCGGAAACAAGCAAGCCGCAAGAAGAACGCGATGATATGCAAAAGAAAGTCTTGCCCCTTTTGCACAAATACAACAACGTGGCGCTTTATGCTTGTGGACACATCCACAATTTTCAGCACATCCGAAAAAGCAACGATAAAATAGACTATGTAGTCAATTCATCGGCTTCACTCGCGCGCAAAGTCAATCCCATTGATGGAACACAATTCTGCTCATCTGAACCTGGATTCTCTGTTATTTCAGCAACTTCCTCACAACTTAATCTTTATATGATAGACAAAGAAGGAAAAGTGTTGTATACAGTGACACATCGAAAATAATACCATTCAAGTTTTCGGATTTAGGATAGACGGGCTGAATGCGAAACCTAAATTCTGAGAAATAAAATGCCCCATATAGATACGTTACGGGCTGGAAGCCATTGCGCTTCCAGCCCGTACCTTATATTAAGTGAAATTCTTTAGTCTGCCCAAATGCGGTTTTCAGTATCACGATAGCTATTTACCATCTCCTCGTTGTAGTCTGTTTCCGAAGCTCTTCGGATTTCAGAATTAGCAAGAATTGTCTGTGCCTCTATCTGATAGACCTTCACTTGGGGCTTGATATAATTATTCTTTTTCACAGCGTTCTGTCTTATTTAATGATAACCTTCATGACTTTGGTGCCACGCTTTACGATGTTGACGCCCTTTTGCGGAACATTAAGACGAAGGCCTTGAATGTCGTAGTATGCAGCCTTGTCGTTGGTAAGGATGTTGAGATTGTCAATGGCTGTAACGTTCTCATCCATTTCAATGCTGAACATCTTGGCACCAGCTGGCTGAACAGAAGATTTACCTACCATGTAAGCGCGGTAAGGTTTGCTGTCCACAGATGTTGTATTTGTATTCTCCAACAGTTTGGCAGGGTTCATCAGCTTGTCGCCCTTCACGATGTAGCAGTTGTTGTCAGTATCCTTGCTAAATGCCTTGTCTGTATAAAGGCCCTGGAGCTGATAGCTGCCGTCGGTAGTTGCCGAGGTAAGCGTTTCTTTTGCAATTTCCTTGTTGGTGGCAGAGATGTTGAGCGAGGTTTCTCCCGCATTCATCTTGATAATAACAGGCATACCGGCAGCAACACTTGTTTTAACCTCTTCGAGTTCTACCGCATCGTCATTGGCCGAAACGAGTTTGAAGGCGCGGAAGTTCTGGTCGGCGAGTGACACCTCGAAAGGCAGGCAGAGCGTAGCCCACGCATTGCCATCGCTCATTGTGCGGCTGTAAGAAGCTGCGGCTACGGTGAAAGGCTCGTTGGCAGAGAAACTTTGATCCTTGTCTATCGTCAGTGTGTTGGCAGTCAAAGGTTCGCCGTTAGCTGCGATTATTTCATCGCCCAATTTACCGACAATCTTCTCAAAGTAACCACCTGCGAGATAGTTGGCATGTGTTTTGTCAAGGACGGTAGAGTTAAAGTTGGGAAGTTTTTTGCAATAAGCATCAAACATACCATTGGATCTGGTAACTTGATCAGTTTTGAACAACTCGCTTACGTAGATATGCTTAAAACATGGGCTTTCGAACATTCTATTCATGTTCTTTACGCTGGATGTATTGAAGCTTGTCAGGTCAAGCGTTTCCAGCATGTTGATATAAGCGAACATGTTATTCATATCTTCTACGTTTTGCGTATTAAAGTTTGAGAGATCAAGCGATGTGATCTTATCGCCTATTGCCTTGAACATAGCAGACATATCTGTTACGGAACCTGTTTCGAAATGACTCACGTCGAGCGAGGTAAGACTTTTACAGTTATAGAACATGTTTGCCATATCTGTGACAGACGCTGTTTGTAGCTTATCGATGTCAAACGTCTGGAGATTAAAGCAATAATCAAACATACCGCGCATGCTCGTCACGTTGGAGGTGTTCAGATTTCCCAGCCCTGTAATGGTTATCACATTTTTGAACTCTTTAAACATACCAGAGCATGATGCCAACGGATAGTTTTTGAAACTATCGTCTATGACAACGGATGTGGCTTTCTTTATTTCTGAATTCCAACAGCCGTCAAAACTACTGTACTTGCCATCAAACCACTTGGGATTGTCAGACGGATTATAAAACTTCACCACCAAGATATTCGCGTCCTCAGTGGCAGAAGGTGCTCCATATAAGAATGTGAGGGTCTGCGTTGTTTCGTCGTATTCTGCGCGGGCTACCGGCTCGGCAGTTGTTTCAGCAGTCAACGCCTCGTTTGACAAGGCTGACTTGTCAAGGTCATTGGCCAACAATGTGGTAGGCAGCAAGAAAAGCAACATGGATAACAGAGCTACCATTTTTGCCGTCGCCGCCTTTAAGAAGGCTGTGCCTACAAGCGACTTCTGTGGATTAGATGTAAAATGTAACATAAATAATTGATGTTAATTTAGTTATTAGGAAATGATTTGAATGCGGTAAGCATAAGAGATAGAGCCTCCGGCTCATGATTCTTTTACAAAATAACAGATTGCCTTAGTAAATGCTCAGTTATGGTGCTACGCAAAATGGCGCAAAGCCACAAATTAGTGACGCAAAAGACGCAAAACAAATAAAATCGCTACCTTTGCAAAGTAGAATAGAGAAACGCTTATAATGAACAACCATCTACACTCATATTTTGACCGCACACAAGTGGGACGACGCGATTATTTCCGTCAACTTGTTTTCCTCACCTTTCTTCCTTTATCCATCCTTCTTTTTCTTTTTCACCTTTTAGGTCTCTATGGTTTGACCGTTCGGCCAGCATTGATATGTTCGGCATGCTACGCTATTATATCAGCCATCTCCCTTGGCATCTATCTATTGAAAGGCCCCCAAATACTGAAGTCTATCATGCCTTTTTCGCTCATCTCACTTATGGTGATACAAGGTGTACGCCTAGTGACATTGGCCAACATGGGATTACAAGAACCGATGCTTACCACGGTCAACATAACCATTTGCTACATACTAGTGCTTATAAGTAGTATTTCAATGCTTCCCCACACCACGCTGATCTGCACGTGCATTTACATTTCTGTAATGACTTTTTGTAGGTATCTCACCCATAATCCCATGTATGGTCAGTTGCTCGTGATGTTTGGCTCTATAAGTGTTGCCACGACTATTTTTGGTTATGTAGCCAACAGGCTGCTGCATGAGCAACAGAAGGAGCTACATGACTATGCCAGCACCATCGAACAAGTGCTATATGCCTTTAATATGCGTAAGACCGAGCTAGTTGCCCTTTTAAAGCTTGCCAAAGCGAAAGACGCCACCCAATATGATAAAGAACTGATGGAACAACTCGACAACAAAACGCTGCACAACATTATAAAAGTGGCCAACCAAATAGAGCACATGTATGCCAATCAACGCAAAGAAATGCGCGAACGTTTTCCCATGCTCACACCCACAGAACTTGATATCTGTCGACTTGTGGAACAAGGACTGACGCTTAAAGAGATTGCCAATACCTTGAGCAAGAGCGTATCGAACGTAAGTACCGTGAGAGGGAATATTCGTAAGAAGTTGGGACTGACGCAAGATGACGACCTAAGAACCATCCTCTTGGAAAGCCAACAATAGGAGGAACGCCATGTGGCGCATTCTTCCTATCCTTTTTTCCCCGTCTATCATGAAAGTACGGGTCAGCAGATATTTCCGGTTGTATGATGAGGAAAGTGACTTACTCATTTTTCGGATTCAGCCCGTCCATTCTAAATCCGAAACTTAAGTTATAAACTTAAAAATAAATAATAGGTATGAGATTAAACTCTTCTTATACTCGACGCTCACTGGCTATGCTCTATTTTCCTAATTGTGAACCACGCAATGCGGTAAGACGACTGACGGGAATGATTAAGCAAAGCACAGATCTTTACGAACAGCTGATCCGCTGCTTTTTGTTCGACAAAAGCAAAATCTTACGATTCGTGAAACTCGCCTCATCGTGGATTATTTAGGTCTTCTGGAAGGTTGTTTTGACGATGAAGATTAAGCTGTTTCTACGACCTAAATCTTAGTACTCTAACGATGAAGACCGATAGGTGCTAACGATGAAGATCATTAGGTGCTAACGATGAAGACCGTTAGACTCTATGGATAAAGACCGATAGGATAGACTGATTTTGAACGCACAACAAGGTGATTTTGCCTCGCGCGCGCGTATTTATATATAGGTGTGGTGTGTGCTTAAAAGGGAGGGACTTTATCTCTTTCGTCCTTCGCCTTTATCCAGCTGAATGATAGAATCAAAACGGTCTATTATCATCTTCGACCTTCTTCAACCAACATATACCTTCCCCCTCTATCCTTCCTACCTTTGCATTCGTAATCAGGGAAATACTTCCGCTGAGAGTAGTTCAATCACTTTTTATTAACTCTTTAACTCAAGTTTCAAGTTTTAACTTGAACGGGCTGAAGACCCAATGAACGAGCGTTCAACGCCCAGTGAACGATGGAAAAGTCTTCAAGTAGCAACGGAATTGCCTAAGTTTTAGCGTGATCATGACGAAGTTCAAAGCACTCCGTTCGCTGTTTATGAATATCCGCTGACCTCCAAAAAGCCCCAAGCATCACCTTGAAGTGCGTATGCTTGGGGCTTGAAGTGGGTATAAAATAGCTTTTATTAAGCCTCTGTGGTTGCGGTTTCGCTTTCTGCGGGAGCCTCGGCAGAGGGAGTAGCCTCGGACTGAGTAGCAGATGTTTCCTCGTCTGAAGCATAACTTGATTTTTCAGAAATGGTCTCATCCTCGGCAGGAGTTTCTGTGGGAGCAATTTCTGATTGCGCTTCGTCCTTAGGCTCGGGATGGAGAATGCTTTCGCGGAGCATCTGAAGCTGACGATTAAGAGGCATAAGTTGCAGACCTTCCTCGATGAGATTAAGAGCGTCCTGCGTACGGCCCTGCTTGTTGAGCGCAATGGCCTTCTGCCACATATAGAACACTTTGCGAGAAAGCGTTTCGCCCACCTGTGGATCCTTCATCAATTCGTCTACCATTTCAAGGAATCTGTCATAATCCTGAATTGGTAGGTAGTAATTAAGGGCTATAAATTGCTTTGTAGTAAAGTTCTCTTCAAGCAAAGAGCGATGTGCATCGAAGAAATCCATGGCTTTCTGGCGAGCAGCTGTTTTCTGCTCTTCTGTCTCTGCTTGTTTGAAGCGCGACACGTAGAGAGTGAGCAAGTCTTTCACGCTGCTATCTGGTTTTTCACCCGCTTCAATTGCCTTAAGATAAAACTCTTCTGCACGTTCGTAGTCCTTCGCAATGTATGCTTTCTTGGCCTGCGTGTAAAGGTTGCAGGGAGTAAAACGAGCGAGACCTGCAGAATCAGAACCATTGTTGTAAGTATTCGTTGTAACAGGCGCTGTGGTCTTAGGCATATTTTCAATCACATCTTCGAGTAGTTCTTGAGCTGCTGTATTGTCTGGCTCCACTTCGAGAATGTGTTCAAGCAAGCCTTTGGCCACGAACGTGCGGTGAGCTTCTAAGTTGTCTTCAGCCATTATGTAGAGATCGTCTACGGTATGAGGCAAGTGAATGCAATTTGCGGCAGGACCTTGATTGTTACGACCAGGAGTATATACAACCTTCACTCCCTTGCGCAGATTCTGGTAGAGAGAAGTCTCTATTACTTGATTTACGTAGAAATAGAGATCTACATCATTTTTAAAATCGTGAATGAATCCGAAACGTTTGTCGGGGTTGTAATAAGTCACGCGACCTTTTGCTGCCACGTAGGGACGACGTTGATAGTTGAAATAGTCTGCACTTGGAGATGCGGCATGGACTTCTTCTCTATGATTCTGCTCCTCGAAACTTTCTTCTTCACTGCGGAAGTACTTTTTTCTTCCGTATTTAGGATCGATTTTGCTTAAATCGATTTGTCCAATCACCTTAGGTTCTGCCACACTCGCAGGTGCGATGAGGTCGCTTGCCGAAGGAGCCTCTTCAGTGGCCTCTTTTCCTAATATGTCTCCCAGCGTCATAGATGCTTCTTTCTGCAAAGCAGTGGGAGATTCTGTATTTTGTTCTTTCAATGCGTTTACAGGAGCTTCAGTCTCCTCATCCATGATGGGTTCTTTCACCACGGGAGTCTGAGAAGGCACCATCGGTACAGGGCTTGCAGCTGTAAAACTGCGCACATCTGAGGCCGCGATGCCCATAATATGTCCGTTGGGCAAACGCAAGACGATATACTTGCTATCTACATGTTCAATAACACCTGTGACTGCACCTTCCGAGCATGTCACTTCAATACTATCACCAATCTGATAGTTTGCTTTAATAAAAGTCAACATCGTACTTATTTTTATTATAGAGATTATTTATTTTATAAAATATGCGCGCAAATATAACGATTTCCTTTCTAACAAAAGGCTATACTGAGCGCTATTTTTGCGCAATTAGTAAAAATAAATGCCACTCATTGAGGTTTTATTCACCATTTATTGGAGATTTCCCGTTTTTTATGAAAGCCTCAAATCCGCAACAACAGAACATCTGTCAAAGAAAGTATTAACAAAAGAACTTCTCAGCAGCAGCTTCCTTGTCAGAGGGTAGAGCATCTTCTAATTTAAGAATCTACAGAATCACCCTATATTCTTCGAGTGTAAAGTTCTTCACACTATGTTACGAAGGAGTTAAAACGTTTTCATGTTTCTGTAACATTTCCGTGTCAATACATCATTAAGCTCACGTCATACGTCCATCAAAAAGGCCCATTCGTCTATTTCTGCAACCTTGAAGTTGCTCATTCCGAAGTTTTTCGCCAATTTTGCGTCACATTATCCACGTCATCAAACACAACACAAACTATATACATATACATTACAACAATGAAGAAGTATTCCATTGCACTGGCTTTCCTCGCTGGTGCACTAACGCTTTCAAGCTGCGGCACCACGGGCTCAATGGGTCAAGGCGCTAACAACAATAGCATCCTTGGAAATGCAAACAATGGCTCCACCAATGGCAACATATTGAGCGAAGCCAGTACCATCGGTAGCATTTTAGGCAACATCCTGAGCGGTAGTTCTAAACTTTCGCAGAGCGACCTCGTAGGCACTTGGAACTACACAGGTTCCGACTGCGTATTTAAGAGCGAGAATCTCCTAGCCCAAGCAGGCGGTGCCGTAGCTGCCAACAAGGTGAAGAGCGAACTCAACACGCAGTTAGCTAAGTTTGGCATCAAAGAAGGTGCATGCTCATTTACATTCAATAACGACAATACTTACAGTGCCAAGATTGGCAACCGCACCATTCAAGGCAACTATACACTCGACACTGCCAACAAGACAGTGAAGATGACTTATCTCGGTGGACTTGCCTCAATGACACCCCACGTGGCTAAGACAGGCGGAAAACTGAGTCTGCTCATTGAGAGCGACAAAGTGCTCTCGCTTGTGAAAGGCATATCTGCTCTGAGCAAAAGTACTTCTATGAGTGCTATCAATTCTATCTTGAGCAACTACGACGGCCTCTACATAGGCATGCAGCTGAGCAAGTAAAAGCAATCGGAGAGGAATTGTCTCACACAAAGATTTCTTTCTCCCCGCGTATGTGCAACAAGCGTAACAAGCGTTTGTTGCACATTCTTTTTGGGAGGAAAGCATGAAGAAAGAAGTAGCTAATTTTAGCAAGTAAGAGGTCGCGGAATGGGCAAGTATGAATTTATACATTCTTTTCAAAGGACGGAGATAAGTGAGCTATTTCCTATATGACAGTTTTGCCAGATTGATTATTCACCATGGGAAATTCTCTCTACACCACTCCTTTTATATATATACACGCGTGCACACACATACACGAGAAAGAAAAGCCAATAAGATTGTTTGAGTTTTTTATAAAAGCGCTTGCTTATTTCAAAAAAAAAGTGCAATTTTGACAATCATAACACTTATACTCTATAATCATACAACCTAAATCAACTTATGGAAAACAAAAACAAGCACAAAGAAGTACGTATTGACAACGAAATACTCTTTTCAAAAACCGTAAAAGCTGGTAAGCGCATCTATTATATCGATGTGAAGCGCGACCGCAAAGGTGAGTTTTACATCTCGCTGACAGAAAGCAAACGTCTGAAAGAAAGCGAAGACAATCCCCACCCCACTTTCGAAAAGCATAAAATCTTCCTCTATCGCGAAGACCTTGAAAAGTTTCTATCGGCCTTCAATGCCGCTGCCGCCTACACACAAGAGCAAGATCCAAGTCTTGACTTTACTACCGAATGGAGTCAACCCGCCGAAGCAACAGCACTCAACACCGAGAGCGCCGATTACAAAATAGACATTGAATTCTGAGGACACAGGCCATCTATGATTAAGCCCACGGAACTTTTTTATTCCTCTATCCACCTTTTTCAACCACTCATTCATACGCTACTACCACAAAGCACATAGCAAGATTATAAGGCATTGCAGAAAGTAAAATAAATGGGTAACTTTGTCGTGTTCAACAATTCTAAAACTTAAACAACATGAAGAAAAAACTAACCCTATGCCTTTTGGTGGCTATCGCTACCATCTCGGCAACTGCCCTATCCTTGGCTCCATCTAAGCAATGCTCCGAAACCAACGTGAACGCACCAACAGAAGTTCAAGGACGTGGACGTTGCACCTATGGTACATGCAAATGCCCTGCTTTTAAGCAACGCCCAGGCTACTATCAATGCTGGTGTGGGCACCAAAGTTTTGTACATAAATAGGGAAAACCTTGCAATAACCCACACCTAAGCCTTGCAGATTCAAGAAAAAAAACGTAATTTTGCATCCGATTTGTCCTGCGGAGGCGAAAGCCTTACGTGTGATGGCGAATTAAGCGAGAATGAAGTTGTCGTAAACGGAGGTGTTTGGTGCGCCAACCATACGACAGCAGAAACTTAATTTAGAGTAACACATTTTTTTACAACAAAACAATGAAGCAAATTGCAATCAATGGTACTAAGCGTACCGACCTTGGCAAGAAAGCCACAAAGGAAATCCGTAAGGCAGGTAGCGTACCCTGCGTAATCTACGGCGAACAGAAGGACGAAAACGGCGCTCCCGTTGCTATTCATTTCTCTGTAAGCGAAAAGGAAATCAACAAGCTCATCTATACTCCCCACATCTACCTCATTGATATCAACATCGATGGTACCGACCATAAGGCCGTGCTCAAGGAAGTACAGTTCCACCCTGTAAAGGACAACGTGCTCCACGTAGACTTCTTCGAAGTACACGCTGAGAAGCCCATCGTAATGGGTGTACCCGTTCAGGCTCAAGGTCTTGCTGCCGGTGTTCGTGCTGGTGGTCGCTTGATGATGATGGTACGTAAGCTCAAGGTTCGCGCTATGTACGATCAAATCCCCGAGAAGCTCACCGTAGACGTGACAAACCTCAACCTCGGCAAAACTATCAAGGCTGGTGATTTGAACTACGAAGGCCTAGAAATGGTTACTCCTAAGGAGGTAATCGTTTGCACAGTGAAGATGACTCGTGCCGCTATGGGTGCTGCTGCCGCTGCTGCCGCTGCTGAAGCATAATCTAAGCACACACAATATTAAGGGTTAAGTGTCTGTACACCCCCACTTCATGCATGCTCTGCATAGGCAGGCTGCTAGGGCTATCAGACTCTTAACCCTTAATCTATCTATTCACTAGATAAATCAACACCTCTAATTATACCCTCTGAAAGTGAATTATCTCATAGTAGGACTAGGAAATATTGGCGATGAATATGCACGCACACGCCACAACATAGGATTCCGAGTGGTCGACACACTAGCCCAAGAAGCTGGCATCAACTTTGAAGACAAACGCTACGGATTCATCGGCACCATAAAGGTGAAAAACCAAACACTTACACTGCTCAAGCCCTCCACCTACATGAACCTCTCGGGCAATGCCGTACGCTACTGGATGAACGAAAAGAAAATTCCCGTAGAACGCGTGCTCGTAGTGGTCGACGATCTCTCTCTGCCCTTTGGCCACCTACGCCTCAAGCCTAGCGGCAGCGACGGCGGACACAACGGACTCAAACACATAGCCTCCGTGCTTGGATCACAGAAGTATGCACGTCTGCGTTTCGGCATTGGCAATGACTTTCCTCGAGGGGGACAGGTAGACTACGTGCTCGGCGAATTCACGTCCGAAGATTTACAGAGCATGGACGAACGTCTCAAGCTCGCTGCAGAAGCCGTGAAAACGTTCTGCCTAGCAGGCATTAACGTGGCCATGAATGAGTACAACAACAAGTAACACACCCCACCTAAAGAATCGTGTGTTGTAGCACACGCCCCACAAACGGGTGTCATTCCCCAAAAGTAACATATCAGAGCCTACTGGGGTGAGGCGACGCTTCCCTACGTCGGCAACTCCAGCAAATTTTCCTCTAGTCCTCAAAAAAGGAACACTCATGGAAGCACGATTAGACAAATGGCTTTGGGCAGCACGCATTTATAAGACGCGAACCTTAGCAGCCGACGCTTGCAAGAACGGACGCGTCGCCATCAATGGTGCACAGGCAAAACCCTCACGCACAGTAAAAGCCGGCGACAAGGTAGACGTAAAAAAGTCGCCCATCACATATACTTTCCGTGTGAAGCAACCCATCGAGAAACGCGTAGGAGCAAAACTCTTGCCCGATGTGCTCGAAAATATTACCTCGGCAGAGCAATACGAACTGCTCGAAATGAGCCGAATCAGCGGCTTTGTAGATCGAGCTAGAGGAACTGGACGCCCAACAAAAAAAGACCGACGCGCACTTGACGAGTTTGCCGACGAGACACCTATGTTTCTCGATTCTGACTTCAGCTTCGACGAAGACGAAGACGAAACTGATAACAACTTCTAATCCATCACTTCTCCTCCTATGCAAGACAACAAATGGGCACCTGCCGTGGTGCTAGTAGATGCTGCCTATCTCGACCGCGTGGCCGAGGACCTCACCCACAACTTCGGCCGAATGATTGGTCGTCCCATCAGCAAAGCAGACCTCTGCCACTGGCTCGACTGCATAGCGCTCGATGCAGGCCTCCGTCCGGGCAACAACGAACTACAAGTCCACTTCCTCTACCCCAAAGAGGTGAAAGCACTCTGCTATTTCCAACCATCACGCTTTGATGATGACCTCAACGGACTTTCCTTCAGCGACAATTTAGGACGATTCTCACTCTTCGCATTTCCCGTAGAAGAGGTGGTGCGTACAGACGAATTTTTCCTACAATCGCTCACGATGCTCGCCGATAGCAAGGAAATCAATCATCTCATGGTAGTGGCCGACATGAAAGCCTACGGCACCGAAGTAAAGAAAATCTGCCAACAGACCGACGACAAACAAATAACCCTCTTCACAATGGAGCCCACCGAGGGTGATGGCTTCCGACAAGAAATTCTAGGTTTCTCACTCATGGCTGCACTGGGAATCAACGCCGATGAACTAAAGTAAGCATCATACCCCGCATTTTTAAGATAAAAAACGTACCTTTGCACAGAAGAGCCTTAACACTCATCGCGAGTCAGCATTTTAATACAACACGTACAAATGGATAACTCAACGGTACAACGCATCAAGCAGCGCTACGGTATTGTAGGGAATTGCGAAGCCCTTAATAGGGCTATCGAAATTGCCCTAAAAATTGCGCCTGTGGATCTGTCGGTTCTAGTTACTGGCGAGAACGGCGTGGGCAAAGAATCCTTTCCCCGCATCATCCACGACCATAGCTTGCGTAAAAACAAAAAATATTTTGCCGTCAACTGCGGTGCCATTCCTGAAGGCACCATCGACTCCGAACTCTTCGGCCATGAAAAGGGAGCATTCACAGGAGCTGTTGATCAGCGTGAAGGCTATTTCGCTGCTGCCAATGGCGGTACGCTCTTCCTCGACGAGGTAGGCGAACTTCCGCTACAAACGCAAGCCCGTCTCTTACGCGTACTCGAAACTGGCGAATACATACGAGTAGGTGCTAGCGAAGTGAGAAAAACAGACGTGCGCATCGTGGCTGCCACCAATGTAAACATGGAAAAGGCCATCGCTGATGGTAAGTTTCGCGAAGACCTCTATTACCGACTCAACACCGTATCGATAAGCATCCCGGCCCTTCGTGAAAGAGGGACCGATGCGGCCTTGCTCTTTCGCAAATTCGCGCTCGATATGAGCGAGAAGTATAATATGCCCCCCGTGCGCCTCAACGAAGATGCACAACGCATGCTCCTAGCCTACTCTTGGCCCGGCAATGTAAGACAGCTCAAAAACCTGGCAGAGAATATGAGCGTGACAGCTGAAGAGAGAGACATCACGCCAGAGATTCTAAGTCATTACCTGCCCCAAGAATCGCACAATACGCAGATTATCTCCGTAGGTGATAAGGGAAAAGAACAACACAGTTTCGAAGCCGAACGAGAACTGCTTTATCAAATACTCTTCGACCTAAGACGCGATGTGGCCGAGCTCAAGCGCTACGTTCGCGAGCAACAGCAGCACAAAGACATTCACCCCACCCCGACGCCATCGCTTACCGACAATGCGCTCACTTTTGAAAGTGCCCAACCCTCGGTAAAATTTGCCAATGACAACGAACAAGACCTTCCCTATTGGGAAGCTGAGGAAGTGAAGGACGACGACCTAGTGCAGCCCAACTCAGCTACTGACAAGCCCGCAACAAGCCACCGAGGGAAAGACAACATGCCTCAATCACTTGACGACCTAGAACGCGACATGATACGTCGAGCTCTACAAACCAACAACGGACGCCGAAAAGCCGCTGCCGATCAACTTGGCATTTCCGAGCGTACACTCTATCGAAAAATCAAGGAATACGGACTGGAATGACACGCAAGATTTTACTCTTCACCGCACTGCCGCTACTGATTCTCATGCTTTTGCCTAGTTGCAGCTTGCCCAAATATTCTTTCACGGGGACCAACATCAACTACGATTTAATAAAGACTATCCAGATTGATAAGGTTGCCAATCGCGCCCCCTATGGATGGGCTCCTATGGAAGCTATGCTCAATAATAAGCTACAAGATGTCTATGCCAACCAAACGCGTTTGCGACTCGTCAAACGTGGTGGCGACCTCCACGTAGCTGGCGAAATCACAGGCTATGATCAGTATAATAAAGGTATCTCGGCTGATGGATATGCTTCACAAGTACAACTCCGCATGACAGTTAACATACGCTTTACCAACGCTAAGACTAACGTAAATTGGGAAAAGCAATTCTCTGCTACATCGCAATATGACGCCACACAACAACTCACTGCCGTGCAAGAACGACTCGTCACAGAGATGGTTAACGACATTTGCGATCAAATATTCAATGCAACCGTAGGTGATTGGTAAATATTCCACACTAGGCAAGCGCATTTTCAGCGCTAACCCAATGCATAACTACACTTGGCAATTTCCCTCTCTGCTTCAGCCAAGAATTATCACGCTTTCTCCATCATATTCCCCAACTTGATACCCCTCATGGAACCATTAGCCGAACTTATTGCTCACCCCGAGCGCCTCAATAAAGATACTCTCTACGGGCTTCGCGAGCTCGTGGCTAAGTATCCATACTATCAGGCAGCACGGCTCATGTTTCTGCAAAACCTCTTTCTCCTTCACGATCCTACCTTTGGCGAAGAGCTTCGCAAGGCTGCACTCTACGTGCCCGACCGCCGCGTACTTTTCAAAATGGTGGAGGCTTGTAACTATGAGATTCAGTCCTCTCCCCTCCATAAAGAAGAGAATGAGCTACAAGAGGAGGGCGATCGCACTGCATCGCTCATCGACAATTTCTTGCGTACCACTCCCGATTCTTCAACTCAAGCTTCCTCACCACACCGTAAGTTGACCGCGGCCGATGCCACTACCGACTATGCCGCATTCCTTCTACAACTTGACGATGCGAAACCAATCACGACATCGGGTTCTAACACGTCCACCGATCGCAGTAGCGAACTCATTGATGACTTTATTGAAAACAAGCCCGAACGCTTCAAGTTACAAGAGAATCCCGAATACGTGCCCGAAGAGCCCTCCGATCGAGACGAGCAAGATAGTTCTTCGGAAGATGGCTATCTCACCATGACCCTTGCCAAAATCTACATCAAACAACAAAGATATGAGAAGGCATTGGAAATTATCCGCAAAGTAAACTTGAATAATCCGAAAAAAAGTAGTTACTTTGCAGACCAAATAAGGTTCTTGCAAAAGTTGATTATCAATCAAAACCACAACAAAGGCTAAACCATCCTCAACTTAACGAGGTATTCTCAGATAAAAGAAGAAACAAATAATAATAGTAAAATATGTATTCAGTACTCGTAATCCTGGCTATCATCGTAGCCATAATGCTTGTGTTCATCGTATGCATCCAAGAATCTAAGGGCGGTGGCTTAGCATCCAACTTCGCTGCTTCTAACCAAATCATGGGCGTACGTAAAACCACCGATGTCGTAGAAAAAGCCACATGGACGTTGGCAGGTGTGTTGGTCGTACTCGCTATAGCAAGTTCTTTCTTCGCACCTCGTCAGGCCGACATTGACTCCGTAGTGACTAGCGCTAAACCCGCTGCATCCACTCCAGCCACTCCCGCGACAAACACTCCCGTGGCTCCCGCACAGTAAAAGTGAAGAAGCTAGCAAGGAAAATGATTCCTATATTATAAGGAGTAAGAATCCTTACACAAAGCGACCAAGAAATCTATGAGGTTATAAATGTTGTCCCTGCTAAGCATGGAACTTCTTTATAACCTCATCTTCTTTTTTTTCGTATCTAAAAAGTTTGATTAGTGTTCCAACTCTTATTTTCCATCTATCTGTTACTCTATTTCCGTTACACAGAAGGAGACGTACTAGCTTACCAGCTAAGCCGCATTATGGATGAGAGCATAGAGCCGAGGCCCTGGCTCACAGCTATCGTACTTACGCTAGCTTTCGTTGCTGTAGCCCAACTAGCAGAGAAATTGATACGATGTAATGGCTACGAAGGCAAATCGGCTTACGCCGTAGCTGCATGGGCTGCAGCCATGCTCACAAGTTGGCATTTCGTTTCTCCGCACTACCTCATTCTACTCACCTTTGCAGGCTTCGTCGTAACCATCCTCACCATCGCAATAGGCCGATGGAAAGATGGGAATCACGAGAAAACTACTAAAATACCTGTGCAAAGCACAGAAAAAATTGCACACGGCACAAAATACATCACACGCCACACAGAATCCGCAAATACGCCAAGTTTTTGGCGTAAGTGCTATCCACGATTGTTGCAGCTATTGTTGCTATTTCTATTCTTAGGTATAGGCAGCGGTACCACCGACCTACAACATTACGAACTACGCACTGCACAAGCTCTCCAGACGGGACACTACAAAAGAGCATACCATACGGGCGACAAATCTTATGTCACCTCGCCACGACTTTTTGCGATGCGATGCTATCTCATGGCTCGTTCACAGAAAAAAGGCTTGGGCGAAAAAGCATTCGAACAGATGGTGCCACCAGGAGGAAGCAAATGTTTACTCCTCCCAACAGATCACGAGCAACAGTTGCTCTTCCCAGCCGACAGCCTTTACCACCTCCTTGGAAGTATGCCACACAAGGGAGAATCGGCTTTAAAGTATTTTCAAAGATGTGCATGGATCTCATCTTTTAACGGAAAGCCCAACCGTGCCGCAATAGATTATTACCTCACCGCCCTCTTACTCGAGCGTAATCTGCCACAATTTGCCAACGAAGTGGTGCGCTATTATCCTCGCGAAACAGCACAAAACTCACTACCGACCTACTTTGCCCAAGCCATGGTGCTCTATAAGCGCATCTGCGAATGCCCCATCGTAGACTATCACGATAGCAGCATTGAAGCCAATTACACCGACTATCAAGACATGGGCGATACCATCGCCAATACTACCATACGTAGAAATACGCTTCGTTACTCTTACGGAGAAACTTACTGGTGGTGGTACCAGTATGGTTCTCACTAATATGTTACCTTCTTCTCCATTACTTTCCTAGTGCTAAGCTAAATCCGTATCTGTTCTTCCCCCTTTGCACTAACAAATAAACGTTCTAAATACTTAAACTCATGCACTTTCCACGTATACATAAAGACGAGATGCGTTTATTTCTTTTCTGTGCAGCGGCAATAATCGTGGTGATTGGCATAACTACGATGATAACAAAGTATAATAGCGAGGGAAGCGTTGAAGGAAATAGTCTGTCGGAAAAGGAGAAAAGCTACGTACAAGAGCTACAAAAGAAAGTGGCGAAAGCAGAAAAAAATACTTTTGGCCCCCAATATGCACCGGCTCAGTTGGCACACAAGCTCTTTCCCTTCGACCCCAACCACGCGGATTCAGCTACACTAAGAAAGCTCGGGCTTAGCGAATGGCAAACGTTCAACATGATGAAATATCGCCGAAGGGGAGGCCGTTGGCGCTCTCCCGACGATTTTAAGCGCTTATACGGCTTGAGCCAAGCCGACTTTGAACGAATTAGGCCTTACATCCGCATAGCCGAATCCGACAAAAGGAAGCCCTTCGTTGCTTTCAATGAACGTCCTTATGGCCAACCTGTGGGAGAGAAACCAAGTTACGAGAAACAAGAGAAGCTATCGGAAGGAACCACGGTCGATATCAATAGCGCCGACACGACGTTGCTAAAAAAGATCCCTGGCATAGGCAGCTACTATGCACGAAAAATCGTGAACTACCGCGAGCGGTTGGGAGGATTTATCTCCGTCACACAAATAGGCGAGATAGAAGGACTACCAGCTGGAGCCTCGAGATGGTTCACAGTAGAGGAACGAACGAACGTAAAGAAACTGCGCATCAACCATGCAGGGTTTAAAGAATTGGTACGCCACCCCTACCTCAGTTATGAGCAGACCAAAGCCATAGCCAATCATATCCGACAATATGGCCCTATCCATTCGCTACAAGAGCTTCGCTTATATCACGAATTTACTCCTGCTGACCTGCAACGAATTGCCCCTTATTTACGCTTCGACTGAATGAGACAATACCAACATCACACAGGGCTACCTATCGGCATACTCGCCAGTGTCATCTAACAACATTTAGATGCCTACTGACAACGATTATGCCAACTATTACATTCTGCTTCACTGATTTTTAGGTAATCTTGTAACTAGTTACGATAGAAAATTGTAATTTTGCACCCCGGAACTTGAACACTGTTGCAGTTTAAAGCCATTCACTCTTCATAGAAAGAGAAAATGGATTGTAGCAGTGCAGAAGTTTACAATAGCTAAAACTTGGGCTTATAGCAGCCCCGAGTGCTTGACGAACCTCGTAAAAAACAAGATTATATGCCACATTTTTCCTCACAGAATGTAGGGCGCAAACAGGCACGCCCTATGGTGAGCATTCCTTTTATGCTGCTCGGAGTGCTCTTTTGCGTATGCTTAATAGCAGCTAATCTCCTAGAAACCAAACAGATCGCCATCGGCCCATTAGAATTAACGGCAGGGCTCATTGTGTTTCCCATATCTTACATCATCAACGATTGTATGGTAGAGATATGGGGCTATCGTCGTGCACGCCTTATTATCTGGTTAGGGTTTACCATGAACTTTCTCTTTGTGGTGCTCGGAATGATAGCCGATGCACTGCCTGGCGCCTCTTACTGGAATGGGGATGCAGGCTTTCATGCCATCTTCGGTCTTGCACCACGCATTTGCGCAGCATCGTTTATTGCATTTTTAGCAGGTTCATTCCTCAACGCTTACGTAATGAGTCGCATGAAGCTTCGCTCAAAAGGTGGACGCCATTTCTCCTACCGTGCCATTGCCTCCACACTAGTGGGCGAAGCGGCTGATTCGTTAGTATTCTTTCCCCTCGCCCTAGGCGGAGTGGTTCCTTGGAAGATCATGCCATTGTTAATGATCAACCAAGTGGTATTGAAAACACTTTACGAAATCATCGTCTTACCGATAACGATTCACATCGTACGTTTTCTAAAAAAGATTGAAGGTGAAGATACTTACGACAAAAGCATCTCTTACAGCATTTGGCGCATTTCCGATATTTAAGCCATCCACTCAATCGTAAGATTCTTCAAGAGGAGGTACGCTCTTCCGCATTCGAAAAACTGCTTTGTCTAACAAGAGCATTTCATCACCCTTCCTGCAAGAATTGTCTTCCCTAAAGACAAATAAATCACACATCATATGACACTGAATCATACTCCCCAGCTACCCGTAGATGGAGGTCTCATTCATGAGCCCGCATTGGTAGTATTTAGCGGTGGACAAGACTCCACTACCTGCCTATTTTGGGCAAAAAAGCATTTTAAAGAAGTGTATGCACTAAGTTTTGTTTACGGACAGAAGCACGCTCACGAAGTAGAGATTGCTGAAGAAATAGCCCACGAAGCAGGTGTACACTTCGAAAAGATGGATACTAGCTTTATCAGCACGTTGGCACACAACTCTCTGACAGATAGCAGCATTGTGATGGACCAAACGAAACCTGCGGATGGTCCTCCCAACACGTTTGTGCCCGGGCGCAATCTCTTTTTCCTTAGCATAGCTGCCGTATATGCTCGTGAGCACGGCATTCGCCACCTCATTACGGGTGTATCACAAACCGATTTTTCGGGGTATCCCGACTGTCGCGATTCTTTTATCCGTTCGCTCAATGTCACACTCAATCTTGCCATGGAAGAGCAATTCGTAATCCACACTCCACTGATGTGGATAGACAAATGCGAAACATGGGCCTTGGCCGATGAACTCGGTGTGCTCGACCTTATAAGACACCGCACACTGACTTGCTACAACGGCGTAGTAGGCGATGGTTGCGGCCACTGCCCTTCATGCAAGTTGCGCCGTGAAGGATTAGAAGCCTACCTTGCCTTGAAAGAGAAAATACAACAGAAATAACACACTCAGTCCTATACACATGAGAGAAGACCTACACCTCAACGCTCTTGGCCGAAAGACGGAATATAAGAGCGACTATGCTCCAGAAGTGCTCGAAACCTTTGTCAATAAGCATCCAGACAACGATTATTGGGTACGTTTCAACTGCCCTGAATTTACGAGTCTGTGCCCTATTACGGGACAGCCCGACTTTGCCGAAATACGCATTTCTTACCTCCCTGACCACCTTATGGTAGAAAGCAAGAGCCTCAAGCTTTACCTCTTTAGTTTTCGCAACCACGGAGACTTCCACGAGGACTGCGTCAACGTGATTATGAAAGACCTTATCAAACTCATGAATCCCAAATATATTGAAGTGACTGGCCTTTTCACACCTCGCGGAGGAATCAGCATTTATCCTTACGCAAACTATGGCCGCCCTGGCACAAAATATGAGAAGTTAGCGGAATATCGATTGCAACAACACGATTTGTAGCCCCCAACGGCCTGTAAATCCCAAATCATCTCATTGCATAGATGAAAGATCCCCTTGTGAACGGCGAATTTCGTAAGCAGCGAACAGACTGCTCCGAACTTCTTCATTATCACGCTAAAACCTAGGTCATTCCGTTTCTTCTTGAAGACTTTCCCATCGTTCACCGGGCGGTGAACGATAAGTCACCGAGCGGTGAACGATCAGTCACTGGGCGGTGAACGATCAGTCACTGGGCGGTGAACGACGGAAAGATGTGCATCTGTGAATGGGAAGATGGACGTCTGAGAATGGCAAGATGCAAATCTATGGACGACATATAAGTCACTTTTCTCATCATACAACTGGAAATGTCCGCAGATTCGAAAATAGGAGTCTTGCCTAGTTTCGGATGATTCCCACGCCAACGCCAAGCGGGCAGACACTACATCCCTATATAGGATGCAATGTCTGCCCGCTTGGCGTATAAGTGAAAAGGCCGCAAAGCTCTAAACCTGGAAAGGCCACTTCCGCTTCCTAGGAGAGATGAGATTATCTCTCCTCGACCTTGGTGGCATCTTGCATAATCATTCCTGCAATAGTAAAACCAAAGATGGCCGTGATATGAGAAAGGCTACCATTGATTTGAGCCTTCGAACTACACCACTCATGATTGAGCAATTCAGGGTCGCCAGGACCATGCTCGGCCTTGGGACACAGGCAAGCGGCCGTACCACAGGCGTGGCTCTGTCCGAGATTGGGAAGAAGTTCTTCGCTATATACACACTTAAACTTACGAGCAGGGAATGTTTTACTGCCCTTAAACTTACGACGCAGTGCTGCACCTAGCGGACATCCTCGTACTTTCCAAAATTCGGCTACGCTCACCTTCGTGGGATCCATCTTTAGGGCGGCTCCCATAGATGAGAAAAATTTAGCATTCGTGCGGCATGCATTGAGAATAAGTAGTGCCTTGTCCTGTAAAGAGTCGATGGCATCGACTATGTAGTCGTACTTCTCAATATCAAAATCTTCAGCAGTGCTTTCAGTATATATTTTTTGAATGGCCGTGATTTCTGCCTTAGGATTGATAGTGAGTAGACGCTGCTTGAGCGCCTCCACCTTAACCATGCCCACAGTTTGCATGGTGGCCATGATTTGTCGGTTCACATTGGTGATACACACACGATCGGAATCAACAATAGTCACGTGGCTTATGCCCGAGCGTACCAAACTTTCAGCACACCAACTACCCACACCGCCTACGCCAAAGATAATCACGCTTTTTTGAGCCAAGCGCTCCATGGCCTCATTGCCTAGCAATCGTTCGGTGCGATTGTAAATAGCCTTTTCTATACTTCCCATCTGCTAGCTATATGTTTGAAATCATGAGCCAAGTCCATCATAGAGGGGAGTACGATGTTAGCTCCTTCGCTTGAGAGAGTTTCTACTGGAAGTGGCCCCGTATTGACAGCTACAGTGAAGATGCCCGCTGCCACTCCAGCTCGTACACCCAAAGGTGCATTTTCCACGACCATTGCCTCGTCAGCCCTTACTCCCGCCTTCTGTAGCCCCATAAGATAAGGCTCGGGATTGGGTTTTCCATGTATCACATCCTTGCTCGAAACGATGAGTTCGGGGGTAAAAAAGCCTGGGTAGTTATGCTCTAAGCGGTCGAGCAAAGATTTTTGTCCGCTGCCTGTCACCACCACGATAGTCAGTCCTGCACGCTTCACCTCCTCAAGCACTTGCTCTGCTCCTGGCATCTTGGGCGCTTCGGGACAGGCATTAAACAGACGACACTTCTCCTCATAAATCAGTTTCACCTCCTCAGGCGTAGCGTCGCGATTCCAGTATCGGTGAGCAAGGATATTGATGGTAGCCTCGCCCGTACGCCCCTCGTGCATATAAGCTTCTTGGGCAGTTATGGTTAAGCCAAACTCGGTACACACCTTTGCCCAGGAGTTGGCATGATTGGGCATGGAGTCGAAGAGCACGCCGTCCATGTCGAATAGCACGGCCTTGAGGCACGGCTTCGTAATGTCTTGAGTCATTGAGTTTGTAACGAAATAAAAACGCAGCAAACGAGTTGGCAAATGCTGCTGGGACTTCTTCGGATGGCTACTTGCTCACCTTTCTCCCCACTACTTTACCCATACAAGAGACGCATCGTCCACAGAACGGGGTGAATGCTCTGCAGATGCACATAGTGAACTTGGGAGGGTGAGCGCATAACCAAGCCTACCCACTCGGGCAGCACTTGCTAACTCGTTGCTTGAAAAAAATATTCTGTCTACGCCTCGAGCTTATAGTTTAGCCTTAATCGCAGCAGTTTCCTTTTCGTAACCAGGTTTGCCTAGGAGTGCGAACATATTCTTCTTATAAGCCTCAACGCCCGGTTGATTGAAGGGATTTACTTCGAGAAGCAGACCGCTGATGCCACAGGCACGCTCGAAGAAGTAAATCATCTGACCCAAATGATATTCATCAAGTTGCTCTACAACGAGACGCATATTGGGCACACCGCCATCGACATGAGCCAACTGCGTGCCGAGTTCCGCCATTTTGTTCACCTCGTCCACGCGCTTACCTTCGAGGAAGTTGAGTCCATCGAGGTTTTCATCATCATGAGGGAAGAGAAGTTTGTGTTCAGGATTTTCCACGCTTACCACAGTTTCAAAGATGGTGCGTTCGCCTTCTTGAATCCACTGTCCCATAGAGTGAAGGTCAGTAGTGAAGTCGACAGCTGCGGGGAAGATACCCTTACCATCCTTACCCTCGCTCTCACCGTAGAGTTGCTTCCACCATTCGTTCATGTAATGAAGTTTAGGCTGGAAATTGACAAGGATTTCGGTCTTTTTACCGCCAGCATAGAGTGCATTGCGCACAGCGGCATATTGCTCGGCAGGATTCTCTGCAAAAGGCACCTCAGGAGCGGTGAGTTTCTCCATATCGGCGGCCCCCTTTACAAGGGCTTCGATATCGAAGCCAGCGCAAGCGATAGGAAGAAGTCCGACGGGAGTAAGCACAGAGAAACGACCTCCTACATTATCGGGAATGATAAAGCTCTTATAGCCTTCCTTATCGGCAGTAACACGGGCGGCGCCCTTCTTTGCATCTGTCACGGCCACAATCACCTTGCGAGCCATCTCAACGCCACGCTGCTCTTCACACTGCTTACGAAGCAGACGGAAAGCCAAGGCTGTCTCAGTAGTGGTACCGCTCTTTGAGATGTTGATTACACCAAACTTGCGGCCCTTCAAATACTCTGTGAGTTCAAAGAGATAGTCCTCGCCTATGTTATTACCTGCAAAGAGAATAACGGGATTCTTACCATCATTGGTGAGCCATTCGAAGCTATTGCTGAGAGCCTCGATCACAGCACGTGCGCCAAGATAACTACCGCCGATACCTGCTACTACGATGGTATCGCAATTTTCGCGCAACACCTTTGCTGTAGCCTTCAAATCAGCTAGATGCTCAGGGGTAATCGACGATGCTAGGTGCATCCAACCAAGGAAATCATTGCCAGCGCAGGTACCATCTTCCAATGCCTTCTGTGCGGCTTTCACACGAGGTTCGAGTGCCTCTACGGCACCGGCTGCGAGAAATTGTGCAGCCTTGTTCACTTCTAAGCGAATGTTGTTGCTCATTGTTGTTTGTGTATATATGTCTTAGTTTATTTTGCGGGGGCAAAGTTAGTGAAAAAGTAGAGAAGCGCAAAGATTTTATAGATTAAGCCAAGGTGGAACAATGTTATTCATTACCCAAAGTTGCGTCACGTATTTACGAATTTTTCCTCTCTGAAAATAGCACACGAACACGCGCAATTCAAGTCTTTTTGCCTTTACTTATCTATAGTCCTTGTACTTTATTCATATATTCCTCTGATTACCAACATATTACAAACAATTGGTGCAAGCAATGAGAAATCTTAACCATGAACCAATTAAAGCGCATACGTATGTGCGTGAATTGTTTTTACATGGTCATTTGCAGAGTTTGCAAACATAAGAGCGTGCATATCCCATTTTATTTGTAACTTTGCAGAATATAGGCAGCATTGCTTAGGAATCGGAGCGAGCTTCATTGCAAAGCATTGCACCATTCTCTGCAAAGGACACGCTCCTTGCCCACAATGGGCTCAGAAACCTCCAAACGCACGAAAACAAATATATGTTAGGAAACGACGACACCCCACAGAATTCATTCTCACTCATTGCCGATTTCGACGGCGACATGGATGCTTTGCTAGCCACTCCATTTAAGTCGCCATTGCCCGCTATTGCCCTGCGCAACATGCTTATGTTTCCAGGAGTAGTTGGATCTGTACTCGTAGGCCGAGCCATCAGTCTACCAGTGGTCAAGCAATCACTAGAAAAGGGTACCATGATAGCCGTATTGGCACAAAAGGATGCCAAAGTGGAAGAGCCCGAGCGCTCCGACCTCTACGATGAAGGCGTGGTGGCACGCGTAATGCGTATCATCGATATGCCTGGAGGCAACAAAATGGCCATTATGCAGACGTATGGCGCTATCAAACTCGAACAAATCAAACGTCGCCATCCCGTGATGCGTGTGGAGGCCACACACATTGAGGAACCAAGTATTGACAAAGACGATATAAAATTTCAGACCTTGGCCGATGCTTGCCGCAAGGCCGTACTGAAATATCTCGATCTCAACAAAGATATTCGATCGACAGAGGCTGCTTTTGCCATTGGCAACATCAAGCATCCCGTGTTTCTCATCAACTTTATCTGCGGGAACATGAAATTTTCGCAAGCCGAGCGCTATGAGCTATTTCAGGAGCATGACATTTATGAACGTGCCATGAAGTTGCTTAAGTTGCTCCATCGTGAAGTAGACCTTGCGAAACTCAGATTAGACATCGAGAGTCGCACCCATGATGAGCTTGACGAACAACAACGACAGTATTTCCTACAGCAACAAATCAAAAATCTACAAAAGGAGCTTGGCGATGGAACAGACAATAGCGATGTGGCTCAACTCGAAAAACAAGCCAAAGAGATAGACTTTCCAGCCAAGGTGCAGAGCACATTCAAGCGCGAGCTCGAAAAGCTGAAACGAATGAATCAGCAAATGCCAGATTATAGCGTGCAGCTCAACTATCTACAGACCATTGTGGGATTGCCTTGGGGAGTGTATAGTAACGACGATTTGAGCGTAAAAAACGCAAGCCGCATCCTTGAACGCGACCACTACGGCATGGAAAAAGTAAAGGAACGCATCCTTGAACACCTTGCTTCGCTGCGCTATCGCCACGATGCCAAGTCGCCCATTCTCTGTCTCGTAGGTCCTCCGGGCGTGGGCAAGACATCGCTCGGCCACAGCATTGCCGAAGCCTTAGGACGTAAGTACGTACGTATCTCGCTAGGTGGTGTACACGATGAAGCTGAAATTCGTGGCCATCGACGCACCTACGTAGGAGCCATGCCCGGACGTATCATCAAGGGCGTAATGAAAGCTGGCACGAGCAATCCGCTTTTTGTACTCGACGAAATAGACAAGGTGTCGGACAACAACTATAATGGTGACCCTCATAGCGCTCTGCTCGAAGTACTAGATCCTGAGCAGAACAACACCTTCCACGACAATTTCCTCGACCTCGATTACGACCTCTCCCGAGTATTCTTCATTGCTACTGCGAACAGTTTGCAGACAATTCCTCAACCGCTACTCGACCGCATGGAGGTGATTCAAGTGGATGGGTACCTCACGGAGGAGAAGAAGGAGATTGCCCGTCGTCACCTCATACAGAAGGAACAAAGAGCTTTCGATTTCGGTGAGGGCGGCAAACTAAAGTTTACGCCCTCAGCCATAGAATTTATCATCGAGAAATACACACGTGAAAGTGGCGTGCGCCAACTTGAGAAGCAGATTGAAAAGATATTCCGCAAAGTGGCCTATCTCACCTCGACAAGCAAAGAAGGCTTGATGCCTTTCAAGGACAAAAGCATCAAGCCTGCCGATGTAGAGATGCTATTGGGCAAGCCACTCTTTAGCCGCGACAAGTATCAAGGCAATAAGTACGCTGGCGTGGTAACAGGATTGGCTTGGACAGCCGTGGGCGGTGAAATTCTTTTCATCGAGACAAGCGTGAGCCGCAGCAAAGGCGGCAAGCTCACACTTACAGGCAACTTGGGCGACGTAATGAAAGAAAGCGCCGTATTGGCTTTGGAATACATCCGCTCACATGCCGACACGCTGGGCATAGACTATCGCGTATTCGATCATTGGAGCATACATATTCACGTGCCCGAAGGGGCTACGCCAAAAGATGGTCCGTCGGCAGGTATCACTATAGCAACCTCCATTGCCTCTGCACTAACGCAACGCCGCGTGCGCGACCACATTGCCATGACAGGTGAGATTACGCTGCGTGGGAAAGTGCTCCCCGTAGGCGGCATAAAGGAAAAAATCCTTGCTGCAAAACGTGCGGGTATCACAGACATCCTGATTTCGGAAGAGAACCGCAAGGACATCGAAGAAATCAATACACGCTATGTAGAAGGCCTCAAATTCCACTTTGTTGAAGATGTGCAAGATGTGCTGCGCTTTGCGTTGCTTGAAGAGAAGGTGGCTCATGCCATAGAACTCTCCATTGATGAGAATGAAAAGCAGGAAACAGACAAGCAGCCGTCGACATCACACTCTAACGAAGTGGCTGCAAGATTGCTGAAATAATAGTCTCTCCCGCCGCTAGCATTCTCCCCTTTTCTCTCTATGTTCTGTGGACAAACGCGTAGTACTGTATTGGCTTTGCCACACAGAACGGGGAGAGAACCAACCAAGTAAATACATCCCCTTGCAAACAACTAGGATGTATTACTATTTTTTATATTACTTAGCTATAAATAAACTTGAAATACAATCTCTTACATACCGATGGCGCTGCTCGAGCTGGACTGATTACCACCGATCACGGACAAATACATACTCCAATCTTCATGCCCGTGGGCACAGTGGGTAGCGTGAAAGGTGTTCACCTGCGCGAAATTAAGGATGATATCAATGCCGAAATCATCCTCGGAAATACGTACCACCTCTATCTGCGTCCAGGCCTCGACATTCTAGAACGAGCAGGCGGATTACACAAGTTCAACGGCTTTGACCGCCCCATGCTGACCGATAGCGGTGGTTTCCAAGTGTTCTCGCTTTCGGGTATTCGTAAACTCTCGGAAGAAGGTTGTGAGTTTCGTTCCCACATCGACGGAAGCAAGCATTTCTTCTCGCCCGAACGCGTGATGGACATTGAACGAACCATCGGCGCCGATATCATGATGGCTTTCGATGAATGCCCTCCCGGCACAGCCGACTATGCCTATGCCCGAAAAAGTCTCGACCTCACCCACGGATGGATGAAGCGTTGCTGGAAACGCTTCAACGAGACAGAGCCTAAGTATGGCTACAAGCAAGCACTATTCCCCATTGTGCAGGGCTGCGTATATAAAGACTTGCGTCAGGAAAGCGCCAAATTCATGAGCGACTTTGGCGCCGAGGGCTATGCCATTGGTGGCCTCGCCGTGGGAGAGCCAGCCGAGATGATGTACGAAATGATTGAAGTGGTCAACGACATTCTGCCCACCGATCGTCCGCGTTATCTCATGGGAGTGGGCACACCTGTCAACATTCTCGAGGCTATTGAACGTGGTGTTGATATGTTCGATTGCGTAATGCCTACGCGAAATGGACGCAACGCTTGCCTCTTCACCGCCGAGGGCGTGATTAATATGCGCAATGCAAAGTGGGCCGATTGTTTCGAGCCCGTCGACCCCATGGGCCATTGTTTTGCAGACGTGCAGTATACCAAAGCCTACCTCCACCACCTCTTTAAAGCCAAAGAACTTCTGGCTATGCAGATTGCCTCCATCCACAACTTGGCATTCTACTTATGGCTCGTACGCGAAGCGCGCAAGCAAATTCTAGCCAACAATTTCGGCCTTTGGAAACGCACAATGGTGGAAAAACTGATGCGTAAACTATAATACGTGCCATTCTTACTATGCTGAAGAATCTTCTGTTGAAAATCCGAGAATACCTATACTTCCCCATAGCCCCGCAGACAATGAAGAAAGGTGTGCTAGAAAAAAATCCCAACAACGGACGCCGACCGCTAATTGGCCGGCTCGACCGCTACATCATCTACAAGTTTATCAGCACCTACTTGTTTCTCATTGCCATCATCATCGTGATAGCTGTGATTTTCGACTTCAACGAAAATATCGACAAACTCACACAGAGTCATGCTTCGGCCTTAAAGATTACACAGTATTACGCCAACTTTGTTCCCTACTTTGCCAATCTTTTCAGTCCTCTCTTTGTATTCATCGCTGTGATTTTCTTCACCTCGAAGCTAGCCGACAAGTCGGAAATCATTGCCATGAAGAGCACAGGGATGAGTTTTAAGCGACTTCTTAGGCCCTACATGGTTTCGGCTGCACTAATTGCCGCATCATCGTTTTATCTTGGAAGTTATGTAATTCCCAAGAGCAACGTGGCGCGCGTGAACTTCCAAAATCGATACATTAAGAAGAAAACCGATATCACTTCCGTTGACAATGTACAGATGCAGGTCGACACAGGGGTGGTGGCCTATATTACACATTTCGACAATGTATCGAAGAGTGGCTATGGCTTCTCACTTGATAAATTCGTCGACAAAAAGCTCATCTCCCACCTCACAGCGCAAACCATCCAATACGACACACTCTCCGATCACCGATTCTCATGGACGATTCGCAGCTACGAGATACGTACACTCAAAGGCATGCGCGAAAAGATGGAACGTGGTGAGAAACTCGACACAACCATCATCATGGAACCCAAAGATTTCTTCTACGTGCGCGACCAGGAACAAACACTAACTCTGCCAGAGCTGAAGGAATTTATTGATCGTCAAAAAATGCGCGGTGTGGCCAACATCAGCAAGTTTGAGGTGGAATACCACAAGCGTTTTGCTATGCCCTTTGCAGCTTTCATTCTTACATTGATTGGTGCTTGTCTCTCTAGCCAAAAGCGCAAAGGAGGAATGGGGGTCAGTTTAGGTGTGGGCCTAGCACTAAGTTTTACTTACATTTTGTTCCAGACAATTTCAGCCTCTTTTGCAAACAATGCAGGACTTGATGCATGGATTGCCGTGTGGCTACCCAACGTAATCTTTGCCTTCGTAGCTCTTGCCCTATATCTGCGTACGCCGCAATAAAAAAATGAATACGGCGCATGGCATAAAGGCCTCCAAACATACTATCTAAACTCTACTAAATATTATTCATGGATACTTCCAATCCCGAAATAAAGCAGAAAGAAGAAGAGAAGAAGATGCCCGAAGTCTACTTCGAAGACCTTGACCTTTCCGACAATGTACTCGATGCACTCTATGATATGCGTTTTGAGAAATGCACTCCCGTACAAGCTCAGTGCATTCCGCCCATCCTTAACCATCACGACGTGTTAGGAGTGGCTCAAACAGGTACTGGAAAGACGGCCGCTTACCTACTGCCCATCCTCACACTCCTAGAACGCGATTCTCATCCCGCTGATGCAGTCAACTGCCTTGTGATTGCCCCCACACGTGAGCTTGCTCGACAAATCGACCAAGCCCTACAAGGCTTTGCCTATTACACAAATGTCAATGCAGTAGCCGTATACGGCGGCAACGATGGCGTACGCTACGAGCAGGAACGCCGTTCACTCCAAGCAGGGGCCGACATCGTACTTGCCACTCCAGGCCGTCTCATCACCCACCTACAACTAGGCACACTCGACCTAAGCCGAACCACACATCTCATACTCGACGAAGCCGACCGAATGCTCGACATGGGATTTGCCGAAGACATCCTTTCTATTGTGAAGCAGATGCCCGACAATCGGCAAACTATTCTCTTCTCGGCCACCATGCCGCCCAAGATTGCACAACTTGCTCGCACCGTAATGCACAACCCTGTAGAAGTGGAGATTGCCGTTTCAAAACCTGCCGAGAATATCAAGCAAAGCCTTTATATATGCCACGAGAGTGACAAACCTATCATCCTGAAAAAAGTCTTTCAAGAGCAGCCGCCCCAACGCGTCATTCTGTTCTGCTCTTCTAAGCAGAAGGTGAAAGAACTTGCCATCGTGCTAAAACGAAATGGTCTCAATGCCAGAGCCATGCACTCCGACCTCGACCAGGCCGAACGCGACGAAGTAATGAACCTATTCCGTGCCCATAAAGTAGACCTACTCGTAGCCACCGACATCGTGGCTCGCGGCATTGATATCGACGATATTACCATGGTCATCAACTACGATGCGCCCCACGATGCAGAGGATTATGTACACAGAATAGGCCGTACGGCACGAGCAGGACGTCAAGGAAGTGCCATCACGCTGATTGGTGAGAAAGACCTCCTTTCTCTAAGCAACATTGAACGTACACTCAAAATCAAGATTCCACGCGAAGAGTTGCCAGAAGGCGTGCGTCCTCCACAAACAGGAAAGGATGCTCGGAATCATGGACACAATCGTAATGGTCGTAGCAAGAACGGACAGAGTCGTAATCATAGAGGCAATACGGAACATGGTCGAAACGAAAGTCATGGAAGAAACGACGCTCGCAACTCACAAGGCGGGAAGCCCCATGGTAAGAGCGACAACCGTCCTGCCGCCAAACGCCGTCCCCCCAAGAGCGGCAATGGCCGTAAACCACAGTAAAATTGCATCCGCAATTCGCAGCAGAAGAGTATCGAATATATCTCCACGACCTCTTTATTTATCTCTTAGAAATACCCTTTCACATTGAAACAGACTCTAAAATCATTCATCATGACGGTTGCTCTCTATGCAACCGTCATTTTTTACGGATTCGCTCAGCATATCTGTCCCATTGTACGCTTCCACGAGAAAAGCAGCCCCTATGTTCACTACGACAATCAGTTTCTTAGCGGATTTCTCCAAACATCCTCCACAAGCGACGAGAACAACGGATTTTTGCAAATTCCTTTCGTTGGCGATCCGTTGCTAGTATATGTTGGCGAAAAGGATTCTACGCAATTTATGGCCTACGCCTCGGGATACCATTTTCAGCAACGCAATCCCTCTCTAGGCAATTATAAGGTAGATTTTACTCGTTACGGCATTCAAGCCATTGTGCAGCAAGAACCGACCTATTGCATACAAGAATTTACTTTCCCCGATACGCTAGCCAGCAAAGGATTCCTTCTCGACATTGATCATGCCTTGTCAGGAGCACAGAATGAGGATATGGACGTAGTGTTTGTCGACAAACGCACCATCCGCGCTTACAAACGTAGTCAACAGCCCGATGGACATACACCCGCCCTCTATTACGTAGCCCGCTTCTCTCACCCCTTCCACCAATGGAATGTTCGTCGAGAAGTGGTTCGCACTGAGAGTGGACAGCGAGAGATGCGCTGCAAGGCAGCTTTTGTGTTCGATCTCAAACCTTACGAAAAACTCACTGTAACGTCGTCTGTATCCTCTCTGAGCACCGATCAAGCCTATGCAAGTCTCAATTTGCCTGGAGCGAAGCTACATTTTAGCGACAAACGCAAGTACAGCCCCTCACAGCCTATTTCAGTTTCCCCGTCAAAGGAGCAACCGCTCTTAGCGCAGCGTCAGCCCACAACATCTACCACAAAGAAATCATCTTCTCACACAGGCACCTCATCTCAGCGCTCATCCGCTCCTGCATTGTCCACCCGAGACTTGCATTCCTCAACCAAAAGCAATGCGACCTCTTCCGTCATCAACTTTATAGAAGTCACCACTCGAGAGGCAGAACTCCAAGCAGCCTTCACCTCGGCCATTTCCCAATTACGCCATCTACCTCAGTGTCGACGCGCCACCAATGCCCTCGATTTCCTTCATGCTTTAACCTCTCTCTATCCATCCTCGCCTCGTTCTTCATCGGTCGATATAGCCACCACTGATTCTTTGCTTCGCAGCTATGCTCAAGACGTATTCACAGGCAAGCAAGTCCAATCGTCTTCCTCACAAGCGGCATGGTTCGTACTTAATGCTTTAGGATTAGTGCCAGTCCCCAACGCCTCCGAACCATTTACATCTTCGTCCGTAGGTTCTTCAGCTACGTCTTCCGTAACCATTTCTTCTACCTATCGCATCGTTCGTCCTCTTTTTAATGTAGCCACACTCCACATGCCCCGTGGCCGCCGCTTCATCATCCACACGAAGAACAATGGCCCTCGCAATCATCGCATTCTCTCCATTCTACTCACACACAAACCACTCTCACCCAACGATTCGCTCTCCATGGAACAACTTGCCAAAGGCGGTGTGCTTGAAGTTAAAATGGCACGATAGCAATGTTCCTTTGCGAACGAAGAAATGCGTAAGCAGCGAACGAAGTGTTTCAAACGTCGTCATTATCAAGCTAAGAACTAGGCCATTCCGTTTCTCTTTGAAGATTTTCCCATCGTTCACCGGGCGGTGAACGATAAGTCACTGGGCGTTGAACGATAAGTCACCGGGCGGTGAACGATAAGTCACTGGGCGGTGAACGATAAGTCACTGGGCGGTGAACGACGGCAAGATGTACATCTAAGGATGGAAAAATGTACATCTAAGGACGGAAGATACAATGTTTTAAAAACATCGCTTAGGACGGGCTTGGACTACGTGGCATTCCGCAGAACCGACAAACAGACAAGGACTTCAATCAACATTTACCGATGAGGAGAAAATGCAAAGTTTTTCCCTTGACCATACTTTTCACCACTCCTTTCCCTCTATTCCAAGATTTTTTATGTAAGTTTGCAAGGAAAACAAAACGAATAAAAAGAACTAACTTATGGCAAAGACCACTGACGAAAATAGCGCACCTAATAGCGAAAAGTTAAAGGCGCTGCAAGCTGCCATGGCAAAAATTGAAAAAGACTTTGGCCGTGGCTCCGTAATGAAATTGGGCGATGAACAGATTGATGATGTTGACGTGATTCCTACAGGAAGTCTCGCTCTCAACGCTGCACTCGGCGTAGGCGGTTACCCCAAAGGCCGTATCATCGAAATCTATGGTCCTGAATCTTCTGGTAAGACCACATTGGCCATCCATGCCATTGCTGAAGCACAAAAGAATGGTGGCATTGCTGCTTTCATAGATGCAGAGCATGCTTTCGATCGTTTCTATGCGAAAAAGCTTGGTGTTGACGTTGACGAACTTCTTATCTCACAACCCGACAATGGCGAGCAAGCCCTTGAGATTGCCGACCAATTGATACGTTCCTCTGCCATTGACATCATCGTAATCGACTCCGTAGCCGCACTCACACCGAAAGCTGAAATTGAAGGCGATATGGGCGACAACAAGGTAGGATTGCAAGCTCGCCTCATGAGCCAAGCTCTGCGTAAACTCACTTCTACCATCAGCAAGACCAACACCACCTGCATCTTCATCAATCAATTGCGCGAAAAGATCGGTGTGATGTTTGGAAACCCCGAGACCACTACGGGGGGTAATGCCCTTAAATTCTACGCTTCCGTACGTCTAGACATCCGCCGTGTGACAACGCTCAAAGATGGCGACACCCCCATCGGCAACCAAGTGCGCGTTAAGATTGTAAAGAACAAGGTAGCGCCCCCCTTCCGTAAGGCCGAATTTGAGATTACTTTTGGCGAAGGCATCTCTCACGTGGGAGAGATTGTCGACCTCGGTGTGGAACTTGGCATTATCAAGAAGAGTGGTTCATGGTTTAGCTACGGCGAGACACGTTTAGGACAAGGTCGCGATGCCGTAAAGAAAGTAATCAAAGACAACCCCGAACTATCTGAAGAACTCGAGGATAAGATTGCTGCTGCACTCAAAGACGCCAACGAAGAGGAATAATTCCCCTACGCGGAGAAGGCGTGAATATGCTAATGTGAGAATATGCTCATAAGGTTGCGCATTGCGTTGTACAGTTTCCATGCGCCTGTACCGAATGAGAGAGGATTGTCACATTAGCATATTAATGCATTATTACCTACCATCTGTAATTTTGCCTACTGGCATATTCTCATATATTCGCACATCATTACATTGCCTCGTGGAATACAAAAAACATTACACCGATGAAGAAATCAACGAAGTAATCGGGTGGATGAAAAGCCATTTCGACGAACTTCCTGAGTCTCTCCACATAGATAAAGCCACATACATCAGCGACTTTAAAAAGACCGTAACGCTCTACTACGACATTGCAGTACAACACAAAGACAATCCCACCTATGCAGCGCAAATTCGCCACCTATTCTTGATGCGCGATGCTGTGATCAATCTGTGGAAAGAACAAGGACGCAACGTTGACGATGCAAAATCGGCAGAAACATCAGCATAAACTTTAAATGCAGCGTATACAATCATTTCCCTGTTATGGTAAGAAAATCAATACGTAAATATACATCGAAACCAGTCAGCGACGAGTTACTCAATTCCTTGCTACAACAAGCCGAGCGCACACAGACGATGGGAAACTTACAACTCTACTCTGTTATCGTGACCCGTAGCGAAGAGATGAAATCCAAGCTCTCCCCCTTTCACTTCAACCAGCCCATGGTAAAGCAAGCCCCCGTGGTACTGACCTTCTGTGCCGACTACAATCGCACAACGGAATGGGCACTCCAGCGCAAGGGGCATCCTGGCTATGGTAACCTACTCTCCTATCAAAACGCCGCCACCGACGCATTGCTTTTCTGCCAGCGTTTTTGCGATTTGGCTGAAGCCGCAGGCTTAGGACTTTGCTTTCTCGGCACCACTATCTACCAACCACTTCAGATTATCAATCTGCTGAAGCTACCCAAGCTAGTTATGCCCGTAGCCACCATCACCCTAGGTTGGCCTGACGAAAATCCTGCTCCTACACTTAGGCTACCCATCTCTGCCATCCGTCACGACGAAGTCTACCATGCTCACACCCCTGAAAGCATCGACCGCGACTATCAAGAGACAGAAGCCGATCCCACAAACCAGAGTTTCGTCAACCTCAACCACACCGAGACCCTCGCACAAGTCTTCACAGACATTCGCTATACAGCCTCCGATTGTGATGCCATGTCGGAGACGCTCCGCCAAGCTCTCGTGCAGCAATGTTTTTTGGAAGAATAGCTCTCCTATCATAGACATCCACGTTTCTCTAGAAAAGTAAAGTATTCCTCCTCTTTCAACATTTCATCTTTTAAAGGGTGGTTCTATAATTTCTGATGATGGAATTGGGTATCATAAATCTCAGAATTTATAGAACCACCCTAAAGTAATAAGCGAATGCGCAAGTCCCATTTTCGGGACATGCGCATTCGCTTACTTTTATTCATTCTTGTCATGAGAAGTTTGAGTCAAAGCATCGTCAGCAAGCCTCAATCATTCCGCATGCTCATCTCGGAAAGTTGATGCAGGAAGATTGGCTGCGTTCACCAAGTTGGCATGCGTATAAGGTTGCCATGCATATCGCACAGAAAGGATACGTTCTACTTCTGGGCAATGCAAACGTATCTCAGAACCACAGACCATTGCCTCAGCCGCATGATATAGCCCATCCGCTCCTGCCACCTCAAAACCTTTAATACGCTCTCCTTCAGCGGCATGCATACCCTCGGCATAACTGAATAATACCACGGCCTCGTACTTACCCGTTGCAGCAAAACTCTTATACATCGGACCCGAAGGAGTGCAACCATGATGATATGTATGATTGAGTGCAGAGAGTGCTAATCGCAAGGCCACCTCTCGTTTGCGAGTGGGATGGACATTGAGCGAATCGCCGAGGTCTGAACATACCGATAGCCAAGTATAAGGAAGTTTTTGAGCCATTCTGCGCTGACTATCACGGAACGCAGGCCAAGATGGGCGTGTGGCAATAGACGAAAGTTGCACCACATAGAAAGGTAAATCCGTCTGTCCAAAGAAATTACGCCAACTCTGCTCCAAGAGTGGGAATAAGCGTTCGTGCACCTCCATATTCTCAGCATTGGATTCACCTTGATACCACACCACACCTTTCACACCATAGCCCTTGAGCGGCTGCATAGCACTCTCGAAGAGGTAGGCAGGCTCATAAGGATGACGTTGAAAGCGCGATGTAGCTTGCTTCACGTTCAACGCCGCACGCTCACGCATCCATCGCATAATAAAGTCATTGCTTTGCCAATTACGTAAGATGGCTGGGAAATGCTCCTCTAGCGTAGCACGATCTATCCAATTTTCACATCCGGAACCACCCACAGCATTGCAAATAATGCCCACATGGCATTCTAGGCTATCAGCCAATGTACGTCCATAATTGAATGCAATAGACGAGAAGTTCCGAGCATCCTTGCTAGAAGATCGTTTCCATTGGCCCGGTTTAACATACAGCAGATGGTTAATAGAATCCAATCGAGCGGAATCCCATTCCATAGCGTAAGTAGGAGTGATGGAACGCATATTATATAAGTGAAGTCGCGAACAATTATCCGCAGCTGCCAAGTCTTCGTTCTTTGTTTGCGTCTGCGACACAGTGAGCTCCATATTCGATTGTCCGGAGCAAAGCCACACTTCACCCACCCATACATCGTCAAGCGCTCGTTTGCAGTTCTTCGTCTGAATCGTCAGCACGTAAGGACCACCAGCTTTTTCAGCGGGGAGTGTCACTCTCCATTGACCATCAGTCGCAGCCATTGCCTCAGCCTTCTTTCCGTGAAAATCCACTTTCACACGCTCGCCCGCATTAGCCATGCCCTCAAGAATAATAGGCCTTTCGCGCTGAATCACCATGCCGTTACCATAAGTCTCAGGTAGAGAAAGGCCTCCAAAATTGCCCGTAAGGTTCTGGTATACGGTGCGTGCCAAGATTTGTGCGCCTTCGGGATTTGGATGCAAAGCATCGGGAAATAAGTTGGGGAAGGGATGGAGCGGTGAATAAAGATCGATAAGTCCCACACCTGCCGTCTGTGCCACTTGACGTATGCGCTGCTGAATGAGGCTGTGCCACAGACGCGTGCCACTGTCGAAACGCGGATGGTCGTGGAATATGGGCGTCATCAAGCAAATCCATATCTTTGCCTGCGGATTAGCCACACGAAACGAGTCTATCAGTGCCCGATAGTTGGGAATAAACTCATCAGCATAGTGAGGCCAATCGCGTGGATCCGTATCGTTAAGGCCGAGATGTATCACCACTAGGTCGGGTTGATAATCCAATGCAGCTCTAAATTCAGGCAGCTTCACGTAAGGATTGTGTCCGTTGCTTAGCAAAGTGGCTCCGCTATGCCCAAAGTTGCGCACATCATACCCCATGCCAAGCATCTGCTGCAACCTTACGGGGTAAGCCTGACGCTCGCGGTCGGGAAGTTTATAACCATAAGTCACGCTATTGCCCACACACGCCACCTTGATAGGTTTCCGTGCTGCAATAGGCAGAGCTAAGATAATGGAGAGAAGAATTAGGAAGTTTCTCATAGTTGTTTTGAAGATTAAATGAATGATGGATATTTTTAGAAAAGAGGTACATTGTCTTCAGAATCCGACTGCTCGCCCTCAAGCTTAAGCAGCATGGCCTTGTTCTCTAGGCCTCCGGCGAATCCCGTCAGACGATGGTCGCTCCCCACCACACGGTGGCACGGAACGAGGATACTCAGACTATTGGCTCCGATGGCTTGTGCCACGGCTCGCACGCCCTTCGCATGCTCCATCTGCTGAGCTATCTCCTTGTACGAACGCGTCTGTCCATAAGGTATCTCAAGCAATGCCCGCCACACGTCCTTCTGAAAGTCTGTGCCCACTAGACATAGAGAAACATCGAACGCTCTACGTTTACCAGCAAAATAGTCGTCGAGTTCCTCCTTCGTACGTTCTATCACGGCCGATGTTTCCTCCACCATCTCAGCATGAAGCAATCTACGCAGTCGGTTTATATTTCGTTGGGCGCAAGGATACTCAGCCCAATTGCAAAGACATAGCGCATCGTCCACAGAGGCCAAAATCAACAGTCCGCAAGGAGAGGGATAAAACTGCACATTTACTCTTGTACGCATGGTTCGTTTATTGTTTTTCTTTGTTGTGAGAAATATTCTGTATATTGGGCAAAAATCCAGCTATCACACCAAGCAATGGCAAGAAAGCACTCACCTGGAAAATAAATTCAATACTCGTGCGGTCGGCCAGCCAGCCGAAGAAAGCCGAACCAAGACCTCCCAAGCCAAACATTAGTCCGAAGAACACGCCCGCAATAAGCCCCACTTTGTCGGGCATGAGATCCGTAGCATACACCACTATCGATGAAAAGGCTGAAGCTATAATCAGTCCAGAAAAGAAGGTACACACTAGCGTCAGAGGCAGACTAACATACGGCATGGCAATGGCAAATGGTGCAGCACCAAGAATGGAAAACCATATCACATATTTTCTTCCAAATCTATCGCCCATCATACCTCCCATCACCGTACCGATGGCAAAGGCTGCCAAGAACACGAAGAGACATAGTTGCGAAGCCTGTACGGAGATTGAAAACTTGTCCATCAAGAAGAAAGTGAAATAGCTCGTGATGCAAGCCGTGTAGAAATACTTCGAGAAGACGAGCAGCACCAAGATGGCCAATGCACCATACTTAGCCTGATGAGAAATGTTGTGGTTGAGCAACGGCTGCCGTTGCGGATGCTTCACCACATACGCCAACCTTGCCTGATACCATGCCCCAAGTCTCAACATGAGGATAGCCGCCAACAATGCCGCCAAAGCAAACCACGAGATGGCACTTTGTCCGAAAGGCAATACTATCAGCGCAGCCAATAGCGGACCTACTGCCGAACCACCATTGCCGCCCACTTGGAATATCGATTGCGCCAAACTTTTCTTTCCTCCCGAAGCCAGTTGTGTCACTCTCGAAGCCGTGGGATGGAACACCGACGAACCGAGTCCCACAATGCTCACTGCCAAGAGGATGAGTCCATAATTCTGAGCAAAGGCTAGGACTAACAGCCCCACTAGCGTAAAACACATGCCCATAGATAGCGCATAAGGCCGCGGTCGCTTATCGGCATAAAATCCCGTGAAAGGCTGCAAGATTGACGACGTGAGCTGAAACACTAGCGTAATCACGCCTATCTGTGCAAACGAGAATCCAAAATTCTCTTTCACAATAGGATAAATCGACGGGATGACCGACTGAATCATATCATTCAGAAAATGGGATATGCTGCAGATTACGAGCACCGAATAGACCGTTCCCTCCGTCATCCGTGGATTTCCTTTCACCTTATTACCTATTGCCTTGAGATTCATTTTTTCCTATTTGCTATTGTTTTAGATGTTTCATTCGTCTTTCTAATTCGTCATTTCTTTCTGCAATGACAATGCGAATGCCATGAAGTTTGCTTTAACTGCAAACCACTATTTATCTTATGCAAAATTAAATGATTATTTCTTCTTTCCCAAAAAGAGTGTACTAGATGTGCACTTTTTCACTCTGTATTTCATCATCTCTACACAAAAACACTTCATTCTCCTCTGCTTAAGAGATTCGTCACTCCCCAAAAGAGGAGGGAATACGCCCTGTATACGAAAACGTGGCTAAGCCTTTGAAGCGCACATGTATATACATGCAAGAAACGTTTATCTGCAAGAAATAGAACCACTGTTGGTTAATCGTAACTCAACTTACAGACTCGACCATTTGCAGAATGATAGATTTGCCATCTACAATCTCGAATGCGATTCCTGATTAAAATAAAATACATTTTTTTGCGTTATAGAAAAGGAGCAAGAAGAATGTTCCTTAACTTTGAAAAAGACGAAATGTTTCCTTCAGATGAAGGAAGCATATTTCCTATACATTTTTAATCCGAAAATTAATAATTATAATACCACACTATCGTTATGAGAACAAAGACATTATTACTCTGCAGTCTACTCGCATGCGGCACAATCATTGCTAAAGCTCAAGAAAAAGGGTTCAACGTTGGCATTACCGCAGGTATGAATGTGGCCCAAATGACCAACATGGAAATGGAAAGCCGTTTGGGCTTCAACATTGGCGCCAAATTTGAGTACAATTTCAATCACCACCTCTACCTTGGTTGGGGAGTGCTCTGGACGATGAAGGGAAGTAAGTGCGATATCTATGGCGATGACAATTACAAAACAAAGATGAAATACAACCCTCACTATCTTGAATTACCTATCAGCATCGGCGGACGATTCACCATGAACGATGGGATAAGTATCTTCGGAGAGACGGGTCCCTACTTGGCCATTGGCGTTTGTGGAAAAATCAAATACGGAGATTTTTCCGAACTCTATGGAATGAAAAGCAAAGATTTCTTCAACGAAACTGCAAGCAATCGTTTCGATTCCGGTTGGGGAGCTCGCGCTGGCGTAGAGATTAATGGTTTTCAAGTTCACATAGGATATGAGTATAGTTTTACCAAGGTGGTGGATACGGGCTTTTACAAATCTCACAACACGAACCTCAACATAGGCGTGACCTACATGTTTTAAAAACGAACAAGACCGCCTTTCCTTACATAATCATATCGCGAGCAAATCGTCAACTTACTTCACCCAAACAATGTCACTGTAAGTGTGGCGTCCACCGTCACATTCAATGTGTAGCAAATAAATACCTCGTTCCAACTTTCGGATCGGAAGTACGGCTTGGTGTCCGTCAGCAGACGTAACACGTTTAACCAACCTGCCACTTACGTGATATAAACTAACACAACCTAAATCATGGGACGAAATCATCAAGTGGTCTCCTTCGCGCTTCACGCGGAATGCCGTTGTAGTGGGCAAGGATGTTGCGGCTGCAGAATATCTGGTCACCACATTTTGTTGAAAGAGCGTAAGCATATCACCCTCGCATTTTAGGTAATAGGAGGCTTCTTTGGAATCATCCAGTTCTACATCTTGTCCGTCAATTTGGCCCATAACAATAAGGCGATAGGTATGACCATCTTCCCATGGAATATTATCCTTGCGTAGCCAATAGCTAAATAGAGGAACGTCGAAAGAAGGTGACACGTACACCTCATCATCTATGCCTCGCACATAGATTTTTTCTTTTGTCTGGACATCTTCTGTTAACATCGTAATTGGCCCACTGTAACACTTATCTTCCGATGTACGCAACGACACAGCAAGTTTGAAAGGAGACATTTGCGAGAGGTCAACACTGCCACTCTCTATTTTATTGTTAGAATCGTCAGCCAAAAACATTTCCACCTTGGCCATGAGCGGCTTTTCTTGTGCTTCGATTACCTCTATGTAGGGAACATCCTTGTCGTGAATCTTATGGATGGGGTAAAAAAGAGTACCTTCCTTGTCAGCCGAAAGCAGAAGTTCTACTTCATAGCGCCCCGGGGAAAGATTGGTGGGGAGTGAAAGCGTGATGGGAATTTCAGCATCGGAAAACCCTTCCATTTCTGTACATTCGTCCACTCGAGAATCTAACACAACCTCCTGATGCTCGTCAAGCAACTGTACTTTCATACAATAATCGCGCATTTTGTACAATCAACGCCAATATGCTTGTGACAGAGTGCGAAGAGTTGTATTTTTGCACTGTCAAAATACATACAACGCGTTGGCATAATGAGTAAACAAGTTGACAAGTTAACAGATAAGTTTGCTAAGAATTTTAGGTTCTCTATCCATTCTGACTTTAACATAATAAGTATAGCATACTTACTCGTTAACCTGTCAACTTGTTACCCCGTTAACTAAGAACTCCGCCAGCGGGTAAAGTAAGCAAAAACAGAGGCATTGAGCAGCTACTGTGAAATAGTAATGTGGAAGTTGATATTTTTCAGTTGAGGTGCTGTTTGATGCCTTTTTATATGCTTCATGTATGCGTTACCCTAACCCCTAAATTTTATCGTAGAAAATGGCATAGTCTTAAGGGTGGTTCTAATAATTCTGAAATAGGGAATTGTGCGCTATCGGAAGTGTATATTTGAAAGTTTGAGAGAAAGCACAGCGGGCTTGTGACCGAACAAACTTTCAGAAATACACCTCCGAGAGTGCGCAAATCACATTTCAGAATAGCCGAACTCAAAAAAACAGAAATTTTAGAACCACCCTTAAATAATAAATACTTAACTTTGCGCTTAGGGTCAGAGCGGTTGGAAATGCCCAACTGCTGTGAAGGCCCTAATGAATGAGCGTATTGAACGTTGTCTTGAAATAGAAATGTGGAAGTTTCGATATTCAGTAAGGCAAAACGTACAATATCGTTCACGCGTATTATGGTATCATTACGTGCGCACCTCACACCATTCTTTAGCGAATGGCGTGGGGTAGTGCGTGCTACAAATACCTTTGTACAAGCGTGGACTATTGTCTGTTGCATACTGAATAGGTCTCTTCCACAACCTCTATTTCAGCAACGGGCGATGGTGCCACGCTTTTTTGGCTCTTAACCTTAACAATTACAACCCTTGTGTGAGTTCAGAACAACGTTATTAACTTATATACATCTATATGGATAGCAGATATATTTACATTATCACTCGCGACGAATTGGTGCGACTTGATTGTTCCAAAGTGGTCTACATGGTGGGCGATGGCAATTACACCGATATTGTGCTCGTCAACAAGCAGAAGCACTCCATCTGTATGAACCTATCGCGCATGCAGCAACTCGTGAGCGAAAGTTTGCGCGAGCAAGCCTCTTTCTTTGTGCGCATAGGCAAGCGCTTTATCGTAAACCTTAGTTTTGTATACAAGGTTCAACCCTTGCAAAAAAGCCTCGTGCTGACTGATGGTGTAAACTTTACTTTCAAGTTGGGCATATCCAAAGAGGCGCTCAAGCAGTTGAAATCCTTGCTCCTTATGCGTGTAACGAATTCGATGGCAGAGAAGGAGCCTGTCAAGTAGAGTAGTACATTTAGGGTGGTTATAAACACCGAATTTCACATTTATGGAAATAATAATAGGAAGAGAAGAGGGGGCACGCCGCCTTCATTGCATGGCCGACGGAAGAGAGTTTAACATAGGCCCTGCGGGCATGGTGCCACTCTCGGTAAGCCGCAAGCATTGCCGCATCACGATAAATAGTGGCCACATCAACATTGAGAACCTTAATCTGCAAAATGAGACATACGTAGACGGCAATCAGGTATTCAGCAAGGCGCTGACGGTTTCAAGCCGTGTGCAGCTCGGCAAAGACCGCTTTCTGTTGCCCTTGCGGCAAATACTCCAGCTGGTTAATGGTGTGTCAGCGCCAATGGGCGGCCAGCCTGCAAAAGAAGTACCTACTTTCTCGTTACGCCCGTTGAAAGCTGTATGGAGTGAATATGAGCAGCAAGTGCTCGACATACAAAATAAAGTCTCTCAGAAAGCCAACCAGCAGCGTTTGCAGGGGATACTGTCATTGCTCGGTGTGTGCGTAGGTCTGGTTCCTGGCATCAATGTGGCAGTGCGTGTTATTATAGTGCTTGGTGCGTTGCTCCTGGCGGTATATTTCTTTTGCCGGGGTAAAAACGAGGACAGCGTGGCGCAACAAATTCACGACCTTAACGAAGAATATGCCAAGAAATACAAGTGTCCTAACCCCCAATGTGGCAAGCCTTTCGGAAACATACCCTATCGCAACATAGAGTACTACAAGCAGTGCATCTCCTGCGGGTGTAAGTACACCCACTGACATTTTGTACAATAAACGGGATAGTTGCTACAATCTTTCAAAAATGTCTTTACAACTCATGGCTGGCGGCATAACTTTGTGTCATCATTAACTAAATAAATACCAAAAACGATGAACAACGAAGAAACAATTATCATGCAGCCTCAGAGTGGCAATAACCCTAAAGCTAACCAAGCAACAACGGATGCCGAACCGAACGCAAAACCCAAGAAAACCCGCGGAAAAAGGAGTGCTGCTATGGTTGGCGCAGCCGTTGCAGGTGCTGCCGTTGGCAGCGGAGCCACGTTGGGTGTAGAAGCAGTGGTTGATGAAAGCAACAACGACCAAGAGGAGAACAATGCCCAGACGGTGGAAACACAGACTGACAACGCTGCAGAGTCACAGGAGGTAGAGGCTGTTGCAGACACCCAAGACAGTATCGAGACCGAGCAGCCTCACTACGTATCCGAGGCACCGCGCGATGTGAATGCGACCGTTGAAGATGTGGCATCAAATGGCGAGAGCGACTATACTGGTCATGGCGGTGACAACTTTGTAGCGCAAAATGATCCTAATCTGCAAACTGCCAGCGACGATGGTATGGGCGTGCACGATGATCAGTTACAAGTGTTAGGCGTGTACGATGTACAAAACGAAGACGGAAGCATGATGCAGACGGCCACAATTACTGATGGCCATTATATAGGTGCTGTGATAGATGTGGATTACGATGGTACGGCTGATATCGTCGCTGTGGATTATAATCAAAACCAGCAGATTGAAGAGGGCGAGGTGTTCGATGTGTCCAACGAAAATATTCAGATGCAGGATTTTCAAGATGCGCACGTTGCGCAGCAGCAGGACATGATGCAGCAAGAGCAAGAACATCTGGCCTATAATGCAATTGACGATCAGCCTGACTACTGCAACAATGCCGACATTCAAGATGCCTAAGGTGGTAAAGAGCTTGCTGCTTTGGGTGGTGCTGCTGGCAGTACCCTTGCAGGGAGAGGCAAAGACTTACCTCCTCTCGGTGGGCATATCCGACTATCCTGGCAACCGAAACGACCTTCGCTTGCCACACAACGATGCCGCCACCATGCAGTGGGTGTATCAGCAGAACAAGTATGCCCAAACAATGCTCTTGACTAACAATCAGGCAAAACTCGCAACCGTAAAGGCCGCCTTGCGTAATATGGTGGCAAAGGCTACAGCCAACGATATTGTGGTATTGTTTTTCAGTGGCCACGGTGTATCAGGCGGTTTTGTGTGCTACGACGGCATACTCAACTATGGAAGCATCTATTCGGCCATGGCGGCATGCAAGAGCCGTAACAAGATGATCTTTGCCGATGCTTGTTTTGCGGGAGCTATGCGCCAGAACAGCAACGCAAGACATCAAAGCGGAGGCGTGAGAAAGAATAGCAACGTCATGCTCTTTCTGTCGTGCCGCGGCAATGAAGTTTCGATTGAGTCAAGAAAACTTACCAACGGTTTCTTTACCTATGCCTTGCAGCACGGATTGCGGGGCGGTGCCGACGCCAACCACAACCGCATCATTACAGCCAAGGAACTCTTTGACTATGTCAGCGCAAGGGTGAAGCGCCTGTCGGGAAACCAGCAACACCCCGTGATGTGGGGACGTTTTCCCAATAATATGCCCGTGATGAGGTGGTAATACTACTTAAAATAACACAGCAGCAATGGATAATACGATAAAAATAAAATGTCCCACTTGTGGCAAGATACTCCGCTTGAACAATGTGCCAAATATCAATGCGGCCACCTTCACATGCCCAGTGTGTAAGGAGAAGCACGTTGTTGGCCAATGTCAGCGTTATGTGCCCACCCAGACCTCTGAAAGGGAGGAAACGCAGTATGGCGGCGCGGGTATGTCACAAGCCGGTAACGAGGAAACACAGCTAAGTTCAGGTCAAGCAGCGTCAGGCGGTACAGACGTGACCACCGTGGGTCCTGCTCCCAATAGGGCGATAGGCAAACTTGTTGATGCCATGGGCAGATGTTATCAGCTGAAGCAAGGCTCCAACACCATCGGGCGGAAGGCCACCACATCGTCGGCCACCGTGCAGATAGACACCACAGACCGCACCATGAGTCGTAGCCATGCCATTATCGAAGTGTATAATCAACGCGGGCAGATTGTGCATCTGTTGAAAAATGGCGCTAACAAGAATCCGTCTTACCTGAACGGTGCGCTCATCAGCCAGTTTGACCAGCTTATTCTTAATAACGGCGACCGCATTAAAATGGGAAGCACGGAGTTAACATTCAAAGTATATCAATGAAATATCAAATTAAAGCATACAACCTGCAAGAGCTTGGGCAGCGAGCCAATCAAGAGGACTCACTCTTCCCGGCCTTAGGACAGTCTACAACAGATTGCCGCCTTTTCGTTCTGTGCGACGGAATGGGCGGACATGAAAAAGGCGAGGTGGCTTCGGCCACGGTGTGCGAGCAAATTAGTCGTACGATACTCAGCCAGTGGCATGCCGGCGAACCCCTCAGCGACGACCTCTTTCGTCAAGCTCTTGCCACAGCCTACGATGCGCTCGATGCCAAGGACGATGGGGCCGAACGCAAAATGGGCACCACAATGACTTTCCTCTGTTTGCACGCCAATGGTGCAACGGTGGCTCACATTGGCGACAGCCGCGTTTACCAATTGCGTCCCGCCACCAAGCATTCGCCAGCGCGCATCGTCTTTCACACGCGCGACCATTCGCTCGTCAACGACCTTGTCAAGATAGGCGAGATTACAGAGGAGGAGGCGCTCCACCACCCGCAGAAGAATGTTATCACGCGTGCCATGCAGCCCTGTCAGGAGCAGCGCGCAAGAGCCGACATTGCCCACCTCACCGACATTAAGCCGGGCGACTATTTTTATATGTGTTCCGACGGCATGCTTGAGCAGTCCACCGACGAGAATATTCTCAACATCATCACCAAACCAAACTCCACCGATGAGGAGAAACTTGAGATGCTTCGCAGTGTGACTGAGGAAAACAAGGACAACCACACGGCACACCTTATACATATTGAAAAGGTAATAGGGGCTAATCCCCTTCAAGCATCAGTTCCGCCTCGCCTGCAAGAGCCAAAGGGCACGTTTGTTACTCCCGACTTCTCTGCCACCACTCCGCAGCCTAAGCGCCGTAATCTGTTGCCGTGGCTGTTGGTCGTGTTGCTTTTAGTCATTATAGCTGCTGGCGCTTCGTACTTCCTTTTGGGTAATAAAGAGAATAAGAGCGCAAAGCCCGATAGCACTAAAATAGATTCTGCCAAGGGTCTGTCTGCTGAGAAGAAAAAAAGCGATGCACTCATAGAGAACACCTCTTTACAGCCTGTTTCCCCTCAACGTGAAACATCTTTACCGGCCTCTGCCGAAAGACAACCACAAGGGGTGGGCAGCAAGCCTGCAAAACCAACTAACCGGGAAAAGCCGCAAACGGTTGCAGACGACAAGCCGGACGCAAAGAAGGACGAACACATTGTTAGCGAGATTTTCAAGAGTAGAAAAGGCTCTCCAAAAGAAGAGAAACAAACAACAGAACCTTAAATAACCCATGCAACAGAAATTATCAACCGGCACCCTTCTGCGTGAGGGGGCATACAGAATAGAGCGTGTCCTTGGACAAGGCGCATTTGGCATTACCTACCTTGCCGAACACGTACATTTGGGCAAGAAAGTCGCCATCAAAGAGTTCTTTATGAAGAAGGTCAACTCGCGTGGCGAAGATGGCAGCATTACGGGCATGACCGACGGCAGCCTGTCGTACAACTATTGCCGTAAGTTTCAAAAGGAGGCTGTTAACCTATCCCACCTTGAGCACCCCAATATTGTGCGTGTAACCGACCTGTTCGGTGAGAATGGAACGTTTTACTATGTGATGGACTACATCGAAGGTCAGAACCTCAACGATTATGTAAAGTCTGGCCCGATAGGTGCCGATGAGGCCACCAACATCATAAAGGCTGTGGCTGATGCGCTTATCTATATGCACGAGACACACCACATGCTCCACCTCGACCTCAAACCCGGCAACATCATGCGCCGTGCAAGCGATGGCCACATTTTCTTGATAGACTTTGGACTAAGCAAGCACTACGATGCCAACGGTCAACCCGAAACCTCCACCAACATCGGTCTCGGTACGACTGGCTATGCGCCCATAGAGCAAGGTAATCAGGCAAAGAGCGGTGAGTTCCGTCCCACCATCGATGTCTATGCCCTTGGTGCCACACTTTACAAACTCCTCACCCGCGAAACGCCTCCCGCAGCTTCCGAACTTGTGAGCGACGATGAATTGGTAGAGGACAATCTGCGTGAAAAAGGTGTACCAACCAATCTTATTAAGGTGGTAACCGAGGCAATGTGTCCGAATGTGAAGAAGCGTACACAGACAGTGCGTGATTTTAAGAACCAACTGTCTTTGGACGCTGTACCTTCTGTAGCTGAAAGTAAAAGTGCTGAGAACGAAGAACAAAACATCACTGCAGATGAGGAGACCATTGTGGGGAGTCAATCGGTTAAAGATAATAGCGATTCAGATAATACGAATTCCAAACATCTCTTGGCTCAAAAGTATAGTGAAACGTTCGACATTCCCTTGCGAGAAGCTCTGAACTATATAATTGCGCATGGCATGTCTGAGACGCAGCGTGTAATAGACAATGCTATGGCAACAGAGCGTTCATCACGGAGTACAGAAGAGCAGAAGAACACTAATAGTGAGCCGAAAACCGAGGACGTAGAAGCTTGGAGAAAAAGAGACTCTTTTCGTCCATTCTCATTCAAGGGCAGAATAGGGCGCGTGCAACTAATACTTTCGTATGTAGTGGGCTTTGTGGCTTGGTTTGCATCTTTCCTCTTGTTTGATATAGAACATTCCGACGGAAATGGAGGTGTAATCTTGTTATTCCTTGCTTGTACAGTAGTCTTTTTATGGTTCCTCTATGCTCAATGCGCCAAGCGTTGCCACGATTTAGGCAAGTCGGGCGCATGGATGTTCGTCCCATTTTGGAACATTCTATTGTTCTTTGCAGAGGGTGAAAAAGGAGAAAACCAGTATGGCCAAGGCACTGAAGTGAAATCTGGTAATGACATATTCCTATTTCTGTTTTTTCTGATATTGCCAATAGGGGGAATAATCATTTGGCAAAAGATGGATAAGGTCAATGTGCCATCTGGTTTTGATGAATCAATAGCGCAAAGCGAAGTAAATTGGTATGTTGACTCCGCCAGTCCTGCTAATGTATATTGTGTCTATGAAGGCGAAAGACATTATAGACCTCGCTGGGATCTTCCTGATGGTCAGCGTGAAATACACTATGCGGAAGACGACCCTCGAGAGTCATTCTCTGGTACAATTAGTGGCATAGTTTGTAATGGCCTACTGAAATATCGTAATGGTGATTATTTTAATGGTACTATTTCGAATGACCAAATTATGGATGGTCATGGTAAAATAACTTATGATGATGGCACTTACGAAGGTGATTTCAAAAATGGCTATTATCATGGGCAGGGTACGTATGCATTGAAAGATGGAACCTGGATTTACAAGGGTAGTTATGAGAATGGCGTTATCAACGGCTCTGGTACAGAATACTGGCCAAAGGCGAAAGGTAATTATTCAAGTTCTTTAGAATGTAACTACAAAGATGGTGAACGCAACGGAGTCGGAACATGGTATTTTGCCAACCATACATACAATAAGTGTAAATTCAGAAATGGCAAACAAATTTCCGTCATAGAAGAAGGCACATGGCGCTAATTGCTGAATTTAAGAATAACTCTATAATTAAACACAAAGTAAAATGAAACACGTAATATACATATTCTTCGTAGTGGCAGCTGCCCTAATGGGTTTAACTTCATGTGAATCTACTAAAGACAAATTAGTTGGTTCTTGGCACTATACAAGTAATGGAACTACAAATGGAGTCGAAATTACTCTTGATGGAGTGGATAACAACAAAGCTGATGGTACTTACACATCAACAGCCAACTGTTCTTATTCTTCTGAAACGGAAATAGATGGGACAAAAGTTAATGTGAAAATGATGTTCAGTATCAAAGTTAGTGGCGAATGGAAAGTAAATAACGATAAAGAAATAGTCGGTTCTCCTTCTTCTGTCGACATAAAGGTAACAAGCGTGAAGTTCTTCGACCCATCAGACGATTCCTTTTTATTTGAACTGACAGGAAGTGATTTGGAAGAATATTCAAAATCACTTGCAAAGGATATGCAATCAGACTTGCTTGAAGCTTCAACCGAGCGCATCATCATGTTGCGAGACAATAAGTATGTAACAGAATCTGTTGATGATGATGGCAAGAAGGAAACGATTACGTATAACCGGTTGTAAGTAGCATGACAAACGATAAATCAATGCTCCCCATCGGGACTGTGCTCAATGGCAGGTATATAATCCGAGGCCACCTCTCATCGGGTGGCTTCGGAAAAACCTATCTTGCCGTGTGTGGATCGCAGAACACGAAGGTCGCCATCAAAGAGTTCTTTATGACAGCGGCAAACTTACGTGACGCGGACGGTGTGTCGGTAAGCACAAACAGAAATTATACGCAACAATTTGGTGAGCAAATAGTGAAGTTCAGAAAAGAGTATGAGCGACTAAGACTTATAAGCAATGTGCATGTGGTGAAAGTGTACGATTGCTTTGAAGAGAATGGTACGGCATACTATGTGATGGACTTCGTAGAGGGCACCAATTTGGAGGAGTATTTGAGAAAAAGAAATGCACCCTATACCGAAACCGCCGTATACAACTATCTGAAGCAGATACTCGGTGGCTTGAAAGCAATCCATTCAAAAGATTTGCTGCACCTCGACCTCAAGCCAGCCAACATCATGAAGACACAGAACGGCTATGTAAAGTTGATAGATCTCGGTGCAAGCAAAGATTATATAGGAGGCGTGGGAGCTACTATGTTTACGGGCGTAGCACTAACTGAAAGATATGCCCCTCCAGAACAAGTGGATGGCAGTTTCGATAAGTTAGGGCCATGGTCAGACTTCTATGCTCTTGGTGCAACACTTTATCGTTTGCTTACGAATAGGGTGGTACCGACATACACAAGTCTTTATGAAGATCATACTCGTGACAAACATATCGCATTGCCAATGCCGAATGTTTCTGATGAAACAAAGCAACTTATTGTGTGGTTGATGAACACCGATAGGACAAGGCGTCCGCAAAGTGTGGACGACATCTTGCAATGGTTGAGAAATCCGTCAGCACAAGATCAAGATGTTACAATCCAAGATCCCGAGGTTACAATCAATGTGCCAAGAGAAAAGAAGGGCGCAACAACCACGACCGAAGCCACGACCGACGCCACAACCGACGTCACAACCGACGTACTACCGGACCCCGGTCCGCAAAACAATGAGTTCAGTCTCTTAGGCTGTTTTTACATTATCGTAATTATTTTCATTGTAGTAACGATTATAAAAGCTCTATTGTAAAACCATTAAAAATAAGTAGTTCATGAAATCACTTATCAAAAAAACTTTTGCGGTTGTCGTTATATTGGCAGCCATCGTAGATTGGCCTGTAAAGGTGGAAGCTGGCTGTGGCCAAGTAGTTGCTAAAGAAGCAGTACCATTATTTCGTAGTTGTGCGAGAAAAGCTACAGTTGTTGCTGAGAAATGTGTAAATAAATCTACGCAAAATACGGAAAAGATAGTAAATACAACTCTCCAAAACAAGAACCTGCAATATGGTACGCTAAGGGCATCAGCGTGCCAATTTATAACTTGCCCTCGCTGCCATGGTAAAAGACGTGTGCAAGGATATAATGGTTATGTCTATACTTGCGCCCGCTGCAATGGCTTAGGAATCATTCACGTTGTGAGGTAAAAAGCAGACAATCCAGCAAACAACCAAACGACAATAAGAGACAACGTCCATTGTGCCTTTGTAGGGGCACATCATGGTTCGTTGTCTCTTATTGTCGTTTGATATATTCCCAAATCCTCACACAGATTATCTGTGTTTTTGTCCTTAATAAATACGCATTAGCGGAAATTCCGGTTAACGGGTTAACAAGTTGACGGGTAAGTTTGTCAAGCTTTTTAAGCTTCTTACCATTCTGACTTTGACATAATAAGAAGTGTAAAGCATACTTACTTGTTAACCTATCAACTTGTTAACTTGTTTATTTCATGTATAACAAACCTCTCCCTAAAAGCCACATCTTTATTTCACCAAAACGATTTCATTGTAAGTATGGCGTCCCCCGTCACACTCAATGTGCAGCAAATAAATGCCACGATCCAACTTTCGGAGCGATAGCACACCCTGTCGTCTGTTAGCAGACAAAGCACGCTTAACCAATCTGCCGCTTACGTTGTACATGCTCACACCGAACAAATCGTGGGCCGAAATAATTAAATCGTCACCCTTGCGCCTCACACTGAATGGCTTAGTAGTGAGCAAACAAGTTGAGGTTGACGATGACCCTGTCACCACATCTTGCTGAAAGAGTGTGAGCACATCGCCCTCGCGTTTCAAGTAATAGGGGACCGCCTTAGGATTGTTCAGCTCAACGTCTTGCCCGTCAAGCTTGCCCATAACTATAAGGCGATAGGTGTGGCCATCGTACCATGGCAAATTATCCTTGCGCAGCCAATAGCTAAATAATGGTACGTCGTAAGATGACGACACGTCAACCTCGTCATCAATTCCTTTCACATAAGTCCTTTCTTTCGTCTGAGTGTCTTCGGCCAGCATCGTAATATGTCCGCTGTAACACTTGTCTTCTGATGTGCGCAACGACACAGCAAGTTTGAAAAGAGACGTTTGCGAAAGGTCAACACTGCCACTCTCTATTTTATTGTTAGAATCGTCAGCCAAAAACATTTCCACCTTGGCCATGAGCGGCTTTTCTTGTGCCTCGACTACCTCTATGTAGGGAACATCCTTGTCGTGAATCTTATGGATGGGGTAAAAAAGAGTGCCTTCCTTGTCAGCCGAAAGCAGAAGTTTTACTTCATAGCGCCCCGGTGCAAGGCTGGTGGAAAGTGAAAGCATGATGGGAATTTCTGTCTCGGAGAAACCCTCTATTTCTGTACATTCGTCCACTTGAGAATCTAACACAACCTCCTGATGTTCGTCAAGCAACTGTATTCTCATATAACAATCGCGGGGCACTCCATTGAGATTTTTCACGGTGAAAAAGGCTTGCACCTTACCACCCCGTTCGGCTGCAGCGCTGAGGCGCGGCTGTGCCATGAGTTGAAATTGAGCATCGTCGGAACACACCTCAGATACGCGACCAGCATCATCGGTCAGTTCCACCTCAATGGTAGGGGCTTTTTTCATTCTAAAGAAGTCACTCCATGTGCCATCATCATTACGGCTGACGCATACAGGAATGAGGCGATAATAACCATTGGAAAGTCCATCCAAACGAATCTGTACATGCAGTGGCTGATTTACCAAATAATCAGTTCCCATAAAGCCGTCATGGTCTGCCCCATAAATGCGCTCCGTAAATCCGCCATTGGCATGGTCGTCTGAATAGAATATGCGCAGGTACTCACCCGCATCATTGCAAACAGCTATGCCAACATCGCCCTTAAAAGAAGCACCTCTGTTTACAAAAGAGTTGAGCTCAACGGTTTGGGGCTGTGATGGGAAAAAACTTTTATCTTCAGTTCCATTAAGCGTGAGAGAACCACCCTCATTAAACATGAGCTGGGGCGAACTCTCCAAAAGTCCCCGATCTATATCGGGATATTTTCCATTGTTAGGGTGTGCAAGAATGGCCGTTACAGCGCGGTTAAAGGCTAATGGTTTACCCTGAAACTCACTGCCGGTTTGCGACAGACTGAGATTGGTGAGCGAATAATAAGCATCGCCTTGCCCATCCCAACCAAAATTCATGTGGAAGAGACCATTCTCATCAAAGCCATCAGCCACCCAAGCGTGTCCAGAGGCAGTATTGGCGGGACGCCCTTCGAGATAAACGGGACAACCATTCAGCAACTCCTGTCGTAATATACTGGCAAAACGGCTTGGCCCTTCTATAGCCCTTGTTACGTATGCCGCAGTATAATCGAAATGCTTTTGCAGGGCTTGATATGCAAAAAATCCCTGTGTGCCACTCGAACTAGGGGTATACTGCATAGATGAGGCTATGCCCACATCGCTCATAAGCTGAGCCACAGCGTTCTCTTGTATAGTTGTGGCGCGAACAGGATAGCGATAGTCGAGTAGCATATTATCCCAATCGTAATATGATTGGCTAAAGTCAGCGCTTTTTGTTGTTTGGTCGTAGGTAACGGTGTATTCATTCTTACCAAAACCATGTGTAGGCCATTGGTAGTAATACATCATTTGAGCCACGGCAGTGGCCACGCAACCGCTATATGGATAACCCGTTTGTGCATTGAAAGGGTGCGATTGTCCCCACTTCGTTTTGAGCAGAGGCGATACTGTTTGGAGGAATGTTGCAGCGCGAGGGCTAGTTTGTGAAGCAGCGACCTTTTCATTTTTAACGTCATCGTAGGTTTGTCTGTACCCCTCTAATAGCCATTTTACACAAGGATTTGCATTTAGCGTATCGAGCGTATTCTCTGTGCTATAGGCCAATACTTCTCCCATGACGTCATTGCTAGCTACGATTACAAAACCGCGACCATGTGCATCATTAAATATATAATAAGGCGTGTCGCTATTGCTATGCCTTTGACTTACTTGTGCTTTAAAGTTTTTTCCATTAGGCAGTGTGATATACTTTTGGGCAATCTTTGCTGCCCTTGAGAAGTCTATAGGGGTAGCGTCTGCCGTAAGTGGGGCAGATATAAGCAGAGCTATGACTAACAACAATTGGTTAATAATAGAGAGAGGGTAATGTGCCTTTATCATCGTATCGAGCGCATTATTTGTGCAAAGATTGCGATTGTATAAAATAGTTGATTAGGCCGACGAACGTATCATACGATTAAGACTCGTTTCAGCCAATACAGAGGGCGTGCGTTGTCCCTTGTATTGGCTGAAATCGCCTATTGTTTCTTAGAAGTGATAAGGGTTCAACTGCTTATAGTAGTCGTTCATTTTATTCTCCACGTTAGAATATTGGCCTTCGAGATCATTGGCCATTTCGGGAGCTATCTCGAGCGAGCGCTTTAAGTCTTCGGCAGCCCCGACCTCATCTTTCAAGTGGTGCTTCACTCCGCCACGAGCCTTGTAAGCAGGAGCATAATTGGGACGTAAGTCTATCACCTCATTGTAAAGACTTAGAGCCTTGTCCCACCGTGTGGTGTGCTCATAGAGTGCACCGAGTTTTATCACGCTATCGGTAAAAGGATTGAGTTCGCGCACTGCTTCGTACTCCGTGATAGCCTCATCCGTTCGACCCAAGGCTGCATAGGCATCGGCACGAAGCGTATGATACGTCTCGCTTTCGGCATTGAGTTCAACCAGCGATTCGGCATCAGCTAACACCTCGTTCCACTGCCCCATACCCACTAGAATTTGGGCACGCAAGAGCAGTGCTTCCTCATAGTCGTGACGAAGCGTAAGACACTGCGTGAGATGAGCTATGGCCATAAAGTCTTCGCCCAACCCATGGTCTGCTTCTGCGGCAAGGTAGAGTGCTCGCGCTTCTTCGGGATGTGCAGAAAGAATGGTTGTTGTAGTGGTTCGTTCGTCGGCATAGGAATGAAGACGACCTTGTGTCTGAGCCAAAAGTAGGCCTACTTCAAGCGTATCCTGCGGTGAAGCAGATATTTCTTGAAGCAACGGAAGGGCTTCTTCATTATTTCCCGTACGGAGATAGGCCTCGGCTAGCAGGCTTACTGTGTGGAGTTCATGCTTAATGTCGAGTGCGGCCTTGAAACATTTTTCGGCATAGGCCAATTCGCCCATTTGCATAGCACGAATGCCATCATCGCGCAATGTGACGTATTGGCTATCGGGGTTCGGCTTTCCCGTACCGAATAGTGAGGAGATGATTCCCATATAGATATTTGTTATTATTTACGTGAATAGAGGAGACACTTTACTAGGAGACAGACGATTTTCTATTTTACTTGAAAAAGCCTTTTACAAACTTCTCTGCATCTTTCCCTTGTTGCAAAAGTAATAATTTATTTGTGGGCAAACAAGTAAGGACGGATGCAATGCTCCGATTGAGCTATTTACATCCGTCCTTTACTTTTTTTGTAGAATCCACTCCTTATATATAATAGAGTGAAAAGAGAACCGAGAAGGATTATCCGTAGATTACCTTACCATGCTCATCCTCGTAGGGCTTCATATCCTTCGCATACTGATTCATGGCGCGGAGGCTCATACCCATTGAAGAGAAACCACCATCGTGGAAGAGGTTCTGCATGGTCACCTTGCGAGTGAAGTCAGAGAACATCATTACGCAGTAGTCAGCGCAATCCTCAGCGCTAGCATTGCCTAGAGGCGACATCTTATCGGCGAAGTCCATCATATTGTCAATTTCCTTGATACCCTTACCAGCCGTAGTAGCCGTGGGGCTCTGAGAAATCGTATTGATGCGAACGTGCTTTTCGCGACCGTAGATGTAACCAAATGAGCGGGCAATGCTCTCAAGCATGCTCTTGGCATCGGCCATATCGCTATAACCATAGAACGTACGCTGTGAAGCCACGTAAGTGAGGGCTACTACAGAACCATACTCTGCAATGGCATCGAGTTTCTTAGTGCTCTGAAGCATTTTATGGAATGAGATAGCTGAGATATCGAGTGTCTTCTGCAGATAGCCATAGTCGAGATCATCGTAAGTGCGATGCTTACGCACGTTGGGGCTCATACCGATGGAATGGAGCACGAAATCAATCTTTCCGCCCAACACTTCCATGCTCTTCTGGAACACATTGGTGAGATCATCTACGTTGGTTGCATCGGCGGGGATAATGGTAGCACCGATTTTCTCGGCGAGCTTATCGAGTGTTCCCATACGCAAAGCCATGGGAGTATTGCTCAATGTAATTTGTGCGCCTTCTTCGGCAGCCTTCTCAGCCACCTTCCAAGCGATAGATTCTTCGTTGAGCGCGCCGAAAATAATGCCGCGCTTGCCTTTCAGTAAGTTGTGAGTCATAATCTTGTTAAGTAGTTCTCCGAAGCACGCTTTCTGCACCTTGCACGAATGCATGCATCAAAATTCGTGCGCAAAATTACAGATTTTGTGCAAAACTTGCAAGCATGAAGCCCTTTTTCTGCTTTTATCGAGAATATTTATCTGTTCTAGCAGACTTATCTGTTCATAGACGAAGCAAGATACGCTGTTCTACAATTAAAGAAGCACACTTTCTTAGAAAGCCACCTACAAATCTATCGTGAAACTTTGCATTGTACTCAAGTTAATCGTCCAAAGCTTATTGATGAGGGGTTCGCCATAGCCGCAGATGAGTTGCAAGGCTTGCTCTGCCAAGATACCGCCTACCACGGCGGGAGTCATGCCTACCAAGGCCTTGCCTGGATGTGGCATAGCTAAAGTGGCGGCTTCGTCGGGATAAAGGTCACGATAGTGGCGCGCATTGGAACCGACATTGAACACGGCGACTTGTCCATCAAAGCCACACACGGCTCCATAGATATAAGGTATGCCAACTTTGCGACAGGCATCATCGATAAGAAAGCGCGTAGCAAAGTTGTCGCAACCATCAATCACCATATCATATTTGGCCACGATATCGGCCGCATTTTCGCGAGTGAGGCGATAGGGATAAGCTTCGAGCTTCACCTCGGAATTGAGACGATGAAGACGTTCCACTGCCTCGTGAAGCTTAGGAAGCCCTATCTGATTCTCATCATAGAGCACTTGACGATGTAGGTTACTGACAGACACGACATCATCATCCATCAGCCCAAGTGTGCCAATGCCAGCTCCTACAAGGTAGAGTGAGATTGGGGAACCAAGTCCTCCCACGCCCACAAGGAGTACGCGGGCTTTACGAATTTTACGTTGTCCTTCCTCGCCTATTTCGGATAGATGGAGCTGACGTTCATAGCGCGACTCTGAAGAAGATACATTGTTCATAATATAAACATGTGGAGATTGAGTTTGGAGTTTTAAGGTTATGAGGTTATAACGTTAGCTTTAGACAGGCTAAAAGTTACTTTATAACCTCATAACCTTAAAACTCTAAACCCTACTCCCAAACTTACGCTTTTTTCTTATTTATAAAGTCGAAACTTTCATCCCAATCCTTCCATACAGGCTCCACACCCACTTGCTTGAGGGCTTGGGTCACTTCGGGCACACTTCGGGGATCTGTTACCTCGAACTGTTCGAGTGCATCCTTATGAGTGGCATAGCCTCCAGGCTCTGTCTGGCTACCTGCCGACATCGTGGTCACGCCAAGTGTAGCCATATGATTGCGGAAGTCGGGACTTTCACGTGTACTATAAGAGATGTCAACATCGTGGTCGAAGATGCGCATAGCGAAAGTAAGCTGAGCGAGCTCACGGTCGGTCATTACGCAGTTAGGCTGGAAGCCACCATTCTCTGCCGGACACATACGGGGAAAGTTCACACTATACTTGGTACGCCAGTAATGACGTTGTAGGTAGCGCAAGTGGCGTGCCATCATGGTAAGGTCGGTGCGCCATTCTTTTTCCAAACCGATGAGCACTCCCATACCGATAGAGTGAACGCCAGCTTGTCCCATTCGATCGAAACCATTGACGCGCCACTCGAAGTTCGACTTCTGTCCGCGCGGATGATAGAGTTTATAGTTCTCGCGATGATAAGTCTCTTGGAAGCAAATCACACCATTCATGCCATGATGTGTCAGTTCTAGATAGTCTTCCGTACTGAGAGGCATCACTTCTATCTTCAGATTAGAGAAGTAGGGCTTTGCCAAGTCGAGAGCTTTGGCAAGATAGGGTGTGCCAGCAAGAACGGGATTTTCTCCTGTTACAATGAGCAGATTCTCAAATGGTCCCAACTTCTTAATAGCTTCGTATTCCTTCACCATCTCGTCGGGAGTAAGGATAGTGCGCTTCATCTTGTTGGCCACGTGGAAGCCACAATACACGCAAGAGTTGGTACAAGAGTTGGTTAGGTAGAGGGGGATGAACATTGACACCGTGCGGCCGAAGCGTTCCTCAGTGTAGCGGCGTGATAGCCGAGCCATCTCTTCGAGATAAGGCTCTGCGGCGGGCGAGATGAGCGCCATGAAGTCGTCGACATCGCAATGTTCCTTTTGCAGAGCACGCACCACGTCGCGCTCAGTCTTAGCGGCAATGGCTTCCGTCGTTTCCTCCCATGAATATTTTAAAAGTTCTTCTGAAAACATTGTTCCTATTTTTTTTGTGGGGGGGGAGAGTTTGGAATTTTAAGGTTATGAGGTTAGCTTTAGACAGGCTAAAGGTTACTTTATAACCTCATAACCTCCAAACTCAAAACTTCCTTATCCCAAGAATGCTGTGAGCGGTGAACTTGCCGAAGCCTCGAAAGAGTGAACCTGTGCAGCCAGTCCGGCCTCGAAAGCTTCGTGGCCAGCCTCTACGGCTTTCTTGAATGCGGCAGCCATCTGAGCGGGATTGCCAGCTACGGCAATAGCGGTATTGACCAAGCATGCCGATGCTCCCATTTCCATGGCTTCTGCCGCATGGCTAGGAGCACCGATACCTGCATCCACCACAACGGGCACCGTGGCCTGTTCGATGATTATGCGCAAAAAATCACGAGTTTGAAGTCCGCGATTAGTGCCAATAGGAGCGCCTAAGGGCATCACTGCTGCGGCACCTACTTCCTCTAGGTGTTTGCAGAGAGTGGGATCAGCCTGGCAATAGGGCAACACTACAAATCCTTGCTTTACGAGTTCTTCCGTGGCTTTGAGTGTTTCTGTACTATCGGGCAGAAGGTAGCGAGGATCTGGGTGTATCTCAAGTTTGAGCCAGTTAGTACCAAATGCCTCGCGCGACATTTGTGCAGCAAACACGGCTTCTTCCGCAGTGCGCACGCCCGAAGTGTTAGGGAGAAGTTGTATGTGGTCTCCCTTCACGTGAGCCAACATATCGTCGTTAGCATCGCCGAGTTCTATGCGCTTCATGGCCACAGTGACCATTTCTGACCCTGAGGCTTCAATGGCTTGTTGCATTTCTATGTTACTGCGAAACTTACCCGTTCCAACGAAAAGACGTGATTGAAACTCACGATCGGCTATTTTCAGAATAGACATATTTTGTTTTAATATTAAGTATAAAGTACTGAAGTTTTGGATTTAGAATGAGCGGGCTAAATCCGAAAGTTGAGTAAAGTATTATATGGGTGGTTCTATAAATTCTGAAATTTATAGCCCCCATATATGATGACAGCGCCACGCCTCCTCTTGCGAGCAAGATAGCTAGCCCTTTATTTCAACAGACTAATTCAAGCCCTTACTGCAGCCAACACATCCTGCGTTGCCCACACACATAACAAGACTGAATCCGACTTTTATAAAGAAAGTGTGCTGCTATCCTCCGCAGGCGGCTTTAATCACGGTGACATGAGCACCTTCGGCCAAGGCATAATCGCCCCATTGCGTGCGAGGTACCATTTTATTGTCTACAGCAGCTGCTACGCCTTGCGCGGGAAGGCCAAGCTGTTCGATAAGTTGAGAAAGGTGAGTGGCTTGGGTCTGCACCTCCTTGTTGTTGACGAATACTTGCATAAGTAATAAAGTATATTATTAAAGGAGTAATGCGAAGCTTAAGGAGTAAGAATTGACCCTTTGCGCTCTGCCCGGCGCTTACGAAAAGAATGGACAGAAGAGAGCGTGGTACAATGCCTACGGCAGCATTAACTGCATCAGGTCGTAAGGGTATAATCTCAGCCAGCAAAGCGTATCTTTCCAACGGAGCTGGCACCCCTTTGTCTTCACAACCGCAAAAGTAACACTTGCTCGGGAAAGTGCCAAGCGTTCACCATACTTTTTTGACTTTTTGTCGCTAATGTGGCCTTTCCTTCATCACTTTCTGCCAAATAGTCCAACAAAAACTGACAGATTTTCGCCATCAAAGTCAACCCAAAGCTTTGGCACGGGGATTGCCCTACATAGGGTGTTCGGCTTCCAAGACAGGAAGCAGGACAGACAACATTAACAACAAATAAAAAAATACTACATATTATGACACGCTATTCTTCACAAGATTGGGTTCCTAGTGTATTCAACGATTTCTTCGACAATGGGTATATGCAACGCGCTAATTCCACCGCTCCCTCTATCAACGTAGCTGAGGACGAGAAAGCCTATAGCGTAGAAGTGGCTGCCCCTGGTATGACCAAGGATGACTTCAACATCCACATCGACGACAACGGTGACCTCGTTATCAACATGGAAAAGAAACAGGAAGACGAAGAGAAGAAAGGCAAGAAATATCTGCGTCGCGAATTTTCTTACGCTAAATATGAACAGACGCTTGTATTACCCGATGATGTAGACAAGAGCAAAATTGCTGCCGAAGTAAAGCATGGCATTCTCTGCATAGAACTTCCCAAGGTTACTCCTACAGAAGCCAAGGTAGCTCGTTCTATTGAAGTTCACTAATAATCTTTGCAACCCCTTCATATGAGGTTGCTACAGCATGAGCTCCTTGAGAGCTCTAAGCTTGAGGCTGTGTCGTAATGAATATTTACGGCACAGCCTCTTTTGTCATGTATTAAGGTATCCCATAGACAGTATAGTTACACCCTACCGGCATGGGCAAAAGTAAGGGCAATTTATTCGTACTTTTCCCTTTTAGGGCATAACTACACTGCTTACGGGAAACCCGGGGCGTTGCCCTAGGCTATGAAAACCATTGGGCATTTATCGTCATTATCGGCTGTGTCTCAGCAATTCAAGCAAGCTTGATTGCATTCGACTTACACGATAAATCAGCCCGTCCATCATAATCCGAGAGTTAGGATATTATATCTTTCGTTTTCAATATCCTTACTAAAGCGTGCCACGAATATGACCTTTTCATTGCTCGATGAGCATTTTTGGCTCTACCGCTGCCGTCCGGTAGAGCTACCGCTGCCGTCCGGTAAAGCTACCACTGCCGTCCGGTAAAGCTACCGCTGCCGTCCGGTAGAGCAATGGATGATGGTTTGCAGATGGCAGAGAGTAAATCTGTAGACGGCAAAATCAGGGTGAGTAAATAGAAGCGAACGATTCTTGCAAAGAGCAGATGAGGGGAAGAAGCAAATAAGAATGCTTGCAAAGCGGTGCTTATTATATATTTTAGTTTCGGATTTAGCCCGCTCATACTAAAACCAAAAGTTAAGTAAAGAAATCCACTCCCAATACCATACAAATCCCATCATCAGAATTTATAGAATCTGCCTAAATCAAATGCAACTCATCCGCCCATCATGCCACATTTTTCAGTTTCACCCCACCCTTTTTCCAGTTTATTATTTACCTTTGTGCCTATCATGAGCACGAACAAAGAACATATCGCAAAAGCCGACCGTAGCTATTACAAGCTGATGAAGCCCGAGAAAGCCTACGAGATATACGTCAAGATTCTCGACAAACTGATGAAGAACAAACTTTATCGCGACCCTTCTTACCTCTCGGCTCAGCTCTCAAAAGATTTGCAAATTCCACCACGCTATATTACCACGGCCGTGGCTGTATGTACGGGCGACAACTATCGTGCGCTCGTCAATAGCATGCGACTTCGCGATGCTTGTAATATGCTCTCACAAGCTCGCTATGCCGACACTTCGGCCGAAGATATCGGGCTACTTTCAGGTTTTGCAAGCCGACAAGCTTTCTACCAAGCTTTCAACCGAGCCTACCACTGCACACCCTCTGAATATCGCAGTCAACAACTGCAAAAAACCAAAGAAAAAGAGGCCGAGCAATAACTATAATCTATTTACAACACGGGGCAGTACACTCCTTTTTACATTAGCAAATTCAATCCGCATGCTCACCCACCAAGAACAGAAACAAATCACCCAACTAGTCCGCCACTGGGTAGTACCCGCTATCGGCTGTACCGAACCCATCTGCGTAGCATTAGCCACTGCCCGCGCAGCACAAGAATTAACAACGTGTCCCACACACATCGTGGCACGTTTGAGTGCAAACATTCTAAAAAATGCGATGGGAGTAGGCATTCCCGGTACGGGGATGGTGGGTCTGCCCATTGCCATTGCACTTGGCGCATTAGCAGGCGATGCGAGCAAAGGGCTAGAAGTGCTTGGCAAATGCACACCTGATGATGTGGAACGCGGCAAGGCTTTTATTGCCGAAGAACGCATCAGAATCAGTCTTGCCGAGGATACCCCAGAAAAACTCTTTGTGGATGTAACGGCCGAGGATGCCAAAGGACATCATGCACGTGTAGTGATTGCTAGGGAACATACCCACTTCGTCAGTATAGAACGCGATGGTAAACTCATCGAAGCTCATCCGCTGCAAAATACCTCCTGTGCCTCCACCACAGAAAGCGATAGACCACTACAACTCTGTTTGAAAAAAGTATGGGAGTATGCCACTACAATGCCCCTTGCCGACATTGAATTTATCAATGAAGCCGCACACCTCAATATGGCCGCAGCCGATCGTTCACTACGGGGCAACTATGGCCACTGCTTAGGAAAGGTACTAAGCCGTCCGCTCGGACGGGGCATTATGGGCGAGAGCATCTTCTCGCACATTCTATCATCTACGTCGTGTGCTTGCGATGCCCGCATGGCAGGAGCCATGATTCCCGTTATGAGCAATTCGGGCTCGGGCAATCAAGGAATCTGCGCTACTAACCCCGTAGTGGTATTTGCTCGGGAAAACCACAATACACCAGAAGAACTCACTCGTGCACTTATGCTCTCCCACCTCACCGCCATCTATATCAAGCAGAGTCTAGGCACACTTTCCGCCCTCTGCGGATGCGTAGTAGCAGCTACAGGCTCAAGCTGCGGCATCACCTTCCTAATGGGAGGCAACTACGAGCAAGTGACCTATGCCGTAAAAAATATGATAGCCAACCTCACGGGGATGATATGCGATGGTGCCAAGCCAAGTTGCGCACTAAAACTTACCACGGGAGTAAGCACAGCAGTACTTTCGGCTATGCTAGCCATGCAAGGCAATTGTGTAAGTAGTGTTGAAGGCATTATCGATAACGATGTAGACCAAAGCATTCGTAACCTCGTAAGCATCGGTGCTGGAGCAATGAACGAGACCGACCGCTGCGTGCTCGATATCATGACACACAAAGGATAAAAGAGCACTCTCTACTCAAGCAACATCTTGGATTGCCCACATGAGTATGCGTGATGTCCTGTAAAAGGCCATCCCTTAAAAACAAAATATAATAATGCGCCCTCACGAGCTAAATTAAAACACTATGACAACACATTTGATTCATATTTAAAATATAATACAGGATATTAAGAATATTAGTTATGAAGATTTTAGGCTTTTTTGTAGTATTATTGTGTTTTATTAGTTGTAATAAAGGAAATAAATTAGAACAAGAAGAAGTTTTATTCGATTCTGTTCCATGTTGCCCACATGCTACTATTTATTTGCAACCTTACGATAACTTTACGCAACATGAGGCTAAATCTTTATGTAAAGATATAAAGAAAGGCATAAAGTCTGTGTTTGCATGTACTATTGATACAGTCAAAGTTCTTCCCAACAAGCAGTTACCACAAAGCGCTTATTATAAACCTAGAAATAGATATTTGGCCAATGTTCTTTTAAGGGATTTACCGGAAACAACCAATTTTATTTATATCATAGGATTAACACATAAAGACATATCTTTTAAAATTCATAATAGTGAGAATTACGGAATAATGGGATTAACCCCTTTAGCCAAAAACAAATCTATAGTATCTGATTATAGAGTTAAAGGAAAGGACTTTATAGCGGTAATTGTACATGAGTTTGGCCATGGACTGTATGGTGCCACTCACTGCTCTGACAAAAACTGCATTATGTGTGACTATCAAAAGCATAAAGGAAAGCCATTTAAGTTCTCATTATGTAATAATCATATCTATATGTAATATGAGCAGAAGTCGTAAGAAACATCCATTTACATGTGTTTGTTGTTATTTCTCTAATAAAAAGATAAAGTAATAGCAAATAGATTTTTTAGAAGAATATAATACTACACTTATGGAAATGTACAATGATTTGAAAGCTCGTTGGAATGCCATATGGCAAGAACCTGAAATGGCAGAGGCTTAGCACAGAGTGGAAGCACGTAAGGAGAAAGAAACAAAAGAAAAGGCTCGGCAAGAAGCCGAAGCCAAACGTGAAAGCATGGCTCGGCAAAATAGATACATAGGAGTGCTTGACAAGTTCATCCATGAGGGGCATGAAGCTTTATCATCCTTTGCCGAGACAGATAGAGTCAACTTCAACGAGAAAGAATCGGCTTTCATATAACTATGGCATTATGGCATCTGCTGTAAAGCATAACATTGGATTGGACTCTAAAGCCAGTATAGAATCGGCAGCAAAGAGGTTCTTATCTGATATGCCTTGGCATGGTATTACAGACTTCAAGCAGGAATGTGTCACCAGCTGGACAAAACTCTTCGCCACGAATGAAGTTCAATTCACAGACAACGCCATTGACAACTTTCTCACTTTTGTTGACCATATTAGTGCAGACACATACGTTTCGCTTGGCGGTTCTAATGGGTGCGCTGACCAACTTACGAATTGGGATGGAACGCAGGAAGTTGGATTGGGAGCACCTTTCAAAAGAAAGGCACAAAATTCATCAAGATGAACCAATCTCAATTTCTGTATTCCGTCGGATTTACACCAAGATTGTGTAATACATAACGGCTGAAATAAGCCGGTGACGAGAAATTGAACATATCGGAAATCTGCACGAACGACAACGATTTGTCGCGCAACAACCGTGAAATGTCGAGTGTGGTGTAGCGGTTTATCCAAAAGTTGGCTGCATAACCGCTCACCGCCTTCGATACCTCTGAGAGGTATTTGGAAGTTACACAGAGTTTGTCGGCATACCATGTAACCTCACGGTGACTGCGATACTCGCCGCTTTCGAGCAGCAAGAGGAAACGGTTCATCAGCGTAGCATATTGGGTTGACACATCACTCTCCTTGTATAACGTGGCATGGAAGTCGAAGAAATCGATAATCAGCGACTGCACCTTGTTCTGTATCATATCGTTGTAGAACTTATGCCCCGTCTGCAACATACGGATTTGCAGATTGTCGAAGTTGCGCTTGCATTGCTCAAACTGAGTGGGATTGAGGTGCATGATGGGGTTGAGAAACAGGGCAAGCTGTCCCTTCATGCCATAGTTGCTTAGCGGAGTAGCCAGTTCTATCAGTTTGGCTGATACGTACACTGTCGTGACACGGAAATCTTTCTCTGGCATTATTTTCTCCACCAGTTTGCCCCTGCGCACTATCATCAGGTCGCCTTGTTTCATTTCGAGTTCCATTCCATTGAACACAATTCGGCAAGAACCGCCAAGACAAAGGGCATGTCCCAAATATTCCTTATACGGATTCGTGCCTATGTCGTTTAGATTGTCTGCTATGATAATGTTTTGTTCCATATCAAGTCCCTTTTCTATTCCAATGCTCTTTTCTTAATAACGGGCAATAAAGCAAAATATTTTATGCCAGCTCTTATTCTTCTTGCATTTTAAGAGTCTTTTATGCTCTCCAATACTTCCCTTAAAGGATTGGACGCACTCCTGCCGAGATTATTCTCTACAATGTCAAGCAAAGCAGAGAGTTGCAGCCTTGTTATACCGATGTGAAGGCAGATGCTCATATGACCGAAAGCCATTGGCTCCACGTTGCCAACACCGGCTATAAATGAAACTGTGGCAAGTTCGCGCTCTTGATATGTAAGCAAATCGCGCTCGAAGATGTCGGCAAAGAGATGTTCTTTCAGGAATTTGTCGATTGTCGGTGCAAAGGCTCCATAGCCACTTTGAGGGTGCGAGGATTTTACGCCAGACAACTGTTCAAGAATTGCTGCTCCATGGTCGTATTTGTCGCCCTTGTCTTTTGTTTCCGTAGCAGTGCGGCCTTCCTCATCCACTATTCCATCTGCCTTTCGCTGGTCGAGCACTTGCATGAATGTCTGTATGGCTCGTAGGCTGCGTGGAAAGCCACAATAGGCGTATGCCTGAACAAGAACTTCCTTTATCTCGTTCACGGTCATGCCAGCCTTCAGTCCTTTCGTCAAAGCAGATGGCAAATGCTCCAAGTCGCCACGTCCGGTATAGGACGCAATGGCGACAATAGCCTGCTGACGGGCGTTGAGCGTTGAAACGGCAATAAGGCTCTTGCTTACGGACTCCTTGTACTCTTTTTCACCCACGGGCTGTAGCCATACGGTTTCATTGTTTGTCATGTTAGGGCGCAAGGCAAGATGGGCAAACCATGAATCGGGAGCAGCTCCATGCCAATGGATGGTGCCTGGAGCAATCTCAACGATATCGCCTGGATGCAACCTCCGTGCTGGCTTGCCTTTCTCTTGGTAATATCCTGTGCCTGCCGTTGCCACAAGCACTTGTCCACCAGTGTGGTAGTGCCATGAATTGATGCATCCGGGCGCAAAAGTAACATTAACCATTGGCAGATGCAGACTGTCCTCTTTGCTGACCGTAGATAGCCAAACATCTCCCGTAAAGTTGTTATTGCCAGGCAACTGCTGACCTAAAGCATAAGGCTGCTTGAATGTTTCCGCTGTCTGCCCTATTGCTGGAACAGCAAACAAAAGCGAAGACGCAGCGGATAATATTATGTTTTTTATGCGCATTGTGATTGTCTTAAAAAAATGTTATTGCAAACCGTTTTCTACTAGCCAATTGTTCAGCAACTCGGCAAGTTGCTTGTTGTTCAAATCCTGCATCAAGAAATGCGTATTTCCGTGAATGCCAATCTTTGGAAGTTCCACCAAAGTAGCCTTGCCGCCATGCTTGTTGATGCAAGCCACAAACTTGCGAGCCATCTGCAAGCGTACTCGCCAGTTCTCATCGCCCAAGTTCTTACTCGGCTTCTCAGGAATGTAATCGCCAAAGTAAAGTACTATGGGGATTTGGGTGAGACGATTAAACATCTCGGATGATACAGGAATGCCTGCGCATCCACCTGTCAAACCATCAATTTTCTCTGGCACTTCACCCTCTGGGAACACAAAGCCACCAGGCTCGTATGCCGCTACCGCCTTCACGTTCTTGTTTTGCATAGCCACCATCCATCCAGGGAAACCACCTGCCGAATGGGTGACGAGCGCGTTCGCTCCTATCTTGTCGGCAAGCGCATTGATGCTTGGTACGTCTTGGCGATGGTCGCTGAGGTCTGGAGTCAACTCACGGAAAAACTGCGACACACTTGCCGAATCCGTTGGGAACTGCACACCCTCATTCCAATTAGGATAGATGCCCATGCGCCAGATGTCGAACCAGAACATCTCGTCTGCCAATGGCTTCACTTCCGTAGTTGCCGAAGTACGGCCAGCCCTGCCACGGCCGGGCAAGTCCATTACATAACTGCTCCAACCATGGCGAAGCATCAAGGTCGAGAAACCATCCCTGTCATCGGGTGTCATCTCCCAACACACCCCCGAACCGCCATAGCCATGCACATAAACAAGAGGTGTTTGGTGGGCATTAGCAGGAATTTGATAATCCACAAAAGCATGGTTCACACGACTGCTTTGTCCTGTTTCCACTTGTGTCGCCCAACCAACGAACTTGCTGTTGTCGTAAGCACCTTTGTGCTGAATAACCGATCCACTGACAGAGAAATGGCCTTGTTTCTCGATGACCAAGTTTTGGGCTAAAACCATGTTTCCGCCCAAAAGCAAAAGTGATAATATAAGATGTCTCATACGCTCATATTTTTATAGTCTTTGTCCAAAGAATTCTGTCAGCTTATTTACCGCCAGTTCCACATATTCTGGGACATAATACATTTTGATGTGTGTAGCTCCGGGAATGAGGTACAGTTCCTTGTGCTTCGTGCCAGTAGCCTTAGAGTAACATTGCTCCGTCATGTAGAACGTGTCGGCAATGCTTCCTGCCATCATTAGCAAAGGTTGATTGATGAGATGCATGCCCTCGCTTGCATCGAACGCCATCAAGTCCACCAAACTACTCTTGGTGTAACGAAACGTTGAGTTGGGATGAGCATAAGTCTGGAGGTAATAAGTGTATCCCTCACGATATAGATCAAACGGCAACCGGGCGGCTTGCTCAGGTGTTACACTACTCATGTCGCCCACATACTCAGGTGCTTCGCCTTGCGCTTCTTTTTGGCGTGCGATACAAGCATCGGCAAGACGTTCCTGCACTTGGTTAATTTGCGAGTCGAGGAAGCCATTGCGACGCACCAGCCCCGTATTGAACATACTCAATGTGGCGACAGCCTTAAAACGCTTGTCGGTTTGCGCTGCTTTCAACGTATATCCACCACCACCGCATATACCGAGAATGCCTATGCGCTGGGCATCCACACCAGGGTATTGCGCCAAGATATCAGCAGCCCGGTGTATGTCCTCAATGCGATTGGCAGGTTTGTCCGTGTTGCGTGGCTCACCCTCGCTGTCTCCCTGATAAGCGGCATCGAACGCAAGGCTTACATAACCGTTCTCTGCCATACGCTGGCTGTACAGACCTGCCACCTGTTCCTTTACACCGCCATTTGGATGAGCCACTACGATGGCTGGATATTTCTTCGTCGCATCGTAATTGGCTGGAGTATAGACATTGGCTGCAATCTTCAATCCGCCCAGTTGGTAATAGATGCGGTGGATATTCACCTTGCCATGCTCATTTTTCGTTATGGCATTGTCGTAAACCAGTCCGAAAGGGTTGGCATTGGGACTCTTGATTGTATTGAATTCAACAGAAATGAAAGGTCCTGCAACTTTCTTTTCTTGTTCTTTTTTTGCACTTGCTGTGCCACCCACAAACATGGAAAGGCACAAGACCATTATAAAAAATCTACTCATTCTCATACTCTTCATTATTGTTATTTGTGATTCACCTTATATCTCAACCATACCACACCATTGTCTTTCTGCTGGACAGACAAAAATGTCAGACTTTGCCGACCAATGAGAGAATCAATCGTATTGTCGAAGATAGACACACTTGTTTTGTTGCAGTCGAGCCCAGGATAAACAACAAGGCTAAGTTCGTCTATAAGTCCATTGTTGAGCATAGTACCGTTGAGCACACCGCCTCCTTGCAAAGATATTGACCGTATGCCAAATTCTTTGTTGATAGTTTCGAGTGCATTCTCCAACTTCATGATGTCTTCCACTACGATGTACGAAATGCCCATCTTGCGCAAATGTGCCAAATAGCGTGGCGTGGCGGTGGCTTGGTCAAGCACAGCTAACATATCGCAACCTCTCAACTGTGACGCGGTATAGATAATGTCGGCATCGGGGTCGAACGATATAAACATACGCTCTGATATGCGACTGCCGATATATACGCTCGTCTTGCCAATGGGTGTATCCTTCTCCGCATCCTTTCCTTCTATGGGAAAAATGCAGGTCTTGTCATGAAAGATGTCACGCACCGTATTCTTTCCGAATGTCCATGCGTCTGTGCAAAGTGTTTTGCCGATGTCTGAATAGGTTTTCATTAGGTCAGTCTTGGGCATATCACCCGAAGGAGCCGTCCAACGCTCCACCTGTATGTGTCCGTCTACAGATGCCATAATATGGCAAATAACTTTTGGCTTCATAAGCATTCTGTTTTAATCGTATTTTTACCCTTTTACTATCCTTGACCCTCCAAACACATCGCTCATTTCCATCGTGCTGAGAGCCTTGTCTATATTTGCCACCTCTTCAGCAGAAAGCATTATGTCGGCTGCACCGATATTTTCCTTCATGCGGCAAAGGCGGCGAGTACCGGGAATAGGCACTATCCAAGGTCGTTTGCACATCATCCATGCAAGCGATATTTGCGCAGGTGTGGCATGATGCGTCTCGGCAAGTTGGTTGAGCATTTCAAAGAGATACTTGTTCTGCGCGAAACTCTCCTTCTGATACTGTGGCATCACGGCACGGTAATCATACTCGGCGTCAAACTTCGACTCTGCATTGTAGCACTCCGTGAGCAGTCCGTTGGCTAAAGGCGAGAACGCCACGAAGCCAACGCCCAACTCCTCACATACGGGGAAAAGGCTCTCATGCCAGCGTGCCATCATCGAATAGCGGTTCTGTATGGCAGTCACGGGACACACCTTATGGGCACGGCGCAGATATTGCTCCGTGGCCTCGGAAATACCCCAATGCAGTATCTTTCCTTCTTTTATAAGGTCAGACATGATGTCGGCCACCACTTCCGGTTTCACATTCTTATCGATGCGGTGCTGATAGTAGAGGTCGATATGGTCGGTGCGCAGTCGGTGCAGCGAACCCTCCACTGAGCGGCGTATTGCCTCCGGTCGACTATCGGTTATGATGTCGTGGTTACTTGCAAGGTCTGGTCTGGCAAAACGAATACCGCACTTCGTCGCTATGACCACCTTGTCGCGAAACTCGTGCAAGGCCTCGCCCACCACCTCCTCGTTGTAGTTCGGGTTATCGGGCGTGCCATACAGTTCGGCGGTGTCGAAGAACGTGTAGCCCATGTCCACAGCCTCGGCAAGAAGTTCCACCATCTCATTCTTGTCGGCAGGCTTTCCGTAAGCGTGGCTCATGCCCATACATCCTAATCCCACAGCAGATACATGCAGTCCGCTCATTCCTAATGTTCTGAATTTCATGATTTCGTTTATTGTTATTTACATTCCTTCAAAAGTTCAAATATCTCGTTTCTTGACATCTGCTTGCAACAGCCTGGCGTAATGAAACAGGTGTCTGAGGCGGCACGCAACACGGCATCGTCGGTAATGCCTATTTCGCTCCAGTGGGTAGGCAAGCCTATCTCCCTGATGAAGGCTTCCAAGGCGGCTATGCCTTTCTCGGCTATTGTCCTTAGTTCTGCGGCATCGGCATTCCTATAGGTCACACCCTCCACATCACTTTTAACGCCCCATACCTCTTGCGCCATGCGTGCCAACTTTGCCGTGCCAGCATTGAGCAGATGTCGATAGAACGTTGGATGCAAGATTGCCAAACCCTGCCCATGGTTGCAGTCGGTATAGGCACCTACGGCATGTTCTATCATGTGGCATTGAAAGTCGGTCACTTTGCCCAATTTCAGCAGACCATTCTCTGCCATTGCCGAGTCCCACATCAGTTCGCCACGGGCAGAATCATCGTCAGGGTCGGCTATGATGGCATGAATGTTTTTGATGACGTTGCGCATCACCGCCTCGTTTACCTCGTCAGACACGTTGGTGCTCTGCGGTTTCCCCATATAGGTCTCCATGCAATGCGACAACGTGTCAAACGCTCCGCTGATGACCTGCTTCATGGGCAGCGTCTTGGTGAGGTCGCTGTCGAGAATGGCAAATGAGTGGAATGCTCCGAAGATAGGTTGCTTGAGCTTCTTCTCCTCGTTGGTGATGACCGCTCCATTGTTTTGCTCGGCACCTGTTCCCGAAGCTGTCACTACCGCACCCATCGGCACAAACTCCTTGGGCAGATTGTGACCTACATACCAGTCGTCCCAAGCATCCACATCCATCATGGCTTGCGAGGAAACGATCTTGCAGCAGTCGATGACCGAACCGCCACCAACGGCAAGGATGAAATCAATATGTTTGTCTCTCACAATCCTTGCGCCTTCCTGCACCTTGGCGTATGTAGGGTTGGGCATGATGCCGCCGAAATCCACGACCTCCTTGCCCGATTCCTCCAGCCACTGGCAAATCTTGTCGTAGAGACCTGTGCGTTTGATCGAACCTCCGCCGTAAGCCAAGAGTACTTGTTTGCCTACTTTTTTCATTTCCTCCTTCAGCGCATTTTCTGCGCATCCCTTGCCAAAGTGCTGGCGTACAGGATATTGATAGTTAAAGCTATTCATGATTATGACTTTATGTTTTACAGTTTTATTTTGTTATGGGCTTAATCCCAGTTGTATTATTGTCCTTCATCTGCCGCTCCCAGAATCTCACAGCATCGTCTATCCATCCCTCGGCAACCGTTCCTGTGCCAAGGCCGAAGCCGTGAGGCAACCCCTCGTACACATGAAACTCTGTCGGTATGCCGAGTGAAGAGAGTCCGTCAAGCCGTGCCTTCATCGTGCGCCAATAGGCTATGCCATCGCCACTGCCCACACAGGCGTAGGTGGGCACATCGTCGAGTGAATATTCACTCAATCCCGTATATTGTATGACGGCTGTGCCAGCCTTAGGCAGATTGTCGCCACCGAAAGCCGCCGTACCATAACCGCTCACCCAAGCCGCCATGCGTCCGCCTGCCGAACCGCCCCAAAGCGAGTAGCAGTCGGTGTTTACGCCCAACTCGTCGGCATGGGCAAAGATGAAACTGATGGCTCGTGCCAAGTCCTCACACGCTGTCTGTGCACCTGGTCGGTAGATAAGTGCGAAAGCGTTGTAGCCTTTCTTCGAGAGTTCCAGCGCATGAGGAAAACTGTCGTGCATTGCTCCTACATAGGCAAAAGCTCCACCAGCATTGCACACAGCGAAACGGGAACCGCGATTGCCACGGAAGAAGAACAACCCTGTATCTTGCTTCCTTGGGTCAGCGGTTTTCTCGTCATCTGAATAAATGTCGTAGAAGACGGTCTGTTCGTCTGATGCCTGATTGTGGAGATAGTTTACTATTGCTACCGTCTCGTCTGGGTCTATATAGTTATAGTAGGTGAGACGCAGTTGTTCCAAGGTTTCGCCACTCCAATAACCTCGTTGTACGGGGAACAGCAGACGGCCGTAGTCGCCAAATACGGGGTCTGCCATCACATCGGCTATACGGCTCTTGCGGTTGTATGTAACAGCAGCCTCGCCGTTGTTCGTGCCTCCCGAACTTGCATTGCCCGATGCGTTGGCGGCATTGTCGGGCTTTACTCCTTCTGCCTTTGTCAGCGTTTCAAGTCTGTCGGTGCCGCATCCTACAAGGAACCAACTTGTAAGTAACATGGTGAAAACTATTCTGTTGAATCTCATCATTTATAGCAACAAATATCGGTGTCATTACTTTATCATGTTTATCTCTTTCAGCCACGACTCCACACCGCTTGTGTTGCTGCCACTCGTGCCATAGCCTGTAAGGTGGTTGGCTGTTGAGGTCAGACTGCTGAGTTTCTGCAAAGTGGCATCACGACCAGTCGAAGCGTAGGTGCAGAACGGAATGACCGTTTTGCCATTGAAACTATAATTCTCGCAGAACGTAGACATAATCATCGGGGCTGTCTGCCACCACACTGGACAACCGATAAACACATAATCGTATTGTGAGAAGTCGGCATTGGTTTCTTTCAAAGCCGGGCGTGCGTCGGTATCAAGCTCGTTGCGTGCCACGGTGTATGCCAACTCTTGGTAATTAGTGGTGTATGGGGTGGCAGGCTGAATCTCGTAGAGTGTGCCGCCAGTAAGCTGTGCTATGCGTGTGGCGACAGCGCGTGTGTTTCCTCCCCATGAGAAGTATGCCACAAGAATCTTGCTGCCGTCGGTCGGGGCTTCAGGATTGGCAACCGTTTCCTTGTTGTCGTTATCATCATCATTATTGTCGCTTGAGCAAGAGATGAAACCGATGGCTGCAATAGCCATTATAAAAGCAAATACTATCTTCTTCATAATCGTCAAAATTAACTGTTCTGTAAACTCTGATATATATACTATTTTGAGATATTAATGCCATTTGCCCTCTTTATATCCATCAACGAGATATGCTCGTTGCGATAGCGTGCTTCTGGGTTCTTTTCACCATTTGCAAGCAATGGGTCGTCATCTACCTTTGCAAATTTTATAGCTTTTTGAGGGCAATTCTGTATGCAAGCGAAACAAAACTCACAGTCGCCACCAGTCTTTACTCCATTGGACGTTAGCGAGTAGTTGCCACGAGGACAAACATCCGTACATACTCCACAGCCTATGCAGCGGTCAGTAACAACGAAATATTTCTCACTTCTCTTCAAGAAGCCCACCTCTGGGTCAAGTCCTGTGTAAGCCATGAATCCTGTGTGTTGGTCTCTTTCTTCCTGACTTACAGACTGCATCCAATGTTTCTGGCTATTAATGTCATTCTTTATTACCGCAAGGTTCTCAGGTATGTGCTTGTCCATTTTTACCTGCTCGTTCATGTCGAAGTTTGGCAACCAGTTGTCCACCATCATCAACGTACTTATGTAGCTGAACCGATAATCAGCCTTGCGCGTTATGCCATCAAGTATCTCCACGGCATTGCACTTGCGTGCGCCGAACGTGAGTATCGCAAACGTGTAGTCGGCCTTCAGTTTTGCCTTTTTCAGGAACTGACGCACCATATAGGGTGGCATATGTCCGTATATTGGATATACAAGTCCTATTTCGTCGGCCTCAAAGTTGAGTTCCTTTTGTTTCATCACTTGCGGTATGCTCAACAACTCGGTATTGTCATTGGCAAGCTGACGTGCAACGTAGAGACAGTTTCCGGTGCCTGTGAAATAGAAAATCAGACGGCTCATCTTTTCGTACATATTCATAATGTTATGCTATTAGACACGTTAATCGTCCATTTTCCAATTCAACACAAACTGCTCGGCTTGCTTGTAGTCCATATTGAAGAAACGCTTCTCCTTGTTCAGACTGCGTATCTGTGCCATCTCTTTATCGGTCAGCGAGAAGTCGAACACGCTGATATTCTCCTTTATATAGTCGTGGCGCGTGGCTCCGGGAATGACAGAGAAACCTTCCTGTATATGCCAACGGATGATGACCTGAGCAGGAGTCTTGCCGTGCGCCTTGGCAATGGCTTGAATAGTAGGGTCTTTGAGCAATGCACCGTTTGACATCTCGCCGCCAAGCGGAAACCAGCACTCCATCTGTATGTTATACTTCTTTGCCATGTCCTGCCAGTATTTGCGCTGTGCGTAGGGATGAAGCTCTATCTGCATTACGGCGGGCTTTATCTCCGAATTGTCCACAATGGCGTGGAAAAGCGAATCTGCAGCATCGAAATTGCTGATGCCGAGTGAGCGCACCTTACCTTGCTTCACCGCCTTCTCCATATCTTTCCATGCTCCTCGGAAGTCGCCCATGGGCTGATGCACATAAAGCAGGTCGATGTAGTCGGTCTGCAACCGCTCAAGCATACGGTCTATCGCTTCCATCGTCTTGCCCTCACCATACTCGGTAGGCCAAAGCTTGCTTGTAATCCAAATCTCACTACGCGGAATGCCGCTCTCCTTCACCGCTTTGCCCACACCACGCTCCACGCGGTAGGCATGAGCCGTATCGATATGGCGGTAGCCGCATTTCAGGGCATAAGCCACGGCATCTTCAGCCACGCTGTCGCCCGGCACATTGAAAGTGCCTATTCCAAACCTTGGCATCCACTCGCCGTTGTTGAGCTGGACGTAGGGAATGCCGTTAACCAGTTTTTCTGTTGCACTGCTTACTGTTGTTGTCAGCATCAATGCAAGCAATACAAATAAAGCCTTAAATAACTTCTTCATGTGTTATTGTCTTTTTAAAATTTTCTTTCTATTTTCTATCACGATACCTTGACCGGTAAATTTTCTTCCATCAATGCCATACGAATTGTTGGCAGCTTCTTTATTTGAAACCTCAACCGTTTTTATGCCTGTGGCATTTTGTGGTGGAAAAAAGAATGGCAGGGCGTTGTATACATATTCGGTTGTGGAGCGGAACTCATGGCGTGCGCCGTCCTTTTCGTGAAAGGTGAGGTTGAATAGCGGGAACACGTCCGTGAGTTGCGCCATCGCCTCGATTTGCACCAGCGTTTCCCGATAGGCAGAATCGCTTGTTCCGCTTGCCGCCCAAATATAGAAGTCGGAAGAATAAGGTGACTGTCGGATGATACCAGCCAGATAGTCGGCAGTCTGTTGCGGGCGGTTCATTCCGGCAAAGGAACCTAACGACCAGCAGTCGCCACTCATGGGCAGGTAATACTTAAAGGCGTTGAACGTTTCCGCCAAGGCATACCATGTCGTCACGCCACCCATTGAGAAACCGCCTATGGCACGGTGACTGCGCGAGGCCTCTATGCCTTCAGCATCGGGCGAGGTGAGATAGGTGCGGTAACGAGTTTCGACTATTGGGATAAGGTCATTGACCAATTCTGTTGGCAAAGCGCGGCAATAAGGGTCGGCATCCACATAGTTGGCAGTAGGCTGCCCATAGTTGTAACTTGGCGACACAACGATAGTCGGGGCACAGTCGCCATTCTCCATCATGTGGTCGAGCACCTTGCGCTGCAATCCTCCTTCTGCCTCAAATGTTGTAGAGGCTGTGCCGTAATGTCCGTGAACGAGATAAATCACATTGTAGCGGACATCGTCGTTGTCATCATAGCCATACGGCAGATAGACATAAGCCGTATTGGTGCGTGAGCGCCCTGTGCTTTCGGCATAGTCACGAGTGGCGTAGTCTATGCGTTCAACGCGTCCCTTATGTTCCACCTCTTCTGCATAAGAGGCAGGATAGGCGGTTGTCTTACTTATCAGACTGTTGTATGTATGGCCGTTACCTGTAGAGTTGTCATTCTGCGTAGGCAACAGTTCGTCTGTACTTGCCGAGCAAGCTGTGAAACCAAAAGCCAAAGCCAGTAGAAGCATTGCGGTTTTCATACTCAACATCTCCTTTTTTATAATTACAGGTTGCATTGTGTAAGCCTATGCCTTTCAATGCAACCTGTCTTGATAGTATTGTTTTAAATATGTGGTTATAAAAAATATGATTGCCTCATTCCATTTCTACAATTTACTGCGCAGAGCCTTTGCTTCGCTCTTGTTGGTCGCCATACCTTCGTAAGAGAAGCCGTACATCCCAGCAAAACGGCTCATAGTGTATTCGCCATCGTCAATCATCATCTTTGTTGGGGCTTCTCCCTGATAAAGGAAGAAGAGTTTCTTGCCCTTAAACGAGCCAGGCTCTATCGGACCATAAAAACGCTCTAAAAGCGTGCGCATAGAGGCACAGATATTGTGCCAGTAAACAGGCGAACCCATCACCACGACATCGGCTTCTTTCATTTTTTTGTAAACCTCATCAAACTGGTCGCCGTTGAGTGTCTGACCATAGAAATTAATGCGATAGTCCGTGAGGGCGATGGTTTCATATTCCTTGCCCTCAAGCAGTTCCTTGGCAAGAGTGGCTGTGTTGCCGTCGCGATTGGGGCTGCCGTTGACGAACATAATTTTTTCTGTTCGTTGTACGTCTGATTGTTTCATACCTTTATCGTTAGAAGATTTGCACAATGCAAAAGCTGTTGCTGCGAAGAACACAAAGAGTGTGGCACACAACATAATTGTTTTCTTTGTCATACCTATATATATTGTTTTGATTTAGCGTTTCATCACTTTCTTGCCGCCCACAATGTAAACGCCACGCTCAGCCTTGTCTATATCCGCAGCCATCATTCCACTCAGCGTGTATGCCTTAGAGTCATTTGTTTTGTTGACGGTCACTCCATTTATGCCCGAAACGATGTCGCTTATGCCAATGCGGTCGAGCCAACTTTCCACCACCTGACGGTAGCTGTTTTGTGAGCCACGGGTACCGAGACCTGCAAGATGTTCAGAGTCGGGTGTCGCATTTGTGATGTCGTTGAGTGTCTCGTAGGCCGCTGTGGCGTATGTGCAAAAAGGTACAATGGTCTTACCTGCAAAGTTATAATCCTTACATTCAAGGAACGAGTGGATAATCATCGGCGCATCATACCACCACACAGGGCAACCTACGAAAATGATGTCGTAGTCGTTGAGTGAGGAGAGTGTGTCCTTCAGAGCAGGGCGGGCATTCTCTTCCTTCTCCTTGTTGGAAATCTGATAAGCTAACTCCTGGTAGTCATCCGTGTAAGGCACAAGCGGCTCGATGCGGTAGATATCCGCATTGGTCTGTCGCTGTATTTCCTCGGCAAGATTCTTCGTGCTGCCGCTCCAAGAGAAATAGGTTACGAGCAACCTTTTCCCATTCTGTGCTTGCATGCCCAAGACAACAGTCAAGAGCAATGCCATGAGTAAAATTTTCTTCATTGTCATATTCTTGATTTAAAATTCCGCTGCAAAGTTACGGAGAATCAAGAATAAAGGCTTTACGATAAATTCGGGTTGTATTGCACAAAATTCGCGTGAAGGAATCTTGTTGCAGACAGATTTCCCAGACAAACTGGTTCTGAATGCGAACCGACAATTCTTTAGGGACATTTTGCAGAATCTTATAGACAATTCCCTGAAAGCAATGACGGCATCTAACCAAAAGGTAATCCGATGCTCATACGAGGTGCGAAATGACATGCTGGAAATACTCGTATCTGACACTGGTGTAGGAATCCATTGCGAAGACAGGGAGCAAGTGTTTGCCTTGTATTATACTACAACAGAAAAACAGGGAGGTGCCGGAGTAGGACTATATATTGTTAAGACACGTGTGCAGTCTCTTGGTGGGTCGGTTGCTGTTGTTGACAGCGAATTTGGTGATTAACTTTCGATTACATTGTATTCTCATTTTGGGAACATTTCAAGTGATCACCAAACAACAAGTATTGGGTATCAATGCAATAATATCACTCTTATATAATCCTACCCAGATTGCACATGATAGCAAATATACCTTGTATCATTGTCCATTCTCAAATTCTACCTGTTTTATTTTATCGTTGATATGATTAGCGTAAGAACCTTTTTCTCGCAAAAATATAAGACAGGTGACATCTGTCAAGGATTGCAGCAATAGCAATACTTCCGATTATGCTAACGGCAATAGTGAAGACCGTATGTACCCCCCGAATTATCAAAATGGAATAGTGGCAATGCTAACTTGCCTCCCATTGTGAATATTGGATGAAAAAGGTATATAGGAAGTGTGTTTCTTCCGATATATCCTATAATTCCCAAGACCTTCTTGTTTTTGATACTCTGTATGAGTTTCGGAACGAAAGAAAGGAATGACAATGCTAATATTGTAACCGCTAAAAAGTTCCAATTTTTATAGTTTGGGAAACTTGCTATTGCTATGAAAGGCAGAATACTCCACAACGATGGTTTTATAATTTCATCAAGACGTTTTTCAGACAGACGCAAACAGACACCAGTGAAATAAAAAGCTGCATTCGTAGAATTAAGAACTGGAGTGTATTGTGAGACTAACATAAGAAATGTGGCAAATAAGCACAATTTGCCCATTATGCTCCATTTGCCAACCAAATTGAATGTCAAATAATATATTACCCCGCATATAGCCATTGTGTGCAAGAACCAATATGGACCAATAGAGGTGACAAATATCGTATTAAGAATTATAGGTATTGTAAATTCGTTTACCCCATCTCTTACTGGTAGTAATGTTGAAACAAAAGCATAACCGGTAACCATTATTATATAAGGAATGAGAATCTTCATGATGTAAGACGCAAATTCCTTATACGTTTTTCTGATGTTTACCAAATAGCCTGTAATCAACAAAAACGCTTGCATGAAAAAGAAGTTTATAAAGTTTTTTACGTCAGGGTATAGTGTACTGAAATTCACGATGTGTATCATCACGACCATGCATATAAGTACACATCTTTGATAATCTATATTGTTGTATTTCATCTTTCTTAGAGGGTATGATGATATATATTTCAGGTTTTATTTATTAATTATCTTACCACAACGCAATCTTGCCTGCAATACCCAAATCAAGAGTGGCTGTTGCGATACCCAAAGCTTGGAATACACGACTCATTGTTGGCAATGTGATAACACTTGTACCTTTCTCCAACTTTGAAATTTGAGCACGCTGCACACCGATACGTTCACCAAGTTGTTCTTGCGTGAGGTTTTGTGCCAATCGAGCCTTGCGTATGGCTTCGCCTACAATATAGGCGTTCACATCTTCTTTGAGTTTAGTTTCCATTGCTTCACGCTCTGGTGTTCCTCTTCTACCCCAAAGTTTATCTTTCATATTGTCTGCTGGTATCAATTTCATCTGTGCCATAATGCTATTTCTTTTTATTATTAAAGTACTCTTTTCTTATCTCTTCTGCTTTGGCAATCTCCTTTAGTGGTGTCTTCTGAGTTTTCTTGACTATGCCATGTGTGGCAATAACCAAAGTCTCTTCCTCAGTATCCCAAAAGGAGAAAAGCCTGTAGCATATACCATTGTAGAGAGTTCGAAACTCCCATATCTCGGTATTCTCCAGTTTTTTGAAGATGTCAACTTTCATCACTCATTCCTCAACCTTGAAGATGTTGTAGTATATCTTCTGCTGAGCTTTGAATGGCTGCGCATCCAAAAAGGCTTGTGCTTCTTCTGTCAACACCACTTTTAGCTTGTTGATGCCCATTTTGTTTTGAATTATGGAACAAAGATAACACTTTGTTTCCAAACGACGATACAAAATTCGGTTTTTCATCAAATCAGATCTCATTTTTAACACTCTCACGATTTGATAGCATCAGATACGCAATTTATTCACTCTTTTATTTCCCTAAATTTGAAATTCAAAAATAGGGAAGAAAAATATGGCTATGAAAAGTTGCGGAGAATACGAACAACATCAGTAATATCTTGCATTTTTGAGTTGCCCACTATTAAAAGAACATTTTCTGGATTATCCTTGTGAATATACTTGCTTCCGACACGCCCACGTTTCTTTACTTGTTCAACGAGGTTTTTTATGATAAAAAAAGTGTCATATCTACCAGCATCGCCCATACACCGCTCATTATCAGCGACATAAAGGCTGACAGATGCTGCCCCGAACAGCATTATCTGCCATCCTATCTATCAGCCCATCTGTCAGCCTATCTACCAGTCATAAGACATGGTAGCCTACGCATCTCGGCGCACGACGAGGTAGCGCGCTCCGGTTTCGCACTTGCGGCGGCGCATACCCTGCAGGTTGGCCAGCTTTCGCCCGAACGAAATCAGACTGTTCACCTTCAGCGAGGCACCCACCTTACGCTTTATGACATCGAAGATTTCCGCCGCCGACATCCACTCGGCATTCTCGTCGAGCGGATTCTGCGCTATCGCGAAGCAGAGGTCGAAATACTGGTCGGCAGGTTCCTGCACCTCGTAGCGGCGGTTCCAGAGCATTATCTGCTCGGTCTCCGCCTTGTCGAACCAGCAGCGGTGTCCGTTGCGCAAGAGCTGCAGCGCCTGGGCGAAGAGCTGGCGATGGTTGGGCACACGGGTGGTGTCGATGGGTGCCGTCAGCTCGATGCCGATGAAGCGACGGTTACCCGACGGGTCGGCAAGGATGTCGGTCATGTTGCTCGTGGCGATGAACGACGCCTTGCGCGGCAGTTCCTCGATGCGTGTGCCATAAGGCCGTTTCGCCTTTATCGAGGGCAGTTGTATGATGTTCTTCAGAAAGCCCTGCTGCACGCGCGGCGAAATCTGGTTGAACTCGTCGAGGTTGATGAGCAGCTGCTGCGACATGGCGAGCATCACCTGTCGGCGGTCGGAGATGGTAAGACTGTCGGTGTAGCCCCACCTTAGTGCGTCGGGCAGCAGTTGGCGGCAGAACGTGCTCTTGTTGTAGCCCTGCGGCGAGATGAGCAGCGGCGCGACGCTGTTGCCATAGACTCTGCCCTGCGCGTTCTGCCACTGGGCGACCATGGCGAGCAGCCATGTGGTGAACCACTCGCGCCACAGCGGAGCATCGGTGGGCACGGTGCCAGCGAGGTCGCCTATGTGGTCGTGCCCGTCCCATGCGCCTTCGCAACTGGCGAGGTAGTCGCCTACGGGGTCGAACGCACGCACATAGTCCGACTCGATGTAGTTGTTCACATCGTTCTGGCTCACCTCTATCCCCTCGCGCTGCACCTCCAGGACGATGCGACGGCGCGTGCGTGGGTCGAGTGGCTCGAAGCCGTCGGCGGGGCTGCCTGCGTGGCGATACTCTGTGCAGTTCATTACGGTGTTGTAGCGGAAGGCGTAGCGCATGGTGAGGAAACCGATCATGCGGTCGACGACGTTCATTGTGTCTTTGTGTGTTGTGTCTTTCATGTGTGTGTTGTGTGTGTTGATATAGTTTAGTAAGATTCCGGCAGTGATGGAGCGTTACTCCGGCGCTACCGGAATGATTCTCCGGTGCTACCGGAATGATTCTCCGATGCTACCGGAATGATTCTCCAGTGCTACCGGAATGGCATTTTATGTATGCAGGAATATCTGCGTTTGTGTAAAAAAAATCACAGAAAGTCGAGGGCTTCTTCTGAGCAATCGAACTCTATGTCCTCATAACCATACTGTGAAAAAAGTTGTTTTATCCACTCCTGCTGCTCCGGCGAGAGCTGACGCTCGCCGTGGTGATAGCGGTAGTACGTGCTGCACCCACCGAGATACTCCCTCATGAGCGAACGCAAAGTAGGTGCGTCGCACAGCTTCACGTCCTTGAACAGGCGGCTGAAGCCCCATGCCATACGCACGATGCGTAGCTGTTTGAATTGGGTGCATTCCCCGTCCGGGCGCAAAGCGTGTGGATAGACGGCATTGCCCCATATGCGCGACTCGCCGAGAGCCACGGTGGCACGATAGCGCAGGCACTCCTCGCGTCGTTTGCAGTCGGTGTTGAAACAGTAGATCCAGTTGTGCGGAATGTTGCTGCTCTTGATGGTAGCGTTGATGATGTTTGTGTTTTCCATAATACTAAGTTTTTTAAATGTTCATGTATGTTTTCTAAAATTGCCGCAAAGGTACAATTCTGCGCAAGCGTTGTCAAGAGTTCGGCACATTTTTTTTCAAACTCGCAGACGGGCGGTTGAGGTGCAGGCGGCAAACCTGTCGGTTCGGGCTGGCAGATGGGCTGACAGATAGCCTGATAGATACAGCTTTTGAGCGCATCATCTGTCAGCCTTTATACTACTGATTATTAGCGCAATACGAGAACGCTGACAGATATGGCAGCATTTTTCGCAACACAAACTTTTCATACCATAATTGCTTAACGTTTGCATCGGATCATGAGCAATGTGGCAATGCTGCTCATGTCCGATGCAAACGTTAATGATTTTTAATGTAAAACCGTTTAGGTTTCCTTCTTATGCTTTTTGAGAGTTTTTATTTCATCATATATCCTTTGCCCATCTTCGCGCGTATGGGGTGTAGTGCCTGTGCATCGACAAAGCAGCGTGAACCGGTGAAAGGCTCTATTGTAGGCAGACTGTTGTACATTCCGTTCTTTACGCGCGATGCCCAGATGCGGTCGCAGTTGCCGAATGTCGATACGAAGGTGTAGTGGTTGCGTTCGCCTATGGCTGAGAGGAAGTCTTCCAATTCGCCGGCAGACACAGCTTGATACCAACCTGTGCGAT